>Ga0207648_10002883_pt1 | contig 18211 bp, 17 predicted proteins | sample KBSMisM32_FD_184310 | JGI IMG/M metagenome (GOLD analysis project Ga0207648, IMG submission 184310) | Miscanthus rhizosphere microbial communities from Kellogg Biological Station, Michigan, USA - KBS Miscanthus M3-2 (SPAdes) (version 2) | ecosystem: Host-associated > Plants > Roots >...
GATCCAGGGCGAGCTCGACCCCGTGGGCGAGAACCTCGTCGGGACGCGCCGCCTCGTGACGCGCTACCAGGCGCTGGGCCTCACGCGCATCGAGCCGCGCTACTACCCCGGCGCGCGCCACGAGCTGCTCAACGAGACCAACCGCGACGAGGTGACGGCCGACGTGCTGGGGTGGGTGGGCAAGGTGGTGTGAGCGGCGCTACGACTTCACCACCGTGGCGAAGACCTTCTGCGCCACGACCCAGCGCCCATCGATCTTGAGCAGATTGAGGTAGTCGGTGAAGAACCGCGGTGGGATCTGGCACTTGACCTTGACGAACGCGGTGGTCGGCCCGGACTGGTCGACCATCAGGATCACGTCATCGCGCGGCAAACCCTTGTCCTTGGGCTTCGGGCGCTCGCGCACCGCCTTGAGCCACTGCTCGCGCGGCAGCACGACGAGCTTGCCGTCTTGCTCGTAGGTGAGTGCGCTGGTGTCGTGAAACACGCTGGCCAGCTTGTCGGCATCACCCTCGTAAAGCCCGTCGAGGTAGGTCTGGACGGCTTGCTCGATCGCCTTGCGGTCGTCGCTGCTCATTGGTCACCTCCATGAAGCAAGAGGCGATGCTACCGCGAGGCCTGCACCTCATCCCATCGTGGCCATCTGCTGGATCCGATCGGACTGATCGGTTCGTCCGGTCGGTGCGCTTCAGGTGACCCAGGCGTCCATGCATCGGGCCGACGAGCCGGCGTTCCGCTAGCGGCTGGCCAGCGATTCCCAGCGCTCCAGCGCCTGCAGCAGCTCGGCCTCGATCGACTGCAGCCGCGCCTGCAGCGCAGGCACGCGTTGCCGCTCCTTGACGTACAACTCGCCGGTGGCCAGGAGCTGTGAAAGCTCCTTCTGCTCGGTCTCCAAGACCTCGATGCGCGCGGGCAGCGCGTCGAGTTCGCGCTGCTCCTTGTAGCTGAGCTTGGTGCGAGCGGGCACCGGTTTGTCTGGCGTCGCGTTCGAGGGGCGGGCGGCTGCCGCAGGGGCAGGTGCGGCCGCAACGGCCAGGGCCTGCGCACGCGCGCGCTGCAGCTTCCAGTCCTCGTAGCCGCCTTCGTATTCGCGCCACAGCCCGGGCCGGCCCCCGAAGGCCGGGTCACCTTCCCAGGCGATGGTGCTGGTCACCACGTTGTCGAGAAAGCGCCGGTCGTGGCTGACCAGGAACACCGTGCCGGCATACGACTGCAGCAGGTCTTCCAGCAGGTCCAGCGTGTCGATGTCGAGGTCATTGGTCGGCTCGTCGAGCACCAGCACATTGGCCGGCAACGCAAACAGCCGGGCCAGCAGCAGGCGGTTGCGCTCACCGCCCGACAAGCTGCTCACCGGCGAATGGGCGCGCTCGGGCGAGAACAAGAAATCATTCAGGTAGCTCATCACGTGCTTGCGGCTGTTGCCGATCTCGATCCACTCGCTGCCCGGGTTGATGGTGTCGATCAAGGTCGCGTCGAGGTTCAGCGCCGCACGCATCTGGTCGAAGTAGGCCACCTGCAGCTTGCTGCCCTGGCGCACGCTGCCCGACGTGGGTTGCAGCTCGCCCAGGATGAGCTTGAGCAGGGTGGTCTTGCCGCAGCCGTTGGGGCCGATCACGCCCACCTTGTCGCCGCGCAGCAACGTGGCCGAGAAGCGGTCGATCAGCAGGCGCTCGCCGAACCGCATCGTCACCGCTTTCAGCTCGGCGACGATCTTGCCCGGCGGCGCTCCGGCATCGAGCTCCAGGCGCACCTGCCCGAGTTCGTCGCGCCGGTGGGCGCGTTGTTCGCGCAGTTGGATCAGCCGCGCCACTCGCCCCGCGCTGCGCGTGCGCCGTGCCTCGACGCCCTTGCGGATCCACACCTCTTCTTGCGCCAGCAGCTTGTCGGCGCGTGCCGCGGCTTGGGCTTCGCTTTCGAGCTCGCGTTCCTTGGCTGCACTGAAGGCCAGAAAATTGCCCGGATAGCTGCGCAACTGGCCACGGTCGAGCTCGACGATGCGCGTGGCCACCGCGTCGATGAACGCGCGGTCGTGCGAGACCAACACCAGCGCACCGCGCCAGCCGTTGAGCAGGCCCTGCAGCCACTCGATGGCGTCGATGTCGAGGTGGTTGGTCGGCTCGTCGAGCAGCAACACATCGGGCGCGGCCACCAGCGCCTGCGCCAGCGCGACGCGCTTCTTGGTGCCGCCGGACAGGTCGTCGACGCGGGCCTCGGCATCCAGGTGCAGGCGCTGCAGCGCCACCGCCACACGCTGCTCCCAGGCCCACCCGTCCAGCGCCTCGATCTGGGTCTGCAAGGCGTCGAGGTCTTCGCCCGGCGCATGCGCCTCATAACGGTCGCGCAGCGCGCGTGCCGCGGCCACCCCTTCGGCCACCGCCTCGAACACGCTGGCGCCGGACTTGAACAGAGGCTCTTGCGCGACGTAGATCCGGCGCACCCCGGTCTGCGTCTGCAGCAGGCCGTCGTCGGGCTTCTCGAGACCGGCGAGGATCTTCAGCAGCGACGACTTGCCGGTGCCGTTGCGGCCGATCAGCGCCACCCGTTCACCGGCTTCGAGCGCGAAGTCGGTGCCATCGAGCAAGGGCACGTGGCCGTAGGCCAGGTGGGCATGGGTCAGGGTGAGCAGGGCCATGCGCCGGACTCAGAAATAGGTCCACAGCATCTTCGTCGCCAGCGCATACAGCAGGCCTGCGAAGATCCGGCGCAGAGCGGCCACCGGCAAGCGATGCGCTGCGCGCGCTCCCAGAGGAGCGGTGAGCACGCTGCCGGCGACGATCCCCAGCAGGGCGGGCCCGTATACGAAGCCGAGCGCCAACGGCGGCAGCTCGGCGACGCCCCAGCCACTGAACACGAAGCCGATCGTCCCCACCACCGCCACCGGCACACCGAGCGCGGCGCCGGTGCCGATGGCGGTGGTCATCGCGACGCCGCAGAACAGCATGAACGGCACCGTGATGAATGCGCCGCCGGCCGACACCAGGCCGCAGACCATGCCGATCAGCAGTCCGATCGCCGTCAGCGCCGGCCTGCCGGGCAGCGTGCGTCCGGCCGACGGCTTGCGGCCGAGCAGGATCTGCGTCGCGCCGACATACACGATCGCTGCGAATGCCAGCGCGAGCGCGCGTTGCGGCAGCCAGCCCGACAGGGCCGTGGCGAGCAATGTGCCGGCGACCATGGCTGGACCCATGCTGCGGACCAGCGCCCAATTGACGCCACCCAGCCGGTGGTGCGTGCGCACGCTGGCACTCGACGTGAACATGACCGACGCCATGCCGGTCCCGAGGGCCAGGTGCACGCTGTGCTCTGGAGCGAACTGCTGCGCGCTGAACATGGTGGCCAGCACGGGCACCAGCGTCATGCCACCGCCGATGCCGAGCAAGCCAGCCAGGAATCCAACGAAGGCGCCGGTGGCGAAGTAGGCGAGCAACCAGGCGACGAGCATCGAGCAAGTATCACCGCACGTCCAACCGGCCGCGCAGTCAGTCCCTTCCGTCCGGTGCGACCACACCGTCGATGTAGCGCCAGGCGCCGGCTTCCCGCACGAAGCGGCTCACCTCGTGCAGCTGGCCCGCTCGGCCGTTGACCTTGTGGTGCGCCACGAACTCGACGACGCCCGCGTCGCCATGCATCTGCGCGTGCACGATCTCGAGCCCGGTCCAGTGCAGCGGGCCCAGGTCGAGTTCGCCCGGTGCGGTGGACGGATGCCAGGTCTGCATCAGGTACTCGACGATCGCGGGCGTCGCGCGCGCGCGGCCCTGCGCCAGCGCATAGGCGCTGTACCGCGACCGCATCAACGCCTCGGGTGTCGGGGCGTGTTCGCCGTTCACCAGCCCTTCGTGCCAACGCCCGCAGCAGTCGACATAGCGCGCAGGCGCGTCTTCACGCGCACGGCAGGGGCAAGGCATGTCACGATGGCGGAGCACGCGCAGATTGTGCGCGACGCACTCGTGGGTCAGGGCGCCGGAGCTCACGCGCGCCGAGATGCTCACGCGATCGATCCAGGCCCGTCGTCGCGCTCTTTTGCGCTGGCGTCGGGCGAGCCTTCCGGCGCTGCGAGGGTGCGCAGCGGGGCGAACCGCGCTTGCAAGTCGGGGCCCTGCACCTGAAAGATCTCCTGCGCCTCACGCAGGCCGCGAAACCGGTGTGACCCCAGGCTGCGCAAGCGGATGCCCGTCGGCCGTGCGCGCCCCACCGCGTCGCGTGCCGCTGCCGAGAGCAGGATCTGGCCGCCATGCCCCGCCGCGCAGATCCGGGCCACGGTGTGCACGGCCAATCCGACGTAGCCGGTGTCGGTGAGCGTGGGCCGTCCGCTGTGGATGCCGATCCGAAGCTTCACGTCGACGCCATCGGGCCAGGCGCGCGAGCGCAGGCCGCGTTCGATCTCCAGCGCTGCCTGCAGTGCCGCCGACGCGTGCACGAAGACGGCAAAGAACTCGTCGGCGCGCGCGTCGACCTCGCGGCCGCCGGCACGGTGCATGCAACCGCGGATGGCGGCGCGCACGTCAGCCAGCAGCGCCACATAGCGATCACCGAGCCGATGCAGCAGGCCCGTCGAACCTTCGATGTCGGTCAGCACAAACGTGACGTTTCCGGACGGCAGGGTTCGCACTTCATGGGTTCGCGCTTCGACCTGGCCGCGCAGCCGGTCGTTCTCGACCGCCAGCCGCACCGCGGCGGTCACCGTCTTCACCAGATCGCGGTTCTTCAGGATCGCGGGGTCGTGCACCAGGGCCGTCATCGGCAGGCCTTGGCGTTCGAGCAGCGTCACCGCCCGACCCGTCCCCTCGCTGGGCAGCGCGGCCGCCCGCCCGGCACCGTCGAGATACCCGGCGGCCGATTCGGACCACTGCAGCACCGAGAGCGTGGGGTCGCGCAGCGCGCTGCGCAGGCGCTGCTCGAACTCGCCCGGCGTGCCGACGTGCTCGAACTCGATCACCAGGCGGCCCGCTGTCGCCTCGCTCGTCCGAGTTTCCAGTTGCCCGGTCATGAAGCCGATCGGCACGATGCCGTACTTCTTGGCCGCGGTGAGAAGCCTCTTGCGCGCCCGCTCTCGGGCCGCGTCGTCTTCGAACGCCACCTGAGTAAAGCGCGACAAGGCGTTGCGCACGTGCGCCTCGTCGTTGATCGGCAGACGCCTGCGGCCTTTCGAGTCGACGTACGCGAACGCGGTGTTGGGAAGCTTCGCCCGTTTCTTGGTGTCGAGCCGGCTCATGACGTCTTCACGGACGAGTGCGCAACCGCACAAAGATACTCCACCTCCGGTGACGGCCGATCTGTGGGGTGGTCGAGCAAGACGGTGTGAGAGTCGTCGAGAATCCGGCGTGACCGACCCCGCCGAAGGCGGGCCGAGCGCGCCATCCGTCAGGAGACCCGACATGAAGCTCTACTACCACCCCGCATCCACTGCGAGCCGGCCCGTGCTGCTGTTTGCGGCGGAGAGCAACATACCGCTGGAGCTGCAGCTGGTGGACATTTTCAAGGGCGAGCATCGGCAGCCGGCCTATGCGGCGCTGAACCCGAACGCGCTGGTGCCGATGCTGGAAGACGGCGACGACTTCCGCCTCACCGAGAGTTCGGCCATCCTGAAATTCCTGGCCGACAAGATCGGCTCTCCGCTGTACCCCAGGGGCCTGTACCAGCGCGCGCGTGTGAACGAGCGCATGGACTGGTTCAACACCCAGCTGAGCCGCGACTACTGCTTCGGACTGGTGTTCGCGCAATTACTGCCGCATCACAAGCGCCGCAGCGACGAGGCCCAGGCCGGCACCGTGCAGTGGGGGCAGCAGCGCTCGAAAGTGTGGCTGCAGGTGCTCAACGACCACATCCTCGGCCCCGGACGCAGCCACGTGTGCGGCGATGCCATCACGATCGCCGACTACTTTGGCGCCGGCTTGCTCACGCTGGGCGAGGTGATCGGCTGCGACTTCGCGGCGTACCCGCACGTGCAGGGCTGGCTCGCTCGCATGAAGGCTCTGAAGAGCTGGAAGTCGGTGAACGCCGTGCTGGACGGGATCACCGCGTCGCACAAGGGCGAGCGGTTTGCGACGGTGTAGGGGCGGTGCAAGGTCGACATGGACGCCCTGTCCGAGGTCTTGAAGGTCCTGCGGTTCAACAGCGCGATCTTCTTCAACGCCAGGTTCACGGCACCGTGGTGCCTGGCGTCCCCGCAGGCCGACGCGGTGGCGCGGCAGGTCCATGCAGGGTCCGAGCGGCTGCTCTTCTATCACTTCTTCGCCGAGGGTTCGTGCACCGTGCAGCTCGCCGACATGGCGCCGCTGCACGTGCAGGCCGGCGACATCATCCTGTTTCCGCACGGCGATGCCCACGCGATGGCTTCGTCCGGGGTCGACGGGCCGCGCCCGCTGCTCGATCTGCAGGGGCTGTTGCGCCACAGGCCCGATGTGCTGCAGCTGGGCGGCGGTGGCGAGCCCACCCACATCATCTGCGGCTATCTGTCGTTCGATCCCATCCTGTGCCGGCCGGTGCTGGCGGCGCTGCCCCGGGTGCTCACGGTCGGGCTCAGGGGCCACGAAAAAGCCGACTGGGTGGAGCGTTCGTTCGTCTACGCGGTGGCGGAGGCGGCCGGCACCGAACCCGGTGGCGAAGGCGTGCTGGCCAAGCTGTCCGAGGTGCTGGTGGTCGAGACGCTGCGCCGCTACATGTCGCAGATGTCCGAGGGTCAGACCGGTTGGCTCGCGGGCTTGCGCGATCGCGTCGTCGGCAGGTGCCTCGCACTGATGCACGAAAAGCCTGCGCACCCGTGGACGCTCGAGACCCTGGCGCGCGAGGCGGGGGCCTCGCGCTCGGTGCTGGCCGAGAAGTTCACCCACTACGTCGGGCAGTCTCCGATCCAATATCTCGCCAAGTGGCGCATGGCGCTGGCGTCGAACCTGCTGCGGCGCAGTGCGTTGAGCATGATGCAGATCGCGCTCGAAGTCGGCTATGAGACCGACGCCGCCTTCAGCCGTGCCTTCAGGCGCGAGTTCGGCATGCCCCCGGCATCGTGGCGTCGCCGGCACGACCCGGAGCGTCCGCCCGACTTCAAGGGCGCAAAACGATCAATGCGATCAACGCACTGAAGCAGAGAAACTGAACGAAGTAAAACCCGAAGCGCACCGACACCACGCGATCGGTCTGCACGACGCTCACGTGCACCAGCGATTGCGAGATCCGGGCCGCCAGGATGGCCACGCACAACGGGTCCACCGCGGGATGCTCGACGCCGCAGGCGCGCAAGGCGTACACCAGCACGGCGAACACCGGCAGGTTCTCGATGCAGTTGGCGTGCGCGCGCATGGCGCGCGCGTACCAACCTTGTCCCTCCACCTTGTCGGCCGGAAAGTCGCCCATGCCCGCCAGACCGCGGAAGATGTGCCCGAACCGGTAGACGCCCACCGTGGCCAGCAACAGCAGCAGCGTCCAGGCCGCAAAGCCCACCAGCGTCCATTCGGGCAATCGGCTCATGCGGTGCGCTCCAATGGTGGGTTAGGACGCGGCAGCGGCGCGCGTCAGTGGCGCGGCGCAGCCGGCGCTGCGGCGGGCATCGCATGGAGCAGCGGCTGCAATGCGGCCATCACCCGCGCGGTCTGCGGCGCATCGAGCACCCCGAACAGCACCTTCTGGAAGCGCGGCTCGGTCACGCCCGACACGATGTACTGCCAGCGATACGCCTTGAGGATGCCCTCGGCGACGGCGCGGTGCTGCACATCGGTGTGGCGCGCGCCGACGATCGAGTCGAAGTAGATCGCATCGGCGCGTGCCTGAGCTTGCAGAATGCCGTCGACCGCCCCCACCAGATCGATCAGGTCGCCGACCGCCGCATCGCGTTCGGCGGCGCTGACGAGCGCGTTCTCGCGCAGGAACTCGAGCTCGTCGAGCACGGCGTGCTGCGACTCTTCCTTCCAGTGGGCGCGGAAGACGTCTTTCCACAGCTCGCACAGGTCGCTCTGCGGCTCGATGCTGGCGCGATAGTGGGCCAGCGTGAAGAGCTCGATGTCCAAGGTCAGCGCGAGCACCGACCAGGTGCTCTTGCTCAGCACGGCGGCCGCCACGGCGTTGGGCTCGGCCGTCCGCACGTAGCCCGCGGGCATGTCGTCGGCCATCAAGGCTTCCAGGCGCCGGAACAGCTCCTGGTGCTTCAGCTCCTCGTCGGCCATGCGCACCAGCGCCTCCAGGGCCACCTGGTCGCCGAGGGCGTGCTGCCGGCTCACGTCGAGCACCTTGGCGCCGATGAACCGCTCCACCAGGCCGAACAGGTAGGCGTAGCTTCGCCCCTGCACCTGGCTCAGCAGGCGCTGGTCATCGGGCGTCAGGAAATCGAGCTCGGTGACCAGCGACAGGCCCGCCGGCAGGAACGGCTTGTCGAGATCGAAGCGCCGGCCGCGGATGACGTCGCGATCGATGTCCCAGCGCACGCGCTTGGAATTCGCGATGACCTTCGCGTATGGATCGGCAGAGAGGGTGCTTTGCATGAGGGCCGCTTTCGGGATGCGTTGAAGACGCGGCCATGATCGAAGCCCGGCGCGAGTCGCGTCGGGCCAGTCGTCCGGAAATCTTGCCCGAGCATCCGGCAGATGCGCCGGGTCCTCGGGTGTGCGCGCCCTCAGGCCGGCTTGCAGCCGAACTCCGGCCCGTCGAGCTGGCGCACCTCGCACTCGACGTCCCAATCGTCCCCGTGGACCTTCAGGAAGCGACGCGTCAGCTCGACGGCCTGCTCCTTCGACGTCGCCTCGAGGATCGCATAGCCTCCGATCACTTCCTTGGTCTCCGCGAACGGACCATCGACCACCGACAGCTTGCCGCCACGGCGCAGCCGCACGCGCACCCCTTCCGAGGTCGGCCGCAGGCCGGCGGTGCTCACCAGTTCGCCGGAGCGGGTCAGCTCCTCGATCAGCTTGCCCATGTCGCTCATCAGCTGCTCGCTGGGCACCTGGCCGGTGTTCTCTTCGATGCGGATCATCGATAGGAATCGCATGGTCTATTCTCCTGGGTCGTCGCACGATGGACGATTCCATCGCTTGGCGTCCGACCACTGCCTCGACGAACGAAGGTCGCTCCGATCGACAAACCCGGCCAGAAAAGAAGTCAGGGCCCGCAAAGGATGCAGCGGCCGGGACGCAGCCCGTGCGACGCAGGCGCTCTAGGCGCCGATCTTTTCCAGGTCCGCCTCGGACGGGAAGCGTCCGGTCTTGTACTTCGAGTAGGCCAGCTGGCCATCGACGACGACGTCGAACTGGCCCGACTTGCCGACCTGGATGTCGACGGGGCCGCGCCCTCGCGCTTCAAACCAAGCCTTCACACGGAGGACTTCGGGTTTGTAGCCTCAGGCGGCGCAGTAGTGGACAACGATGGACATGTGGAAGGTGCCTCTGTGATCCTCGGCCCGGCCGTCAATCGACGAACCGGGGCTCGCGCTTCTCCAGCCCGGCCCGTGCGGCCTCGCGCTGGTTGGGGCTGCCGATGAGACGCTGCTGCTCGCGCGACTCGGCCATCAACACCCGCGCGGCGTCCACCGGCGATGCACGATGGAGCAGCCGCTTGCCGGCGCGAATCGCGTCGGGGCTGCGGCTCGCGATCAGCGCAGCGAGCGCGCGCGCATCCTCCAGCGGGTCGCTCGACACGCGCGTGGCCAGGCCCAGCGTCAGCGCTTCGGTGCCGGTGACCGTGCGCCCTGTGAACGTGAGCTCGCGCACCACGTCGGGCCGCACCAGCTCGGTGAGCAGCACGCAACCGGCCATGTCGGGCACCAGCCCCCACTTGATCTCCATCACCGCGAGCTGGGTGTCCGGGTGCACACAACGGATGTCGGCGCCGAGCGCGATCTGCAGGCCGCCACCGAAGGCCACGCCGTGCACGGCGGCGATCACCGGCACCGGCAATTCGCGCCAGCCCCAGGCCACCTGCTGAGGGCCGTTGGCCAGGCCGTGCGTGCGCGCGACGATGTCGCCCAGCGTGCCGCTGGTCTGGCCCGAGCCCATCTCGCGAAAGCGGCCCATGTCGAGCCCCGCGCAGAACGCGCGGCCCTCGCCGTGCACCACCACGACCCGCACACGCTTGTCGCCGCGCAACTGGTCGATGGCGTCGATCAGGCCCTTGAACATGGCCGCGTCGATGGCGTTCATCTTGTCGGCGCGCACCATCGCCACTTCGGCGACGCCTCGCTCGTCGACCGTCACGCGGACTCGGGATGGATCGTCGTTCATGTCGGCATATTAGGCCAAGCCCGACGAACCGCTCAGCGGTGCACGTGCGTCAGCGTGCGGTCGAGCGCAGGCGGCACGCGGTCGAGGTGGAGCGCGTCCACGAGCAGCGCGCCGTAACGCACCTTGCGTCCGGCGCGAGTGCCGAGAAAGCGGCGCAGCTGTGCGTGAAGGTCGCGGCCGCGTTGCGCGGGCTGGGCCTGAAAGCGGCGGAACGACACGAGCTCCCCCTCGGTGTCGAGCACGCGCTGCACCGCCGCGGTGCCGAGCGCACGGATCAACTCATCTTCCAGGTCCGCATCGCACGCATAGAAGCCGTTGTGCTCGGTGTCGGTGGACGCGTCGGTGCGCGCGGCCGCGCCGGCACGCTCGAGACCGCGCCGCACGTGCGGCAGCTCGGCCACGTCGCACAGCCCGGCCAGCCGCACACCCAGGCCGCGCGGACCCAGCGCTTGCACGAAGCGCTGCACGTTCGTGGCTCCGCCGATCGGGACGACCAGGATGCCTTCGGCCGGCAGGTCGCGGCCGCGCCGCCGCGCCAGCGCTTCGAGCGCCGCCTGGTCGCTCCAGCCCTCGACCAGGATCGCCGCACGCGCCTGCGCAGCGCTCACCAGGCGACACGCGGCGTCGGCGTCGAGCGGCGGGCGCGGGCCCGGCGTGCGCAGCGTCGTGGCAGGAGGTGTCACGCTCGCACCCTCTCGTCTTGACGTCAGCCGCGACGAGCCTTCTCGATCGCGGCGATGTCGATCTTTCCCATCTCCATCATCGCGTCGAATGCGCGCTTGGCCGCCGCGCGATCGGGGTCCGCAATGGCGGCCGTGAGGGCGCGCGGGGTGATCTGCCACGACAGGCCCCACTTGTCCTTGCACCAGCCGCACGCGCTCTCCTGGCCGCCGTTCTTGACGATGGCATTCCACAGGCGGTCGGTCTCGGCCTGGTCGTCGGTGGCGACCTGGAACGAGAAAGCCTCGCTGTGCTTGAACTGCGGCCCGCCGTTCAGGCCGATGCACGGGATGCCGATCACGGTGAACTCGACGACCAGGACATTGCCCTGCTTGCCGTCGGGGTAGTCACCCGGCGCGCGATGAATCGCGCCCACCGAGCTGTCGGGAAACGTCTCGGCATAGAACCGCGCTGCGTCCAAGGCGGTGCCGTCGTACCACAGGCAAATCGTGTTCTTGTGAGCCATGTCGTTCTCCTGTCTGCAAAGGTTGAGGTCATTCTCGAGCATCAATGGCGCGGCAAGTGACGTTCCAAGCCGCGCCAGTGGAAGCGAATCCGGATCGGCGTATGCTGCCCGCAAACGGATGACCCAGGCCCAGAAAGGGGACCGCATGGGCGCGATACCCAATGGGGCGCAAGGCTCCTTCGCCATGGTGGTCTTGCCGGAGCACCTCGCCAACCGGTTCAAGGACGCGACACTTCCCGCGGTGCTCTCGACGCCCGTCATGATCATGGCGATGGAGAATGCGGCGCTCAACGCGATCAAGCCGTACTTCAACGCCGGCGAGAGTGCCGTCGGCACGCACGTCGACGTGCACCATGTGGCGGCCACCGCCGTGAACCGTCGCGTCGTGGCCCACGCCGAGGTCACCAGCGTCAAGGGGCGTCACATCGAGTTCCGCGTGCGCGCGCTCGATGGCAGCGAGGAGATCGGCCACGGCGTGCACGGCCGCGTCATCATCGACCTGGCCAGATTCTCCGAGCAACTGGCCACCAAGTTCGCGAACAAGGCCGACTGAAGCGGCGCCCGCGCCGGAATCGAGGCGGTCGTGCGCGCGACCCTTCCGCCCATTGGTGGCGCAGCACGACCGGTTGCTGCTCAAGCGGCGCGGATGCAAGATGCGTGGCGGCGAAGACGGCCCTTCAGTTCCCTCGAGGTCCGACGCGACTCGCCGCCCGCCGTCCCATTCATTCCGCCCAGGAGGTCTCATGGCATCAGTGGCTTCGCAGACGAGTCGTTCAGGCACTGACGCGCAAACTGCCAGGTCCGCAGACCGCGCCGAACGCAGCAGCGCACCCGATGTGGTCGTGGTGGGTGCCGGATTCGCCGGCCTGTACATGCTGCACAAGCTGCGCACGCTGGGCTTCTCCGCCCGCGTGATCGAAACGGCGGACGACGTGGGCGGCACTTGGTACTGGAACCGCTATCCCGGCGCGCGCTGCGACATCACCACCGCCGACTACGCGTACAGCTTCGATCCCGAGCTCGAGAGCGCGTGGACCTGGTCGGAGAAGTACGCCACGCAGCCCGAGATCATGCGCTATGCGCAGTTCGTGGCCGAGCGCTACGACCTCAAGCGCGACATCGACTTCGGCACGCGCGTCGACCAGGCACGCTGGGACGACGCCGCGGGCCGCTGGCACATCCACACCAGCGGCGGGGAGACGCTGACGCCGCGCTTCTACGTGATGGCCACCGGCTGCCTGTCGGCACCGAAGGAGCCCGACATTCCGGGCGCCGGCAGCTTCAAGGGCGAGGTCTACAGCACCAACCGCTGGCCGCACGGCGGCGTGGACTTCTCAGGCAAGCGCGTGGCGGTGATCGGCACGGGCTCGTCGGGCATCCAGTGCATCCCGCTGATCGCGCGCCAGGCGGCGCAGCTCACGGTGTTTCAGCGCACGCCCAACTACTCGGTGCCGGCGCGCAACGGGGCCGTCGCACCCGCGCGCCTGCAGCAGCTCAACGCCGACCGTGCCGCCTACCGGCAGGCGGCCAAGCTCTCGCGCGCCGGCGTGCCGATGCCGCTCAACATGGTGTACGGCCGCTACGCGCCGCCCGAGTTGCGCACGCAGCTGCTGAACCAAGGCTGGGAGTCCGGCGAACTGGTGGCCGCGATCAGCATCTTTGCCGATCAGGGTCTGTTCGAAGATGCCAACGAGCTGGTGTGCGACTTCGTGCGCGACAAGATCCGCGCTGCCGTCCAGGACCCGGCCACCGCCGAAGCGCTGTGCCCGAAGGACCATCCCTTCGGCACCAAGCGGCCGTGCCTGGACACCGGCTACTACGAGACCTACAACCGTCCCAATGTGCGCCTGGTCGACCTCAAGCGCACGCCGATCGAAGCCATCACCGCCAGCGGCATCGACGTGGGCGGCGAGTCGTTGCCGTTCGACGCGATCGTCTACGCGATGGGATTCGACGCGATGACCGGCGCGCTGGTGGCGGTGGACATCGCCGGGCGCGGCGGCCAGACGCTGAAGCAGAAGTGGGCCGACGGACCGACGAGCTATCTCGGCCTGACGACCACCGGGTTCCCGAACTTCTTCACCATCACCGGTCCGCAGAGTCCGTCGGTGCTGTCGAACATGATGGTGTCGATCGAGCAGCACGTCGACTGGATCGGCGACTGCCTCGCCCACATGCGCCAGCGCGGCGCCAGCGTGATCGAACCCACCGACACCGCCGAGTCCGGCTGGATGCAGCACTGCGACGACTGCGCCGCGATCACCTTGCATCCGCGCGCCAACTCCTGGTACATGGGCGCCAACGTGCCGGGCAAGCACCGCGGACTGCTGCCGTACATCGGCGGCGTCGACGCCTATCGCAAGGCGTGCGACGAGGTGGCCGAGCGCGGCTATCTCGGCTTCAGCTTCAGCGGGCCGGGCATCGCGGGGGGGCGCTCCACCGAGGACGGCGTGGTCCGTCGCCTGCAACCCGACGTGCGGATGGTGCAGGAGATGATGGCCGCGCTGAACCTGCCCACCTTCGATTCGCTGCCGCCCGACGCGGCGCGCGGGCTGCTGGCGCAGATCAACAGCCAGCGGCCGCCGGGGTTGCCGGTCGGCGAAATTCGCGACGGCACGTTGCCGGGCCCGGCCGGTGCACTGGACTACCGCCTGTATCGGCCGGACACCCCAGGTCCCCATCCGCTCGCGGTGTACTTCCATGGCGGCGGCTGGGTGCTGGGCAGCCACGACTCCGACGACCCGATGCTGCGCGACCTGTGCCGCCGCTCGGGTGTGCTGATCGTCTCGGTGAACTATCGGCACGCGCCGGAGGTGCGCTTTCCGGCCGCGGCCGACGACGCGCTCGCCGCGGTGCGCTGGGCGGGCGAGCATGCGCGCGAGCTGGGCGCGATCCCGGGCCAGCTGGTGGTGGCTGGCTGGAGCGCTGGCGGCAACCTGGCAGCGGTCACCTGCCAACGCGTGCGCGACGAAGGCGGGCCGCGCATCCTCGGTCAGTTGCTGCTGACGCCGGTGACCGACTGCGACATGACCACGCGTTCGTACGTCGAGAACGCCGATGACTATGTGCTGACGGCGTCGCTGATGCGCTGGTTCTGGGATCACTATTGCGATCCGGCGGATCGCGCCGACCCACGCGCCTCGCCCCTGCGCGCCAAGGACTTGTCGCGGCTGCCATCGGCGATGGTGGTGACCTGCGAGTTCGACCCGCTGCGCGACGAGGGGCAGGCGTACGCGGCGGCGCTCGCCAAGGCCGGCGTGCCGGTGCAGGAGTTGCGGGCCCGCGGCCACACCCACCTGTCGCCGACGATGGTCGACGTGGTGATCTCCGGCGAGCCGGTGCGCGCACAGATGGCGCAGGCGTTGCGCGGCTTCTTCGCGCCAACTCAAGCGAGCCGCGCGTGATCGCCTGGCGCAGATGTCGCGCGGGAGCTCGAGCGCGGGGTCACGCGTGCGCGTGAACCCCGCGATGCGGGTCGCCGACGGGTTTTGGCGGCTAGCCCTTCACATCTGCCCGCCAAGCCCGACACGTCGCGCGGCACCTCGTCGCGGCCCATTGACACCGGGGTTTGGAAGTTCGTGACCAGCGCATCACAGCCGCCTAAGCTGTTGCGCGCGCAGCTCCAACCCGAGCATGTGGGCGCGGTGCGCCGCGCTGACATTGATCAGCGTCACAGCGACGCCGTCGCCAACGCGCACGGCGCCGTGGCGGTAGATGTCGCGCCCACCATGCGTTCGATGCACCAGCTTGGTGGCGCTGGCCGTGCCCCGCTCCACAACGGATCGGTACTGCTCGAACAGCGCTTCGTTGCTGTCTTGCCCGGCCAGCACGAGACGCAGGCGTTTGCCGTACAGATCGACCGCGTTGTGGCCGAGAATGCGACCGGCCGCCGTGCTCACGAAGTTCCATGCGAAGTCCACGATGCAATCGCCGCGGCGCACGGCGCGCAATGCCATGAATCCGGGCCGCGCGAGCTCGTGCGCAGCGCGCAACCGCATGCCGAGCGATTGCAGACTGTGCTCTACCACCGATGCGGGGGCGCGCGCATCCAGCCAACGGCGGGGCGAAAGTTGCCCCTGAGCGGCATGGATACCTATCGATCTGTCCATCGCTGACGCGCCAATACTTCGTTGGACCCTAACCGATGGGGGACCGCCCTGTCTGTTCGCCGGCGCACGCGCGGCGAACCCGTGTCGCGCTGGCGCAAGGGACACCCGGAGCCACGGGGCTGGTATTCAAGACTGGCGCGATGCTTCCCGCGTGGCGCGCGGAAGGAACAGGGTGACCACGGTTCCTGTGCCCATCCAGGTCTGCAACACCATCGAACCGCCCGACTGCCTCACGAATCCCTCCACGGCAGCCAGACCCAGCCCGGCCAGCGTGTCGTTTGTCTTGGTTGTGAAGAACGGCATTGCCGCGCGTTGCGAGGTTTCCATCGCCATGCCGCCGCCGGTATCGAGAAGCGTCAACGCGACGGCGGCCGCACCATTTGCCGGCGTGGCCAGGCCGGCCGTGAAGTGCATGCGCCCACCATGTGACAGCGCGTCACGCGCATTGACGGCCAGGTTGAAGAGTGTCTCCTTCAGGGCTCGAACGTCGACGCGGCAGGGCGGGCAATCGTCATCGACTTGCACCGTGACTTCGATGCGTCTATCGAGGGTGCTGCGAAGCAAGTCAACCAACGAACACAGCAAGGGCCGCAACTCGACTGCCTCTGGCACCAGCCGCTGGCACCCTGAATAGGCCAGCAACTCGCTGGCAAGCCTGTCACCACGCTTCACCTTGGCGAGCCCGGCGGTGATGAGGCCAAGCCGTTCGTTTTCGACTGATTCGTCACCGGTCTGGAGCAGTCGACACAAGATCTGCCGGACATCCGCCAGCAACGAGCCCAGCGCTATCGCGGTCCGGGCGGAGATTTCGGTGGCCGCAAGCCCGCTGGCCTGCGAGTGGGTGGCGAGCGCGGACCTGGCCACGGCGCCATCTGATCGATGCATGGCCGTGTCGTTGCCTCCCACGGCAACCCAGGAACCATCGTGGCCATCGGCATGTGCCGACTCCTCATGCGCCCGAGCCGGCACGTCCTCGACCGGGCCATCCGTCGCGCGTGTCAACGCGCCAAATGAAACACCTACCCGCGAGTGCATGACTCAAGTGCAGAAGGCATGCTCGGCTCCCGCCAGCGATCAAACGCAACGCACGCAGCGCATGGTCGGTGTGAGCTCGGATTGGTCATGTTCACACTGCCCCTCAGGTTCCGGTGCCAAGCCACATCGGCGCGCTTTCGCCCGGCACGACTCGCCTGTCGCACGCACATCGACTTCAGAAGTCGCGACTAAGTTATGCTGACGCGGACTCTTCTGTATGTGCGCTACCACACACAGGGTGGCGCAGGTGCGTTGATCGGGTCGCTTGACGGAGACCGCCGGTGGCGCAGCCGCGGGTGACGCCTTGCGTCACAGAGCGGCGCGCGGCAGCCAGGCGCGCATTCCTGACTGGGGGGTTGCTCCAACCATCGCCTGCCCGAGCGGGCAGGAGCCATGCCGCGCCGGGTCGCAGCCCCGCAGCGCATGGGCGATGTCGGTTTTGGCGCGCCGAATGCGTTCTTACCGGCATGGATCACTTGAAGAGTCGTGCTCGGCGGTCCGCTGGCAGCGCCATCGGTCGAGGTGATCCTTGGGTGGGCACGATCCCGTGCGCGAAAGCCATGGAACGTCGGACTCGCTCTCGTCGATGTCAATCCCACGGTACGCGACGTGACAGGGACCGTGAGTGTTGTCGTGGGTCACCCACGGCGCGCAGGATTGGCTGTCCAGTGATCCCCAAGCGGAGGCGGCTCTCATGATCAACAGAAGCGTGATCCCCGTGATGTTGTGTGTGTTCGTGGTCGGGGCTGGCAACAGCGTTCCAGCACGCGCTGACGTGATCAGCGACTGGAATCAGACGGCCTGTGATGTGGTCGCCAAGTTGGGTCCGGGTGCGCCTGGCCACCGGATGATGGCCGTCACTCAGGTGGCGGTCTTTGAGGCGGTGAACGCGATCGATCCGCGGTATGTGCCCTACATGCCACGCATTCAAGCGCCGCCGGGCGCTTCGGTCGACGCGGCGGTCGCTGCAGCCAACCGCACGGTTCTGCTGGCCTTGATGCCAGGGGAAAAGTCGAGCATCGACGCGGCGTATGAGACTGCCGTGAAGAAGATCGCCGATGGGCCGCCGAAAGCAGACGGTATCGCCGTGGGTGAACGCGCTGCCGCGCAGGTCGTGGCTCGAGCCGCGAGTGATGGAGCGGCTGGCGCCGACAACTATCAATGGCAGACCATGCCCGGCCGGTACGTGCCGACGGTCGTACCGGCGACGCCCACGTGGCCGCGACGCACGCCTTGGATCATGGAGCGCGCCAGCCAGTTCCGGCCGGGCCCGCCGCCTGACCTCGCCAGTGAGGTCTGGGCGCGCGACCTTCAAGAAGTGCGTGCGCTGGGCGGCAAGAACAGCACGGTGCGCACCGCGGCACAAACGGAGATCGCCCGGTTCTGGGAGGAGACCCGGCCGCTCGTCTACTACCCAATCCTGCGCGCCGTGGCGCAGATGCCCGGCCGCTCGGTGCCCCAGAACGCGCGCTTCTACGCAGCCACGGCGATGGCCACCGACGATGCGCTGATTGCCGTGTTCGATGCCAAGTACGCCTACAACTTCTGGCGCCCCGTCACCGCGCTGCGGTTCGAGCACATGGCTGGAGGCAGCAAGTCGGAGTCCGACCCGGCGTGGACACCGTTCATCAGCACGCCGATGCATCCGGAGTACCCCTGTGCACACTGCGTGGTGTCCG
>Ga0207648_10002884_pt1 | contig 18209 bp, 17 predicted proteins | sample KBSMisM32_FD_184310 | JGI IMG/M metagenome (GOLD analysis project Ga0207648, IMG submission 184310) | Miscanthus rhizosphere microbial communities from Kellogg Biological Station, Michigan, USA - KBS Miscanthus M3-2 (SPAdes) (version 2) | ecosystem: Host-associated > Plants > Roots >...
CCGCCCCCGCCTGCAGTCGGAAGACGAGAACGCGGCGATGTCGCTGGCCACGAACCTGGCGATCGCCGATGCACTGTTCGCCGCCGGCACGGGACTCTTTCGGGTGATGGCCGAGCCAGACGAACGCGCCGAGCAGCGGCTGCGGCACTCGGCCCGAGCCCTCGGCATCGACTGGCCGGCGGGGACGAGCCTTCGCGACTTCCAACGAACGCTCGACACCTCGAAACCGAAGGATTCGGCGCTGTTGATGGCAATTCGCCGCTCTTCGGGAGGTGCGTCGTACGTGCCGTTCGCGCCCGGCAAACGCCCGTGGCACTCGGCGGTCGCGGCGACCTACGCGCACGGCACCGCGCCGCTGCGCCGGCTCGCCGACCGCTTCGTCGTGATGGCCGCGCTCGACATCGCCAACGGTCGCGCCGTGTCCGAAAATGTGTCGGCGGCGTTCGCCAAGCTGCCCGAAGTGATGCGCCGCGCCGACGAGACCGCCGGCCAGATCGAACGAGCCGTCATCGACCTCGCCGAGGTCGCGTTGTTGAGCGCGCAGACGCAGCACACGTTGACTGCAGTCGTCACCGACGTCGATGATCGCGGCGCCCACGTCCAGTTGTGCGACCTGCCCGTGGTCAGCCGCCTTGCCGCCAACCACGTCGCACCGGGCGACGAGGTTCGTGTTCGGGTGGTGTCGACCGACATCCCGACTCGTACCGCGAAGCTCGAGCGGGTCGCCTAGCCCTGCCCGACGGCGTAGATCGAGCCGTTCTGCGACGCCACGAACAGTTCGCCGTCGGGTCCTTCGCTGATCGCCGTCACGGCGGGCACGGTCCCGAGCGCCACCTGCTTCACCTCTGCCCGGTCGGCGATCTGCAGCGCCCGGATCTGGCCGCTGCAGTAGTCGGCGAAGACGTAGTAGCCGACCAACGCAGGGATCGCCGCACCGCGATAGAGCGCGCTGCCGCTGATCGAGCAGTCGTTGCCGACGTGCTCGTACTCGTGGATCGGTGCGGTGACACCGTCAGTGGACTGGTCGTCGTTGAAGCGGTGATTGCCTTCCATCGCACTCCATCCGAAGTTCAGCCCACGTCCGCCACCGTCGGCGGCCCAGCCGACGTCGACTTCCTCCCACTGGCCCTGACCGACGTCGGCGATCCACAGATCACCCGTCGAACGGTCGAAGCTGAACCGCCACGGATTGCGCAAGCCGAACGACCAGATCTCCGGACGTGCACCGTCGACGCCGACGAACGGGTTGTCCGGCGGCACGGTGTAGCCGGCGCCGCCGCTGGGATGAGGATCGATCCGCAGGATCTTGCCGAGCCACTCGCTCATGTTGAGTGCGCGCCGATCCGGATCGCCGCCCGAACCGCCGTCGCCGGTACCGATGTAGAGCATGCCGTCGGGACCGAAGTCGATGTCGCCCCCGTTGTGGTTGGGGTACGGCTGGTCGAAGCCGAGCACCTCGCGTCGGGTCGACTTGTCGAAGGTGCCGTCGGCGTTGACGGTGTACTCGTCGATGCGCGTGTTGCCGTCGTTGTTGGTGTAGTCGACGTAGGCCAGGGCGCCGTCCTTGCTGATCGCCAGACCCAGAAGACCTCGTTCGCCGTCGGCGTTGGTGAGATCGGTCATGTCGAGTGCGGTGCCGCCGGCTTGGCCGTTGGTCAGCATGACGATCAGCCCGTCCTGTTCGACGACGTACGTGGCGCCGTCGGTGGGCCGGAAGGCGACCTCGACCGGTTGGTCGAAGCCGTCGATCTTGGTGAGCGCGACGACCGGATCACCGAGCGGCGCGCCACTGGTGGGAGCCGGACTTGTCGCCCCGGTCGCCGCCGGTGCGGACTCCGCGGTCGACGGTGCAGTTGTCGCATTGGCTGCGGTCGTCCCCGGCGCCGCGGCAGCGGTGGTTGCCGGTGTCGATCCCACACCGCTCACCGACACGTCCGACGAATTGTCGGAACAGCCGACAGCCAGCACTGCCAGAACGGTGGTCGTGTACATCGCCAATCTGTTGCGTCGAGTCATACCTCTTTGATCCTCGCTAGGCCTTCTTGGACGACGGTCACGGCAAGCGTGCCATCGATGGTGAAGATCGCTCCGCCGGCCAGGCCTCGACCACCCGTGGTCGAGAACGCCCGCTGGTCGTAGAGCAGCCACTCGTCGGCGCGAAATGGACGGTGGAACCACATCGCGTGATCGAGGCTGGCCATCTGCATGCCGGGGCTGTCCCATGACAGCCCGAACGGCAGCACTGTGGTGTCGAGCAGTGTCATGTCGCTGGCGTAGGTGACGATGCAGGCGTGCAGTGTCGGGTCGTCGCCGAGGCGGCCGTCGGCGCGCATCCACACACGCTGGCTGTCGGACGGGTTGTCGTGGCGGTTGAACGGGTCCCGATCGATGTACCGCACGTCGATCGGTCGTGGGCGGTCGTACCAGACGCCCATCCGTTCCTTGTACGGCGCCATGCGCGTCTTGAAGTCGGGCAACGTCTCCGGCAACGGTACGTCGGTCGGCATGGCGAGTTGATGGTCGCGCCCGCTCTCACGGACGTGGAAGCTGGCCTGCAGGTTGAAGATCGCCTTGCCGTGCTGAATGGCCACGACTCGTCGGGTCGTGAAGCTGCGGCCGTCGCGAATTCGATCGACTTCATACAGGATCGGCACCAGCGGGTCTCCCGGGCGAAGGAAGTACGCATGGAGCGAATGCACCCATCGGCCAGGATCTTCGACTGTGCGGGTCGCTGCCACGAGTGCTTGCCCGGCGACCTGACCGCCGAAGACCCGCTGGCGGAACTCGTCGGGGGAGCGGCCGCGGAAGATGTTGACCTCGATTGCCTCGAGGTCGAGCAACTTGACGAGGTCGTCGAGAGCGGTCATCGATTCATCCTTGTCGACAAGTGCTCGGGTCGACGGGTGCGAGCAGGTACAACTGGCCGCCGGGCACCGAGGTCTGCAGCTCGAGATCGACGAGCGCGGCGAGGTCGGGGCGCCGTTCCTTGGGGCCGATGCCGGCGTTCAACAGACTGTCGAACCACGCCAGGTAGGTGTGGCCGCCGCACGCCTCGTCGAGAGTGTCGGCGGCGTCGAGGGGGTAGTGGCTGTTGCCGGGGCGCGGTCGGGTGAACCCCATCTGGGTCGGCACGCGATCGGTGAACCACCACACTCGTTGAGGGTTGTTGGTGAGGATGCGGGCGTCGGCGGGCAGCGTGTCGATCGCGTCGTACAGCTGTGGCGCGAACTGCGGCTTGTACGCCGAGCTGGAGGGTGCGAAGTCGGGGAACCGCGCCGCGAAGGCGATGCCCTGGTACATCCACAGCGCCAGCAACGCGACGCCGATCACGGCGACCGCGCGGCTGGTGCAAACACGGTCGAACGTGACGACGGCGAAGTAGATGAGCGGGATCACGATCGGCGACATCACCCGCAACTCGATGTCGTTGGCGGTCAGTCGGCGGGCAAGGATCGGCACGACGAAGGCCGTCGCCGCGAATGTCGCCATGCCGATGTCGAGGATCAGACCCTTGCGGCTCTGCAACGCGAAGGCGGCCAGCAGGGCTATGCCGACGATGACGATCATGCCGATCCGCGCCATCCCATCGAGCGAGTGTTCGTCGCCGGCGACGATGTTGCCGATTCCGATGAACGCCAGGCGAATGGTGGTGCCGAGCGGCTCGGCAGCGCCGCCTTCGAACCGCGGGCCGAGCGGCTGGCCTGTCTCGACGAGGTTGCGGACGACCCACAACGAGATGACCGCGACGGCGGTCGCGGAGAACGCGCCGAGCGGCCTCATGACCTTCGACCGGCCACCGTCCTGCGACGCCGAGACTGCGACGATCACCGCGCCTGTCGCCAGCAGGCCGGCACCCGCGTAGCGGGTGAGGAAGCCGAGGCCGCCGAGCAAGCCTCCGATCGCGGCGGTCCGCGTCGTGATGGTCCGTCGGGACAGGACGAGGATCATGCCCAGGGCGATCGCCGCGTACGGAGCCTCGCTCCACACGACCGATGCCATGCGGACGAAGGCTTCGCTTGCACCGAAGGCGAGCGCGCCGGCGAGCGCCATCACGGGCCGGACGCGAGCCTGCAACACCACACCCATCAGCACCGTTCCCGCGGCGATCGCGACCATGCCGACGAAGGTCGCCCACACGAGGCTGCGACCGCCGGGCGCGAGCAACAGCGGATAGACGGGCCCGAACACCGCCATCGCCTTGCCGGTGAAGTCGGTCAAACCCTGCCCGGCGCGGACGTGATCGGCGGTGCTGAGATAGGTGATCGAGTCGGGGGACAGCAAGGGATCGTGGCGCGTGGCGATCGCCACGAGCAACGCCGCGAACAACGGAGCGCCGATGAGCGCCCACTTCGGAGGACGCCAATGAGCCGTCGTGGTGACGCCAGGTGGGCTGATCACGGCGTGTGACACATCCCGATTATGGTGCCCGGCATGCCGTCGGCACCCCTCAGCCCCGTGCTTCGCGCCCGGGCCATGGCGGCCAAGGGGTTCATGCCGGGCGACGAAGGCGACGCGTTGTACGACGCGGCGACAGCGGTGGCCACCAACGTTGGACACCCGATGGTGGAGGTCGGTTCGTACTGCGGTCGCTCGACGGTGTGGCTCGGGGCGGCGGCGCGCGCCGCGGGAACGGTGTTGTTCGCCATCGATCATCACCGCGGCAGCGAGGAGAACCAGGCCGGGTGGGAGCACCACGATCCCACCGTCGTCGATGAACGCACCGGGCTGATGGACACGCTTCCCACGTTCCGGGCGACGATTCGCGATGCCGGCCTCGAAGATGTCGTGATCGCCGTCGTCGGCCAATCACCGGTGGTCGCCGCTCATTGGTCGACACCACTGTCGTTCGTGTTCATCGACGGCGGTCACGGTCAGGAGCCGGCGCGCCTCGACTACGAGGGCTGGTCGAGGCACGTCGCGGTCGGTGGAACATTGGCGATCCACGACGTCTTTCCCGATCCCGCCGACGGCGGACGGCCGCCCTACGAGCAGATCTACTTGCCCGCGTTGCGCAGCGGTCTGTTCACCGAGATCGGAGCCGTCGGCAGCCTCCGCCTGCTCAGCCGAACTTGACTCCCTGCGCCAACGGGAGGTCGTTGGAGTAGTTGATGGTGTTGGTGGCCCGGCGCATGTACGCCTTCCACGCGTCGCTGCCGCTCTCGCGGCCGCCGCCGGTGGCCTTCTCGCCGCCGAAGGCACCACCGATCTCAGCACCGCTGGGCCCGATGTTGACGTTGGCGATGCCGCAGTCGCTGCCGTCGGCGGCGCAGAACCGTTCGGCCTCACGCACGTCGGTCGTGAAGATGCTGCTGGCCAATCCTTGCGGCACGCCGTTCTGCAGATCGATGGCCTCGTCGAAGTCGCCGTAGGTCAGCACGTACAGCAGTGGAGCGAACGTCTCCGTGGCGACGATGTCGGTCTGCTTCGGCATCGTCACGATCGTCGGATGCACATATGCGGCGTCGGGCGCCTCGTCGGCGAACAAGCGGTCGCCGCCGACGGCCACCGCGCCACCGTCCGAGCGCGCCGTCTCGATCGCCTGTTGCATGCGGTCGAACGCGGTGCCCGTGATCAACGGGCCGACGAGAGTTCCGGCGTCGAGCGGGCTGCCGACGGGCAGCGACTCGTACGCAGCCGTCATCCGCTCGACGACCTCGTCGACGCGCGACTCGTGCACGATGGCTCGACGCAACGAGGTGCATCGCTGGCCCGCCGTACCGGCAGCGGCGAACGTCATGCCGCGGACGACGAGCTCGATGTCGGCCGAGGGCGCGACGATCGCCGCGTTGTTGCCGCCGAGCTCCAGGATGCTCCGGCCGAATCGGCCGGCGACGACACCGGCGACCTGTTGACCCATCCGCGTGGACCCCGTCGCACTGACGAGCGGGACGCCTGGATGGGCAACCAGTGCGGCACCGACGTCGCTGCCGCCGAGCACGACCTGCGCGAGATGCGGCGGCGCACCGACGGCCGCTGCAGCCTTCTCGAACATCGCGTTGGTGGCGATCGCCGTCAGCGGAGTGAGGTCGCTGGGCTTCCAGATCACGGGGTTGCCGCACACCACCGCGAGCGCGGCGTTCCAACTCCACACCGCGACGGGGAAGTTGAACGCGGTGATCACCCCGGTGGGGCCGAGTGGATGCCATTGCTCCATCAGCCGGTGCCCGGGACGTTCGCTGGCGATCGTCAGGCCGTGGAGTTGCCGGCTGAGACCGACGGCGAAATCGCAGATGTCGATCATCTCCTGCACCTCGCCGAGTGCCTCGCTCTCGATCTTGCCGACCTCGAGCTGCACCAGCCGGCCGAGATCGGCCTTGTGCTCCCGCAGCAGCAGCGCGAACTGACGGATCAGTTCGCCGCGGAGCGGGCCGGGCGTGGTTCGCCACGTGCGGAACGCGCTGGTCGCTCGATCGACGGCTTCGTCGACCGATGTCGTCGCACCGAGGCCACCGAGCGTGCTTCCGGTGATGGGTGTGCGGGCCGAGTGGTCGCCACTGGCGACCAGGCCGGGACCGCCGCATGCCTGCAGTGCGGCGTCGGCGAGTTCGGTGAGGTTGGATGAGGTCGGCAGAGTCACGCCGACAATGCTGCCACGCAATCGAAGGATGCGGGCGAGGCTCGATCGATCGGCGACTGGATACGGTGGCGACCGTGAGCTTCGCCCAACAAGGTCCGCCTGCGTCGGCCAAACAGATCGCCTACATCCAGGCGCTCCTGCGCAAGGCGGGCTACGACGACTTCCGCACGGCGCGCACCGAGTACCGCCTCACGCAGCGTCAGGCGCGCGGCAAGTTCACCATGAGCGAAGCGTCGGCATTGATCGACCGCCTGACCTCCACCGACGACGAGAATCCCACGGTCTCGGTGGCCGAAGAACCCGACAACTTCGAATCGGCGCAGTCGCTGCTGATCCGCGGCTTCCCCGCTGACGTGCTGGCCGACGAGCTCCGTCGTCGGGGCTGGACGGTGTCGCAGCCGTCGTCGAGCTAGGTCGGGAGACCGGCTTCGGTCGCCGGGTCTCCGGCGATCCGGGTGTGCCACATCCGTCGGGGTTGTGCGGGATCGTGGGGGGTCGCCCGGTGCATGAGGCGGCGGTTGTCCCACAGCACCGCGTCGCCCTCCGTCCACGTATGGAAGTAGGTGCGCGGACGAACGCAGGCCTCGTCGTTGAGCCGGTCGAGCAGAGCCTCGGATTCGTCGGCCGTGAGCCCGGGGATCGAGTGGGCGTGCTGCCCGATGAGGAGGTTGGGGCGACCGGTGGCCGGGTGAACCTTGACCAGCGGCCGTAGCGGCGGCTCGATGTCGGCCGCGTAGCCGTAGATCTGGTAGCGGTCGGCGTCCTCCTCGGTCACGTGCAGGTTGGCGCGGTCCATGCTGTAGCGACGGGAGTGGTATGCGGCAAGGTTGCCGATCCGCTGGCGCGTGTCGTCGTCGAGTGCGTCGTAGGCGGCGCGCATGTCGGCAAAGCCCGTGTTGCCGCCCTCGGTCGGGATGATCTCCGCGGTGAACACTGCACCTTTCGCCTGCACGGGCATGTACGTGCTGTCGTGATGCCAACGCTCGTTGCCGCGCAGGGATTTGGACAGGTCGTGATCGATCGGACGGAGCGTGCCATCGCGCTGGATGTTCGTCAGCGGGGTGGCTGTGAACTCGAGGTCACCGAAACGACGGGCGAAGTCGTCCTGCTCCTGCTGCGTCAAGTGCTGGCCGGGAAAGATCAGCAGCGCATACTCGAGCCACAGCTCGGTCAGCTCGGCGACCGTCTCGTCGCTCGCACCTGCAAGGACCACATCATGGACGACCGCCCCGAAGGTGGCGTCCAGCGGCTCGACCCGGATCGTCCCGACGGCGTGCTCCATGCCGGCCATCGTACGTTCCGCACGGGCTCAAATCATCAGGTGTAGCAACGCGGCACGAAGACGCCGCTGGCGGGTGAAGCGCAGTCGATCGCATCGGCGGCCAGGATCACTGCTGCACCCGTGTAGGCCGACACCTCGTCGGCGGGGAACCGGATCTCGCCCGGGTAGACGAGCCCGGTGTAGTAGGCGCCGTCGCGACGCCGGTGCCGGCGTGTCCACCGGACGAGGTCGGAAGCAGTCGCGATGTCACCGATTGCCGCGTGGGCGATGGCGCACTCGGCGGTCTCCGAGGCGGTGATCCACGGCTCGTCGCTGACGCAGCGGATACCGAGGTGCTCCATCGCGAACTCCGCCCAGCCGTCGGCGAGGCGGATCTTGGCCGGCTCGCCGGACATGCACCCGGCCAACACCGGGTAGTACCAGTCCATCGCCCAACGATCCTTGGGTTCGAACACGTCGGGACGATCGTTGATCATCGTGCACAACCGGTCGGCGGCGACGAGCCAATCCGGCCGGGGCTCGTTGGTCAGCGCAGCAAGGCTCGCGCCGCACCGCAGGGCGTGGGCGATCGACGACGATCCGGTCAGCAACGAGTAGTCCCACGGGCGATCGTCCGCGGTGCAGGCCCACAGCACAGTGCCGTCGTCGCGGCGCATGGACAGCACCCAGTCGAGTGCGCGCTGCACGGTCGGCCAGAGATGATCGACGAAGGCACGATCCCATGTGCACAGCCAGTGGTGCCACACACCCGTGGCGATGTAGGCGCACACGTTGGTGTCGAGCTTGGCCTCTTCGACCGAGCCGTCGGGCAGGTAGTAGTTCCACCAGCTGCCGTCGTCGCGCTGCATGTCGACCAGCCACTCGTAGCCGCGTTCGGCGGCAATGTGCAGGCCGGCAACGTCGAGTGCCATGGCGGTCTCCACGTGGTTCCACGGATCGCAGTGGCCTCCCGGGAACCACGGGATCATCCCGGTGTCGAGCTGCAGGGACGCGATCCACTCCGCGGTCTGCATGACCTCGGCGGCGGAGATCCCTCCGCCGACTTCAGGCAACCGCGACATGACCGTTCAACTGCTTGCGGGCGTAGACGATGTAGCTCTTGCCGAGCACCGGTGACGCGGCGCGTTCGACGACCTTCAGGCTTCGCGGCTGCTTGGTGATCTCCCATTCGAGCATCCGCCGGTAGGCATTGACGATCCGGCTGTCGTCGCGCTTCACGCCGACAGCGCACTTCAGCCACCAGTACGGCGAGTGCAGCGCGTGCGCGTGATGGCTGCCGGTGATCGCCAGGCCGGCACCGCGCAGCTTGGCCTTCAACTCGGTGGCGCTGTAGATCCGCACGTGGCCACCGACGGCTGCGGGCGCGTGGTACTGGTCGCTGAGCATCCAGTTGATCTTCTCCGGCAGCCACGTCGGGACGGTCGCGGCGAACGTGCCGCCCGGCTTGAGCACGCGCGTGAACTCGGCGATCGCCGAGATGTCGGCCGGAATGTGTTCGAGGACTTCGCTGGTGATGACGCGATCGAACGTGCCGTCGGCGAACGGCAGTCGTGTGGCATCACCCTGCAGGCCGCCGACGAAGCGCTGCTCGTCGATCTCGCCGGCCTCGGCCATCGCCGCGAACGTCGCTCGCGTTGCGGCGACCTCGTCGGACGCGTAGTCCAAGGCGACGACGTTGGCGCCGCACCGGGCGAGCGCGAACGCGTGCCGGCCGAAGCCGGCACCGGCATCGAGCACGAGGTCGCCGGGCTGCACGCCCAGCTGGTCGAAGCGGATCGTCAACAACTACAGCCGCCCGTTCCGTCGCAGCTTGTCGATGTTGTGCGGCATCGCCAGCACCTCGCGGTACTGGTCCACCGTCAGTTGCGCGCAGTGGCGCCAACTCCAACGCTCGACCACTCGACGTCGACCGGCCTCGCCGACGCGGGCCCGCAGTTCGGAATCGTCGAGGCCGCGTCGCAGTGCCCGAACGAGATCGTCGACGTCGCCGGCGCGGCATTGCAACACGGTGTCGCCGTCGCGGCCCGTCACTTCCGGCAGCGCGCCGCCGTCGGTCGCGACGAGACAGATCCCCGTCGACATCGCCTCGATGGCCGGCAGGCTGAACCCCTCGTACAGGCTGGGGACGACCGCGAGCTCGGCCTCGGCGTACAACTCGACGATTCGCTCGTCGGGCACGCCACTGACGAACTCGATGTGCGGCCGCAGACCGAGTTGGTCGATGAGATCGTTGCTGGCGCCGTCGCGCGGCTTGCCGATGATCGTCAGCGTCACGTCGCGTTCGGTGCGCAGCTTGGCCATCGCCTCGAGCAGATACGACAGGCCCTTCAACGCGACGTCTGCCGACGCGGTGGTGATCAGCCGGCCCGGTCGCCTGGTGACTCCGGGAATCGGCGTGAACAACTCGGGATCGACCCCGACGGGCACGAGTCGCATGCGGTCGAGGCTGACACCCATGTCGGCGTGGATGTCTTTGATCGAGTTCTCACTGACCACGACGATGCGCGGCATCCGACTGGCGACGCGGCCCTGCATCTTCACGAAGTTGTACCAACGACCGATCGAGTAGCGCTTGCGCCATCCCTTGGTGTGGGCCATCTCCAGGGCGCGGTCACGCGTGATCGGATGGTGCAACGTGACGATGGTGGGGATCAGCTTCTCGATGCCGAGGATGCTGTAGCCGAGGCACTGGTTGTCGTGGACGATGTCGAAGTCGCGTTGGCGCGGTTTCAGTCGGGCGAGCGCGCGCATGCTGAACGCCTGCGGCTCACCGAACGTGCCGCGCAGGTGGCTGAACGCCTCCGCCCAGTCGGCCTTGTCGTGCAGTTCCCAGAAGCCTGGGAATCGCCCGGGGAAGTAGTCGTTCCACAGGTCGAGGCTCGGCAGTTTGTGCATCTCGATCCGCTCGTCGAGCACTGGGTACGGCTGGCCGCCGAACACCTCGACGGTGTGGCCGAGATCGACGAGTGCCTTGGTCAGGTGTCGTGTGTAGACACCCTGGCCGCCGACGTGCGGTTTGCCGCGGTAGGTGAGATAAGCGATCGAAAGAGGCGCGTCTGGCGACAAGGCCGAAGCACCTGCCGGGGAGACGGCAGACATGGTCGGCCAGGTTATCGGCGTGTTGTTACCGACTGGTAAGCGTCACGACTTTGCAACGTTGCGTGCCGCCGGTCACCCCTGTGTCCAGGAGATCGTCATGGTGCGTCGTAGCTCCTCACCCGGCTCCAGCCGGACCATTCCGCCGGTCTCCGCAGGCAGGTTGAACGCGTCGGGCGTCGCTGTCTGGGGCTCGACACACGTTGCATGAAGCGGCATGTCGTAGACGACCCAGTAGTCGCAAGCGCTGTCGATCGACACCTCGATGTCACCGATCCACACCCGCGGTGTGGCCAGGGGACCGGCGAAGCAGTCGTCCCACGGTGGTGGTGGTGGCGGGCTGACAACGGTGCCGTCGGTGATGTAGTCGTCGTCGCGCACGTACATGCGCTCGAAGCGCAGATCGGTGCGCGTGGGCTTCACGAACCACGGATGCCAACCGATCGATGCCGGCATCGCCCGATCGCCCGCGCTGACCGCGAGCGTGCACGACAGCGCGTCGTCGGTGAGTTGGATCAGTTGCGTCGACGTACCGCCGAACACCCACGCGAGATCGCAACTCATCGAGCAGCACGTCGCGTCGCGGTCGACGAGCTGCCAGCTCTGCTCGAACCCCGTGCCGTGTATGGCGTGTTGCTCGAAGTTGATCGGCAGCTGATGTTCGACACCGTCGAAGCCGAACCGACCGCGGCGGATGCGACCGGCCCACGGCACCATCGGAAAGCTGCCCCAGCCGGCAGCCGGAAGGTCGGGATCATGCCCGACCATCAGCGGCGTGGAATCGACGACGAGCGACGCCACTCGGCCTCCGTCCGCGGCGCTGACGGTGCACGTGGCTGAGCCTGCTCGGAGTTCGATCACCGGCCCATTCTGTACGGCAGACTCGGGTCATGCGCGGTTTGGTGCAGCGAGTGTTGGAAGCGTCGGTGACGGTCGACGGTGCCGATGGCGATGAGGTCGTCGGGTCGATCGGCCGCGGCTTGTGCGTGCTCGTCGGCGTCACCCACGACGACAACGAGACAAACGCACGAAAGCTGGCCGACAAGATCTGGGGCCTGCGCGTGATGGACGATGACGAGGGCGTGATGAACCGCTCCATCGCCGACACCGGCGGGGAGGTGCTCATCGTCAGCCAGTTCACCCTCTACGGCGACACCACCGGAGGACGCCGTCCGAGTTGGATCAACGCAGCCCGGCCCGAGCATGCCGAACCGCTCGTCGAAGCCGTCGTCGATCGGTTGCGTGCATCGGGCGCGGTGGTGGCCACGGGTCGGTTTCGCACGGAGATGCGCGTCGCGTTGGTGAACGACGGGCCCGTCACACTGCTGTTGGAGGTGTGAGCCGCCTGCGTTCCAACGCGGCCCGGCCCGGCACGATCCACGAGATGCCGAGCGCGGCGGCGATCAACAGCAGGAACGGGATGTCGCCGAGGTGCGAGTACCACGTGCGCCCGGAGTAGAGCGGCACGGTCCGTGTGACCACCTTCTGCTCGCTGACGCCGCTGCGATCGAACACGTCGCCGCCGGCCGACACGAACGCGCTGAAGCCCGTCGGCGACACCTGCACGACCCAGCGACCATTTTCGATCGCCCGCAGTCGCGACGAGGCGACCTGTTGCGACTGCAGGATCGTGCCCGTGTAACTCGAACCGTTCGTGGGATTGACGATCACCGTGCCGCCGGCGCGCACACCCTCGGCGGCTCGGTCGCCGAAGAACACCTCCCACGAGATCACCACGGCTGCCCGAACCGTTCCGTCGGCCACGGGAATGTCGATGTACGCGGGGGCCGTGCCGGCGACGGCATCGCGCGGTACCAGGTTGGTCGGCGCGCCGAGCGCGTGCAGCAAGCCGCGCAACGGCATGTATTCACCGAACGGGACGCGGTGCACCTTGTCGTATCGCCCGATGATCTGCCCGTCGGTGTCGACGAGGACCTGGGCATTGAGGAAATGGTCGCCGGGTGCGTCCTCGGTGATCCCGACCGCAAAGGGCGCGCCGATGCGCTTGGCCTCCTGGCCGACCTCGGCGAATTCCGGACTGTTCACGAACGAGGGAACGTCGACGACGTTCTCCGGCCAGACAACGAGATCAGTTGAGCCCGGCGCGATGAGCTTTGTCGCCGCGAGATGGCGATCGACCACCTCACGCGGATCGGAGTCGATCGCCCGCGTTCCTTGCGGCCCGCCGCCCTGCACGTACGTGACACGCAGTGACGGGGGCTGCGCAGTGTCGGTGCCCGAGGGAGCGATGGCGGCGGCCACGATCCAGACGACAATCGCAGTTCCTGCTCCGATCACGCCGAGCCACCCGCCTCCGCTTCGTCCACGCCGCCGCGCCATCTGCGGCACGAACGGCGACGGCCCGGCGAGCGCGAACCCGATCTGGAACACGAACCACGTCAACAGCAGAACTCCGCCCAGGCGAACTGTTCCGGCGAACGGTCCACCCGCCTGACCGATCGGCAGGCTCGCCAACGGCACACCGCCGAACGGGAAGACCATCCGCAGCCCCTCGGCCAAGGTGTGCGCCGCCGGCCGGCCGATCACCCGCCACGGACCGGTCGGCGACGCGAGCGCTGCCACGGCGTGATAGCCGGCGTAGATCGCCGCCGCCAGGATGTAGCCGGGTGGAGTCAGCGACCACATCCAGGCCAGACCCGGGTACATCCACGCCGCGCCGAACAACCATCCGCGCGCGGCGCGGGCGCGTCGCGACGGATTCTCGCCGAGCGACATCTCGAACATGGCGACGCCGAAGAACGCCAACGGCCAGATGCCCCAGGGCGGCAGCGATAGCGCGACCAGGACACCGCCGCCGATCGCGAGTGCCGCCGAGGCCGAGAATCGGGGGATGCGGATCGACATCAGCGAGCGACCATAGCCGCCGTGTATTCGATCAGCGGGTGTGCCGGCCGACGATCAAGCGTTGGGCGCGAGGGCGAGGTGCACGACAATTCGTTGTCGCGTCGAGCCAGGCGGATGGCAGGCGAACAGCGTGGCCGTGTAGTCCGGTGTCTGGTCGACGATCCACAGTGCGTCGGGATTGACGATCTCCGTGCTGATGACCTTGTAGTCGAAACTGCCGTCGGCCGTCGTCATGATCACGTCATCGCCGGGCACCAACTTGTCGATGTTGCGGAACGGCTTGTCGTGGCTGACCCTGTGCCCGGCGATCACGACGTTGCCGAGTTGGCCGGGCATGGCCGTGCCGGGCCAGTGACCGGGCCCGTGGTCGAGGGTCGTGAGGGTGATGCCTTCGTACATCGACTTCGACACACCGATCTTCGGGATCTCGATGGTCCCGACCTGGGTGAGTGCTTCGGCGGCGCGCGGGTCGGCCGGCGGGCTCTCCGGGTCCGGCAAGGTGGCCGGAACGGCTGTGGTGGTCGGTGCGATCGTGGTCGACGTGCTGGTGGAGCTGGTCGTCGTCGACGAGGTCGAGGTCGGCGGCGGGCTCGTAGTTGTCACCACGGTGGTCGTCGCCGGCGCAGTGATGGCAGCTGCCGGAGTGGCATCCGCGCCGCGGTCGGAGCTGTCGTCGCCGCATGCCGCCAATGTGAGGACCAACACGCAGCTCGCTGCAATCCAGGCTCGCCGCATGGTGCATTCTGCCAGCCAATCAGCGACGCAACAATGCACCCACGGCCTGGCGGCCGGATTGCACGCACGCCGGAATGCCGATGCCGTGGTAGCTGGCGCCGGCAAGGGCGATGCCCGCGGGCAGCCGCCGTTCGGCGGCGGCGATCGTGGCGCCGTGGTGCGGCCGGTACTGCGGGAACGCATTCGGCCAGCGGCTGACTCGGACGGTGGTCGGCTGCAGATCGATGGCCAGGTGCCCGTTCAGCTCGTCGACGACGTCGGCCAGGAGCTCGTCATCGGACAGATGGAGCGCCGGCAACCCGTCCCTGCCGAGTGACACACGCAGGACGACATCGCCCTCGCGTGCCCAGTGCGCCCACTTCTGTGAACCGAACGACACGGCCGTGACCAGGCGCTGTTGCGGTTTGGGCACCAGATATCCCGACAGGTTCCGAACCCGTGCCGGCCATCCTACGGCCGGCACTGCCAGGGTCAGCAGGGCCACATCGGCGGTGGGCACCTTGGCCAGCGTCGACGACGCGCCGGCGTCGATCGCGGTCAGCAGACCGGACGCCACACGTGCCGGACAGGCGAGCACGACACCGTCGAACTCGGCGCCGTTCAACCGCCACGATTCGCCGTCAGCGGCAAGCTCCTCGACGGCCGCGTTGCACTGCACGTCGCCTCCTCGGGCGACGACCGCCGTCGACACGGCCTGGACGAGTTGGCCGACGCCTGCCGTCGGCGCGTAGAACACCGGTCCGGCCGGTGGCTTCGGTCGATGCCTGGCGGCCACCAAGACGCTGCGCGAGCGCATGGCGAGGTCGGCGAGTTGCGGAACGGCGTCGAGGCTGAAGTCGTCGGTGTCGGCCGCGTAGATGCTGCCGATCAAGGGATCGACCAATCGTTCGTGCACCTGGTTGCCGAACCGCGAGCGCACGTACTTGCCGATCGAGTCGGCCGCGGTGTCAGTGCGTGGCATCAGTACTTCGACGCCCGCACGGATCTTGCCGCGCATCGACAGCAAGTGCGACCGCGCCAAGGCCCCGATCTCGGTCGGCATTCCCAGCAACAGTCCTTCGGGTATGTCGTGCAAGCGATTCCAGTACACCGCCGCCTTCCCGACGCTCGGCGATGTCAGCGAGTCGGCCAGCGACACTTTGCGGGCCAGGTCGACGGCCCACGGCACACGCGCCAAGAACGCGTCGGCACCCTCGTCGACCGCGGGCCGTCCGGCGAACGGTGTCGTGAGGATCATTCCGCCGACGCGATCCGCCGCCTCGAACACGGTGACATCGGCGCCTGCCTCGACTGCGGCATGCGCCGCGGCCAACCCGGCGATGCCGGCGCCGACTACGGCGATGCGTCGTCGGCTGCTCACGTCGCGTTGGCGACGAGGCCGGCCAGAGCGGCCATCACCGACGGGTCGTCGTTGACGCAGGCCGTGCGGGCAAAGGGGAGGTCGTGCGCGGCGGCACGACGGGCAGCTTCGATGTCGAGGTCGTACAACACTTCGAGATGGTCGGCGACGAAGCCGACGGCGCTGACCAACAGTCCGGTCGTGTGGCCGTCGGTTCCGAGTTCGTCGATCACCTTCAAGATGTCGGGTTCGAGCCACGGCTCGGGCGTACGGCCCGCGCTCTGCCACGCCAGTCCCCAGTTGGCGATTCCCGTTGCCGACGCCACGCAGCGTGCGGTTGCTTCGATCTCGGACGGATACGGGTCGCCGGCGGCGAGGATGCGCGCCGGGAGGGAGTGCGACGTGAACACGACGCGCGTACCTTCCGGCATCGTCGAAAGCTTGGAGCGGACTTCGGCAGCGATGAAATCGACGAACGCCGGCTCGGTCGCCCAACTGCGGACGCCGGCGACCGCCATCCCGTGTGACTCCGCTGCCGCGGTGAGACGGTCGAGGTACTGGCCGACCGAGAACGCGGAGTAGTGCGGCGCCAGCACGAGGCCGACGACTCGTCGGAACCCGAGCGAGGCCAACTCCTCGACCGAGTCCTCGATCGAGGGCGACGCGTGCTTCGTGCCGAGCGTGATGTGATAGCGATTGGGCTCCAACGCGTCCAGTGCGGCCTGCACCGCGTGTCGCTGAGCCTCGGTGCGCTCCGCCAGCGGTGAGATCCCGCCGATCGCGTCGTACCGCGCGGTGAGATCGGCGAGCTGTTGCTCCGTCGGCGGATTGCCGCGTCTGATGTCGGTGTAGTACGGCAGGATCTCGGCCCTCGTGCGCGGTGTGCCGTAGCTCATCAGCATCACCGCCGTGCGAGTCTCCGTCATCGAGCCGTGCGCTCCTTCACGTGGTCGACGATGGCACGAAGCACATCCGGATCCGTGTTGGGTTGCACTCCGTGGCCGAGATTGAAGATGTGCCCGGCATGACCGTCGTTGTCCGCCAGCACCGCGTCGGCACCCGCCAGCGCGGTGGCCCTACCGGCGAGCACCAGGGCCGGATCGAGGTTGCCCTGGACCACGAGGTTGTCGCCGATGCGCCGCCGCACGTCGGTGATCGACGTGCGCCAGTCGAGGCCGAGAATCGTCGGTCCCGCGGCGTGCATCGACTCGAGCAGATGGTCGCAACCGATGCCGAAGTGGATGCCGGGAGCATCGGGATGAGTGGCGCTCAGTTGGGAGAAGACAGCGGTGCTGTGGGGCAGCACGAAGCGGTCGTAGTCGGTGCGGCTGAGCGAGCCGGCCCAGGAGTCGAACAGTTGGAACGCACGGGCGCCGTGGTCGAGCTGACTGGCGATCGAGGCGGTGGCGTGCTGCACGAGACGTCGCATCAGCGCGTCCCACAACGCCGGATCGGTGTGCATCAGCCGTTTGGTGTGCTCGTACGTGCGACTCGGCCGACCTTCGATGAGGTAGCTGGCGACGGTGAACGGAGCGCCGGCGAACGCCAGCAGCGGCACGTCGTCGGCCAGTTCGGCGGCGAGGATCTTGACCGTCTGTGCCACGTACGGGGCATCGGTGTCGGGCTCGAACGCACGCAGGCGATCGAGGTCGGACGGCTGCCGGAGTGGTGCGGTGCACACCGGGCCCGTGCCCGGTGCGACATCGATTCCGAAACCGACCGCGTGCGCCGGAACGACGATGTCGCTGTACAGCACCGCTGCGTCGACCTCGTAGCGGCGCACTGGCTGCATCGTCAGCTCGGCGGCGAGATCGGGTTGCTTGATGGCGTCGAGGATGCTGCCGTCACCGCGGCGGGCGCGGTACTCCGGAAGGCTGCGTCCTGCCTGGCGCATGAACCACACAGGGGTGTGCGGGGCCCGCTGACCGCCGGCTGCCAAGAGGAGTGGCACGTTCGACATGCGGGTCGAACGCTATCCGCCGGTGGTGAGGTGTTTCCCGATCCTCGCCGATACGGGCCGCGATCCCGACCGCTAGCCTGTCGCTCATGCCGGCGTCCGGGGAGCATCATCCTGCTTTCGAGGAGTACTGCGAGTGCATCTTCGAGCTCGATGAGGACGACGTCGCGGTCATCCAAGCCCGTATCGCCGAACGCTTGCAGGTCAGCCGTCCGGCGGTCAGCGAGATGATCCGTCGCCTCGACGCCGAAGGTCTCATCACCACCGACGGCGCCATCCGCCTGACGAAGAAGGGTGAGGCGCTGGCCCAGTCGGTGGTACGCCGGCACCGCATCGCCGAACGATTCCTCACCGACAT
>Ga0207648_10002888_pt1 | contig 18194 bp, 16 predicted proteins | sample KBSMisM32_FD_184310 | JGI IMG/M metagenome (GOLD analysis project Ga0207648, IMG submission 184310) | Miscanthus rhizosphere microbial communities from Kellogg Biological Station, Michigan, USA - KBS Miscanthus M3-2 (SPAdes) (version 2) | ecosystem: Host-associated > Plants > Roots >...
CCGGCGACGGTCGCCAGCGGCGCTACGTCCATTGCATAGAGCTGCACGCCGTCGCTCACGGCGTAGGTGAAGCTGTCCTTGCCGCGATAGCCCGGATGCGCGGTGTAGGTGAACGATCCATCGGCGTTCACCACCAACGCGCCGCATCGCCGGTAGCCGACATCGCCACTGCCGAGCGAGGCCAGCTCGTCGATCAATGTCGGATACAGCGCCGCCGAGTGTGACTGGAGTTCGTACACCGCTCCGGTCGTCACCGAGCTCCACGGTTGGATGATCCCCGCTCCGGCAGCTGTCGCTTGTCCGGCACGACCGGCATCGACCATCGTCACCGCCGCGCCGTCGCGGAGCAGGAAGTAGGCGACACAGCTCCCGGCAATCCCGGCGCCGACGACGACGACGTGCTGATCACTCACGGCGACCAGTCTTCCAGCAAGGTCCGCGATCAGTCGGCCATGATCGCTGCAGCCAGCGCCATCCGCTGGTCGTGTCCCCACGGCGGCCCGAGCGTCGCCCGCGGACCGAGCATGATCTCGTCCGCTCGTTTTCCAAGCTTGGCGGCCGCGCGAACCTCGACATCCTTGGCGTCGTAGAAGTGAACATCCCAGCCGCGGGCGCGGGCGAGGTCGGCGAGCACCTGTCGATACATGACCGAGTCGGCGCGGGCCTCATACGGCACGCGCCGCTGGGTGGCGATGTCGTCCGGGAAGTCGGCGGGCCACCCGCGCACCGACATCGACACGATCGATGCGGGCAGCGCGGCGACGAGGCGATCGAGTGAAGCCGAAGCAGCGCGCCGGGATGACTCCCGCACTTGTTCGACCAGCGCCGCGGTCGCAGCGTCGTCGAGAGGTTTGCCTTCGTGGTGGATCGGTGCGGCCGCGACACCGGGCTCGATCAATTCGATCCGCCGTCGGTCCACGACCTCGTAGTCGGGCGAAGCAGTGACTGCCACGGCCCAGCCGAGGTGATGGGCGATACCCAGCCGCATGCGGTCAGGCGGGCGCGAGGGGCAGCGTGTTACCGACGCGAGGTAGTTCGATGAACGTGCGGCCGGGCTGCAGCTCGATGGTCTTGCCATCGTCGTCGACGAGGCTGAAGGGGTCGTGAATGTCGTTGCGCGTCCACGTGCCGTGGATGTAGTTGCCGCCGGTGAAGACGAACGCCTCGCCGCTGCCGAGCGTCTGCGCGTCGGGGCTGCCGGAGATGCCCGGCGCGTAGTCCATCGACAGCACGACGACGTTGTTGGTACTGACCTGTCCGCTGTTGCGGTCCATGTGCGGCCGGCCTTCCATCGTGCGCAGGTAGACGCCGTTGTTCGCATCCCAGTCCCAACCGACGTCGATCGAGTCGAGCTTCACCGTGACGCCCGGGCTGGGTGTGCCCGCGGCCGGCGCATCCGGCTCGCGATACGTGAACTGCTGCTTGGCCGGTGGCGCGAACGCCGGCGTCTGGGTGTAGAGGTCGGCGGTCTTCGAGTAGAGGTTGTGAGGAACCCCGCGGTCCTTCGCCCGGTAGTACACCCGCGCGTGGCTCGGGCCGATGTTGACCAACTCGCTGTTGTCGATCTCGTTGGTCACCGTGGCGTTGCCTCCGCTCCACGCGAACAGCGGATGGTCGAGTGCGGTGAAGAGATCGACGTCCTGCAGACGGCCGGATCGGATGGGCCCGACCGGATCGGTGTCGCCACTCTGGAACACCATCGCGAAACGGGTGAGGCTGTCGTTGACGATCTCCTCGAAGACCAGATCTGCTTCGTTGAAGCCGCTCTGCGGACGCGCGCCGCTGGCATTGTCGATCTTCACGACCAGTGCCGGGCGCGCGGCGATCACCGGATCCGGATTCTTCAGGCCCGTCAACGGATACACGGGCTCGGCGGGCAAGGTCGTCGTGGTCGCAGCCTCAGTGGTCGACGCCGCCGCGGTGGTCGTCGTGGCTTCCTCGGTGGTGGTTGTCGCCTTGGCGACCGTCGTGCTCGCCCCGGCGGTGGTGGCCGACGATTGGCTGTCGCTGCTGCACGAGGCGGCAACGGCCAACAGCGCGAGCAGACCTACAACGGCTGCCGCGCCGCGATGGTTCGGTCGAGGTGGGTGCATGGTGATTTCAACTTCCAAGACTCGGGAAACGCACGGGGGGACGCGCGCTCGGACGCTCCATTCTGGCGACCCCAATCGGGCGACGTGTGTCACCCTCGCGTCTGCCCTGCGTGAAGCCCATCTCCGCACCGAGCGACTCACCCAGCGAGCGAAGCACGATCTGCGCTCCCCTCTAGCCTGCTCGACATGGAGCCCGACAGCAGCGCCGTGCGTACCGCGCTGTGGCGGGCGATGCACGTTCAGCTCGACGATCGGCCACACCTCATCGACGACGAGATCGGTCTGGCGATGGCCGCGCCCGCCGAGGGTTGGCGCGATCGCCCGGACATGCATCCCGAGGGCACCCGTCCGTACCGGGCGGCGATCGTCGCCCGAACCCGGTTCGTCGAGGATCTCGTGATCGACGACGGGTTCGGGCAGTACGTGCTGCTCGGCGCCGGCCTCGACACGTTCGTGCAACGCCACCCGGAACTGGCGACGAAGGCGGTCGTGTTCGAGATCGACCAGCCCGGTCCACAGCAATGGAAACGCCAGCGACTCGAAGTGCTCGGCTACGGGGTGGCCGATTGGCTGCGACTGGTGCCCGTCGATTTCGAGGCAGACGCCGACTGGTGGCAGGCACTCGTCGACGCCGGCTTCGATGCGGCATCACGAGCTGTCGTGTCGTCGAGTGGGGTGTCGATGTACATCAGCAAGTCGGCTACAACGCAGACTCTGCGTCGGCTCGCGGGACTCGCGCCCGGATCGATCGTGGTGATGACGTACATGCTGCCGTTGGAACTGCTCGACGACGCCGACCGGCCGGGTCTCGAAGCCGCTGCTCGCGGCGCGCAGGCGTCGGGAACACCGTGGATCAGCTTCTACTCGCCGGACGAGATCGCGGGATTGGCGCGCGACGCCGGGTTCTCGAGCGCCGAATCAATTTCGACAGCCGATCTCACCGAGCGCTACCTCGCCGGGCGCACCGACGGACTGCGCGCCGCGGGTGGCGAAGGCATCCTGATCGCCCGCACCTGACGCAGCTAGTTCCTTGCAGTGACCAGCCACGTGTGGCCGACGAACCGGAACACGTCACCGTCCATCCGGTCCCGGATCTCGGCGCGAGCGTCGTCCAGCGCGGCGCGCCAACCGTCGGGACCGAGGCGGGGCTCGAGCGCGGCCCGTACCGCACGGCCCACTGAACCGCTGAGCACTGTGGCCAACCGTTCCTCGACACCGTCACTTCCGTCGATCGAGTAGTCGCACATGCCGTCCAGCGGCTCGATCGCCACCTCCGACCACCCTGCACTCGCCAGCACGTCGCGGATCCGCTGTGGGTCGGCAAGGCCCATCGGCCCGGGTTGGCCGGGCACCGCAGCGGTGGGCGGTTCGTCCATTCGCGAGATGAGCGCGCGAAGGCCGAGCAGGAAGACGTCGGACTCGCCGTCTCGCCAGCACGCGAACGCAAGCCGTGCGTCGGGCGCCGTCACGGAACGGATGTTGGCGAACGCGGCATCCGGTTCGGCGAAGAACATCACTCCGAATCGCGAGACCACGCGATCGAACGGAATGCCCGGAGCGGCGGCGAGCAGGTCGGCCGTCTGGGCGTCGGCCACGACCACAGTCGCGGTCGGGACTCGGCGCCTCGCCGCTTCCACCATCGCCGGTGAGATGTCGACGCCCACGACGTCGGCACCGGCCGCGGCGGCGGCCTCGACCAAGGTGCCCGTCCCGCATCCGATGTCGAGCACCCTCTCGGCCGAGTCGAATTTGGCCGCGTCGAGAATCGCCTCGGTGAACCGGACGTAGGCGGCATCGAAGATCCGCTCGTTGCGTATCCACCCGTCGGCACCGGTGGCCCACCTGTCGCGCATCTCCTCGTTGGCCATGACGCCAACGTAGCCAGTCAGAGTTGGAAGGTGAGACCGGGCGGTTCCGGGTCGACGTTGGCGGCCGTGACGATCAGCGTGTACGACCCGGCCGCAGGTGCGGGCACGGAGAAGCACGCGCCGACGTCGTGCTGCGGCTGGTTCGGCTCCAGCGCGTAGACGTACGACGTGAGGGACGCCGAAGAGATCCGAGTCCCATCGGGTAGCACCAAGGTTGCGTCTCCGAAATTGATACTGCCCTCGCCGGTGTACACCACTGACCCCACGACCTCGACGCTGACCCGATCGACCGGGCCTGGCACATAGGTCAGGCCATCGGCAAGACCCCAACAGTCGGCCGCGACGACGCGCACCCGCTCGATCGTGAAGGTGGTCCCCGCGCCGTCGTCGATCTCGCCCTGGATCTCGGGATAGGCGATCGGCAGATCGCTTGTGGCGGCCCCTCCGTCCAATGGGATCTTCGCCTGATGCTCCGTCGCGCTACCGAGCACGAACACCGCGCCACGTAGATCGAATCCAGCGGGCGGGAAGAACTGGATCGTCGCCGGCAACACGTTGCCCCCTGGAAGCTGGTTGCTGCACGAGCAGAACGCTGTCAGCGGGTCGCCGGACCATTCGAGTGCGGAGCCACTGAGAAGCACTCCGAGAGGGTCGGCGGCACCGAGTGCGTCGTTCTTGAACGTGACCAACACATCGACCTCGCCGGCGGTCGGATCGTAGGTGGCTCTTGTCGCCGCTATCTCGAAACCGGAGAACCACGCCTTGGCGTCGAGCGCGACATCGGCGAGCGGTGCTTCGCCCGCCGCGGTCCCCGACGTCGTATCGGCCGACGTCTCGGCCGCTGTGTCTGCCGTCGGCGTCGATTCGCCGACCGTTGTGGCCGCGGTCTGAGTGGAACCTTCGACCGAGTCGTCACCTCCACGGCGCGAAACCAAGTAGATGGCGCCGGCGACGAGAGCAACGATGACGACCGCGACCAAGGCGGTGCGACGATTGTTCGGCTTTGGAGTTGGCGTGACCGTCGTCTTGATCTCCCGAGCCGCACCGGTCGGCGGCGGCAACGGCGAGCCCTGGTGAGGAGTCGATGGCAACTTGCCCAACTCCTCGCGCAGATCTGCCATCGCCACGTCGAAGGGTCGGCCGACGAACGAGATCTGCTGCGCGCCGGCGAGCACGAAGAGAATGCTCCCCGTCATGTCCGCCCGCTCGAGGACGAGCGGGACGATCCGGCGCGTCTCCTCGGCCGCCACGGTGACCTCTCGCTCGACATTCGGCGAAGCCATCGACCGCGGCGAGACGACCAGCAACACCGCGTCAGCTCGTTGCACTCCCGCGACGATCGAGGCTCGCCACTGTTCGCTGCCGACGATGTCTTCCGTATCGACCCACACGTCGTGGCCGTCGGCTTCGAGCGCGGTCGTCAGCTGGCGGACGAATTGCGCATCAGTGCGGGAGTAGCTCACGAAGAGACGCACCACAACATCATGCACCTCCGGGCGTTGCCCACCCGGACCATCGGAGGCGCTGATTGGGGAAGACTGTGCCGATGGACTTCGGCGCCCATCTTCCACTGATGGACTTCGGCGGCAACCCGTACACGCTGCAGCACCTGGCGGAATACACCGACACCGCCGCACGGCTCGGCTTTCGGGCGCTGTCGGCCAACGATCACATGGTGTTCTCGGTGCCCTGGATCGACGGCCTCACCGCGTTGGCGGCGATGGTCGAGCATTCGGGAACCATGACGCTGGCGACGACGGTCTCGCTGCCCATCATCCGCGGTCCGGTGCCGATGGCCAAGACGTTGGCCGCGATCGACCGCCTCAGCGAGGGACGCCTCTTCGTCGCGGTCGGTCCCGGGTCGTCCGAGAAGGACTTCGAGAGCGTCGGCCTCGACTTCACCGAACGATGGGCGCGCCTCGACGAGTCGATCGGCGCGCTGCGCGCATTGTGGCGCGCTGACGCGACGCCGTTCGTCGGCCGCTACTACTCGACCGAGGGGATCAACCTCGATCCGCATCCGACGACGCCCGAGGGTCCGCCGATCTGGGTCGGAAGTTGGGGATCCACCGCGGGGTTGCGCCGCACCGCACGCTTGGCGGACGGCTGGCTGGCGTCCGCGTACAACACGACGCCGACGATGTTCGGCGAGGCGTGGACACAGCTGCGAACGATCCTCCCCGAGCACGGCAAGGATCCCGACACGTTCCCCAACGCGCTCGCGACGATGTGGTTCTACATCACGGAGGACGCCGGCGAGGCCGATCGCGTGATGCGCGAGCGCGTCGTGCCGACGATTCACCGACCGGAAGAGGTGCTCCGCGAGCGGCTGCCGATCGGTTCAGCCGAGATGTTCGCCGAGAAGCTCTCCGCGTTCGCACAGGCCGGCGTCCAGCGGGTCTTCCTGTGGCCGGTTGCCGACGAGGCCCGCCAGCTCGAGCGCTTCTGGGACACGGTGCGGCCGTGCATAGTGTGACGACATGACAGACCGTCAGGTGCGCGTGACATGCACGCACGACTGTCCGGATGCGTGCAGCGCCCTCGTCACGGTGAACGACGAGGGGCGAGCCGTCGAGATCGTCGCGGACCGTTCGCATCCGATCACCGGTCGCCACCTCTGCGTCAAGGTCGACCGATACCTGGAGAGGGTGTACAGCCCCGACCGGCTGCTGACGCCGCTGCGGCGAACCGGGCCGAAGGGCAGTGGCGCGTTCGAGCCCATCACCTGGGACGCAGCGCTCGACGAGATCGCCACCCGTTGGCAGGAACTGTCGACGGACCCGGGCCCCACGTCGATCCTCGGCTACTCCTACCTCGGATCCATGGGACTCCTCGACGGCTTCGGCACCACCCAGGCGCTCTTCAACCGGCTCGGTGCGACCAGGTTGGAGCGTTCGATCTGCGGGCCGCAGTGGTTCGCGTTGTCGGGCATCACCGGTTGGCCGTGGTCGGATCCGGAGAACCTGCCCGACGCCAAGTTGGTCGTGGTGTGGGGCATGGACCCCGTCTCGACGTCGATCCACACGTGGGAACTGATCAGGCAGGCCCGCAAGCGCAACGGCGCTGAACTGATCGTCGTCGATCCCTATCGCAGCCGCACGACCCGGTACGCCGATCTGCACCTGCAACCGCACCCGGGCACCGACGGCGCGTTGGCCCTCGCCGTCGGTCACGTGATCTTCCGTGAAGGTCTCGAGGATGCCGCGTACATCGACGGGCACACCACCGACGTCGATGCGTACAAGGCCGCGGTCGAGCCGTGGACACCTGAACGCGCGGCAGACGAGACGGGCGTTGCGGCGAGCGACATCGTCGAGTTCGCCCGCAAGTACGCCGGCGCGAAACCGGCGGCCATCCGACTCGGCGTCGGCATGCAGCGCTCGACCGGCTCTGGATCCGCGTTGCGGGCGATTCAATGCCTTCCTGCCGTCACCGGTCAGTGGCAGTGGCCGTCGGGCGGTATCGCCATGGCCGTGTCGATCGGACAGGCGAACCTTCCCGCGCTCTCCCGTCCCGATCTGTGCCCGAAGGGCACGCGGGAGGTCAACATGATCCAGCTCGGCCGGGTGCTGACCGACCCGACGTTGGACCCCCCGATTCGCTCACTGTTCGTGTGGAACAGCAATCCCGCGGTCATCGCCGCCGACCAGCAGCAGGTGCTGGCCGGACTCCGACGGGACGACCTGTTCACCGTCGTCCACGACCAGTTCATGACCGACACCGCCCGGCACGCCGACATCGTGCTGCCGGCGACGACGATGCTGGAGCATCCCGATCTGGTCGGATCGTGGGGCTTCTCGTACCTCTCGTGGAACGAGGCTGCGATCGAGCCGGTCGGCGAGTCGAAGTCGAACGCCGAGGTGACCCGGCTCCTCGCGGCGCGACTGGGTTTCACGCAGGAAGTGTTCCGGCTCGGCGACCACGAGCTCATGGAGCTCGCACTGGCCGACTCCCCTGCCGCCGCGGCCGGCGCCACGGCCGAGGTCGTCCGCCGGGAAGGTTTCGTGAGAGTGGGCCAACCGGTCGCCACCGCGGTGGCATCCTCCGCCACCTTCGCGTTCTCCAACAGCGCGCTCGGCTCTGCCGGGTTGCATTCCGTCGCCGAGTATCGACCACCCGCCCACACGCCGACGGCAGCGGGCCGCTATCCGTTGCGGCTGCTGACACTCAAACGGCACTACTCGATCAACACGTCGTACGGCAATCTGCCGGTGATGCTCAACGCCGAGCCGACTGCGACGGCGGAGATCCATCCCGACGACGCCGCTGCGCGAGCAATCGTCGACGGCTCGGAGATCGCGGTGTTCAACGACCTCGGCCGAATCCGTCTGACCGCGTCGATCACCGAGAACGTCAAGCCGGGAACGATCGCGATCCCGTTCGGACGATGGGGAACCGATCCGGACGCCGGTGGGGCGAACTCGCTGACCAGCGACTCCCTCGGCGACCTCGCCAACGGGCCGACCTTCTGCGACAACCTCGTCGAAGCCGAGCTCGTCTAGACGTCTGCCCCGTTACACGCGGAACCGCAGCTTCACGCCGCCGAAGTCGACGACGTCACGATCGACCAGCACGTGATCATCGACCCTCAGTCCATTGACGAACGTCCCGTTCGTCGAGTGCAGATCACGGACGCGACACATGCCCCCAGAGCACACCAGCTCGGCATGTTGACGGCTGACCCGACCATCCACCAGACGGATACGCGCCGTCGGGTCGCGGCCGACGAGGTTTGTCCCGTCGAGCAGGAATGTGGATTGGCCATCGTCGAACTCGACGCGCGCTGTCTGCGCCGTACTCGTCGCGGATCGCACACCCGTGCCAACCGCCGGTGTGGTTTCGACAGGAGGCGTCGGGGGAACTTCTTTCGACATGAGCGACACCGACGTACCCGACGAGAGCGAGAAGGTCGATCCGATCGACCGCGAGGCGGCGACGATCGACGCCCGCTCGGAAGATGCCCCCGAACGGATCGCCCAACTTGTCGAAGACGCCGCGGCGCTCGACCGCGATGTCGAGGACTCACCGATCCCTCCTGAGGGCAACGCGACCGAGAAGCGCGGCGATCAATCTGCCGGAGCGGACGAGGTCGACGCCGGCTGAGGCGAGTTGCCAGGAGGCTCGGGGTCGACGGCCCGCACGGCGTCGGCGAAGCGCGGGTCGCTCGGCTGCACGTTGGGCAGTCGGCGCGCCGCGATGATTGCGACGACGGCAAGTAGTGCCAGTACGACGAGTGCGGCGCGGAGTCCGTCGATGCGGGCGTCGGCGTTCTCGTCGATGATCTGATCGGCGGTCGGAGATCGCACGCCGGCCTGTTCGAGAGCAGTGGCGAGGTCGGCGTCGGAGATGAACGGCACGCCACTGGTGAGCTCGACCTGGGCCGTGCTCACCACCTTGTCGGGCACGGCGGGGTTGTCCGCGAGGTTGGTGAAGAACGAGGTCGTCAGCGCGGAGATCAGCACCGCACCGGCCAAGGCCGTTCCGATCGATGCCCCGAGGTTGGTCACGGTGTTCTGGAGGCCGCCGACCTCACCGCTGCGCTCGTCGGGCACGGACGACACGGTCACCGCGCCGAGCTGCGAGGCCAGTGCGCCGACACCAAGACCGGCGAGCAGCATCGGCCACGTGACGATCCCGGGTCCGGATCCGATGTCGAGCAACGCGACCATCACGACGATGCCGAGGAACAGGCAGAGGAATCCGATCCGCACGACGAGTCGCGGCGAGACGTTCGGGAACAACCTCGGCACACCGACGGCGGCGATCAACAGCGTGACCGACAGCGGCAGCAACCGAACTCCGGTGGCGATGGCCGACAGTCCGAGGGCGACCGAGAGGTACAGCGGAACGACGAAGAACAGGTCCGCCTGCAGCAGATATTGGAACGTGAACGCATTGAGCCCACCACGCAGCACCGGGTTGCGCAGTCGAGGCAGGTTGATCAACGGCTCCTTGCCCTGGGCGATGAGCCGGTCCTCCCAACTCAGGAAGAGCAGCAGCACAGCGGCCCCACCGGTCAGCAGCCACGTCACCGGAGAAAGCCCGAACCACACCGGGGCGTTCGGCTTCGGTTGCACCAGACCCCAAGTTCCCGAGCGCAACACGCCGTAGACGATCAGCCCGAGCCCCGACGCCGACAGGGCGGTGCCGACGAGGTCGAGCTTCACACCTCGTTCACCCGGAGTGTCGGCCATTCGACGCGCCATCACCAGGATCATCACGACGATCAACACCTCGCCGGCGAACACCCACCGCCACGACGCGTACGTCGTGAACAGTCCACCGATCAACGGCCCGGCGGCCACGGCGATGGCGCCGGCCGACGCGACGAGTCCGTAAGCGCGTGGCCGCGCTTCGCGATCGAAGTTCGAGGCCACCAGCGAGACGATCGCCGGCAGGATCAGCACCGCGCCCAAGCCCTCCAGCACCGACCAGCCGATGAACAGCACCGGCAGGCTGGGCGACAGGGCCGTGGTCATCGAGCCACAGCCGTAGATCACGCATCCGATGGTGAACGCCCGCTTGCGCCCGATGATCTGGCCGATCTTTCCGCCGGTGATCATGAACGCCGCCATCACGAGCGTGTACATCGTGATGGCCGTCTGGATGCCGGTCACGGTCGTGCCGACGTCCTTGGCGACAGTGGCGATGGCCACGTTCATCACCGAGGTGTCCAACGTCATCAAGAACTGCGCCGACGCCAGCGTCAGCAACACCACCGACGCGGCACGCGCGCCGGCATCATTCAACTCTGCACCCTGGGTTGACACGTCCGCAGCGTAATGGACCGGATGCGACGGTCAGGGCGTCCCGCGCGGTATCGGCCTCAGGCCGGTCGCGCCATCGACGTCGCCTGCTCCTCGCTGAGATCCATGTCGTGAACATCGTGGGCATGAACCTTGGCCTGACTGATCACGTCGATGCTCGCCGCCGAGCTCGGCGTACCGCCCGACCGGGCCACGGTGCAGCTCTACGATCGCCTCGTCTCCGAGTAACCGACACCGACGCGTCAGGGAACGTTGATGACGGTGTCGCCGGGATCGACCGTGGCGACGTCGGTGCCGGTTCCACCGTCGGCGGTGTCGTTGCCGGCAACTCCGTCGTTGACGCGGAGGATGTCGTTGCCGGCGCTGCCGCGCACCACGTCATTGCCCGAGCCACCGGTCAGGGTGTCGTTCCCACCGTTGCCGGTGAGTGTGGCGTTGCCGGCACCCCCGACGATCACGTTGCCCAGGCCGCTGCCGATGATGTTGTCGTTGCCCGCGCCTCCCGTGAGGTTCTCGACGGTCGAGGTGATCATGTCGCCTTCACCGATCGCACCGTCGTTGGCAACGCCGTCGATGGACAGCCGCACCGATGCCGTGCGCGATGAATACGACACCGTGTCGATGCCGTTGCCGCCGTCGTACGCGTCGCTGCCGTCGTCGGCGGATGCCCGGATCTGATCGTTCCCGTCGACACCGAAGATCTGGTCATTGCCGGCACCACCGACCAATACGTCGTTTCCACGGCCGCCATAGATGATGTCATCGCCGCTCTCGCCCATCACGACGTCGTTGCCCTGTCCCCCGCAGATCGTGTCGTTGCCCTTCCCGCCAACGATCGTGTCGTCGCCGACGGAGCCCTGGATGACGTCGTTGGCCGGCGTACCCGTGATCGTGCCGGACCCCGTCGTCTTGACGACACTGCCATCACAGATCGGCGCGTTGTCGAGGGCCGCAACGTTCCAGTCGGCGCCTGCGGCGATGGCGGTGAAATGGCCTTGGAGGCCCGGTGGCACGTCGAGCACTCCCTCCAGATCGAACTTGTTCCATCCGACGACGTTTCCGGTTGACGTCAGCGCCAAGCCCGAGAAGTCGCCGGCCGATATCGCGACGACGTCGTGGAGACCGGCAGGAATGTCGGTCTGCCCCTGCCCGTCGAATCCCCATCCGACGACAGTCCCGTCGGACTTGAGTGCGAGGCTGTACGTGTCGCCTGCAGCGATCGCCACGACGCCGGTGAGTCCGGCGGGCACGTCTGTCTGACCGAAGAAGTCGCTACCCCAAGCCACGACCGTCCCGTCGGACTTCAGCGCCAGGGCATGGCCTTGTCCGAGCGCGACTGCCGTCACGTTCGACAGCCCGGCGGGCACGTCGAGCGGGCCGAAGAAGGATTTGCCAAACTCCACCACCGTCCCGTCGGACTTCACCGCGAGAACGACTCGGGACCCAGCGTCGACTGCGACCACTCCGCTGAGACCAGGCGGAACCGGTGCGTCGCCACTTCCGAGCCCGAACGTCACGACGGTGCCGTCCGATTTCAACGCGACGTTCAGGAAGTCGCCGACGCCGATCTGCGTCACCCCGGTCAGCCCTGCCGGAACGCAACAGTCCTGTCCCCACATCACCACCGTTCCGTCGGACTTGAGCGCGACCGCGGAGTTGTTGTCAGCGTCGAGTTGTGTGACGCCGGTGAGGAACTTCGGCACGTCGACGGTCTTGGCATTGTCGGAACCCCAGCCGACCACGGCACCGTTGACGGGGGCGACCGCCGCCGCCGATTCGTCGGGCGGTGCCGCCGATCCACTCGTCGGCAAGGCGACGGTCGTCAAGAGCGTCACCGAGATCACCGCGCCGATCGCCGACCCCCGGAACCGCGTCGAGCACCCCATGATCCCCTCCTCCGGAGCGGCGCTACCCGGCCGACAACCCACCCAAACACATCGAATCTGCCTCGGTTGCCACGAGCCCCGGAGCGCGTTTAGCGTCGCCGCAGCGCATCACTTGGAGGCGAAAATGACGCAGGCAGACACGCCCGTCCTGATCATCGGCGGCAGCCTGGTCGGGCTGACCAGCGCTCTGCTGCTCGGCGATCTGGGCGTCCCATCACTCGTCGTCGAGCGTCACGCCGGCACTGCAATCCACGCTCGCGCCGGCCACTTCCAACTGGGCACGACGGAGATGCTGCGCCAGGTCGGGCTGGAGCGCATCGTGCGCGAGACGTCGGCCAAGACCTACCACCCGAGCGGCGGGATCATCTCCGTCGAGTCGCTGGCCGGCGAGCAGCTCGCGACCTACGTCAAGGATCTCAACGAAGGGGTTGGCGCATTCAGCCCGACGGTCCGGGTGTTCATCAACCAGGACGTGCTCGAGCCCATCATTCGTGAGAAGGCAGTCGAGTTGGGAGCGACCGTACGCAACCGCGTCGAGGCAACGGCTCATCAGCAGGATGACGACGGTGTCACGGTGACGTTGCACGATCTCGACTCCGACACGGAAGACACGATCCGCGCCCGCTTCGTGATCGCTGCCGACGGCAACCGCAGTCCGATGCGCGCCCGGCTCGGCATCGACATGGAGGGCCACGGTGTGCTGTCGCGCAGCATCACGATCTACTTCCGCGCCGACTGCACTCCCCTGCTGAAAGACCGCAACCAGGGAGTCATCTACGTGCACAACCCGGAGTTGCGCGGGTTCTTCCGACTCGACCGCGCCGGCAAGGCGGGCTTCCTCGTGATCAACTCGGTAGGCGCCGACGTGACCACGGACGAAGCGGTGAACGTCGGCGAAGGGATCACCGAGGAGCGGGCGATGTCGATGCTGCAGACGGCGATCGGCACGACCGACATTCCCGCAGAGATCCTCGAGATCGTCCACTGGCGAGCCGAGGCCAACTGCGCGACGCGCTTTCGCGACGGGCGGGTGTTCCTCGCCGGCGACGCCGCACACGTCGTGCCGCCGAACGGGGGCTTCGGCGGCAACATGGGGATCCTCGACGCACGCAACCTTGCCTGGAAGCTTGCCGCGGTTGTCCGCGGCGAGGCAGGCGCCGCGCTGCTCGACACCTATGAGGCGGAGCGCAAGCCGCTGTCGCAACTGACCGTGGAACAGGCGTACACGCGCTACGCAACCCGGGTCGTGCCCGAGCGCGGTACCGAGAGTGCCGAACCGTTCATCGACGATCTGACGATGGAGATCGGGCTCGTGATGAACTCGACCGCCGTGATCGGCGGTGCGGACGACGGCACGCGGCACATGCCGCCGGCGGAGACGCGCGGGCGCCCGGGCACGCGTGCGCCTCACGTCGTTCTCGGACCCGATCGATCGACGCTCGATCTGTTCGGTCGTTCGTTCGTGCTGCTCCGCGCGTCCGGCGACGACTGGGCACCGGACGGGGTCGAGACCCACGTGATCGACGCCGACGGTTTCGTCGATGCCTACGGGATCACATCCGAAGGCGCGGCACTCGTCCGGCCGGACGGAATCGTGGGTTGGCGATCGATCGGCGCATTCACTCGCGACGAACTCACAGCCGCGTTGCGCTCGATCCTCGCGACGGACGGCAAGCCGTCGACCGTCTGATCGACCGACTAGGCGTTCTCGACCTTGATGTAGTCGATCTGAATGTCTTCGGAACCGGCGTGCGTCGCGGGGCAACCCAGCTTGTTGCACTCTTGCTGCAGCACGACGTGCTTGAGCTTGGTGGGCAGCGACATGTCATTGCCACTGAAGTTCAGCTTCGGTACACCGTCGATCGAACTCGTGACGGTGTATCCGTAGCGCGTGAACACCCACGTGTGCCACTGACTGAGGTCGAGGAAGTACTTCATTCGGTCACGGCCGATGTCGTCGGCGTGATGCAAGAACGTCGAGCAGAACGTTGTCGGCGTCGATTCACAGAAATCCTCTTCGCCGATCCCGGTCCCGTCGTTCGGTGACAGCATCGGGATGATGCGGTGCGCCTGTATGCCTCCGGTCTCAACGACTCGGAATCGAATCGTGATTCGTTGGTTCTTCGCACTGAGCGAGCGGTCGAGCGTCAGACCACCCGTGTACCACGCCGCGCCGCACTTCCCGGCGGTCGACGACTCGTAGAACATCTTGAGGTGGAGGTAGCCACCGGACACCGTGTTGTGCGACGGCTTGGCGCAGTTGTGATCTACGCCCGAACCATACGGGCCGTTGTACGCCGTCCAGTGCGACGGGTACGTCGAGCCCGAGTTGAACGAGTCGTTGACGACAGTGACCCAAGCAGGCGCGGCGTCGACGTTCGCTGTTGCAACCGCCGTTGCGGACAGCGTCAAGACAGCGCCGAAGGCCACCGCGCGTGACGAGATTGAGCGGATTCCGTTCCAGGTGCGTCGTTCTGACATGGTTTCGCAATCTAAGTGTCACGTTCGTAACATTCAAGTTATACGTCATATCCCCAGGGCACGGGCCATGGCCGGACGGCGTCAGACGTCCGGCGGTGACGTTGTGCACCGTCCGGCGGGACGTTTTGCCCTAGTGACGAACTACTTGCAAGCGCAACCTCGTGAAATGAGATTCACAACGAACTCACGATCAAGGAGGGGGACAATGCGCCACTCACACTTCACCCGGGAAACCGTGGCATTGGTCATGGCGCTCGGCGCCATTGCAGGATGCTCGTCCGCAGCCGCGAAGCCTCCGACGCCGTCAGGGACAGTCGTGCACGTGTCGATCACCGATCACACTGCCGTGAACCTGCCGATGAGCTTCGCGGTCGACAAGACGACCGCACCGGCCGGCGACGTCACGTTCGTCGTCAAGAACGACGGCACCATCGACCACGAAATGGTCGTGCTGAAGACCGACACTCCGTTCGACCAGATTCCCGTCAACGCCGCCGGTGACCCGCCGGCAACAGTTGCCACCGCAGCCAACAAGATCCTCGAGGACAACAACGTCGGCGAGACCGGCGATCCCGATGTGAAGAAGGGCGAAACCCGCACCTTCACGATCAAGGACATGCAGCCCGGCAACTACGTGCTCGTCTGCAACTTGGCCGCCCACTACCAGATGGGTCTGCGAGAGGCCTTCACCGTCGGCTGACGCTACGGCGACGTCGTGAACGAACGCGCTTGGTCGACTCGTCTGACTCGTCTCAGTAGTTCGCCAGCGAACGAGTCTCGACCCGCGGTGGCATTCGCAGACGAAGATCGGCCAACGCTGTCGCCAGATCGACGCCCAGATCGGCATGCCGTTTGACGGTGACGATCGGGGATCGGCCCCCGTCCGGTTGATGAGCGGAGGCGGCCAGTGAGTGCTCGCCGATGAGCAGCAGATCGACAACACTGCAATCGTGGTTGTCGAGCCATGTCTCTGCGGCGCATTGGTCTACCTGGGACGGAGTGTAGTTCCAATACAGTTTCATCCACGGATCGTAAACGCACAAAGTAGGCATGTAAACACTACAAGTGTTCACGTTTCCGCAAGATCGCACCTCAGCCGATTCCGTATCGTGTGCTTCCAATCGCCGCCGTGCATCGCACGGAAGAGCCTCGGACGAACGATCACCTCCGACACCGTCAGTTCCCAACCTCTGTCAGACCGCGTCATCGAGACCGTCATCGGCGTGGGAGCCGCACTGGTGTTCACCTCGTTCCACGTGCTCCGGCCAGTGCGTCAACGCGAGCTCTGAGTCTCCGCTGCGAACACCGACCAGCAGATGTCGTTCCGCAGGCGCTGGTCGTCGAGGACGAGCTGGCGAATCGCGTCCGGGAGCTGTCGACGCTGCCACGCGCACTCGAGTCGGCCGGCATCCTCCACCCCTCCGGGAGCCGCAGCACGCGCTGCCTTGATCGCATACGCGGCAGCGCCCAGCTCGTGAGCCGCGACGTGCGCCACGCACGCGGCCTGACCGGCGGCATAGGCGGCGAAACGAGAAGCCCCGCGAAGGTTCCGCGCTGCTCCCATCGCATGTCCTCCTGCCGCGCGCGACTCGGTCATCGTGACCTCTCCTCGAGTCCACGCCCGAATGTGCTCGATCGCCTCACGCGGTCGCGAGTCACCGGGCTCTATCGCCTCGAAGTGAACGAGGACGTGCTCCGCGCACGTCGCCGCCCACAGAGCGAGCAACCGATGGTCGACGTCCGTGAGTGTCCCGCCACGGCGGATCGTGACGAATCGGGTGTCGCGCACCGCCGGAAGGATCATCGTCGAGTCGCCGCGTCGCGGATTCAGCCGCTGGTGCTTTCGATGTTCTCGAGACCCACTGCGAGGCGGAGTTCACGAATGTCATTGCGCAGATCATCGTCGTCGTCACGCTCGGAGAGGTGCTCCATCAGGTCCGCCATCCCGTCGGCGATCGCGTTCAATTTGTGCTGCAACGCTTGATCGCTTCGGGTCTGGCTGTTCTGCAACAGCGCGACCATCAGGAACGTGATGATCGTCGTCGTGGTGTTGATCTCGAGCTGATATTGACCGTCCAGGAACGCAGAGAAACTTCCTTCGGCAAGGATCCTGATTGCTCCTTGGATCAGCCACACCAGCACGAGAAGGAGGCAGCAGGCGAAGAACGGCGCTCGACTTGCCATCTGTGCAGTCAGACCGGCAAAGCGGTCGAAGAAGCCGACTCTGCTCGACACGTCGCTCGGCTTCAACAGCCGTGCGGGTGTGGCCCGGTGAGACTCTGTAGGTGGTTGTCCATTGTTCACATGCCCACCGTATTGCGACCCGGTCGAGGAATGGCCTCGGACAGCGCTGGATCGGTGAGATCGAGTGCCCAGCAGTGAAAGGCGAGTTCGTCGACGTCTTGGTCGATGAGCGAACTGCGGGTAGTGCCGCCCGAGTGCCCCGAGGCGCGTAACGGAAGTAGGAGATACGGGCCGCCGCGCGGTGCTTCGGCCTGTAGCCGGGCGACCATCTTGAGCGGATCGTACGGTGGGGCGTTGCGGTCGTTCAGCGCTGCGGCGAACGCCATGACGGGATAGCGCTGGTCGCTGCGGACGTTGTGGTACGGGGAGTAGCCCGCAAGGTATGGCCCTTCGACTGGATCGTCGGGCGAGCCGAACTCGACGGTCGCTGCGCCGAGGTGGCTGAACCGGGTGAAGCGCAACATGTCGAGGACCGCTGCGCGGCAGAAGACCGCGCCGAACATCTCGGGGGCCTGCAGCGCCGCGGCCGCGACGAGCAACCCGCCGTTGCTGTTGCCGCGGGCGATGAGACGGTCCGGTGTCGTGTAGCCGGATGCGATCAGCCAGCGCGCCGCGGCGACGAAGTCGTCGAACGCGTTGTGGCGCCGGGTCTTGCGGGCCGCCTCGTGCCACGCGCGGCCGTACTCGCCGCCGCCGCGCACGTTGGCGAACGCCAGCACGCCGCCGAGCGCGAGCCAGGCGGCGCCCTCGGCGGTGAACCCGGGCTCGACCGAGATGTTGAAGCCGCCGTAACCGCTCAGCCGGACCGGGCGGTGGCCATCGCGCGGAAGGTCGACGCGATGGGTCAAGAACATC
>Ga0207648_10002889_pt1 | contig 18185 bp, 12 predicted proteins | sample KBSMisM32_FD_184310 | JGI IMG/M metagenome (GOLD analysis project Ga0207648, IMG submission 184310) | Miscanthus rhizosphere microbial communities from Kellogg Biological Station, Michigan, USA - KBS Miscanthus M3-2 (SPAdes) (version 2) | ecosystem: Host-associated > Plants > Roots >...
TGATCGTCACCATGCGGGGGGCCGCGCCGACTGGCAAACCAGCAAGGTCATCGTGCGGCGACCACGGTTGCGCGTGCGGCTGCACGCGCGTCCACCAGCTCGCTCGCGCCTCGCCGCGGCGCTGCGGCGTGCGGCTGAACAGCAGGAGCTCGCGCGCGCGCGTCATCGCGACGTACAACGCGTTCAGCTCCTCGCGCTGCGCAGCGGCCTGTTCCTGCGACCGCAGGTCTGCCAGCGACACGCAGGGCTCGGCCAGGTCAGCCACGAAAGCGAGTCGCCGCGGCGCCGCCAGTTCCACCGGCCAGTCGATCAGCACACCGGGCTTGGCCTCGCGCAGGTCGCGCGGATCGGCATCGATCACCCACACGCAGCGCGCCTCCAGCCCTTTGACACCATGCACCGTCAGCAGCTGCACGGCGTCGGAACGCGTGGGCGCGCGCACCGACAGCGCGCGCTGGCGCAGCGCACGCACGAAGGTGTAGACGCTGGCGCGGCGCCCGCCGTCAAGCGACAGCGACAGCGCCAACAGCGCCTGGACTGCCGCCAGCGCCGCCACGCGGCGCTCGGCCGGCACAGCGGCCGCCAGGCGCGCCATCAGATCGCCCTGGTCGACCACGCGATCCAACAGGTCGTGCGGCGGCAGCCAACGCGCATCGTCGGCCCAGCGTGCCAGCAGATCGCGTGCACGCGCCATGGGCGGCGGGGCGTCGCGCCACTGCTGCAGCGCGTGCCACCACCCGGCAATGCTGTGGCTGGCGGCACGCTGCGCCAGCGCCAGCAGCTGCGCGTCTCCGGCGCCGAACAGCGGGCTCTTCAGCGCCTGCGCGAGCGACAGGTCGTGGCCAGGAGAGGCCAGCACGTCGAGCACCGCCACCAGATCGCCCACCTCGATCAGCGACCCGAGGCGCAGCTCCTCGGCGGCCACACAGGGTACGTGCAGTGCTTGCAGTTCCTGCGCCACCCACGCGAGCGTGGCATGGCGGCGCGCCAGCACCATGACTTGGCCTGCTTCGACCTGGCCATCGCGAATCAACTGCCGTACGCCGTGCGCCACGCGGCGCGCTTCGTCGAGCGCGCGCGGTTCCTTGGCGTCGTGGCGCGGTACCGTGAGCGAATCGCGCCAGCCAGTCGGGCGCGCGGTGGCGGCGCGCTCCTCGGGCGGCGCATCGGCCAGCTGCAGCACGCGCCCCGGTGCAGCGCCCGCGCGCTGGGTGCTGTGACGCATGAAACCGTCGTATTGCCCATCCGCCACAGCCTGCCCGAACACCGCATTGACCGCATCGATCACTGCGCTGGCATTGCGCCGCGTGTGGTTGCACGCAAGGTCGTGTCCACCCAGGCCTTCGACGACGAAGCGCTGGGCGGCGCCGAACACGCGCGGCTCGGCGCCGCGGAAGCGGTAGATGCTCTGCTTGGGGTCGCCGACGATGAACACCGACGGGGCCTGCTGCCCGCTCGCCCCGCCGCCGGCGCCGGCGTACGAGCCGAGCCAGCTCTGCAGCGCCTGCCACTGCAGATTGCTGGTGTCCTGGAACTCGTCGATCAGCACATGGCGCAGCCGCGCATCGAGCCGCTGCTGCACCCAGCCCGATGCAGCGCTGTCGCCCAGCAGTGCGAGCGCGCCGCGCTCGAGGTCCTGCATGTCCATCCAGGCGCGATCGCGCTTCAGCGCATGCCAGCAGCCGATCAGCGCGCGGCTCAAACGCACCATTCGCCGATGGTCATCGTGGGCATCTTGCTGCGCCACCTGGCGCTCGAGCTCCAGCACTGCATCGAGCGCCGCCGTCACCGCTGGTGCCTCGGCAAGCTTGCGCGGCGCGCCCTCTTTCGTGAACAGCGCGCTGCGCGCGGCTCGCAGCGCCGCCGCGGCGTCGTCGAGGTCGAGCGCGACGGCCAGTTCTGCACCGGCATCGCGCCACTTCTTGTGCGTGCTGCGCGTCAAGGCGTCGATCGCGCGTCCGAACAACCGGCGCAGCGCCATGTCGGCAGCGAGGCGCTGCAGCGGATGGATGAAGCTGGCGCATGCAGGCCAATGCTCGGCCGCCGTGACCACCGCATCTTGCAGCGCGTCGTGCGCATCGGCGCACTCGATCTCGAGCCGCTTGTCGATCGCGGCACGCAGCCATTGGTCGAGGCGCCAGCGACCGTGACGTGCGCTGAGAGCCTGGTAGTCGTCCAGCAGCGCCGGCGTGTTCAGCACCACCCGCTGGAAGCGTCGCAGCAGCTCGCCGACGTGGTCGTCGATCTCCTCGATCAGCGACATCGCCGGGTGCAGCCCGAGCGCATCGAGAAGCTCCAGCGGTGCCAGGCGCAGCAACTGCGCGAACCAGGCGTGGAAGGTGTGGATCTGCACGTCGGAGCCGGCGCCGAGCACGCGCGCCTGCAGCCGCGCCAGCGCGGGCTCGAGGCGCGACGCCTGTGCTGGCGATACGCCGCGCACGCGCAGTGCCTCGCAGCGCTCGTCGCTCGTGGCGTTGGCAAACTCGCGCAGCCATTCGTGCAGCCGCGCGCGCATCTCGCTGGCCGCCTTGCGGGTGAACGTGATCGCCAGGATCTCGTCGGGCGCCGCCCCGGCCAGCAGCGCGCGCACGATGCGCGACACCAGCATCCAGGTCTTGCCGGCGCCGGCGCACGCCTGCACGACGCCGCTGCGCGACGGGTCGCACGCCAACGCATAGAACTGCGCCTCATCGCATGGGCGCCCGTCGGCGCGATAGGCCGGCTCAAGAGGCATGGGCAGCGCCTTCGTCGCTCCAATGGTCGCGGCGGCACAAGCCGCGTGCCTCGCAGGTCTCGCACACCGGCCCGTCGCCGAGCGCCGGCAGCGGCGCGCCGGCCTCGATGCGCGCAAGCTCCGCAGCGATGCGCTCGGTCAGGATTTGCGCTGTGGCGGCGACGCCCTCGTGCGGCACCGCGACCACCTCGTCCGCTTCGTCGAGCGCGAGGTAGCACGCTTCGATGACGGGCATGTCCGGCTCGCGCGCGCTTTGCAGGGCCACGTACACCGCGAGCTGCGTGTCTTCGAGCGGCACTCGCACCTTGTCTTCGAGCGCCTTGCGCGCGGAGGTCTTGTAGTCGATCAGCCGCACCGTGCCCGATGCGCGGTGCGTGTCGATGCGATCGATGCGGCCGTTCAGCACGAGGGCGGCGCGACCGGTGGGCAGCGCCTCGATGCGCACTTCGGCGGCCGCGAACTGCCAGCCCTGCGCTTCCTGCGCGTGCAGCCAGGCCACGTAGCGCGACGCCAGTGCCGGCAGCCCGGCGCTGAACGGCAGCATGGCTTCCTCCGAGACGCCCTCTTGCGCCATCGCGCGCAATGTGTCGCGCCCGGCCTCGATGAAGCGCGCCGCATCGACCTCGAGCGAGCGCGGCTCGCCCCGGGCCACGTGAAAGCGCTCGAGTGTCGCGTGCAGCCACTGGCCGGCTTCGCGCTTGTCGGCGTCGTCGTCCAGCTCCTCATGCTCCGACAGGTGCAACGCGGCGCGGCTGAAAAAACGGTACGGGCACTGCCGCAGCGCCTCCACCGCGCTGGCGCTGAGCGACCTTGGCAAATTGCCCGCAGCCTGCGGCAAGGGGCGCGGTGTCGGCTGCATCGCCAGCATGCGCTGCGGCAGCTGCACGTCGCGTTCGATCAAATTCGGCGCAGCCCGCTGCTGGCGCGCCAGCCGCAGGCGCTCGAGCCAGGGGCTGGCCGACAACAATTCGTCGCCGTCGGCGCGCCGGCGCAGCGCCACCACGCCGGGCAAACGCAGCAGTTGCAGGAACGACAGTGCGGCGCGGCGCTGACTTGCTGCGCGATCGGGCAGGCCAAGAGCACGACGCGTCGCCTCGTCGAGCAGCCCGGTTTCCGGCGGCAACGGGCCGAGCCGCTGCTGGTCGGCGCCGGGCAGCACCGCGAGCGCGAAGTCGCGTCCGATTGCACGCGACAAGGGCGTCACCACGACCGCCGCAGCGTGCTCGCCGGCCGGCGGCACGAACGCCGACTCTTCCAGGGTGGCGTCGACCCACGCGGTGAACTCCTCCAGCGTCCAGGTCGATGACGATGCATCGGCCCACGCAGGCCCGTGGGCGCCCGGATCGTTCAGGCGCAGCGCCCGTCGCAGCTGCTGCGCCGCTGCGTCGTCGTGCCAGCGCTCGGTTGCAGCGCCGAACAGCAGGTGATCGAACGCGCGCAGCCAGCGGCCCAGCGCGCGCTGCGGGGGCTGTGCGAAGGCCTCGATGCGCGAACGTTCGCGCTGCCACAGGGCGTCCGCGCGCGCGCGCTGCGTCGCATCGCGCAGGCGTGCGCCGCGCCAAATCCTTTCGAGCGCGGCGAGCTCGTCGGCCACCGATTCGCCAAGGTCGGCTTTCAGCCAGTCGAGCACATCGTCCGGCCTGGCGTTGGCGCGCGCAGCGCGCAGCGCGGCGCAGGCGTGTGCCCCGGCGCGGGTGGTGGCCAGCGCCCAGCCGGTCTCGTCGACGACATCGATCTGCAGGCGCTCGAGCAGCGCGCGCACGCGCCGCACCAGCGCGCGGTCCTGTGCGACCAGCGCCACCGGCGTGACGCCTGCACGCACTTGCCGAGCCACCTGCCAGGCGGCTGCTTGTGCTTCGCTCTCGGCATCGTCCGCGACCTCGACCTCGACGTGGCATTGCTCGGGCCAGTCATCGAACGGATCTGGTGCAGCCGGATCGGCCGACAGTTGCAACACCGGCACGCCCTGCGACGCTGCATGGCGCAACAGGTTGGACGCCAGCGGGTCTTCGCCGCCCAGCGTCAACGCGATCCATGCGGCGGCGCGGTGATCGAACAGGCGATCGGTGTCGGCACTGTCATCGATGGCGCACCACTCGATCGCCGCGCGCAACATCAGACGATGTGTGGCGCCCGGTCCGCTGGCGCCGACCACCTGCTGGCGCGCCGACTGCCACCAGGCGGCGCGTTCGTTCGGGGGGCGCGCGATCGCCGCCGTGCGCAGCGCATGCGCGCTGCGCACCAGCCGCGTCAGCGCTGCATCGAAGGCGCGCGGGTCGCGCCGCCACCAGGCGTCGGCCCATGCGTGAGCGCGCAGCAGATCGCGCGCGGCGGCACGGTCGATCGCCGCGACGCCGCTGAGCGCGCCGGCGGCGTGACGCAGCGGCGCCCCGAGCGCTGCGGCCAACGTGCGCGGCGTGTGCACGCGCGGCATCCACCCGCCGACACGCGCCAGGGCGCGGCGCGCAGGCGTCAGCAGCTCGGCAAAGGGCAACAGCAGCACCGTGTCTTCAGCCGCCACCTCCCGCTGCGCCAGCCATAGGTGCACCGCCTCGGCGAGCGAGCGCCACAGTTCGTCGGGGCGCGTCGCAGCGCACAACCTGCGGGTCTCAATCGTCGCCATAGGCAACGCACATTGTGCGTCCCCGGTAAGGTCTACCCCGATGTGTCAGAATGCCCCAGCCCTGTCACTCCCTGTGCGGTGCGGCGTGCGCCGAGGAGGCACGATGAGCAACGAACTGATCAAACATGTCTCCGACGCATCGTTCGACAGCGATGTCCTGAAGTCCGACAAGCCGGTTCTGGTCGACTACTGGGCCGAGTGGTGCGGGCCGTGCAAGATGATCGCGCCGATCCTCGACGAAGCCGCCAAGGACTACGGCGGTCGCCTGCAGATCGCCAAGATGAACGTCGACGAGAACCACGACGTGCCCGCCAAGTTCGGCATTCGCGGCATTCCGACGCTGATGCTGTTCAAGGATGGGCAACTGGCTGCCACCAAGGTGGGCGCCCTGTCGAAATCGCAATTGACCGCCTTCCTCGACGGTCATCTATAATCCGTCCTATCGCGGCGCCTGAGGGCCAACAGCCCTCGAGAGCGCCGCCAAAAGATTGCCGCCGCGTCAGCATCTCCCGGCGCGGTTCCGGCCCTCAACCCCGATGCTTGGATGTTCGCCCTGCGCCGCAGGGCGATGGCGCCGCGGAACATGGCCGGACATTCCCCGGTCGTGGCCCTCAGGCATCGGGCCGACCGTTCAGCCATTGCACACAGCACGATGCATCTGTCCGAACTGAAGGCGCTCCACGTCTCCGCGCTCATCAAAATGGGCGAGGAATTGGAGATCGAGAACGTCGCTCGCATGCGCAAGCAGGAGCTGATGTTCGCGATCATGAAGAAGCGCGCCAAGGGTGGCGAGCAGGTGTTCGGCGACGGCGTGCTCGAGGTGTTGCCCGACGGCTTCGGCTTCCTGCGCTCGATCGACACCAGCTACATGGCGTCGACCGACGACATCTACCTGAGCCCCAGCCAGATCCGCCGCTTCAACCTGCACACCGGCGACATGGTCGAAGGCGAGGTGCGGGTGCCCAAGGACGGCGAGCGCTACTTCGCGCTGGTCAAGGTCGACAAGGTCAACGGCCTGACGCCCGAGGAGAGCAAGCACAAGATCATGTTCGAGAACCTGACGCCGCTGTTCCCGAAGGAGCAGTTCAGGCTCGAACGCGACATCAAGGCCAGCGAAGAGAACATCACCTGCCGCATCATCGACCTGATCGCGCCGATCGGCAAAGGCCAGCGCGCGCTGCTGGTGTCGCAGCCCAAGAGCGGCAAGACGATCATGATGCAGCACCTGGCGCATGCGATCGTCGCCAACTACACCGACGTGCACCTGATCGTGCTGCTGGTCGACGAGCGGCCCGAGGAAGTGACCGAGATGATCCGCACCGTGCGCGGCGAGGTCATCAGTTCGACCTTCGACGAGCCGGCCGCGCGCCACGTGCAGGTGGCCGAGATGGTGATCGAGCGCGCCAAGCGCCTGGTGGAGCTCAAGAAGGACGTCGTGATCCTGCTCGACTCGATCACGCGGCTGGCCCGCGCGTACAACAACGTGCTGCCGAGCTCGGGCAAGGTGCTCACCGGTGGCGTGGATGCCAACGCGCTGCAAAGGCCGAAGCGCTTCTTCGGTGCCGCGCGCAACGTCGAGGAAGGCGGCTCGCTGACCATCATCGGCACCGCGTTGATCGACACCGGCTCGAAGATGGACGAGGTCATCTACGAGGAGTTCAAGGGCACCGGCAACTGCGAGATCCACCTCGACCGCCGCATGTCGGAGAAGCGCGTCTACCCGTCGATCCTGCTCAACAAGAGCGGCACGCGGCGCGAGGAGCTTCTGCTCAAGCCCGAGATCCTGCAGAAGACCTGGATCCTGCGCAAACTGCTGTACCCGATGGACGAGATCGAAGCGATGGAGTTCATCCTCGACAAGATGAAGTCGAGCAAGAACAACTTGGACTTTTTCGACATGATGAGACGCGGGGGCTGAGGGCACGCCGCCGCTATAATTGCCCCTTCTCCAAATCGGAAAGTGCATGCACCCGCGGGTGGCATGTGGCTCCCGTACCCAGTGAGCACACGATGAAACAAGGCATCCACCCCGAGTACCGCGAGGTCTGCTTCCAGGACCTGTCCAACGGCTTCAAGTTCGTCACGCGTTCGTGCCTGCAGACGCGCGAAACGGTCACCATGGACGATGGCCGCGAACTGCCGCTGGTCAAGCTGGAGACCACCAGCGAATCGCACCCGTTCTACACCGGGACTCAGAAGAGCGTCGACAACCTCGGCGGCCGGGTCGAGAAGTTCCGCAACAAGTTCGCCCGCGTCGGCCTCAAGAAGTGAGCCGGACCCACGGCGACGTCAAAGGCAGCTTCGGCTGCCTTTTTGTTTGCCCGGGCGCGGACCGGACGTTGGCGCCTCGGCCTGCGGCATGATCGGCCCGTGAACACCCAGTCGGCCCCGATTCCGGCGCTGGTGAGCAGCGATGCGGCGCGGCAGCTGCCCCGCGTGGCGCTGTGGCTGCTGTGCGCCGCCTACGTGCTGCCGGGCGTTTTCGGGCGCGACCCTTGGAAGAATGCGGACATCACGGCGTTCGGCCAGATGCTGGCGATGGCCGAAGGGCGCACGTCTTGGTTGACCCCTGCGCTGGGCGGCGTGCCCACCGACGCGTCGCCGCTGCCCAACTGGCTCGGCGCTGCGTTCATCATGGCCACCTCCTCGTGGCTCGATGCATCGGTGGCGGTGCGCATTCCTTTCGCGCTGCTGCTGGCGCTGACGCTGGCGGCGCTGTGGTACGCCTGCTTCGCACTGGCGCGCACCGAGGCGGCACAGCCGCTGCCGTTTGCCTTTGGCGGCGAGGCGCAGGGAATCGACTACGCGCGCGCGATCGCCGATGCATCGATCCTGGCATTGGTGGCCACCCTGGGTCTTCTGCAGCTGGGCCACGAAACCACACCGGAGCTCGCCCAACTGGCAGCAGTCGCCGGCGCGCAATGGGCGCTCGCAGTGGCGCCGTTCCACCGCAAGCGCGCGCGCATCGGCATCGTGGCAGCGTTGCCGATCCTGGCCTGCAGCGGTGCGCCGACCATGGCCGCGGTGCTCGGCGTGGCCGGTGTCGCGATCTGCGCGCGCTCCACGTACGACGGCGTGCATCGCTTCGGCTGGTGGGTGGCGGCGGCGACCGCGCTGGCCTGCGTGAGCGCCGAGCTGCTCGACCAGTGGGAGTGGCGCGTGACCCCGCCCAGTGCGCCGATCCAGCTGCTGCACATCGCGCGTCAGTGGCTGTGGTTCCTGTGGCCGGCGTGGCTGCTCGCACTGTGGGCGCTGTGGCGGTGGCGGCGCTTTCTGACGCGACGGCACGTGATGATTCCGCTGTCGGTGTTGCTCACCGGGCTGGTGGCCAACTTGGCGATGGGTGGCTCCGATCGCGCGCTGATGCTCGGGCTGCCCGGCGTCGCCGTGCTGGCGGCGTTCGCGCTGCCGACGCTGAACCGCAGCACCAGCTCGGCGATCGACTGGTTCTCGGTCTTCTTCTTCACGCTGCTCGCATTGGCTGTCTGGGTCATCTACGTCGCCATGCAGACCGGCGTGCCGGCCAAGCCGGCGGCCAACGTGGTGAGGCTGGCGCCCGGCTTCAAGCCGCACTTCTCCTGGCTGCCGCTGATCGTCGCGACCTTGGCCACGATGGCCTGGCTGTGGCTGGTGCGCTGGCGCACCGCTCGCCACCGCGCCGCGATCTGGCGCAGCCTGGTGCTGCCGGCCGGCGGCGTGGTGCTGGCATGGACCCTGGCGATGACGTTGTGGCTGCAACCGCTGGATTACGCGCGCAGCTACCGCGCGCATGTGGCGCTGCTGTCCAAGCACATCCCGGCCGGGGTGTGCATCGCGGCGCCCGGGCTGCCGCGCGCGCTCACCGCTGCACTCGAATACCACGGCCGTTGGCGCGTCGATGCCCACAACAACGCGCCGATCGACAGCGCCTGTCCGGTATGGGTCAAGGCCGGGACGATCGCCCACCCGCCAGACACCCCGCCAGGCTGGCAGGCGATCGCGATCGAGCGCCGCCCCACCGACAAGGACGAGGTCACCGGCGTGTACCGACGCAGCACGGCACCCGCCGGCGCCAAGCCGGCACCCTGAGGGCAGCGTCAGCGCACACGCGACGGCGGGAACAGCAACCGGAAGGTGGATCCCTTGCCGGGCTCGCTGTCGACGCTGAGCTCGCCGCCGTGGCGTTGCACCGTGTGCTTGGCGATCGCCAACCCGAGCCCGGTGCCGCCGCTGCTGCGCGAGCGGCCGTCGTCGACGCGGTAGAAGCGCTCGCCCAGCCGCGGGAGGTGCTCGCGCGCGATGCCGATGCCGGTGTCGCGCACCTCGAACACGCCGGCGCCCTGCGCGCGCCGCTGCCAGGCGACGGTGATGCGTCCACCGGCAGGCGTGTAGCGCACCGCGTTGCTGACCAAATTGAGCAGCGCACCGTACAGCTCGGCTTCGTTGCCGGCCAGCGCGCCCGCCGCGCCTTCGAACGCCAACTCGTGGCGGCCTGCCGACAGCGACTGCGCGTCCGCCTGCACCCGCTGCATCAGCGTCGCGACGTCGATCCAGTGGTCGACCGGTGGCCGCGGGCCGCCCTCGAGCTGCGCCAGCGTCAGCAGGTCGTCGAGCAGCACGCGCATGCGATCGGTCTGCTCCTTCATCAGCGACAGCACGCGCCGCCGCTCGGGCGGAGTGAGGTCGATCTGGGCCATCGTGTCGACGAACCCGGCCAGCACCGTGAGCGGCGTGCGGATCTCGTGCGACGCGTTGGCGACGAAGTCGCGCCGCATCTCGTCGGTGCGCAGCCGCTCGGTGACGTCTTGCGTGATCAGCAGCACCTGGCCGTCACCGTAGGGCCGCACCCACACCGCCAGCGCGCCGCGCCGTGCGGGGATCGTGAAGGTCAGCGGCTCGTCGGCCTTGCGCGCCTGCAGGTGCGCGACGAAGCTTGGCGCGCGCACCAGGTTGGTCAGCGGCTGCCCGATGTCGCGCGCCGGGTCGACGCCCAGGTGATCGGCCGCAGTGGAGTTGCACCACTCGATGCGGTCACCCGCGTCGAGCAGCATCACGCCGTTGGGCGAGGCCTCGATTGCCGACAGGAACTGCGTGGTGCGCTGGCGCTCGCGCTGCAGCTCCAGCTCGCGTGAACGCAGTGCGCGCTCGATGCGGTAGCCGAGCTCGCCCCAAAAGCCGGTGTCGCGCGGCGCATTGGCGGTCTGCGCGCCGCGCAGCCATGCCATCAGGTGTCCGGCGCGCAGCGCATCGCGCGCCGCGACCAGCACGAACCCCAGCAGCGCGCCGGCGATCGCCCAGCCTGTGGTCGGCAGCCGCAGCATCGCGGCCGCCAGCAGGCCCACCAGCGCGGCCACCGCGGCCACGGCCAGCGCGGTGAGCAGGCGGGGCAACAACCAGATCATCGATGTCGGCGCTCAGCGCCCGAGTATCGCTGGGCGAGGACGATTCAGGCCACCACGCTGGTGGCCTGCCGCGCGAAGCGGTAGCCGACCCCGCGCACCGTCTCGATCATGGTGGAGCAGTTCACCGGGCTCAGTGCATCGCGCAGCCGTTTCACGTGCACGTCCACCGTGCGCTCCTCGATGAACACGTGATCGCCCCACACGCGGTCCAGCAGCTGCTTGCGGCTGTGAACGCGATCGGGGTGCGTCATCAGGAAGTGGAGCAAGCGGAACTCGGTGGGACCCATGTGCACGTCGCGCCCGCCTGCGCTGACGCGGTGCGTGGCCGGATCCACCAGCAGGTCGCCGGCACGCACCGCCTGCTCCAGCGCCTCGGGTGCGCGCCGCCTCAAGACCGCGCGGATGCGCGCATGCAACTCGCTGGTCGAGAACGGCTTCGTCAGGTAGTCGTCCGCGCCGGAGTCCAGGCCGGCGATCTTGTCGGTCTCCTCGCTGCGCGCGGTCAGCATGATGATCGGCAGCTCACGGGTGCGCGAGTCGCTGCGCCAGCGCCGCGCCAGCGCGAGGCCCGACAGGTCGGGCAGCATCCAGTCGAGCACCACCAGATCGGGCAGCACGGCGTCGACCTCGAGCTGCGCCTGCGCGGCGTCGCCCGCCAGCGCCACGTCGTGCCCGGCGTGGCGCAGGTTGAGCGCCAGCAGCTCGGCGATCGCGGTCTCGTCTTCGACCACCAGGACGCGACTCATGCGAACCTCATCGCGCCAGCGTCGCCACCGTTTCGGGCGAGATGTGCCGCACGTCGGCGCCCTTGACGATGTAGATGATGACCTCGGCGAGGTTCTTCGCGTGGTCGCCGACGCGCTCGATCGCCTTGGCGACGAACACCAGGTCGATGCTGGCCGAGATGGTGCGCGGGTCTTCCATCATGTAGGTGATCAGCTTGCGCAGGAAGCCGTCGAATTCGCGGTCGATCTGGTCGTCGTGCTTCAGCACATCGAGTGCCGCTTCGGTGTCCAGCCGCGCGAAGGCGTCGAGCACCTTGCGCAACTGGTGCGTGGCGAGCTCGGATTCGAACGACAGGTCGGAAACCGGCAGTCGCATGCGGCTGGACACGCCGGTGTTGATCAGCCGCTGCACGGTGCGCGCGATGCGCGCCGCCTCGTCGCCGATGCGCTCGAGGTTGCCGATCGTCTTGGACACCGCGATCAGAAGCCGCAGGTCGCGCGCGGTGGGCTGGCGGCGCGCGATGATGGTCGAGAGGTCGCGGTCGATCTCGACTTCGAGCGCGTTGACGCGCTGCTCCTGCTCGAGCACCTGGGTCGCGATGTCGCTGCTGAACGTCGACAGCGCGTGCACCGCCTGCGCCACCTGCGACTCGACCAGGCCGCCCATTTCGAGCACGCGCGCCGAGATGGACGCCAGCTCGGCATCGAACTGTGTCGATAGATGCTTGTCGGTCATGGTGTGCTCCGCCGTGGCATTGCATCGAGGCTCCCGGGGCTGCTCATCCGAACCTCCCCGTGATGTAGTCCTCGGTGTCCTTCTTGGCTGGCTTCATGAAGACGTCCGCCGTCGGACCGAATTCCACCAGATCGCCGAGGTACATGTAGGCCGTGAAGTCCGAGCAGCGCGCGGCCTGCTGCATGTTGTGCGTGACGATCAACACGGTGTAGTCGGCCTTCAGCTCGTGGATCAGCTCCTCGATCTTGCCCGTGGAGATCGGGTCGAGCGCCGAGCAGGGTTCGTCGAGCAGCAGCACCTCGGGCTTGATCGCGATGCCGCGCGCGATGCAAAGCCGCTGCTGCTGGCCGCCCGACAGGCCGGCGCCGCTTTGCTGCAGCTTGTCCTTCACCTCGTTCCACAGCGCCGCCTTCTTCAGCGCCCACTCGACGCGCTCGTCCATCTCCACGCGTGGCAGCGTCTCGAACAGCCGCACGCCGAAGGCGATGTTGTCGTAGATCGACATCGGAAACGGCGTCGGCTTCTGAAACACCATGCCGACCTTGGCCCGGATCAAGCTGACGTCGATGCGGCGGTCGAGGATGTTGTCGCCGTCGAGCAGGATCTGTCCTTCCGCGCGCTGCTCGGGGTAGAGCTCGAACATGCGGTTGAACGTGCGCAGCAGCGTCGACTTCCCGCAGCCGGACGGCCCGATGAATGCGGTGACCTTGCGCTCGGGCAACTCGAGATTGATGTGCTTGAGCGCGTGGAAGCTGCCGTAGTAGAAATTCAAGTCGTGCACCGCGATCTTGGTGCGCTGCGACACGGGGGCTTCGGCCAGAGCTTCCATCGATGCCTCAGTTCTTGTTGCGGAACATCACGCGGGCCAGGATGTTCAGACCCAGCACGCCCAACGTGATCAGGAATACCCCCACCCAGGCCAGCGACTGCCAGTTCTCGTAGGGGCTCATCGCGAACTTGAAGATCGTCACCGGCACGCTGGCCATCGGCTCGCTCAGCGTGCTGGTCCAGAACTGGTTCGACAACGCCGTGAACAGCAACGGCGCGGTCTCGCCGGCGATGCGCGCCACCGCCAGCAGCACCCCGGTGACCACACCCGCACGGGCCGCCTTCAGCGTGATCGACAGGATCACGCGCCACTTCGGCGCGCCGAGCGCGTAGGCGGCCTCGCGCAGCGCGTTGGGAATCAGATTGAGCATGTTCTCGGTGGTGCGCACCACCACCGGAATCACGATCAATGCCAACCCGAGCACGCCGGCCCAGCCCGAGAAGTGCTTCTGTCGTGCCACGACCGCCGAGTAGATGAACAGCCCGATCACGATCGACGGCGCCGACAGCAGGATGTCGTTGATGAACTGGGTCACTCGGCCCAGCAGGTTGCGCTGCCCGTACTCGGCCAGGTAGATGCCAGCGAACAATCCGATCGGCGTGCCAACCGCGGTGGCCAGCCCCACCATCAGCACCGAACCGTAGATGGCGTTGGCCAGGCCACCCGGCGCCTGAGGCGGCGGGGTCATCTGCGTGAACACGTCGATACCCAACCCCCCCAGGCCCAGGCGCAGCGTCTCCCACAGGATCCAGGTCAGCCAGAACAGGCCGAAGGCCATCGCGCCGAGCGACAGCGTCAGCGCGATCGCGTTGGTACGCCGCCGGCCGCGGTGCTGCGCCAGCTTGTGGGGATCGAAGTCGAGCGCCTTCACGTCTTGATCCCCTCCATGCGCTTCAAGCGCATCAGCAGGAATTTCGACGCCGACAGCACGACGAAGGTGATGAAGAACAGCACCAGGCCCAGGTAGATGAGCGAGGCCTGGTGCAGACCGGCGGCGGCCTCTGCGAACTCGTTGGCGAGCGCCGAGGTGATGCTGTTGGCCGCCTCGAACAGCGACAACGAATTGAGCTGGTTCATGTTGCCGATGACGAAGGTCACCGCCATCGTCTCGCCCAGCGCACGGCCCAGCCCGAGCATGACGCCGCCGACCACACCGGTCTTCGTGTAGGGCAGCACCACCCGCCAGATCACCTCCCAGGTGGTGGCGCCCAGGCCGTAGGCCGACTCCTTGAGCATCGGCGGAGTGACTTCGAAGACGTCGCGCATCACCGAAGCGATGAACGGGATGACCATGATCGCCAGGATGATGCCGGCCGACAGCAGCCCCAGCCCCACCGGCGGACCCGAAAACAGCTCGCCCAACACCGGGATCTTCCCAAAAATCGACTGCATCGGCTGCTGCACGAAGCGCGCGAGGATCGGGCCGAACACCAGCAGTCCCCACATCCCGTAGACGATGGAGGGCACGGCCGCCAGCAATTCGATGGCCACGCCCAGCGGTCGTTTGAGCCAGGTAGGCGACAGCTCGGTGAGGAACAGCGCGATGCCGAAGCTCACCGGCACCGCGATGAGCAGCGCGATGAGCGAGCTCATCAGCGTGCCGTAGATCATGACCAGGCCGCCGTAGCGGTTCTGCACCGGATCCCACTCCGCACGCACCAGGAAGCTCAGCCCGTACTCGCGAATCGCCGGCGCCGCACCGATCACCAGCGACACGATGATCCCGGCCAGCATCGCCAGCGTCAGCAGGGCGGCCGCCAGTGCAATGGCGGCAAACAGCCGGTCGCCCCAGCGGCTGATCGGCTTGCGTTGCGGAGGCCGGCTCACCGGCTCGACTCGATCGATCACTCCCTCGCCAGCAGTGCTCATGGGCAGTGTAGCGGCCATGTCGAAAGTCCCGTCAGCCCCGCCGGAGCACGGTGGCGGCCCGGCGCCGGCTCACTTGGCGGCAACCACGGCCTTGCCGGAAGCGTCCTTGATCTCGCCCCATACCTTGTGCACCATCGCCTTCACCGGGTCCGGCAAGGTCACGTATTCGAGTTCGGCGGCCATCTGGTTGCCGCTGGTGTAGGCCCAGTCGAAGAACTTCAGTGCCGCCCCGGCTTGCGCTGGCTTTTCCTGCACCTTGTGCATCAGGATGAAGGTGGCGCCCGTGATCGGCCATGAATCCTTGCCCGGCTGGTCGGTGAGGATCTGGTAGAAGGTCTTGCCCCAATCCGCGCCCGCGGCCGCGGCCTTGAAATTGGCATCATCGGGAGAGACGAAGTTGCCGGCCTGGTTACGCAGCTGCACGGTGTTCATCTTGTTCTGCTTGGCATACGCGTACTCGACGTAGCCGATCGAATTGGGCAGCCGCTGCACGAACGCCGACACGCCTTCGTTGCCCTTGCCGCCGGCACCGGTGGGCCAGTTGACTGCGGTGCCCTCGCCGACCTTGCTCTTCCACTCGGGGTTGGCCTTCGACAGGTAGTTGGTGAAGATGAACGTCGTGCCCGAACCATCGGCGCGGCGCACCACGGCGATCGCCGCATCGGGCAAGGTCACGCCCGGGTTCAACCCGGCGATCGCGGCGTCGTTCCACTTGGTCACCTTGCCGAGGTAGATGTCACCGAGCACGGCCCCGGTGAGCTTGATCTGCCCGGGCGCCACGCCGGCCACGTTGATCACGGGCACGACGCCGCCGATCACGGTGGGGAATTGCACCAGGCCGTCCTTGGCCAGCGCCTCGTCGCTGAGCGGCATGTCCGATGCGCCGAAATCAACCGTCTTGGCCTTGATCTGATTGATGCCCGCGCCGCTACCGACCGACTGATAGTTGACGCGCAGGCCAGTGGCTTTGTTGTAGGCATCGGCCCACTTGGCGTACACCGGAGCCGGGAACGTGGCGCCGGCGCCGGTCACGTCCTGCGCCGCAGCCCAACCGGGTGCGAGCGCGGCCGCAGCCAGGACGCAGCGAGCGAGCATGCTGTTCATGAAGCACTCCTTGGGTGGCTTGTGAGGTCGTCGGGCCACTCTAGGCAGGCGATGTGACAGTGCCGTGACAGCGGTGCTCCAGCCCCGGCGTGTCAGCGTTCAGTCATCGCAGCGTCACGCAATCGTCATGGAACGCCAGACAGCAAGGGAGGGGCGCGTCGCGCGGTGCCACCGCGGCCGACACGGCAGACTTCATCACGAACCCAATGGTCCTGGTCGCTGCGCCGCGACCGGTGGTCAGATGGGCGCTTGAGGGTTGTCAAACATGCGTCATCGCGGCGTCAAAAAAAAGTCACGAAGTCAAGGCAAACTGGGGGCGGTGAAACCGCCAGCGTCAGCGCCGTCCTCGTTGCTTCACCGCGATCTGGGCGCCCTGGCGTTCAACTCGCGGGTGCTCGACATGGCCCGGCACCCCGACGTGCCGCTGCTGGAGCGCCTGCGCTACCTGTGCATCGTTTCCTCCAACCTGGACGAGTTCTTCGAGATCCGGGTGCCCGACACGTTGGAAGAGCTGCTCCTCGCCAACCCGGGTGACGCCCAGCTGGCGAGCTCCGCGATGCGTGACATCTCGCTGGCCGCCCATGCGCTGGTCGACGAGCAATATGCCCTCTACAACGACCGCCTGACGATCGACATGAAGAAGGCCGGGCTGCAGATCCTGTCGCACGGCGAGCGCAACGAGGCGCAGCGGCGTTGGGTGGCGGCGTTCTTTGCGCGCGAAGTGCGGCCGCTGCTGGTGCCGGTGAGCCTGGATCCGGCGCACCCGTTTCCGCAAGTGGCCAACAAGTCGCTGCACTTCATCGTTCGGCTGCACGGGCGCGATGCGTTCGGGCGCCAGAACGACATCGCGATCGTGCGCGTGCCACGCGCGCTGCCGCGCGTGATCAAGCTGCCCGACGAGCTGACCGGTCGGCGTCAGGGCTTCGTGCTGCTGTCGAGCGTGCTGCGCGCCAACCTGAACGATCTGTTTCCCGGGCGGCACGTCGACGGCTTCTCGCAATTCCGCCTGACCCGCGATTCCGACCTGGCGGTCGATGACCTCGAGGTCACCAACCTGCGGCAGGCGCTGCGACTGGAGCTGACTCACCGCCAGTTTGGCCGCGCGGTGCGGCTGGAAGTGGCGACCTCGTGCCCGGAGTCGCTCGCCAGCTTCTTGCTCGAGCAGTTCCAGCTCACCGAGCAGGCGCTGTACCGCGTCGACGGGCCGGTGAACCTGGTGCGGCTGGCGCAGCTGATCGACCTGGTGCCCGTCAAATCGCTGCACTTTCCGCCGCACACGCCAATTTGGCCTGCCACCGTGTTACCCGATGGCTCGATGTTCGAGCGCCTGCGCCAGGGCGATCTGCTGTTGCACCACCCGTTCGAATCGTTCGAGCCGGTCGAGTCCCTGCTGCGCGAGGCGGTGCACGATCCGCAAGTGCTGTCGATCCAGCAGACGATCTACCGCACCAGCGCCGATTCGGTGCTGATGGAGCTGCTGCTCGAGGCGGCGCGGCGCGGCAAAGAGGTGATGGTGGTGGTCGAGCTGAAGGCACGCTTCGACGAGGAAGCCAACATCAACTGGGCGGAGCGGCTCGAGGCGTTCGGCGCCCAGGTGGTGTACGGCATCGTGGGGCTGAAGACGCACGCCAAGATGCTGCTGATCACGCGCCGCGAGGGCCGGCAGCTGCGCCGCTACGGGCACCTGTCCACCGGCAACTACAACCCGCGCACCGCGCGGCTGTACACCGACGTCGGCCATTTGACGGCCAACCCACGCATCACCTCCGACATGGCACAGGTGTTCCAGCACCTGGCCAGCCAGAGCCGGCTGAGCGGCCTGAAGACGCTGATCGTCGCGCCATTCACGCTGCACAAGCGCATGATGGAGCACGTCGAGGCCGCCACCGCGGCCGCGCGCGCCGGCAAGCCGGCACGCATCGTGCTGAAGATGAACGCGTTGACCGATGAGGCGCTCGGCCTGGCGCTCGCACACGCCGGGCGCTCGGGCGTGACCGTCGACCTGATCGTGCGCGGCGCCTGCGTGGTGCCGGCGGCCCGCGCGGGGTTCTCGCAGAACGTGCGGGTGCGCTCGATCGTCGGCCGCTTCCTCGAGCACTCGCGCGTGTTCTACTTTCGCGCCGGCGATCACGAGCAGCTGTACCTGTCGAGCGCCGACTGGATGGGACGCAACATGTTCCGACG
>Ga0207648_10002894_pt1 | contig 18171 bp, 15 predicted proteins | sample KBSMisM32_FD_184310 | JGI IMG/M metagenome (GOLD analysis project Ga0207648, IMG submission 184310) | Miscanthus rhizosphere microbial communities from Kellogg Biological Station, Michigan, USA - KBS Miscanthus M3-2 (SPAdes) (version 2) | ecosystem: Host-associated > Plants > Roots >...
CCTCCAGTTACAGGCTACCAGCGGTTTCTGCAGGTTATAGCTCACAATCTTCAACCCATCCTTCAGTTTCCCCATATCATTTCAATCACTCTTTCTTTCGGAGTTTAAAAGTGCAATTTTCGTATCCACAAGCCATATGAATCAATAAATCTTATCAATTAAAAAAAGATGGAACAGAATTTATCACTCACTAACCAATTTGCCGGAAAGAAGATATTGTTTGCCAATTTTCCTGCCGACGGACATTTTAATCCCCTGACAGGGTTGGCCATGCACCTGAAGAGCCTGGGTGCAGATGTACGCTGGTATAGCTCGATAACATACGCCGGCAAGCTTAAAAAAATGAATATTCCGCATTATCGCTTCAAAAAAGCGGTAGATGTGGAAGGAAATGATTTCGATAAGGTATTCCCTGAGCGTGCGAAGAAGAAATCGCAGGTTGCCAAATTGAAGTATGATATCATACATGCTTTCATTCTTCGTGCGCCGGAATATTATGCAGATATACTGGAAATACATAAAAGCTTTTCATTTGAACTGCTGGTAGCGGATAGTGCTTTTACAGGCATTCCCTTTGTAAAGGACCTGATGAGAAAGCCGGTAATTGCAGTAGGCGTGATGCCGCTTACTGAAACATCAGCTGATCTTCCACCTGCAGGCCTGGGGATGGAGCCTTCCTATACCTGGCTGGGTAAGATCAAAAATGCATTATTGCACGGAATAACCAATCAGCTCATATTCCGTGAGCCCAACAGGATAATGCATATGCTATTTGATAAATACCGGATACCACATAATAATGAGAGTCTTTTTGATATGCTGATTACGAAATGTGATCTGCTATTACAAAGTGGTACTCCTTCTTTTGAATATTACCGCAGTGATCTTAGTGAAAACGTACGCTTTATCGGGCCATTGTTACCACATACGGGGAACCATACTTATAAGGCATGGTTTGATCAGCGACTGAACCAGTATGAGCGGGTGTTCCTCGTCACCCAGGGAACAGTAGAAAAGGATGTGGAGAAATTACTGGTGCCGGTCCTGGAGGCCTTTAAGGATTCCACTGCACTGGTGGTTTGTACAACAGGTGGTTCAAAGACCAAAGAGCTAAAAGCAAGGTTTCCGCAATCCAATCTAATCATCGAAGATTTTATTCCATTTGCAGATGTGATGCCCTATACGGATGTGTATATAACTAATGGTGGTTATGGGGGTGTTATGCTGGGCATTGAGAACACGCTACCGCTGGTAGTTGCCGGTGTGCATGAAGGAAAGAATGAGATCAATGCCAGGGTAGGCTATTTTAAACTGGGTGTAAACCTGAAGACCGAAAAACCAACCCCGCAACAGGTAAAGCTGGCCGTAGAGGAAGTTATAAAACATCCCCGGTATAAGGAGAATGCTATTAAACTTTCAAAAGAGTTTTCTCAATATGATCCAGCCAGCTTATTTGCAGAATATGTAGCAGGTTTACTGCCTGCTACAGAAAGCAGCGAAGTGGAAATTCCAGTGCAACGGTATATGGCGCCGGTAATAGCAATGCCGCAGGTGGTTGAACTGATCTCCAGGAAGATAGCATTGAGCAAAAAGTAGTGGGCCATCTTTGATCCATAATCAAAACCTTAATCGTTAAATACTTACAATGAACCGTTACAATATTTTCAACCAGATCCACAAGGGACTCCGCAACCTATTATATGAAACAGCACTCCTGATCCAGCGCACCGATTTTTTGAATAAAGAAGAGTCAGCGATCGCTTTGGATAGAGTCAGGGAAGTAGTTGAGCTTTTTGAAAAGCATGCGCATACAGAAGATACTTATGTGCTGCCTGCGCTTACAGAATATGAACCCGCCGTTGTAAACGTTTTTGAAGAAGAGCACGTGAAGGATCATGAACTTTCTGAAAAATTACTGGGTTATGTATATGCACTTAAGCAAAGCCAGCTGGATGATACAAAAGTGGAAATGGGTAGAGCTCTTGGCATTGCCTATGTGGAATTCATGATCTTTAATTTAGCCCATATGGCAAAGGAAGAAAACGTGATCAACAAACTGCTTTGGCGATATTATGCTGATGAGCAATTACAGGACATAACCCGGACAATTGTTTCCAATAGCCCTCCGGAGGCTTTTGCCAAAATGGCAAGGCATATGATTCGGGGAATCAATAATTCCGAGATCATTACCTGGTTTACCCAGGTTAAAGCAACCGCACCTCCTTTTGTTTATGCAGGTCTTGCTGCTATCGCTGCAGCTGAGGTTCCAGAACGCTGGGAGGTTATCAGGAATCGTTTGAACGTTGAAGAAGCGCTTGTAGCCTAAAATTGCTATCCCTTTATAAATAAAAGCCACCCTCATCAGAGGGCGGCTTTTCTGTTATTAAGGCCTGAATATTGTTGGGTTTATAAAAACGATTATATGAATGCACTACATCTGGAAATGCCATGGGACCATGTAAAGGAAAAGCTCAAAGAGCAAAATGTAGAACTGACAGATGAAGACCTGGACCTTCAGCCGGGGAAGGAAGATGAATTAATAGATCGGCTGGCTACAAAACTGAGAAAGGACCCATCAGCAATAAAAGCGTGGATTGAAAGCATTTCTTTTAATAAGGGAAAAGCATCATAAGAGCGGGAAAGTTAAGCGAAGGACGATTAGGAGTTTACCTGCGCATTGATTTTACCAGGAAGGAGTTAAAATAAGGCTGCAGGAGGGAGATAAAAAAAGGCTGGAGGGATAGCTTCCTTTCTGAGGTACGGGTTTTTCCGGATACCCTGCCAACATCACTGTTTTGAATGATTGCTTAACAGTGTCTTCGGCTATGTACTGAGACTGGTGAGCAGGCGCAGGTAAAGGAACTACAGTATTCTTCTTCAGGTAACATTGATGAAAGATCAGCGTATAGATAGCAGCCAAGAACAGTATAATTTTCATGCGTCTGTTATTTCTGGGACAAGCAAGATAAAAAAGGAAAGATTGTGCCAGCGTTGCAAAAGTAGGAGTTCGATTGATTTAATCAGATCAAAGGCTAAATGTTTTTTATTACAAGCATCGTTCTTTTTGTCTAAATCTTCAAAATTGACCGGTCCTGACGGGGTTATTCATTTCCCGTAACTTAAAAAATAATAGAAAATAAATTGTCCCATGATCGGATTAACCCGGAAACAAAACGGATAAAACCCCGGCTTTGGGGAATTATTTACACTATCCGGGAATATTTGGGTAACCGGCTTCTGTAATGTAAAAAAGATGCCGGACAATGGTTTAAACCTTTACCCGGCATGCGATTTAGGAAAAATTTATTCTCAGGAGGACTGATAATTCTTGATCTTGTTATAAAGCGTTTTCCTGTCTATTTTCAACAGTTCGGCCGCTTTCTTTTTGTTGAAGTTTACCATTTTGAGAACAGACATAATAGTTTCAAATTCCGCCCGGCCGGCTGCATCCTTCAACTGATTCTTGGATTTCAGATCACCTTCTTTTAATTCCGGACTGGCAGCCATTGCAACTGCGGGGGTGAACTCTGTTCCAGACCTGTCTTCTTCCCGGGTAGTCAGGGGGTTCTTATTATTTATCTCCCATGGAAGTGAAGAAGTACTGATCTTTTTACCGGGTTCAGTAAGCAATACAGCCCTGCGGATCACATTCCTGAATTCCCGGAGATTTCCCGGCCATTCATAGGTGAGGAATGCTTCCATTACATCATCATCAAATTCTGTAACCTTCTTTCCCAATTCTGAGGTTGCCTTTTCAAGGAAGAACTCGGCGAAGGCCTGGATATCCTCACGACGGCTTCTTAATGGAGGAAGGTTAATGGAGAATTCATTGAAACGATGGTAAAGGTCTTCCCTGAATTTACCTTTCCGGTATGCATCCCGGAGGTTTTCATTGGAAGCTACTATGATACGTACGTCTACTTCTTTTTCTTTATTACCACCTACACGTTTGAACTTTCTTTCCTGTATCACCCGTAGGAGCGTTGCCTGGATCTCCACTCCAAGGTTTCCTACTTCATCAAGGAAGAGAGTGCCACCATCCGCCAGTTCAAAATGCCCTTCTTTATCCTGTAAGGCGCCGGTAAAGGCTCCTTTTACGTGACCAAACAATTCGCTGCCGGCAAGTTCTTTTGAAAGCGTACCGCAATCCATCGCCACAAACGGTTTATCCTTTCTTGCACTCAACTGGTGAATGCTACGGGCGATCACTTCTTTTCCTGATCCACTTTCACCGTATAATATGATGCTGTAATTGGTAGCGGCAACAATATTTACCTGATCGTATAGAGATTTGGCAGCAGGAGATTTTCCTTCATAGAAATCCGGGCTGTTCAATCTGCCACGGGCAGGTGCTGCTGCTTCGGAAACCGGACGTAATTTCCTTTCCTGTCCTAACTCTTCAGGCGGGGTTTGCAGGATCTTATGGAGTATGGAAAGCACTTCGTCCGGGATAAGAGGTTTTGTAATATAATCGAAGGCACCGAGCTTGATCACTTCAACGGCAGTCTTGATATCAGAATATCCCGTTATGACCAGGAGGCCTACATTCGGATTCTGTTTGCGGATGGCGGCAATAACATCCTTGCCATCCATATCACCGAGCCGGTAATCACAGATTACGGCGTCAAATTTCTTTTCGCTGAATTTTGCGATACCTTTTGCTCCTGTGTGTGAAGCTTCTGTATCGAACCCTTTTCGTGAAAGATACCTACCAAGCAGTGTGCACAGATCGATATCATCATCTATGATGAGGATACTTTTATTCATAAGAGGGGTATTGTAATTGAAATTAACACTTTTTTCTAAGCCTTGACCTTATAGGTGAGATCAAAATCATGCCGGAATTGTACGGTGCTGTGGGAAAAAATCATTTGGCAGCAAAATTGCGATAATGCCTTACAGATCGAATGAATACCATATTTTTATAGCAGCCTCTCCAATCAATGTTGAATAACCCACTACCCAGGCCCAAAGCTCTCATTATTGACGATGAAACAGATATTTGCTTTCTCTTAAGCGGTATCCTGAAGCAGAAAAATTTTCAAACAACCATGGCCGGAAGCCTCTCAGAGGCAGAGAAAATCGTTGAAAATGAAACAGAACATTCAGTGATTTTCCTGGATAACCATTTGCCAGACGGGCTGGGCGTAAATTATATCGCCACGCTTAAGAAAAAATGCCCTTCCAGCATCATTGTTATGATCACCGCCCACGATACTCTTGCAGACCGGGAAAAAGCTACTTCCCAGGGTGTTGATTTCTTTATAGGAAAACCATTCTCCAAGGAAGTAATTTTTAAGACCCTCGAGGGCATTTCAGTCAAAACCAGCCTATAACTGTGGATTATTTTCCCCATTTTGGGGTCAACCTACAGGCTCCCTTTCAACCTGAATATTGAGCGAGATTATGAAAGTTGCACCCTGTCCGGGTTTACTATAAACTTTAATGGAGCCTTTATGATTAAATATGACATTTTGGGTATTTGTCAGACCCAGACCATTACCTTTTAGTTTCCCCGTAAAATAGGGCTCAAAAAGGTTCTTTAATACGTCCTCATCCATCCCTTTGCCGTTATCCCTGATCTCAATGATACACTTATTACCCTGCTTTTTGGTCTTCAGGATCAATAATCCACCGTTTTTTTCCATGGCTTCAATAGCATTGACTATGATATTCAGTAGCGCCAGTTTCATTTTCTCTCCATCTACGGAAACCAGGATGGGGTCAGGCGAATAATGTTTTTCTACATCCACATGGCTCAGGTTGATGCGGTCTTTGGCCATATCAAGCGTTTCTTCCAGTAGTCCTGTTATATCGGTGTCACGGAATTCAAGGTTGGCAAAACGGGTAGCATTTAGCAACTCGGAAACAAGTTGATTGATCCTGGTTGCATTGCGGGATATCATTTCCAGTAATACAACAGATTCTTTGGTAGGCGGCAGATTATCTGTCAGTTGTTCGGCTGCGAGTGAGATATTGGTCAAAGGATTCCTTACCTCATGAGCGATAGTTCTTGCTATACGCCCGGTAGCCGTGAATTTTTCCAGGGATTTGAATTCTTCCAGCTCAAGGTTGGTCGCCCTTAATTTGCTGATATTATTTTCCAGTTCCACGCTGTATTGCATGGCCCGCTCGATGGCTTTCTCTTTAGCCTTATTCTCCTTGTTGAATATGATCAGGGAATAAAATAGTGTGATAAAGGCAATGGCCAGGGATATCATTGCAATAAGCTGTGTACTGTCGAAGAAGCCAGTAAGCTTATTTTTCCTCACTTCCATCAGTTTTTCTTCTTCTGCTTTAAGATGTGCTGAGAATACAAGGATACTATCCATGATCCGTTTACTGGGTTCCCGGTTAACCCGCAGGCTGTCGATAATCGTCAGGCCATTGGCTTCAAAGCTGGCGAGGCCGCGGGCCATATAACCCAGGCGTTCATCAATGAGCGCCTTTAGCGTATCCAATTTTGCCTGCTGAACCTCATTATCCTTTGTAAGTCCTTTTAATTCATGGTAGAGTACGGGAATATTTGCGATTGCCTGGTCATAAGGCTCCCTGAACCTAACGTCCTTAGTGATCACATAACCTCTTATTCCTGTTTCGGCCTGAGTTACCTGGCCCCGCAAAACTTCTAGGCGATTAATAACATTATAGGTATGTGTTACTGAATCTGTTTCCTGTACAGAACGCTGCATGGTATAAAAGATCAGGAAATACGAAACCAGTAGCAGGATGAAAGCGAGGAAATAACCCGACCAAACTTTTCCTTTCAACGATAAGAGGGAAACCATTTTCTCTTAGAAATATTTTTTTCGGAGTACTAACTAAAATGAAAATTACAATTTCCATTGAAAATTTGTAATATTTCAACGTCAGATATTGTAAAATACTGGTTAATCATGACGTATGATCAAAATGGATATCCGATACCCAGGTTATATACCAGGTTTGATTTCCGCCATCCCGGGTTTAAGAGATCGATCTGGCTGATCACCCACCTGTTGCCTGGGGTGAGATAGGGTTTCCTTAACGGGAATGCCACATCAAATCTCAATACGAGGAAAGATATATCAAAACGCAAACCCAGCCCGGCACCCACAGCCAACTCACTCAGGAAGTCTTTGCTGAACTTTGCACCCGCTTTATCCGGATTATCGTTAAACAGCCAGACATTACCGGCATCAATAAACGCAGCGCCATGTACAATTCCAGCCAGCTGCATCCTTAATTCGGTATTTATTTCCAGCTTGATATCCCCTGACTGATCCGGAATAAATGTTTTAGTGGGTTGGGGAAGGTAAGTTCCTGGTCCTATAGATCTGCTTCTGAACGCACGAATACTATTTGTTCCGCCTATGAAAAATTGTTTAATATAAGGTAGCTCGGTTGAATTGCCATAGGGTACACCTACACCGGTGATCAGCCTGCTGGCCAGTACTGATTTTTTGGAGATAGGCAGGTAATACCTGAGATCTGATTCCAGTTTAAGGTATTGTGCAAACTGCGCATTGAAGAGGAATTTAGGGTTATCAGGTGCATTGGCTCCTGAGAGCAAACCTGCTACATTACCAGATACATCAATCAATCCATTCCAGTAAAAACCTTCATTGAAAGTTCCGGTGAGGCCATTGTAGTTATAATTGTAACTGGATCCAAGGATAAATTGTTTTTCTACTGCCTTTTGTAAGGTGCGATCATCTTTCATACTATCTGTGTACATCTGGCTTATCCATAATGGCTGTACATAAGTTATGCTGACCGGATTCAACTCATGCTGTTTCCTGATATTCTCTTTCCAGATATAGCCCAGGTTGGCCCGGAAGGAATTCATACTATATAATTTCTGGCGGGTAAGGATATCATAGCCCAACAGGAATTTTGTTTTGGGAACATACCCGCCTGGAGTATATACGTTGAAGAAGGGAACAATAAACCTTGGATATTCCAGGCTAGCCTCCCCTCCCACACGGAAAGTGTTATACCCTGTGAAGGTTGAACTATACTGGAACTCTGATCCAACAGTGGCATCTATTCTCAATAATTCCCCACCTTTGAATGTATTCCTGTTCCTCCAGCCAACAGTGACAGCTGATCCCGTGAGATTATTGGACTTGGTATTTGCATTGATCTCTGCACGTAGTGATTTTTTAGGCAATGGGGTAAGATAATAATAGGCATTCAACTTTGCAGAATCATCTACTTCTGCAAACCGGTTCTTGACAAATTTGAAAACACCAAGGCTGATCAAACGATTAATGCTGAGGTTGTGATCGGTCCGGTTATACACTTCCCCCGGCCTGAATTGAAGAGATTGTTCAAACATTCGGGGATTATATAATTTCCGTTTGTCCACCACATAATAGCCTTTGTACAAAACAGCATCCTGTTTGGCCGTATCTGAAACATTTGCATTAAGTCGGAAATTGGGCATGATGTATACATCATTTATGGTGTACACCCGCCGGGCCTTAACAGGGGTCGATGGTTTAACCTTTACATAGAGGTTCACCATATTATTCCCAATCGTTGTATCCGTTTGAATGATCAGAAAATCAGGACTGAAATAATAAAACCCATGCTCTTTCAGGTAATTATCAATTCTTGTTCTCTCTCCTTTGATCACATCCAGGTCAAAGGACTCTCCCTTCTTCAATATCGTTTCCGAAGCTGTCTCATTGATTTTTTGCTGGAGCACTGAACTGTCCTGATCAAAATTTACTTCATTGATCATATACTGTACTCCCGTTTCTACTGCATAAGTGGCCCTTGCCTTTTTACGGCGAACAACGGTATCACCCGTTACCCGCGCATGGAAGTAACCACGGTTCTCCAGTGTGTTCTGCAATACTTTTTCATTGTATTCCAGTTTTACTTCACTTAATAATACTGGTGGTTCCCCCACTGTGTATTTCAGCCAGCCCCTTAGACCTGTTTTCTTTTTTGGATTGCCAGCCAGATTGTAAGCCCATAATTTAAACCGCATTCCCAGTATGGTCTTGTTGGGTCGGGGCCTGGTAATCTTCCCAAGGTCATCTGCGAGCTCTCTTTTTTGGTGTCCATTCCTGTTAGGTGCATTTACTTTTACCCTTGCCCCCAAATAAAGGGCATCGCCTGGTGGCAAATGACGTGTGCTACTACAGGAAGTAAATAAGGCAACACTAATTGATAATAGCCAGATGAAGTATGTTCTACTTCTTCTGTGCATCCTTAAGGAAGATGAACCCTTATGTTGATATGGCTGGTACATTATTATGGGCGCTGTTCACTTTGAATGATAGTAGAATCCATGGTCTCACGTCTGATCTCACGGTTTGCCCTGCGCACCTCTCTTCGTTTCTGGCGCTGTTCTTTGCTAAGGAATATCTGCCTGAAACGATTGTAATCAACTGTTATAATGAAACTGACACCTGTCTCTATGATATATCCATCAATAATTCCTTCGTACTCGTTTTTGCGATATGCTCTTAACAGGTAGCGACCGTCCTTACTTACCCGGTAATCAAGCGCCAGGTTGCCTGCTATATTATTTGTTTTCTGTGTGGAGTTTTGCGGACCCTGCAATTCAAAATTACTTCCTACACTGACTGAAAGACGGTCATTCAGTAATTGTTTTGAGAGTCCAATATTCAGATCCGTACGATCACGTCTTTCTCCAGATGTGTAGTCGTCTGAAGAGATCACATCAAAGTTGAGATCAACACCTTCAATCAGATCACCAGCCAGGCGGTTCAATTGCTCTGTCAATAATTTGCTTACGCTCTGACGGGCTAAGGTGTTAGCGTTTAGATCACTGGTACTGGAGTTGAATGGATTTTCACCAATGAAACGGTTGAGGAGTAATACGGCAAATACCTGTTTATTCATTTCACCGGGTTCCTGGCGAAGGATATCCAGCTTGTTTCTGACATTAGTCAGGATATCACCGGAAACCCTGTAGCTCTTGTCTTCCGGCAAAAGAATATCAAAGCTGATCTCTGGTTTCAGCAATTTGCCTTCCATCTTCAGGTTGATATCAAATGGGATCTTTTGCAAATAGGTGTTTCGCTGCGTAATCGCGATATTATCATCCAGCTGATTTTTTACCAGGTCAAGTGGCGCTACATTGGCTATATAAGTTGCGGTGACATCAACATCGGCATCGGTAGGTTCACCCAGCCAGACGATCTTACTGCCTTTGTCAATAATGAATTTTCTACGGATGAAATTAAAAGTGATCTCATAGGCACCTTCTTCTATTTCATAGGACCCTGCAAGGGTGAGCTTTCCACTGGGGTCAATGCCGGCAGTAAGCAGAGCTTCTCCTTTTACGTTCAGGAAGTCACCATTGCCTTCATCAATGATGAGGCTGAAATCCGCTCCCTTGTTTACCTCTATATTGGCGGTGAGATCAAGCCCTCTCAGCGCTGTTGTATTTAATGAATCATAGGCTGAACTCAGGAATAAGGTATCGGCTCCAGGGGCGTCTTTATCAACAAATTCAATAACACCTTCCCGTTCCACAATTCCTGGTTCCGACTGTGGCAATACAATGGTCATCTTTGTTTTTTCATTGACTGTAATATTGCCATCTACTATTGGAGTTTTATCCGTACCGGTAACGCGAACATTACTGTTGAAGAATAGTTGGCCGTAATACAGGTTGTTATCCTGTTTAGTACTGTTCAATGCCTGAAAATCATTAGCACGTACGGTAAAATCGAATTTGTAATCACTGAAATTGGAAGTTTCCGCCGTTCCGTTCAACACCAATGTATTATTCAAAGAATCCCTGATCTGGAAATTGTTGAAACGGACGCCGCGATCATTGATCTCAATTTTTTCCTTATCGATCCTGAAATGATTGCCAAGCGTGGATACGGTGAATGCAGCATTGTCAAAATTAAGATCTCCGTTTATCTTTGGTTTTTGCATGGTACCTGTCACCGAGAATTTTCCATTTGCATAACCACTGGCATTACGGATAGCTCCGGTAGTGAATGCTTCTATCGTTTTCATAGGCAGGGCCACGATATCCAGGTTCATATTATAAGTACTGGCGCCATTGCCGCGCATAAAATACTTTCCTTCCAGTCTCACATCATTTCCCCGCCCGGTAAGCGTGGCGGTTGCTGAATAAACGTCTTCGCTGGTATTACTGATATGAATGACCGCATTGCCCGCAGTGTCATTCTTAATGCTGAGGTCATTGATTGTCAGATCACCTTTGAAAATGGGGTCATGCATGATATCTGCGAAACTCACTGTTCCATTCAGTCTTCCATCTACCAGTGTTGAATCCGATTGTACAAATGCTGTGACGGTGGCCAGCCGGAAATTGTCAAACTTTACTTCCAGTGGTGAATTGGCATTCTGCGAAAGACTATTAATGCTGATCTGTTGACCGTTCCTGCTAAGTACAAAATTTGAAGCCAGTAAATTCTGTGGAGTTATGGTCAATTTGTTATTTGCCGGTACCGTCCATCTTTCATAGTTCAGTAGCAGGCCTTCCGGTGCAAAAGAAAATACATAGTTATCCGGCTGAGGCTGTTCAAATACTCCGGAGAAATTATAGCGACTCCTATCAGACCTGTCCCTGGTATCTACCGCAAAATTGACCTTGTTATTGGCGATGGATGCGTTAAGGGATGTATTATATAATGTCATTCCGCCAGCCGTAGTGATCTGACCTGCATGAAGAGCTGTTGTAACATTGGCAGAATCAGCATTGGTGCCTGCTTTTAAATTCAACTGTCGGATACGATTGCCTCCATAATCCAGGATAGGGGCAGTAACGGTAGCATTCCAGCCATTAGTATTGCTGAAATGACTGTTCAAAGTCAGGGAATCCATTCTTTCCAGCTGTGGCAGGAATACTTTAAGTGGAGCGCTATTGATCACATTGGCATTTAGCGTAAAATCATAAGGCTGACTTCTACGTACGGGTGCAGCTCCATAACTGGCAGATTGTATGGAGAAATAAGGTTGAATAGCCTGTTGCAGGATAACGCCCAATTGGGTTACCCGGTAATTGCCCTGCAATTTGGCCACAGCAATATCACTTGTTAATTGAATAGAATGACCACTATCGGTGCGGGCAGCAATGACCTGTACGGTATCAAGTTGTATTCGTTCTTTATCCTGTACAAAAACATTCTGGGTAAGGAACAGATTTCCTACGAGGTCATCAGGATCAGCAGAGGTAAAATTACCTTCCACCTTTCCATGATAAACAAATGGATCCGGTGTTAGGTGCAGGGGCTGTGTCCTGATACTATCGATCATACCTGAAATATGGAAATCAGGGTGGTCTTTGGAAATATCGGCTGATGCATTGAGCGCAAAATGGATATTGGGATCGGCCATTGATGCATCTACGGTTGCCTGCTGTTTAACAAGTGCAGCATTTATATCAAGATCCTTATAATTATATTGGTTCAGGACAGCTGAATGCACTTTGCCTTTTACAGCCAGGTTTGCTGTTTTGGGATCAAGCCCCGTTCCGTTTACATTAAAGGTAGCTGTAACCTTTCCCAGGGTTTGTTTATCCTGTAATATGGTGCCCAGATCAAGGAAGCGAGTCTGTACAAGCGCATCATACTTCATCTTTTGTGTATTGCCCAGGTATCCGAATTTTCCTTTTACAATGGCATCACCCAGATCTGTGCGTGCAGAAAGTGAAGTATTCAGATCATTGGCATTGCCGCGCATACTTCCTGATATGGAGATCCTTGATGGAACTGTAATATTGGAAGGAATTGTTCCTTTTGGTATGAACCGATCAATATCTCTTCTTGAACTGGAAATATTATTAATTACAAGATTGGCACTAAAGTGATCCATATTGGGCAAACCTGAAATGGTACCGTGGAGATCTGCTTTGGTATCATTCAGCCCCTGCACCTGGAATTCATCAATCCGGAGATCGGATACTCTTCCTGTAATACGAGTGTTGATATACCAGGTGGCTCCGGGATATGCAAATGCCGGGGATTGTTTGAGCTGGGGTGCAAAGGTCAGTACATCACTTACCAGTACCTTGCTATGATCAAGATCCAGATCCAGCCACAGGTTTGCAATATCTTTTTCCAGGGCATCCAGTGATGCATACCTGATATAGGCATTGCGCTTTAATTCTGTTCCGGGAGTTTTGAGGTATAAATTATGGAGATAAGCCTCATTATCGGAAAACAGGAAATCAGTTGTCAGTTCCTGTAATTCAAATCCGCTTTGTTCTTTAAAAGAAGCTTTTTGGATTTTGGCAGCAATGGAATCATCACAGAATAAAAAATCATTTGCCTCCAGGTTAAATGGTGTGGTTTTGATATGGGAATAATCCATACCTGTCTTTTGCCTGGGCTGGTTCTCATCATCAAACTGGAGATTATTATTTCCCGAATTGAATGAGGCTACCCTGATACACCATCCCTTTTCCAGGGAACTGTCAATCTTTTTCCCTACTTCCTTTATTACCTTTTTAGCTGCTTCTTTTTTGCCCATCCGGAATGCGGATGTTGTATTCTCAAGGATAATATCATCGAAATCGATCTCCTGTTCTGCAAAATTTATTTTTTTCAATTCCACCAGGAGAGAGCCAATGTCTGCAGTAGTATACAGTGCATCTATATCATTGGTATACCCCAGGTTTGATTTTGTTATTGAAACCTTGCCCAGTGTGATCTGGGGATTGATGGAGGTTGTTTGTACTTCATTGCTGTCAGGTAATGCGTTGGGAACCTCCAGTGGTTTTATCTGCCGGAAATGCGCCATCAATCCATTAAGGTTGATATAGGGAATATCAATAAGAAGATGCTCCGCATCATATTTATTCACTTTCGTATCAAAATGATCTATCCATGCATCAGCTTTTGTTCCTGTTACCACATCATCATAAACCAGTCTTGCTTTATTAAGTACCACAGAATTAATGGAGATAAAGGAAGAAGTAGTATCGGTGGGTTTGGAAGGAGAGGGATTGGGTGCCGGACTAAATGCGTCAACGATGAACTGGTAGTTGAAACTGGTATCCGATCCCTGACGGTTTACCAGGGCTGTAATATTATCCAGTTTCACAGAATTGATCTCTAATTTCTGTTTGAAAATTAATTTCAGAATGGCCATATCCATCTTTACTGAGCCCGCGGCCAGGAGAGTGTCTTTCTTCTGATCTTCCAGGTAAACGTCTTCAACCACTATTTTTTTGGGAAGTCCTATATAGATCCTACCTACCTGTACTTTCGTGTGCAGCTTATTTTCAAGGTAAGTGACTGCTTTTTTGCGCAGGAAATTTTGTACCGGAGGTGTGAGGATCAATAGCACAACTACTATAAAAAGCGCGATAATAAACAGTACTGTTTTTAAAACAATCCTGCCCAGCCGTCTGAGGGGACTTTTTTTAATAGTTGGCTGATTCATGCCTGACGGTATTCTCCTGCTTTTTTCGAAGTAAATAAGATGGTGGCTTGCCGAAAATATATTGACTGATCCGGACTACTCCTCTGGATCAGCTTCCTGTTCACTCAGCTTTTCGTTGCCCAACATGTATTTCTTCTGCGGCGTTACGATAGTGCCATGCACCAAACAGATTCCAGATAAAAATGCAAGCGCATGTATTGGCCCACCAACTCCTAAAATGAAGAAACTCATTATCCAGGTCACTGCCAGCACAATTGCTATACTATAATAAACTCGTTTCATATCCTTTATAATGAAAAAATGATGCCAACGGAAAGTGGGGAAAATGGGAAATTTCTGGTGTGTATTAACTGACTGGTATGTTGTGGTTTAGGTTGATTCCTGGGCAAGAAACCGGCGTAGAGAACCTGCCGGTGTGGATTGCTCATTAAATCCATTGGTCCGTCCTAACGGTATCGTTGGGACGGACCAATGGAGTAGAATTAAGCAAGTATGGTGAAAAGGATAAGTCAGGCGACCTGTATAGGGACATACTGGCATTTCTCCTGAAGCCATGTTACACTACCCTTTGATTTGCGTATATACCAGCAGGCCTTCTTTATATCGATAGAAAGTAATAATTTATTTTTCTTGGATTCCCGTATGATTCGGCCCCCGATATACAAATAATTCTCGCGGTCCTTTTGTATCAAAACCACATTTTTGTTCAGGAGTTTGTGGACCGGCAGATCATCTGAGGCAACGCAACTGATCCTGTCTTCTTCGTCTACAGCAATCCTGACGTGAAGCGTCATTTGCTTTCCGTCCTGCTTATACCTTAAAAGGGCGAGCTGAATGGAGCATATTTTTTCATGTATGCTGTTTTCAACATTATGTAGAGGTTTATTCATACTCCCGGTTTAATTGAAATTGGTCTGATGAAGTTTTGCGAGAACGGATTCATGTCCGCGATTGACTGAGGCTGTACGCAAGAGCCATTTGTACCCATTTTCCAGCATGGTTTCAATTCTGTTTTTGGGTTTGCGCGTATGCGGTTCAGTATATTCTATGTTCAGCATGTTCATTTTTACCAGTAGTGTACGTTGTCCATCTTTCTCACCGGTAAAGTTTCCATTCACTACTGTAGCCTTTCCACTTACTTCTACAAAGAAATCGTAGCCCTTACGGAAAAAAGACAGTCGGGCAGGAAAGCATTTTTCATAATCCTTCACGGCTGGGTGCGGTCCGCGACAGATAAACCAGAGCTGTCCTTCATCATCTACTTTAATTGCGTTTATTACATCATTTTGAAGGCGGTTGGTACTGTCGCTCATACAATACATTACGGCCGTTCTAAGCTGGTTGATCTTTTCTCTTATAAATCCCAGGTTCAAATCTCTTGTCATAACATCGGTTTACAGGTAAAAAATCAAATGTGATACCAGTCTTTCCAATGAAACAGAATTGACTTTAAAATAAAGAACCGGGGAAATTATTCCCACAGGTGGCATGGATTTTTCATCAATGTGGTATAAAATGATGATTTGAAGTGGTGAAAACGAAGAACAAGCCTACCCATCGTGCCCTGTTGAAAGCGGAGAGGGATGCCAGGCACGCAGCTTCCATGGCGGCGTTAACGTATATTAATAGTGATAGCGAAGGGATTACCCGGGAAAAGAGAGGAAAGAGCTTTCTTTATTATGTGGGAAGGAAGCAGGTTCGTGACAAACAGCAGCTGGAGCGGATCAGGAAGTTAGTTATACCTCCTTCCTGGAAAAATGTATGGATCTGCAAATCTCCCAATGGCCATATTCAGGCCACCGGTACTGATCTCCGTGACCGCAAGCAATATCGTTACCACAACAAATGGAACGCCCTGCGCAATGAGACTAAATTTCATAAGCTGTATGAATTTGGGAAAACGCTGCCGAAACTGCGCAAGAAAATCCGCAGTGATATGAAAAGCAAGGAATTGAGCCGGGACAAGGTACTGGCCACTGCAATCAATTTAATGGACAAGACCTATATCCGGATCGGGAATTATGGTTACGAAAAAATGAATGGCTCTTATGGTTTGACCACCCTTAAGGATAAGCATGTGAAATTCCTAAACGGCAGTGTTTCATTTTCCTTCACGGGTAAGAAAGGAATTGATCATTCAATCAAACTTAAAGACCGGAAACTGGCGAGTATAATTAAACAGTGCCGTGATATACCAGGCAAGACCCTTTTCCAATATTATGATGATGAGGGTAAGCAACATCCGATTGATTCCGGAATGGTCAATAGTTATATTAAAGAAGCTACCAGCCAGGAATTTAGTGCAAAGGATTTCAGAACCTGGGCCGGGTCATTGCAGGCTGTAGAATATTTCCGGGAAAACCCTGATCTCTCAGAGCGGGAGGATAAAAAGAAAGCTACGGTGGAAATGATAAACGCGGTAAGTGAGAAATTGGGGAATACGGCTGCTGTTTGTAAGAAGTATTATATCCATCCACAACTGATCTCTCTTTGCGAAGAAGGAAAGATCACTCCTGATCTGTTAAAGTCAAAAAGAAAACGGGGAACTGAATCATTTGCGCAGAGCGAGGATATCCTGATGTGTATTCTGAAGAAGTGTATTTAGTAAGAAATACTAACTAATAGCGCCAGCAGTAATAGCCTTAGAAATCTCAAAAAAGAAAAACCGGCTGCCGATTCGCAAGCCGGTTTTGATTTGCCCCTCTTTTGAAATGAATACCTAGTTTATAAATCTGACCTGGATGCTGACCGTCCCATGATCAATGAAACGATAAATAAAACCAGGAAGATAAAGAATAAGATTTTCGCTATAGATGCTGCCCCGGCAGCAACACCACCAAATCCGAAAACAGCGGCTACTATAGCAACGATCAGAAAGATTACTGTCCAGCGTAACATAGCTTTAAATTTTAAAGGTTATAGAAAATTGTGATCATGCTTTCTGCATTTGATGTAACCATCAACCTGCGTAGGCATTGTCCAGTGTTTAAATTTTTTCCTCTTCCTTTCTTTGACTCCTTCGTTGGCGGGAATATCTTTTAACCCTCTAACAAATGTCAATCTCGAAACAAAATCCATTTGTTTATCTCTATTGAACCCTTCTTTTTTATAATTAAACACCATACCGAGCTAATTGCTTTCGTTTGATTATCAGGAGAAAAATTCATGCCGCAAAAAACAACGTTCTAAATCAGGAGATTGCTGGGGAATTGGGGATTTTTTTTCGCAGGAATGATACAAGAATGCGCCATTTTGATGGGGAAGAAGCTTATCAGTCCGTTATATTATTCATGGAAATAATCTCTCAACTGGTATAAAAATTTCTGCTATTGCAGTAAAAAGTAAAATGCAAAAAGGAAGTAAAAAGAAACCTATCCGGAAGCCACAGCATCAGCCGAAACCGGGTTTGGAAAAGAAAATGTCGCCCCGTCCCATTTATGACGATCCTGCCAGGCCCGGAACTAATAAGTTACAGGGAAAGATCGCCTTGATTACTGGTGGCGATAGTGGTATCGGCAGGGCTGTAGCCACCCTTTTTGCAAAAGAGGGCGCTGATATTTCCATAGCTTATCTCAATGAGCATTCGGATGCGAAGGAAGCGAAAGATGTTATTGAAAATACATATTCTAAACGCTGTCAGTTGATTCCTGGTGATCTTGGTAATGAGAAACATTGCAGGGATGTAATTAAAAAAGTAATAAAAGAATATGGCCGGCTGGATATACTGGTAAACAATGCCGGTGTGCACTGGGAAGTTAAAGATCTGGCAGATCTGAAAACTGC
>Ga0207648_10002895_pt1 | contig 18171 bp, 17 predicted proteins | sample KBSMisM32_FD_184310 | JGI IMG/M metagenome (GOLD analysis project Ga0207648, IMG submission 184310) | Miscanthus rhizosphere microbial communities from Kellogg Biological Station, Michigan, USA - KBS Miscanthus M3-2 (SPAdes) (version 2) | ecosystem: Host-associated > Plants > Roots >...
GAAGAGCGGATCGTCGGCGTCGCGGTCGAAGCGGAGCCGCCGCTGCAAGAGCTGGAAGCGCCGCTCCGCGTTCGCGGGCGAGAGCTGGAAGTGGTCGGTCACCATGTGGCAGTCGTTGCACGAGCGCCCGTTCCCCTGGCCGTCCGGGCTGCGGTCGAAGAAGTGGAGGAAGCCGCGGGCCACCGCATCGCAGGGCTCCCCGCCGCAGAGCCCGTCGTGTGAATCCCCGAGGGGCACCAGGAGCTCTTGCGGGCGGGACGGCGCGCCGTCCGCGGGCGCGGCCACGCCCACGTCGGTCGCGACGAGCCCGCTGCCGGCGCCGGCGAGGATCACCATCGCAACACGGCCGAGGATTCCCATGGGGGCCCTCCTTGCATGCGGTTTTTCGCCGCCGAAGATCTAGAATTCCGCCGACGCTATTCCTTCGGACGTGGCCCGTCTGTTCAATTCGGCTCACTTCCGGGAAGCGGAGGTGCCCATTGCCCCGCAAGGCCCGAGTGGCCCCCGGCTTCGAACCCGGCCTGTTCCTCGCCAAGGTGGGTGCCGGCAAGACGATCCGCGAGTACCGCCGCAAGGCGGTCGTCTTCGCGCAGGGAGACCCGGCGGACGCGGTCTATTACCTCGAGAGCGGCAAGGTCAAGCTCACCGTCGTCTCCACGCGCGGGCGGGAGGCGGTCATCGCCATCCTGGAGCGCGGAACGTTCTTCGGCGAGGGTTGCCTGGCCGGGCAGCCGCTGCGCATGTCCACCGCGAACGCGATGCCGGCCGCCACCGTCGTTCGGGTGGACAAGGAGACCACGGTGCGGCTCCTGCACCAGGAGCCGGAGTTCGCCGAGCTGTTCATCGCGTACCTGCTCTCGCGCAACGTCCGCATCGAAGAAGACCTCGTGGATCAGCTCTTCAACTCGAGCGAGAAGCGGCTGGCGCGGATCCTGCTGCTCCTCGCCCACTTCGGCAAGGACACCAAGCCGGAGACGGTCGTTCCCAAGGTGAGCCAGGAGACCCTGGCCGCGATGGTGGGCACGACGCGGTCGAGGGTCAGCTACTTCATGAACCGCTTCCGGAAGATGGGGTTCATCCACTACAACGGCGGCCTGCAGGTCCACAACGCGCTGCTCACCGTCGTCCTGCGCGACTGAGGTCGCGCGCGTCTCCCTCGCTATAATCCGCGGCCATGACCCTCGAGATCCGCGTCGAAGGACCCGGCGCCCTCCCCGAATACGCGACGGAAGGCGCGGCGGGCGCGGACCTGCGCGCGGCGGAGAGCGTGACGCTGCCCGCGGGCGGACGCGCGGCCGTGGCCACCGGCGTCTCCGTCGAGATCCCCGCCGGCTACGTCGGGCTGGTGTGGCCGCGGAGCGGGCTCGCCGTGCGCCACGGCATCGACACCCTGGCCGGCGTGATCGACAGCGACTACCGCGGCGAGGTGAAGGTCGTCCTCGTCAACCACGGCCCGGAGCCATGGGCCGTCGCTCCGGGCGATCGCATCGCCCAGCTTCTCATCCAGCCCGTCGCACGCGCCCGCTTCACGCGCGCGGCGCTCGCGCCCAGCGGGCGCGGCGCGGGCGGGTTCGGCTCCACGGGAGCCTGAGCGGGCAGCCACTGGCTCGATGGTGGCCGCTGGATGCCGGCCTAGGACACCCGGGAAGGCGGCTCCGTGCGGCCGGCGGCCGCGGTGCTGTTGGCGTGGAGCTGCGTGTTGATCCGCCCGAGCAGGATCCGGGCCACGCGCAGGTCATGGCCGGCGTCGATGAGGAGCAGGGTCAGGTCGCCCCCCGCCCACAGCAGGCCCGCCATCACGAGCAGGCGCGTCCCCTCGCCGATCAGCGTCACCAGGGCGGCGGTGCCGTCGATGACCAGCCCCGTCACGACCTCTCCGAGCAGCATCACGATGATGAGCACGGCCAGGACTTTGAAGAGGCGGGCGATGTACCGGAGCGTGATGTAGGGCTCCAGGTCGGCCGCGCGCACGCCGCCGGCGCTCTCGGCGCCTTGGCGATGTTCGGCCTCGGGAGGCGCGCCGCAAGCCGGACAGACCTTGGTCCAGTCCGGGCGGGGACTTCCGCAGTCGGGGCAAAGCGATTCCGTCACAGATCCTCCTTGTTGTCGTTCATCCCGCGCCTTCGCCGTACCAGCGCGCGCGGTATCCGCGGACGTCGATGTGGGTGAAAGGCCCGTGGCCGCAGCAGGCCTTGTAGATCCCGATCCCGCCCACCAGGGCCGGATACTGCCGCTCGACCTTCTCCGCCGCGTCGGCGAAGACCTTCGCGTCCTGGGTGTCGACCTTCCCGTCGCCGTTGAGGTCGTCGGGCTGGCCGTCGCGGTCGTTGTCGACGTAGACGTCGGACGCGTCGCCGTACATGTGGCGGCTCAGGTTGGCGCGGCCTCCGGTGTTGCCGCCGCCCTTGTTGTAGCGGGGGGTGCGGAAGCCGCTCATCACGAACACGTGGTCGACGTGGTGGCCCTGCTTCTCGAGCTCCGCGACCGTGAGCTCCAGCTTGTCGAGGAGCTTGGGCTCCAGGAGCAGGTACTTCGGCCACACGTCGTATTGGTCCTTGGTCAGGAAATCGCCGAGCTTGAAATGCTCGGACACGGCCGTGGTCCGGTTCTCGCGCGTGACCTCTATGAAGCCGCTGGGGTTCGAATACGACGCCGTGCGCGGCTTGCCCCCGCCTTCGTAGGGCCAGCTCCCGAGGTAGTAGAGGCCGATGCGGTCGTTCTTCTTCTGGGCGAACGGCACCATCGTGATGACGCGCAGGTCCTCGACGGGCTTGCTGATCTTGCCGAGCTGCACGGCGAGCTTGTAGATGCCGGGATTGGCGGGGGCGGCGAGCTTGGGGCTCGTGACCTCCTGTCCGGCGGTACCCTCGAACGTCGCCGACAGCGTCGGGTCCGCTTCGTCGGCGAGGTCGGCGTTGGGGGCGCGGATGACGGCCTTGAGCTTCCCGCTCTGCCCGCGCATCTCCTGGACGAGGGCGTTCATGGCCGCGTCGCTGAGGTACGCGGTGGAGCTCGCGCGCGGATCGGTCAAGGAGGCGCCGATCGTGCGCGCCACGGACGCCCGGGACTCCGGCGGGGCCGCCCGGGGGACGGATCGCGGAGGCGTCGCCGCCAGCTCCGGCCTTCCCGGCTGTCCCCGCTCGCGGTAGGCGGCGACGATCGAGAAGGCCCAGGCGGACACGATCGCGCCCAGGACGAGGCCCGTGACCACGTCGAAGGCGAGCCGCTGGCGCGGAGAGCGTTGCGCTCCCCATCGCCGGCGGCGCCGCTCCGGACGCGGAGACGGTGCCGTTTCCCTACGGACGCTCACCTCTCCAGTCTTGGGTACGGTACGCGAGGGGTCAAGCGCCTCCCGCGCGGAACGTGCGCGGGGCCGTCAGTCCACGACCAGGGGGCGGGCCAGCCGGACGCGCCACCGCGAGCCTGCGGGGATGGAGACTTCCTGCCCGCGCGTGGCCAGGACCACGCCCGTGCCCGCGGCGCCGCCCACGACCGCTCCCTTGGCCGCGCCCGACTTGCCGTCCGCGATCGCCCCCACCAGCGCGCCCGCCCCCACGCCCCCACCGATGACCTTGGCGTCTTTGCCATGGGTTTCCGGCGCGAGCAGGCTGATGCGGCGGGTCCCGACGGCGTAGGTCTTGCCGTTCGCCGTGAGCTGGGTGAAGGACAGGGACAGGTACGCCCGCCCCTTGACCTTGCCCGACCGCTTGACGCTCAGGACGTGGCCCCGCAGCTCGCTGCCTTCGGGCAGGGTCACCGCGCCGACGCGGACGGGCTCGCGCAAGCGAGCCAGGACCTTCTCCTCCGCGCGGCTGGTGGCGGAGGACACCGTCGTCTCGAAGGTCACGGGCAGGACGGTTCCGATGGGCAGGGTGTGGGTCGCGGCCTGGACGCGCGCCGCCCCCAACGCGAGCGGAAGGACGAGGAGAAGGACGCCCCGGGATCGCGGTGCCATGAAGACCTCCTCTGGGCCTGGCCTGGGCCGGCCTTCGGTGATTCTAGGAGGATGCCCGGCCCGCCGACGGTGACGAGGCTCGCACCCGCCCGAGCCTCGTCGCCGCCCAGGGTCTTGGAGCGCGGCCAAGGCGGCGAGTAGAATAGAAGGTTCGCCGCGCGGGTGCGGCGCCCCAGGAATCCCCCAAGACGATGGAACTCGATCGCATCATCATCACTGGCGCACGCCAGCACAACCTCAAGAACGTCACCGTGGAGATCCCCAAGAAGAAGCTGGTGATCCTCACCGGCGTGTCCGGCTCCGGCAAGTCGTCGCTGGCCTTCGACACGCTCTACGCGGAAGGGCAACGCCGCTACATCGAGAGCCTCAACGCTTACGCCCGGCAGTTCCTCGGGCAGATGGACAAGCCGCTCTACGACTCCATCCGCGGCCTCGCCCCCACCATCTCCATCGAGCAGAAGGCGGCCAGCGGCAACCCCCGCTCGACCGTCGGCACGATCACGGAGATCCACGACTACCTGCGCGTGCTCTGGGCTCGCGTCGGGCGGCTGACCTGCCACAACTGCGGCCGTCCCGTGTCCCAGCAGTCCTCGCAGCAGATCGTGCACGAGATCATGGACCTGCCCGCGGGCACCAAGTTCCTCCTCCTCGCGCCCCTCGTGAAGGAGAGGAAGGGCGAGCACCGCGACATCCTCGACTCCGCGAAGAAGGCGGGGTTCACGCGCGCCCGCGTCGACGGCGTCGTGGTCCCCCTCGAGGACGCGGACCAGATCCGGCTCGACAAGAAGAAGAAGCACTCCATCGAAGTGGTGGTGGACCGCCTGGTGGCCAAGGACGGGATGGCCCAGCGCCTCCACGACTCCGTGGAGACGGCGCTGCGCTACGGCGGGGGCATCGTGATCGTCGCCCCCGAGGGCCAGACCGAAAAGGTGATGTCGCAGCACCGCGCCTGCCACGAGTGCGGGATCTCGTTCCCGGAGCCGTCGCCGCAGCTGTTCTCGTTCAACTCCCCGCTGGGCATGTGCCCCGAGTGCTCCGGCCTGGGCACGCGCATGGAGATGGACCCGGAGCTCGCGGTGCCCAACCCCGACCTGTCCGTCAACGAGGGCGCGGTCAAGCCCCTGGGCGCGGTCGGCGAAGGCACGAGCTGGGGCACGGACATCGTGCGCGCGGTGGCGCGCGAGCGCGGCATCGACCTCAACAAGCCGTGGCGCTCGATGCCGGCCGCCCATCGCAAGATCATCCTGTACGGCACGGGCAGCGAGCGTGTGAAGGTGCCCATGCGCGGCTCCTGGGGCTCGGGCTCCTTCCGCATGCGCTACGAGGGCGCGCTGACCTCGATGATGCGCCGCATGCGGGAGACGCAGTCGGAGGAGATGCGCCAGTACTACCAGCGCTTCCTCTCCAACCTTCCCTGCTCGATGTGCGGCGGGAAGCGCGTGCGGCCGGAAGCCCTGGGCGTGCGCGTCGGCGGCCTCAACATCGCGGAGGCCACCGCCACCTCCGTCGAAGCCGCCTACAAGTTCTTCGACGAGCTCTCCCTGAAGGGGGCGGAGGCGACGATCGCCAGCGAGCTGCTCAAGGAGATCCGCTCCCGCCTGCGCTTCCTCCGCGACGTCGGCCTCGGCTACCTGACCCTGGACCGGCCGGCGCCGTCGCTCTCCGGCGGCGAGGGCCAGCGCATCCGCCTGGCCAGCCAGATCGGATCCGAGCTCACGGGCGTCATCTACGTGCTCGACGAGCCGTCGATCGGCCTGCACCAGCGCGACAACCGCAAGCTCCTGACCGCGCTGCAGCACCTGCGCGACATCGGCAACACCGTCGTGGTGGTCGAGCACGACCGCGAAGCGATGGAGGAGTCGGACTGGATCGTGGACTTCGGGCCCGGGGCCGGACGGCACGGGGGCGAGGTCGTGGCCGTGGGCACGCCCGCCCAGGTCATGGCCAACCCGGCCAGCCTCACCGGGAAATACCTGAAGGGCGAGCTCGAGATCCCGCTGCCCGGCGAGCGCCGGCGCGGAGACGGCCGCAAGATCACCGTGGCCGGCGCGCGCGAGAACAATCTCAAGGACGTGACCGTCGACTTCCCGCTGGGCCAGTTCGTCTGCGTCACGGGGGTGAGCGGCGCGGGCAAGAGCACGCTCGTGAACCAGATCCTCTATCCGGCGGTGGCGCGCGCCCTGCACGGAAGCGAGCGGCCGGTGGGACTTCACCAGAAGGTGACCGGGCTCGCGGAGATCGACAAGGTCATCGACATCGACCAGAGCCCGATCGGGCGCACGCCGCGCTCGAACCCCGCGACCTACACCAAGCTCTTCGACCTCATCCGCGACTTCTTCGCCCTCCTGCCCGAAGCGCGCATGCACGGCTACACCCCGGGCCGCTTCTCCTTCAACGTGAAGGGCGGGCGCTGCGAGGCCTGCGAGGGCGACGGCGTGAAGCGCGTCGAGATGCACTTCCTGGCCGACGTCTACGTGCCCTGCGAGATCTGCCAGGGGAAGCGCTTCAACGAGGCGACGCTGGAGGTGAAGTACAACGGGCTGTCCATCGCGGACGTGCTGGACCTGACCGTGGACGAGGCCCTCCAGCTCTTCAAGCACCATCCCAACGTGTTCCGCGCGTTGACCACGCTGGCCGACGTGGGCCTCGGCTACATCACGCTCGGGCAGTCGTCTCCGACCCTGTCCGGGGGCGAGGCTCAACGCGTCAAGCTCTCACGCGAGCTCTCGAAGCGCTCCACGGGGCGGACGCTCTACATCCTGGACGAGCCCACCACCGGCCTGCACTTCGAGGACATCCGCAAGCTGCTGGGCGTGCTCGACCGCCTCGTGCAGGGCGGCAACACCGTCGTCGTCATCGAGCACAACCTCGACGTGATCAAGACCGCCGACCACGTCATCGACATCGGGCCGGACGGCGGGGACGCGGGCGGCCGCGTGATCGCCACCGGCACGCCAGAAGAGGTGGCGGCGGTGGCCGAGTCCTACACCGGCCGCTTCCTGGCGCCTCTCTTGCCCAAGCCCGCGGCCGGGCGGCGGCTCGCGCGGAGCGGCTGAGCTTGCCCGCGGGCCGCGCGGCGGAGGGCGACGGTCGCGGGCTGCGCACGCCCGCCCTCGAGCTGCTCGCCGCCTCCAGCCTCGCCCTGTTCCAGGAGCTGACTCTCATCCGCTGGTTGCCGGGCCAGGTGCGCGTGCTCGCGTATTACCCGAACCTGGTGCTGATCGCCGCCTTCCTGGGGCTGGGCCTGGGCTGCCTGCGCGCCGGGCGCCGGCCCCTCCGCTGGGCGTGGCCGGCCACCCTGCTGGTGCTCGTCATCGCCGCCGCCGCGCTCGCTCGGGTCGTATTCACGCAGAACGCAGCCGCCGATCACCTCTTTCTCCTCTACTACGACCTGCCGCCGGGCGCCCCCCTGGTGGCGGACATCCGCCCGCCGATCCTGCTGCTCTTCGTCCTGACCGCGGCCAGCTTCGTGCCCCTGGGCCAGATCGTGGCCGAGCGCCTGCGGCGCTTCCGCGAGCACGGGCAGCCGCTCTCCGGTTACGGGTGGGACATCGCGGGATCGCTGGCGGGCATCGCCGGCTTCACCGCCCTCAGCTTCGCGCGGGCCTTCCCGACGGTGTGGTTCGCGGGCGTGCTGCTGCTCGGCCTGGTGTTCTTCCGCCAGCGGCGGCGCGACCTCCTCGCCTACGGCAGCCTGGCCGCGCTGGTGGTGCTGGTCGTGGCCACCTCCGAGCGCGCCCAGCAGTACAGCCCCTACTACGCCATCTCCACCCGTGACCGCGCGGGGGCGGCCGGCTTCGAGATCACGACCAACGGATCGCTGCACCAGGTGGCGCTGCCCCTGCGCCGGAGCGATGCCCTGGACGCCAAGGACGCGCGGACACGCGAGGGTTACCACGTGCCCTACACCCTCGCTGCCGGCCCCATCCGGCGCGCGCTGGTCGTGGGCGCGGGCTCGGGGAACGACGTGGCCGTGCTCCTCGACCGCGGAGCGGAGCACGTCGATGCCATCGAGATCGATCCCGTGATCCTCGAGCTCGGCCGCGCGCGCCACCCCGACGCGCCCTACGCCTCACCGCGCGTGCGCGCGATCAACACCGACGCCCGCGCCTGGCTCAACGACACGCGCGAGACCTACGACCTGATCGTGTTCGGGACGCTCGACTCGATGACGCGCCTCTCCGCGCTGTCCACCGTGCGTCTCGACGCCTTCATGTACACGGCGGACTGCTTGCGGGCGGCGCGCGCGCGCCTGAGCCCCCAGGGGGGCCTCGTCCTCTATTTCATGGTGAGCGAGCCGTACATCGAGTTGCGGCTGGGCGGCCTGCTCACCGACGTGTTCGGGGAGGCCCCGCTGGTGGACGAGACCGACCGCGCGCTCTTCAACCACATCTACATGGCGGGCCCGGCCTTCGCCGCCGCGCGCGGGGCGGAGCGCCGCGCGGACGCCGCGCGCGTGCTCGCGCGGGTGCGCGCGCAGGTGGAGCTGCCGAGCGACGACTGGCCCTACCTGTACCTGCGCAAGCGCGGCCTGAGCGGCTTCTACCTGTCGATGATGGCGGCGGTGGCGGCGCTGGCCTTGGTCGGCGCCTTCGCCGCCTCTCCCGACCTGCGCCGCAGCGTCGCCGGGCGCAGCATCGACGTGGAGATGTTCCTCTTCGGCCTGGCCTTCCTCCTGCTGGAGACGCGTTCGGTGACGGCCATGAACCTGGCCTGGGGCGCCACCTGGCTCACCAGCGCCGTCGTCTTCTTCGCCGTGCTGCTCATGGTCCTGCTCGCGACCTTCGCGGTCCGCGCCTGGTCGCCGCCGTTCCCGCTGACCATGGGCCTCCTGCTCGTCTCGCTGGTGGCCGCCTGTGCGCTGCCGGAATCGCTCGTGCTGAGGTCTGGAGTCCCGGCGCGCCTCGCCTTGTCCGTGCTGGCGGTGGGCATCCCGATCTTCCTCTCGTCCGTGGGCTTCGCCCGCCTGTTCGAGACGAGGACGGAGCCGGACCTCGCTTTCGGCTGGAACCTCCTGGGCGCCGTCGCGGGGGGCTTGATCGAGCTGGTCTCGATGGCCGTGGGCCTCAAGGCGCTCCTCCTCGTGGCCGCCGCCGCGTACCTCGGGGCGCTGCTCATCGCCGTGCGCGCGAATCGGTCCGAGCGCGCGCGGGCCGCCGCCTAGCGATCCCGGGTCAAGCCCCTTCGACCAATGCCGCGGCGAGGAGGCTGACCAGGATCTCGTGCTGGCCGGTGAGGCTGTAGCCGCGGCCCACGCCCTGGGTCGGACGCTGGACGACGTTCGTATTGGGCCGGTAGGACTGCAGGAAGTCGAGGTTGGCCGTCGTGAAGTCGGTGAGGTCGTGCCCCAGGTTGCGGGCCAGCGTCACCGCCTTCAGGAACACCTCGGGCAGCAGCACCGCGGAGCCGACGTTGAGGTACACGCCGCCACCGCCCAGTTGCGCCACTTCGCCGGCCAGGACGCGGAAGTCGAGGTGAGTCGCGCGTCCCACCGCGGCCGGATCGCACGCCGGGTGCATGTGCACGATGTCGGTACCGATGGCCACGTGCACCGTGGCCGGGAGGCCCAGCCGCCAGGCCGCCGCCAGCAGGCTGACCTCGAGGTGTTTCGGCCGGCGCTCCGTCAGGTAGCGTCCAACCGACGCGCCCAGGCCCAGCCCGTCCGCGTCCCCGCGCACGATCGCGCGGTTGATCTCCTCGCCCGTCTCGCGCGCCATCCCGAAGGCGCCCGAGCCCAGGCCGGCGGAGACGTCCTCCGAAGTCTGGCCCGCCACCGCGAGCTCGAAGTCGTGCACGATCCCCGCGCCGTTGAGGGCGAGGCCCGTGACCAGCCCGCGCTCCATCAAGTCGACGATCACCGGCGAGAGCCCGACCTTGATGACGTGCGCGCCGAGGCCCCAGACGATGGGTCGGCCGCGCTTGCGCGCGCGCAGGACGTCATGAACGAGAGCGCGGAAGCCGAGGCCACCCAGGATGCGCGGAAGGCCTTCCAGGAAGCGCGAGAGGGCCGTCCCCTTGATGTGGGGCCGCGCGAAATCGGCAAGGGAGACCTTGCTGCGCCGGCGGCGCAGCGGGTACGTGCTCACGCCGGTGAGGTCCAGGGGTTTCGGCGAGGCGCGCCGGGCGCGCCGCGGCGGGGCCGGACGCCGGCGCGCCATCAGCCGGCGATCGCCTCCTCGACGATCGCGCAGAGGACGTGGATGACGAGGGCGTGGACTTCCTGGATGCGCGGCGTCGCCGGAGAGGGCACGTCGATCAGGTAGTCCACCTGTCCGGCGAGGGCGCCGCCACCGTTGCCGGTCATTCCGACCGTCACCAGGCCCATCTCGCGCGCCCGGGCCAGGGCGGTCACGACGCTCGGCGAGCGGCCGGAGGTGCTGATCCCGACCGCCACGTCCCCCTTTCGTCCCAGAGCTTCGATCTGCCGTCGGAACACCGCGTCGTAGCCGAAGTCGTTGGCGACGGACGTCAGGATCGACGTGTCGGTGGTGAGAGCGATCGCGCACCAGGCCGGACGATCCTTGAGGTAACGCCCGACGAGCTCGGCGGCGAAGTGTTGCGCGTCCGCGGCGGAGCCGCCGTTGCCGAACGTGAGGACCTTGCCGCCGTCCCGCAGCGTCTGCGCAATGCGATGGCCGACCCCGAGTATGAAGCCGGCGTTGGTCTCGAAGTACCGTCGCTGGAGGTCGGCGCTTTCCGCCGCGGCGGCACGTACGGCAGCCTCGTCCATGGGGGTTGATTATCTCACTCGGGACGGAGTATCCGTCTGCCGACCGAAGGTGGCAGGCCGACCAGGCCACAACCTCTATCAGCTAATCTGGCCGATCGATTTTCGTTTGCTGTCGTTGCTACCGCGGCCGTATGTGCACGGTCAGCAGCACCGACAACACGCCCGGCTCGTCGACGGCCACCTGGAAGACCGTCCCCTCGCGCACGCCCTGCGGGATGCGCAAGGGCACCGGGAATCGCCGCTCCACCTTGCCCTCGCCGTCGCAGCGCGCGCAGTCGAAGACGAAGCCGCCCGTGCCTTCGCACGAGGGGCAGGTGGTGAGGAGCGGCACGTCGAGCGGGAGCACGCCGCCCGCCGCCGCTTCCTTGGGAGTCAGGAGGATCTCGCCGCTGAGGCTGCCCGGACGGACGGGCCGCCGCAGGTCACCGGCGGCGGGGCTGCGCACGAAAGACCACGAGAGCGGCGAGAAGCGGTCCTCGAGGCGGCCGAGCGTCTCGTCGTAGCGGCGGCGCTGCTCGGCGTCGGCGAGTGTCTCGTAGGCGGCCTGCAAGTCCCGGAACGCCTCGCCCATCGGCTCCGCGCCGCCCATGTCGGGATGAAGCTGCTTCGCCAGTCGGCGATAGGCACGCTTGATCGCCGCGGTGGACGCATTGCGGCTCACGCCGAGGATGCCGTAGTAGTCCTTGGGCTTTTCCATCCTAGGTACACCATAGGTCGCGGTCGGAATACGTGTCAAGCGGAATTCCCGGCCGCGCGGTCATACGCCGCGACGATCTTGACAGACCCTACCCCGCGTCACTTATGATCCCTTTCTCTCACGAAAGTCGCGCCGTATCAGCACTTGTTGGGACTCCGCCAACAAAGGAGCCTTCCGAATGGACATTCCCTCGATCCTCCAGGCCATCTTCCGGTGGTTCCACGTCATCGCGGGCATCACCTGGATCGGACACCTGTACTTCTTCAACTTCGTCAACCTGCCCTTCCAGGGCGGGCTGGCCAAGGAGCTCAAGCCGCAGGTCAACCCGCCGCTCGTCCTGCGCGCGCTCTACTTCTTCCGCTGGGGCGCGATGTGGACGTTCCTCTTCGGGCTGGCGCTCTTCTACATGGTGTACGTCCAGGGCGGAGCGATGAGGAACGCGGAGGGCGGCATGAGCCACCGCGGGATGTGGATCCTGTTCGGCATGCTGCTGGGCACGATCATGTGGTTCAACGTGTGGTTCGTGATCTGGCCGCGCCAGCAGAAGATCCTGGGCGCCATGCTGGGCGGCCCCGCCGCCCCGCCGGAAGCGGCGCCGCAGGCGGCGCTCGCCTCCAAGATCAACACCTACCTGTCGGGTCCGATGTTGTGGGGCATGATCGCGGGCTCGCACGTGAACCTGTTCGACATGAACATCGTGAACCTGAGCGTGGCCATCATCCTCGGCCTGGGCTTCGCTCATGGCCTGTACGCGCGCTCGCGGAAGGTGCCGACGACGCTCTGACCCTCGACGCCGCGCGCACGAAGTGGCGCGCGGCGAACCGTCCCCCGCTGTACCAGGTCAGGAACCCTTCGCGCCCCACCGCGCGGCGCGTGATCTCCGCCTCCGCGAGCCCGGCCGCCTGCATCTCGTGCACGCGCGCCACCAGCGCGGCCAGGCGGTCGCGCTTGCGGGCGAGGGCCGCCGGCCCGTCGCGCACCTCGCCGCGATGGGCGCAGAAGACGCGCCTGGCCGGCAGCGCACAGACGCGGTCCAGGGACGCGATGAGGGCTTCCAGGTCCTCGTCCTCGCGCAGGTAGCGCAGCCGCTCGGCCAGGAAGAGGTCGCCGGTGAAGAGCCAGCCGCGCTCGCGCTCGAAGAAGCAGACGTGGTCCGGGCTGTGCCCCGGGGTGGGCACCACTTCGAACCGCAGCGCGCGCGTGGCGACGGTGTCGCCGAGCTCCCGCGCCTCCACGTGGGGCGGCCGGCCCCAGGCCAGGCGGCGATAGCCTTCCTGCGCGAACCCGCGCGAGAGGAGGGGCAAGGCCGCGGCCGAGGCCTGCACTTCGACGCCGCGCGCCGCGCGCAGCTCGGCCGCCGCTCCCATGTGGTCCTCGTGATGGTGCGTCACGACCAGGGCCTCGACGGGCCTCGCGGCCAGCGCCTCTACGAACGCGCGGGCCGTGGCCGGCGGTCCGCAGTCGACGAGAAGGCCGTCCACCAGGTACGCGCCCGTCCAATACGCGGGCCAGCCCAGCAGCCGGCGCGCCATGCGGAAGAAGGTGATCTCGCCGAGGTCGACGGCGCGGATCACGCCGCCGGGTCCGCCGCCGTCCGGCGCATCGCGCGCAGGTGGATCCACTCCAGGACGGCCGCCGCCGCCAGCAGCAGCGCGGCCGTGATGACGAAGGGATCGCGCCACTGGGGCATGAGATCGGAGGCGGCCTCCACCTCCACGATGCTGGTGGCGGTGCTGGCCTGGGCCACGTCGCCATCGAGGGTCTCCGCCACCAGCAGCAGCCCCTGGCGTGATTTCCGCTGCACGCCCCCCCGCAGCAGAGGCACGGAGACGGTCGCGGTGCCGGAAGCGGGCACGGCCACTTCGTCCTGGAGCCGCTCCGGATTCAGCCCGCGCGGAGTCAACACGCGCAGGCGGATGCGGTGCGCGCGGCCGTCCGCGCTCTCCAGCGCCACCGGCAGCAGCACGCGGTCGCGCAGGAGGATCTCGGGCGCGGTGATGCGCACGGGCGCGGCGGCGGTCGCCCCCAGCGTGAGGAGGAGGTACGCGCGCTGGCTCTGGGTGGCGGTCGCGCCCGCCGGACTGTAGTCCAGGAGCAGCACGACCGGATACACGCCGGGCTTCGGCACCTCGCGCGAGAAGACGAGCCGGACGGCGGCGGTGGTGGCCGCGCCCACGCCCGCGGGCAGCCGCGCCTCGTCGTAGTGGCCGGCCAGCTCGCCCTGAACGGTCACGCTGCCCGCGGCCCCGCCGCGGTTCGTGAGGTCCACGCGCACCTCGAGGTCCCCGTCCTCGTTGAGGGCGACGTTGCCGCCGACTTCGAACGAGGGGGCGGCGGCGGCCGCAGGGGATGCGGGGAGGGGAGAAGGAGCGGCGGCGAGAAGGAGGGCGAGGAGGAGCGTCGTCGTCAGCGCGTGACCGGCACGAAGGTGACGCCGGTGGGGACGAACTCCTCCGGGAGCTTCTTCCCCTGCTTCTGGTTCGTGGCGTGTACCTTGATCGCGGCCGCCCGCGACGCGTCCTTCTCGACGGGGGCGAACTCGCACTCCGGGTTCACTTCCAGATTGAACGTGCTCGTGCGCTGGGACTCGTACTGGTCGTCCACCGCCTGCACGTAGTACTCGATCACCTGGACCTTGCCCGCGCGCACGGGGGGCAGGGTGCCGCAGAAGCTGAGGCCGCCGAAGACCATGTCCACGAAGCTGTAGAACTTGTCCCCCGCCGGCCGGAAGTAGATGCGCGCGGCCGCCACCTGCCCGTCGTCGGTGATGGAGGCGCAGAGGCTGGCCGGCTTCTCCGGCACCATGCAGGGGCTGGGCTGATGGTCCACGTTCGGGGCTTCCGCCGAGGCGGCGCGCACGAGCCCCAGGGCGAAGACGCCGGCGCCGGCCAGGGCCCGTACCTTCATCGTCCCTCCGCGCTTCACTTCCAAGTCACCTGGTTCACGTATTTTTCCCCGCGCGCGGTGGTGATCGTGACCTCCATCTGCCAGGAGGTGGTGTCTTCCTTCCAGGCTTCCGCGGTGCTCATCACCACCGCCCGCTGCTGCGGGGCCACGTCGCGAGTCTGCGGCGGGACGGGCGCGCGGACCGTCTTCCCGTTGATGGTGGTGGTCACCAACATGTCCTTGAGCTGGATGGGCGCGTTCCCTTCGTTCACCAGGACCACTTTCACCGTGTAGCGCTCGCCGGGCTTGGGGGCGTCGGGATCGATGTCGAAGTTGATCTTGCCCGGAAGGTCCGCGGCGGTGGAGCCTTTCTTCACGACGACGCCGGGCGTGCTCTCGAAGCCGTCGGGGACGGAGCCTCCTGGCCGGGTCTCCGCGCTCGAAGCCACCGTCTTGCCGGGGGCGAACCCTTTCACGGACGGACGAGGACCCCCGCCGCCCCCGCCCGTGTTGATCTGGGCCAGGGCCCGCGCCTGCACGGCCGAGCTCTTGCCGTTGATGGCGCGGTTGTTGTTGGGGTCGAGTCCGAGGGCGCGGTCGTAGCCGGCGATGGCCTCGTCGTACTTCTGGGCGGTCAGGGCGGCGTCCGCGGCATTGATGAAGGCGTTGAGCTGCTGGGTGGCCTGGGCGGCGGCGGCCCGACGCGCCGAGTCCGCCGCATCCTGCGCCGCCCGCTGCTGTGCGTCCTGGATCCGGGTGAGGATCTCGGGCGCGCGGTTGTCCCAGGGGGCGAGGTCGCGGCCCGCATTCGCCTCTTCCTTCGCCTTGTCGTAGTCCTTCGCGCGCAGCGCGTTCTCCGCGGCCCGGAAGCGCAGCTCGGCCTTCTGGCCGTTCACCGCGTTCTCGATCGTGCTCTTGGCGCTGGCATCGCTCGGGTCTTCGGCCATGGCGCGGCGGGCCTGGTTGATCGCCTCGTCGTAGTCGCCGCGGTTGAACGCCGCCTTGGCCGCGCGCATGAACTTGCCCTTGGCCTCGATGGGGGGCATGGTGACGGGCGCCTGCGCCTGGGTCGTGGGCGGCAGCGTCACCGGCGGAAGCGTCGTCGCGACCGTGGTCTCCGTCGGTCCCGCCACCAGCGTGGTCGTCGTCGTGGTCTTCCCGGTGTCCCACGGCTTCCAGATGAACAGGCCGGCGACCACGAGCAGCACCCCCATCCCGCCGAGCACCACGTAGAGCACCGGATGCCCTTGCGAGGGCGGCGGCGGCGCGGGCGTGTACTGGGGACGCGCCGCGGGCGGGGGCGTCGGGCGCGGTCCGGGCGGCCGCGTCGCCGGCCGGCCTTCGCGCGTCACCTGACCCGCCGTCAGCACCGTCTTGGCCGTGCCGCGCGCCTGGGTGCCGGGCCTCTTGACGGTGGGAGTGGTCTGCCCGGCGACGGTGGGTCCGAGGTTCATGGTCGCCCCGACCTCCGGCTCCTCGCCGGTGACGAGGGTGGGGCCGGCGGGCGTCTCCGTCAGCGGCTCCGGCGGCGGACCCGACGGCTCCTCGAGGTCGAGCAGCCCCTCGAGGGCGTTCACTCCCGACGCCGACGTCGCGCGTCCCTTGAGGAACTCGCGGAGGTCCACCGCGAAGTCGTAGGCCGTCTGGTACCGCTCGTCGAGGGTCTTGGCCAGCGACTTCTTGAGGACCGGCATGAGGTCGTCGTATTCGGCGCCCTCGGGGATGAGGTCGAAGTTCGGCTCCTCGTGGGTGATCTTGTAGAAGATCGCCATGAGGTTGTCGGAGTGGAAGGGACGGCGCCCGGCCAGCAGCTCGTAGAGCATGCAGCCGACGGAGAACAGGTCGCTGCGTCCGTCGACCTTCGCGCCCTTCACCTGCTCCGGCGACATGTAGTCGGCCGTGCCCACGATGTTGCCGGTGCCGGTCATGGAGGCGGTGGTCAGGCGGGCCACGCCGAAGTCCATGATCTTCACCGTGCCGTCCTGGTTGATGAAGATGTTCGCGGGCTTGATGTCGCGGTGCACGATGCCGGCCTGGTGCGCGTGGGCGAGGCCGGCCAGCGTCTGCACGATGATGTTGACCTTGCGCTCCAGGGTCAGGGGCGGCGGCGTGCGCACCGCCTTCTGCAGGTCCATGCCCTTGAGGAGCTCCATCGCGATGAACGGCGAGCCGTCGGTGTGCGAACCGAGGTCGAACACGTTCACCACGTTGGGATGCGTCATGCGCGCGACGGCCTTCGCCTCCCGCTCGAATCGGGTCTTGAGCTCGGGGTCGTCCGCGATGGCCGCCACCATCACCTTGAGGGCGACGTCGCGCTCGAGGATGGTGTCGTGGGCGAGATACACGATGCCCATCGCGCCCTTGCCCAGCGGCTTGATGATGTCGTATTTGCCGATGCGGCCCGAAAGCTCCTTGATCGGCGCCGACGGCGCTGAAGGATTGGATTCGGGGTCGCTCATCGCGCGGGGGACAACTCCTCTGAGGCCCTGGAATTAGAAGATAAACGTACCGCCGAGTCAACCAAGGCCGGGAGGCGGAGTGGCCGGCCGCACGCCGGGGCGCGGTCGGCCGTGGAGTTCGTCCGTCTGTGCGGGCGCCTTATTGGCGCGCCTTGCCCGTGACCGCGAAGTGGTCCCGGCGGTTCCGCGCCCAGCAATCTTCGGTGGACTGCTGGCAGAGGGGAACTTCCTTGCCGTAGGACACCGTCTTGAGGCGGTCGGCGGCCACACCGAGGGAGACGAGATAATCGTAGGCGGCCTTGGCCCGGCGCTCGCCCAGGGCGAGGTTGTATTCGACCGTCCCGCGCTCGTCCGCGTGGCCCTCGATGGTGACGCGGATGAAGTCGAACTTCTTCAGGGCCTCGGCGTTCTTGGTGAGCAGCGCACGGTCCGCCTCCCGAATGTCCGCGCGGTCCAAGTCGAAGTGGATCTCCGAGAGGAGGCCCATCCGCTCGATCTCGTCCGTCGCCATCTTCCGCATGCGCGAGTACTCGTCCTCGACGGGCGCCACGTCGCGCGAGGGCGGCGGTTCCGGGGCGGGAGGCGGCGTGGCGGGGGCGGCCGGCGGCGGCGTCGGAGGCGGCCCGCCCGCGGGCGGCTTGTGATGGCACGCGGGCAGAGCGACGAGACCCACCAGGGCGGCGGCCAGCACCGTCTTTTTCATGCGCGAGTACCCCTTTCGATGAGACCGGCCCTCGCGGCGGAGGGCCGGCCGGCCTCATGGGTGAGCGCGCGCGGCCACGGCGGCCGCTGCCCGCTCCAGCTAGGGTTTCTTCTCTTCCTCGTCGCCCTTCATCCCTCTCCGGAAGTTGCGGATCCCTTCGCCGAGGCCACGGCCCAGCTCGGGGATACGGCTCGTGCCGAAGATGAGGACGACGATGACGAGGATGAGGAGCAGCTCAGGAAAGCCGAGTCCGAACATAACGCCTCCTGCGTGTATGAGAGCCGCCCCGTTGGGCGCGGCGCTCCAGATCTTATCCCAGGGGGGGCAAAGCTTGCTTATCAAGTCAGGGGGGGCACTCACACATCATCTCGATGGGTGTTCGCGACCCCCCCTGAAACCCCCCTCGCCCGTCGCCGCCGCTACGCGGCGCCGTTCGCCAAACTTGTTAAGTCAGGGGGGGCACTCACACGTCATTTCGATTGGTGTTCGCGACCCCCCCTGAAACCCCCCTCGAACGGCTGCCCTTTGGGCGAGAGCGGTTTCACGCGAGAACATCACTTTCACGCCCGCAGGCGCCCGTCCCACAAAACTCCCGCGACTAGAATGCCTGCTATCGGGAGGACTCGCATGCCTGATCGAGCCGAGAAGGGACTGACGCGCCGCCGTTTCCTGGAGAGGGCGGGGCAGGGTCTCGCCGTGGCCAGCGCCTTCGGGACGATGGCGAGCCGCGCGTTCGCCCAG
>Ga0207648_10002897_pt1 | contig 18162 bp, 15 predicted proteins | sample KBSMisM32_FD_184310 | JGI IMG/M metagenome (GOLD analysis project Ga0207648, IMG submission 184310) | Miscanthus rhizosphere microbial communities from Kellogg Biological Station, Michigan, USA - KBS Miscanthus M3-2 (SPAdes) (version 2) | ecosystem: Host-associated > Plants > Roots >...
CAATCATCAGCCTCACCACCGGCTCGCCCGACACGAAGGCGACCGTCGCACGTCTGCTCCGGAACCAGTCCGACATCGGCGACGCGATCAAGCCGTACTACGGCGCGAAGGCGGGGACCGGACTGACGCGGCTGCTGCGGGAGCACATCCTCATCGCCGCCGACCTGGTGGCCGCCGCGAAGGCCGGTGACAAGGCCAAGCTCGCGACCGAGCAGACGGCCTGGCAGCGGAACGCCGACGCGATCGCCACCTTCCTCAACAAGGCGAACCCCGACGCGTGGAAGCTCGGTGAGATGAAGTCGATGCTGCAGTCCCACCTCGCGCTCACCACGCAGGAGGTCGTCGCCCGCCTGCAGGGCAAGTGGAATGCCGACGTGCGCGCCTACGACGCGATCGTGACGCAGGCGCTCGGCATGGCAGACATGTTGAGCGACGGGATCATCCACCAGTTCCCGGCGCGGTTCGCCTAGCGGGACCGGAGGGAGACGGCGTGCCGTACGTCCACCACGAGCGAGGGATCGAGTCTCGGCAGTCCCCCCCGTCGACGCTCGAGTGGCGGACCGGTCGCCTCGTCGATGCAGGGTTCCCGCGCGGGCTCGCCCTCTGGCTCGCGCGGGACACGCGGTACGACCTCCATGCCCTGATCGAGCTGGTCGAGCGCGGCTGCCCGCCCTCGCTCGCGGCGCGCATCCTCGCCCCGCTCGACGAACCGCGGCCCGCCGCATGAGCGCGCGGGCGCCTATCGTGTCGCGCATGGAGAGCGCCGCCCGGGCTGCCGCCTCGATCGAGGAGGACCGCCGGGCCACCCTCGACGACGAATCGAGCGCGTGGCTTCGCGACCTGCGCGCCGGCGGGGTCGTCCACGACGACGCCGTCGAGCGTCTCCACGCGCTGCTCCTGCGGGCAGCGCGTTTCGAGACGGGGCGACGGCGTGCCTCGCATCCGCACCTCCGCGGTGATCTGGACGAGATCGCGCAGGAGGCGGCCGACGATGCGCTGCTCGCCGTGCTGGAGCGCCTCGACGACTACCGCGGCTGGAGCCGCTTCACCACCTGGGCCTACAAGTTCGCCCTCTACCAGGCATCGGTGAAGGTCAGACGCCGATCCTGGCAGGGCCGCGAGATCCCCGTCGAGGACGAGGCGTGGAGCGTCCTCGCGAGCGCCGGGTCGCTTCCGGAGGACGAGGCGGAGCGGAGCGAGCTGCTCGGCGCGATCCGCGACGGCATCCGGACGGCGCTCACCCCGCACCAGCGAAGCGTCCTGGTCGCGCTTGCGCTCAACGACGTCCCCATCGACGTGCTCGCGGAGCGGCTGCAGACGACCCGCGGCGCGCTCTACAAGTCCTTGCACGACGCCCGTCGCAGCCTGCGCCGCCATCTGGCGGCGGCCGGCCTCGCGGTGGGCGAGCAGAGAGAGGAGGTGTCGTGACAGGCTTTGATGGACAGAATCGCGCCATCGCACGAGCGCTCGGGCCCGTCGGCCCCGAGGTCAGCTGCGAGACGTGCTTCGAGCTGCTCGACCGCTACGTCGAGCTGGAGGTAGAAGGCGCCGACGCCGACGCGGCGCTCCCGGGCCTTCGCGCGCATCTCGAGGGCTGCCCGGCCTGCCACGAGGAGCACGAGAGCCTGCTGGCCCTCGTCTCCTCCGATGAGGGCTAAGGGCTCGACGTCGTCCGAGGAGTACGCTCGGGTGATGAAGACACTCGACTTCGACGAGGACGAGCTGAAGCTGCTCGTCGCGGCGGTGCGCTCCTATCTCGACGACTTCGGTCACGAGGAGGCGGACGTCCTGCGCCGCGTGAAGCAGCTGCTGATCAAGCTCCAGTCCCAGCCCGCCTGACGCGCGCTCGCCGCGCCGGGGTCAGGTCTCGGAGGCGAGCGCGAAGATCTCGACTGGCTCGCTGCGGCCCTTCACCTCGACCGTGCCCAGCGACTCGAGCCGGCTGTTCCCGGCACGACGGGCGGTGGAGGCTGCGACCACCGCCTGGCCGGGACGCGCGAGCGACTGAAGGCGGGCGGCGAGGTTGGTCGTGTCGCCGATCGCTGCGAAGCTGCGCTGCTCGGCCGTGCCGACGTGTCCGACGGCCGCAGGGCCCGTCGCGATCCCGGCGCGGAAGCGCGGCCACGTCGGATGCTCCGCCACCAGCCGGAGCGAGCCCCGGAGGAGCGCGGCGGCGGCCCTCGTCGCTCGCGCGGCATGGTCGGGTTGCCCGCCGACTGCGTTGAACACCGCCATCACGGCGTCGCCCGCGAACCGCTCGATCGTCGCGCCCTCGGCCAGCAGCTCTGGCACGCCGGCCGCCCAGTACGTGTTGAGCATTTCGATCGACGCCGTGGGCGTCGTGCGCTCCGCGAACGCCGTGAAGCCCTCCAGGTCGGCGAAGAGCACCGTCACCTCGCGCTCGGTGCCGCCGAGCTCGGCGAGCTCGGGCCGTCGCTCCAGATCGTCGGCCAGGCCGGGGGAGACGTACGGACGGAAGAGGTCGTCGACCCTACGCAGCTCGCGCGCGGACGACTCGAGGAGCGCCGTCTCGTCGGCGGTGAAGCCCTGGTCGCGGAGCTCTTGGAGGACGGGCTCGACGGTCCGGCCGGACGACAGCGCCGACAGGATCGCCCGCAAACCTTCGGCCGTCCGCGTGTCGACCCGCTCGAGCGTCGCGTCGAGGTAGACGCCGCCGAACGCGGCCGCCACCGACGCGCTCCGCCGGTACCCGGCGTAGGCCGCCCACAGGACGAGGACGAAGGCGGCGGTCATCATGAGATGCCACTCCCACCAGGAGAGGTGCCAGCTGCGCGCCAGCGCGATCGCGACGAGGGCCTCGGCGAGGAGGACCCAGGCCGCGGCCGTTGCCGCGGGAAGCACGTCGCCGCGGCGCCGGTAGAGCCCGAGATATCGCACCGTCGCGTAGCCGTAGAGAGCACATCCGACCATCGCTACGCCGATCAGCTCCAAGCGGTGCTCCTCGGGGGCGACCGGGCGATCGAACGGCGGGAGCTCCGCCAGCGAGACGGCCGCCCAGGCGACGATCACGCCGAGCACAGCGCCGCGCAGCCGCCGGCCGTTCTGGAGCACCCAGGCGGCCGATGACGGCGAGAGCTCGACCGCGGATAGGGCCGCGAAGCACGCGCCGAGCAGAAGCCCGACGGGCGTCGCAAGGTCGAAGCCCGTGTTCTTGCCGTCGACGAGCTGGCCGGGCGTGGCAAAGGCATGGAGCGCGAGAAACCCCGCGCTCGAGAGGAACGCGAGCGAGACGAGGGTCGCGCGAGCATCCCCTCGGCGACGGGCTGCCTCGCTGGCCGCGAGGCCGAGGACGACGTTGACCAAGGCCGTTGCGAGGATCAGCCAGAAGTGCGTGGGACGGTGTTGCCAGTGGGCATCCGCGCCGGGCTCGACGAGCAGCAGAACGAGCCCTGCGAGGGGCACGGCGAGCAGGAGGACGGTGGCGGGCACCGGCGCGAGCGTACTCCCCGGGAACGCCTCCGTTCGCGCTGCACACCCCGCGCCGCGTCGAGCTCTTCAGCGCCTGCGTGCGATCAGTCGCGTGGTGCGGCGGCCCGCATGCGGTCTGCAAAGGCTCGCACGGCCTCGTCGAAGCGCTCGGGCGCCTCGAGGTTCGGCATGTGGCCGATGCCCGGGAGGATCATCACCTCGGGGTTGGGCAGCGCGGCGACCAGCTGCGCCGTGATCTCCGCGGTGGAGAAGAAGTCCTCGTCGCCCGCGAGCACGAGCGCCGGGACGCGGAGGTCGCGAAGCAGCTCGTGGTACGGCGGCCGCTCAGCGCGGCCGCGAAGCGCGGCCGCCGCGCCGGCGGGCGAGGTTGTCAGCATCGTCGAAAGGATCGGAAGCACGAGCCCTGGCTCGCGCCGCGCCGCCGGCCCGAACAGGCGCCCTGCCATCTCGAGGGCGTGGTCGAGCATCCCGTCCCGCTCGAGCCGCGCTGCCGTCGAGCGTCGCATCTCGGCTTCCTCCGGCGTGAGCGGCGCCGCCGTCGTCGCGGTGAGGACGAGCCCGTCGACACGGTCCGGGTGGCCGAGGCCGAGCTCCATCGCGACGAGGCCGCCGAGGCTGAGCCCGACCACCGCCGCGCGGGGGATGTCGATCGCGTCCATCAGCTCGACGACGGCAGCTGCGAGCCCACGCGGCGTGATGGTCTCGCCCCGCGCTGGCGACTCGCCGTAGCCGGGCAGGTCGGGCGCGACGACGCGGAAGGCGTCGCCCAGGGAGTCGAGCTGCCCGGCCCACATCGCACGGCTGAACGGATGCCCGTGGATCAGCACGATCGCGGGGCCGCTTCCGCGCTCGTCGTGGGCGAGCGGCACCGTCACGGCGTGACCCCCGTCCCCGACCAGCCGCCGTCGACCGCGAGCGTGTGGCCGGTGATCTGCGTCGCCCCCGGGGAGACGAGGAACCCCAGTGCCGCGGCGACGTCGCCCGGGGTCCCGGCGCGACCGGAGGGAATCACCCCGGCCCAGTGCTCCGCGTACTCGGGGTCGTCTGCGAGGTTTCGCTCGTTGACCGTGGCGCCGATCGCGAGCGTGTTCACCGTGATCCCGTGCGGGCCCAGCTCGAGGGAGAGCACCCGGGCCATGTGCTGGAGCCCGGCCTTCGTGACGGCGTACGCCGAAACGTTCTCGATCGCGAGCGTGCCGGTCACCGAGGACGAGAAGACGATCCTGCCGCCGCCGCCCTGCGCGACCATCTGCCGTGCCGCGGCCTGCGCGCCGAAGTAGGAACCCTTGAGGTTGAGGTCGACGACCGTGTCCCAGGTCTCCTCGTCGACGTCGAGGAACGGCGCCCACCTGGTCAGCCCAGCGTTCGCGACGAAGACGTCGAGCCCGCCGAGCTCCGCGACGGTGCGCTCGACGAGACGGCGGTTGTCGTCGACGAGGGAGAGGTCGCCGTCGACCTCGATCGCGCGCCCGCCCGCCGCTCGAATCCGATCGGCCACCGCCGCGGCGAGCTCCGGCGCCTCGCAGTGCGCGATCGCCACCGCCGCGCCGAGCCGCGCGAGCTCCTCGGCCATCGCGGCCCCGATCTCGTGGCTCGCCCCCGTGACGACCGCGACGCGTCCGGAGAGAGGTCTCTCGCGATCGTCGTCCACGCCGCCAGCATACGAGCCTGCTGACACCACGAGATCGGGGACGCGCGGAGGGTCTTCCCCGATGTGGATGGTGCGGCAGCCCGTACCATCGTCGCGCATGACCGCCGTACTGTGGACGTTTACGCGGGTTGGAATCCTCGGAGAACCGATGAGAGCGAGCGTGAGCATGAGGGAAGGGGCGACTTCATGAGTGAGCACGTTGATGCGACGAACGGAAACGGAGGCGCGCGGCTCGCCGCGCACGAACGCATGTCGACCGGAGCGCTTTCGCGCTGGGCGCGCGCGTGCGCGACCCATCCGTGGCGCGTCCTCGGGACGTGGCTCGGGATCGTCGTCGTCCTGATCGGGCTCGTCGCCACCGTGGGCGGCAGCCTCCGCGACGAGTTCGAGATCCCGGGGTCTGACACGCAGCGTGCGACCGACCTGATCGAGTCGGAGTTCGCCTCCGAGCAGGGCGGCGTCCTCAACATCGTCTTCGCGGCCCCAGAGGGCCAGCGGCTCGACACACCGGAGCGGAAGGCCGCGATCGAGGACGCGATGGCGAAGCTTCGCGCCGCTCCGTTCGCCGCGAAGGAGGGCGCCGAGCCCGTCGACGGCACGCCGAAGCTGACCAGCGTCGCCGACCCGTTCGCGAAGGCGACGTTCTCGAAGAACGGTCGGATCGCCTACTCGGAGGCGCAGTTCGACCAGACGATCGAGGACACGGACCGCGACGGTGTGGTCGCCGTCCAGGAGGCGGTCCGCGAGGCCATGGATCCGGTCGGCGTGACGGTCGAGTACAACGGCGAGGCGGAGTTCCCGCCGATCGAGCAGGGGACCTCGGAGCTGCTCGGCATCCTCGCGGCGCTGGTCGTGCTGCTGATCGTGTTCCGCACGTTCGTCGCGGCCTTCATCCCGATCATGCTGGCGATCGTCGCGCTCGCGTGTGCATTCCTGCTGCTCTTCATCCTCGCCGGGCTGACCGACATCAACACGGTCACGCCGATCCTCGTCTCGATGATCGGGCTGGGCGTCGGGATCGACTACTCGCTGTTCATCGTGACCCGGTTCCGGCAGTTCCTCCACGAGGGGCTCGAGCCGAGAGACGCGGCCGCCGAGGCCGGGGCCTCTGCCGGCCGCGCCGTGCTGTTCGCCGGGCTCACCGTCGCCATCTCCGTGACCGGGCTCGCCTTCTTCGGACTCGACTTCGTGACGAAGCTCGGGATCGGCAGCGCGCTCGGCGTCCTCACCACCGTGCTCCTCGCGAACTCGTTCCTCCTCGCGGTGCTGGCGCTGCTCGGCCACAAGGTCGATCGACTGAAGGTGCCGTTCCTGCCGAGGATCGACGACTCGGAGGAGGCGCGCGAGAAGACTCTCATCGCGCGATGGGGCCGGTTCGTGACGCGGAACGCCCGCGTCATCTTCCCGGTGCTGCTCGTGGCGGGCATCCTGCTCGCAGGCACCTCCGCGCTCGTCCGGCTGGGCGCGGCCGACCAGGGCACGCAGCCGAAGGAGCAGACGAGCCGACGCGCGTACGACCTGCTCGCGGAGGGCTTCGGACCCGGGTTCAACGGGCCGATCCCGATCGTGGTCGACATGAAGGGCGACCAGGAGGCGCCGCAGCGCATCTACGACGGCGTCCAGGGCATGAAGAACGTCGCGTCCGTGCGTCAGCCGCAGCTGAACGACGAGAAGACGGTCGCCATCGTCTTCGTGACGCCGACGTCGGCGCCGCAGGACCAGGCGACCGACGACCTCGTCAGTCGACTGCGCAACGACGTCGTGCCCGCCGCGACCGAGAACAGCCAGGCCGTTGCGTACGTCTCGGGCCAGACGGCGGCGTTCAAGGACATCGGCGACCGGATCATGCAGCGGCTGCCGCTGTTCCTGCTCTACATCGTCGGCGTCACGTTCATCGTGCTCGCGATGGCGTTCCGCTCGATCGTGATCTCGCTGACAGCCGCGATCACCACGATCCTGTCGGCGTTCATCGGGTTCGGCGTCCTGACCCTCGTGGTGCAGGAGGGCCACCTCCTCGGCCTCACGGGTCTCGACCGAACGGGGCCGATCGAGACGTTCGTGCCGCCGATCGCGTTCGCGATCCTCTTCGGGCTCTCGATGGACTACATGGTGTTCCTCATGAGCCGCATCAGGGAGGAGCACGTCCACGGGCTGGCAACGAGAGAGGCGGTCGAGCACGGCGTCGCGGCGATCGGCCGCGTGGTCGTGGCTGCGGCGCTGATCATGGGCACCGTCTTCGCCGCGTTCATCCTGAGCGCCGACCGCATCCCGAAGGAGTTCGGGCTCTTGCTCGCGGTGGCGATCCTCACCGACGCGCTCGTCGTCCGGATGACTCTCGTGCCCGCGTTCTTCACGCTCCTGGGCGAGAAGACGTGGTACATCCCGGGGTGGCTCGACCGGCTGCTCCCGAACGTCACGATCGAGCCGCCGCACGAGGGCGAGGGGCGGGAAGGCTTCGAGTCGACGCCCACGCCCGAGCCGGCGGCCCGAGGCTGAGCAACCTGCGGGCGGCGGGACGCGTCAGTGTCCCGCCGCCCGCAGCATCGTCGACTCCGCTTTCCGGGGGCATTTCGGCGATGGACACGGAATGAGTTCGCAATTCTTTCGTTGAACCCCTTGCGCAATCCGTCGCGATGCTCTATCCTCCGCTGCGGAGGAACCATCAAAACCTCATGACACACTTGACCGACACCACGATCTACACCGCCGGAGCGGCCCCAGCCGCGACGGTCTCGACCTGGCCGAACCGCGCCACCAGGTTCGAGCTCGATGTTTCCCATGCCCTCGCTGGAAGGCGTGCACGCTAGGTTTCTAGCCGCATTCCGAGCCAGTCGAGGGCGACCCAGAGGGTCGCCTTCGTCGTTTCTGGAGGTGACCGACCGACACGAAGCGAGGTGATGCCCAGCTTGAAGAAGGACGAGACCGGATCGAGGCCCCGCCTGAGGGAGAAAGACTCCTCCCGCACGGAGAAAGAAATGGATGCTGGTATTTAGCTCCGGCTTTTGCCTGCCTATTTCCGGCGACGTGCGCGAGGCTCGGGCTCCAAAGCTCCTCCACGTAGGACGTCGTCCATCCCGGATAGCGCATCCGGCGGTCGGTGATCCAGGGTCGAAGGGTAGGCGAGTGGCTTGGACAACATCGTTCGGCTTTCGAGGCGGGCGAGACACAGGACGCGTGCGATCGCCGAGAATCGGTCCGCCGCTGCATCGACGCTCCCGGCGGGGTCGTGGATGGAGACGCCGACCAGTCGTTCCGGGATCGTCTAACCGGCAGGACACCACGCTCTGAACGTGGAGATCGAGGTTCGACCCCTTGTCCCGGATTGTCCGCGAGAACCACAGTGCTCGGGCGAGTAGCTCAACGGGAGAGCGCTCGTCTCACAAACGAGAGGGTGCTGGTTCGAGCCCAGCCTCGCCCATGTTGCTGCGCCGCTTGATCCCCGCCGTCTGCGGGCAGATCCCCGAATGCGTCCCCTCCGGGGCCGCACTGGCCGCGCCCGCCAAGACATGTGACCGTAGCTCAGCGCGGTAGAGCGCTCGCCTGAAACGCGAGGCGTCGCAGGTTCGACTCCTGCCGGTCACACTCTGCCGTCCCCGTCGCGAAGGGCGGCCCTGGCTCCGTAGCTCAACTGGCAGAGCTCCCGCCTCTTAAGCGGAGGGTTGCAGGTTCGACGCCTGCCGGGGCCATCCGGGAAGGACTGCCACGGGCGCGGTACCCCGTCTCGAAAACGGGTGGCCCTCACGGGCTTGGGGGTTCGACTCCCTCTCCTTCCGCTTTGCGCGCCGACGCGGCGCGCCGCGCGTCCCCGCAAGGAGCACGCCGGGACGCGCGCCCGGAGGCATGGCCGAGTTGGCAAGGCAGCGCGTTGCTAGCGCGCAGGCGGCGTGCGCCGCTCGCAGGTTCGAGTCCTGCTGCCTCCGCTTCACGATGCGACGTCGTCCAACGGGCAGGGCGACCGGCTGTTACCCGGAGGATGCTGGTTCGAGCCCAGCCGTCGCAGTCGGGTGGGGGAACCCCTGGTTCCCCCACCGGCCCCCCTCATGCTGACCGCATGGATCCAGCGCAGTTGGCCTCCGGCTGCCGAGGCTCGCGCATCGAACGTATCGCCGTGACTCACGCGGTTCACGCCCCGGTCTTCTAGCGGATCGAGGATGCCGGCCTCTCAAGCCGGCGACGCGGGTTCGAATCCCGCTCGGGGTGCTTGCCTTTGGCTGTCGCATGCCTTCAAGCCCGGGCCGGCCACACGTGGGCCGTGCGATTTCCCGAGGAGGGGACTGGCGGGGGAACCAGGGGTTTCCCCGCCCCGAGCTCTCGGACGCGTCTGGCGATGCGGCCCGGCTGTCTCCCGGGTGAGGCGGGTTCGATCCCCGTCGAGAGCGTCATCTCGCCGTAGCTCAGTGGAGAGCGCCACGCTCCTACCGTGGAGGCACGGGGGTTCGATTCCTCCCGGCGAGACTGCGTCGCAAGGCTAGTAGCGAGCCCTCGGGCCGTGACCCCGACGAGCAGGGTGCAATTCCCTGGCGGCGCCCCACCTTGTTCGCGAGCAGGAATCCACCGAGCGGATTCCTGCCGCTCGGATCCCGCCTTCGGCGGGGCAGATCCCTGCAGGCGTCCCCTTCGGGGCCGCAACTGCAACGCCGACGACGGGCCGGCTGGGAAGGCGCCGCTCTGATACGGCGGTCATGCGTGGTTCGATTCCACGGTCGTCGACTCGATGGACAACTGGCCGTAGGGGAGGTTGGCCACCCCGCCGGTTTCGGGAACCGGAGACCGCTGGTTCGACTCCAGCCGGCCAGACTTGCGCGGTAGGGGAGCGGCTGTCCCCGCGAGCCTCATGAGCTCGAGACCGTGGGTTCGAATCCCACCCGCGCTACTCGTTCTCGCGGACGCCGAGCACCGGCGAGCTCACTGCGCTGTAACCGCAGCGTCACCGACTGTGGTGGTTCGACTCCACCCGTCCGCATCCATTCGCCCGGGGATGAGGTTCTTCTGGAAGAACACCTCGCTTGCACCGAGGAGGAGCGGGTTCGACTCCCGCCGTCTCCACTTCCCGCCCCGGCCTCGGCGGGACCACATTCGAATCGAGGCCGCTAGAAGGAAGCACGATGTCCAGTCACAACGACGAGGTGCGCGGTCGGGAGCTCGCCATGACGTGGGAGCTCGACCTCGACTACCTCACGATCGCCCGCTTCACCGACCTCGTCCTGGAGCGGAGCCTGGAGCACACCGCGTACACCTCCTGGGCGACCGAGCGGATGACGCTCGAAGGGCTGCTCGAACGGGCCCTGTACAGCCTCCGCGACCGCTCGGAGCGGGCGGCCGTCATCGACCTGTCGGACGAGGTCGGCGGCGAGTGCCTCGTCCACGTCTCGCTCGAGCGAGGGCGGGCGGACGTCCGAGCCGCCGCCCGAACTGTTGACACACTCGCCTCGGCGAAGGCCCGGCTCCAGAAGCTCTACCCGATCTCGCAGCCCGAGGAGAAGCAGGAAGTGCGGATGAGCTTCTGGGCACACGACCGCCGGGCCACGCGGACATCACGCTCGGTCGCGGTGCCCGCCTGGTCGGAGATCGCGGACAACTACCCCCGGGCGGTCGCGAAGGCTGTCGGGGCGCTCGCCGGGCGCCGGTTCGACGGCGAGCAGGCCGGCCGGCTGATCCTGTGGCACGGCGTTCCAGGGACCGGGAAGACGCACGCCCTTCGTGCGCTCGCGTGGGAGTGGCGGCGATGGTGCGACTTCCACTACGTCACGGATCCCGAGGAGCTCTTCGGCAGCCCGAAGTACATGCTCGACGTCCTCCTGGACGAGGACGACGACGACTCGGGCTGGCGCCTGCTGATCCTCGAGGACACGGGCGAACTCCTTGCCCTGGACGCGCGGTACCAGACCGGGCAGGGGCTGTCGCGGCTGCTCAACGTGGTCGACGGCTTGATCGGACAGGGGCTTCGTGTGGTCGTGCTCGTGACGACCAACGAGCCGCTCCGGACGATCCACCCGGCGGTCTCCCGGCCGGGCCGGTGCGCAGCTCAGGTCGAGTTCACCGCGTTTCCTCCGGAGGAGGCGGACGCGTGGCTCGAGCGTCACGGCCGGGACGGCGACGGGTCGGCCCGCACCCTCGCGTCGCTCTTCGGTCACGGCGACGGGCTCGAGCGGCCGGAGAAGCGCCCGTTCGGCTTCTCCGTCAACTGAACACCGCGGTCGGCGGCATGGTCGCCGACCGCCACGCCTCCGTAGTGTCAACGGCAAGCACACGCCCTTTGTACGGCCGGGGTGCGGGTTCGAATCCTGCCGGAGGCTCTCTCTCGCAGCACTGGCCGCGCTCGGCTCCCGCCGGGCGGAGCCCGGCCCCACCTGTCGCACCGCCCACACGCCCGTAGCTCAGCGGAACAGAGCGCCGTCCTGCGACGGCGGAGGTCGCTGGTTCGAGTCCAGCCGGGCGTATCGCATCCACTCGCGGACGTAGCTCAGACGGCAGAGCACCGGAGCGCCACTCCGGGGAGGCCCGTTCGATCCGGGTCGTCCGCTTCGAAGGCCCGTGGTGTAACTGGAAGCACGGCGAGCTCCAACCTCGCAGGTCCGGGTTCGAATCCTGGCGGGTTTGCTGGGATGCGGCTTCGGTCGCGTCCCCGTCGCGGGCCGAAGCGGTCCGGTTATCTGGTGAAGGCGGTGACCCCGCCGAGCGGGCTCGTATCCCGCCCGCACGTCGAGTGCGGAGCCTGTCCGCATCCCAAGACCGCGACGACTCACTCTGCTGCGGGCCGGAGCGGTCCCGGTTATCGATGCCGATCGACAGGTCGCGGGTTCGACTCCCGCCCGGAGCACTCGTGCTCCGGTAGCTCAGTGGACAGAGCGGTTCCGGCCGCACACCACGACCGCAGCAGCGCTCCCAGCGCGGGCCGGAGAGACCCGGTTATCTCACCACCAACGGATCCGGGCTCGAGTACACGACCGCGCCGATGCACCGAAAGGAGGGCGATGACCTACCTGGCGCAGTACGCAATCCGGGGCGTCGCGACTCTCCGTCCGGCGCGTCCCGGCGCACGCGTGGACGAGCGCGTGACCCTGAATCTCTTCCCGGAGTACGACGGCGGCGCGCATGTCCGCGCGTTCGTCGAGGACACGTCCGCGCACCGCATCCGCCGGGGCAAGCTGCCGGCGCCGCGGCTCAAGCTGCGGATCACCGACTGCACGAATCAGATCCACCTCGAGTTCGCGGTCGACTCGCCCGACCTGTGCGAGAACTCGCTCCACAAGATCGAGACGCTCATCGAGTCGCTCGAGCGCTTCCGCGACGGCCTTCACGCCGAGGTGGAGCTGCGAGCGGCGCGCGAGAGCGGCTCCCGAGCACGAAAGGAGATGCGATGTCGTACCTGAAGCGATTCGGCACGCGACGCGTGCCGCAGACGGCGCCGATCCCGGGCTCGGGTCAGGCGCGAAACAGCGCAGGAGGCTACGCGTGGGCGGTCGACGACTGGATGCGGCTGCGCCGCTTCCTGATCCTCGGCACCGAGGGCGGCAGCTACTACGCGTCCGAGGCGACGCTCACGCGAAAGAGCGCCGACGCGGTCGCACGCTGCCTCTCCGAGGACGGCCCGCGGACGGTCGCCGAGATCGTCCGGGTCAGCGACGAGGGCCGGGCGCCGAAGAACGACCCGGCGCTGTTCGCGCTCGCGATGGCCGCAGGCTCGAGCGACGAGGCGACGCGCAAGGCGGCGCTCGAGGCGCTGCCGCAGGTGTGCCGCACCGGCACGCACCTGTTCCGCTTCGCGACGTTCGTCGAGGGCTTCCGCGGCTGGGGCCGATCGCTGCGTCGCGCGGTCGGCGCGTGGTACGCCGCCCGCTCGCCGGACGCGCTCGCCTACCAGGCGGTCAAGTACCGCCAGCGCGAGGGCGTCACGCACCGCGACCTGCTGCGGCTCGCCCACCCGGCGAAGCGGGTGAGCGCGGGCAACCCGCAGCTCGCGGTCTCGCCGGAGCACACTCGCCTCTTCGAGTGGATCGTCCGCGGTGGCTCCACGGACGGCCTGCCGCGGATGATCGAGGGCTTCGGCCGGGCGCAGGCGGCCGTCACGGCCGAGGAGACGGCAGCGCTCGTGCGTGAGCACGGCCTGCCGCGCGAGGCGCTCAAGCCCGAGCACCTCACGTCGCCCGAGGTCTGGGCGGCGCTCCTCGAGGACATGCCGATGACGGCGCTGATCCGCAGCCTCGCGACGATGACGCGGATCGGCCTGCTCCAGGGTCGCTCGGACGCGACGGACAAGGTCGTGTCGCAGCTGGGCGATGCCGAGCGGATCCGCCGGGCGCGGGTGCACCCGATCGCGGTGCTCGCGGCGCTCCGGACGTACGCGTCCGGTCGCGGCGCGCGGGGCCGTGGCGAGTGGCACCCGGTGGGCCACGTCGTGGACGCGCTCGACGCCGCGTTCTACGCCGCGTTCGACAACGTCGAGCCGGCGGGTACGCGGGTCATGCTCGCCCTCGACGTGTCCGGCTCCATGGTCGGCGGCCACGTCGCCGGCGTTCCGGGCCTGAGCCCGCGTGATGCGTCGGCCGCGCTCGCGCTGGTGACGGCGGCGACGGAGCCAGACCACGAGGTGGTGGGCTTCTACGCCGGCAAGGGCGGCTTCCGCAAGCGGGGCCGCGCCGTGCACTCCGGCTACACGGACGGCCTGACGCCGCTCCCGATCACGCCGCGGCAGCGGCTGGACGACGCCGTGCGAGCGGTGTCCCACCTGCCGTTCGGCGGCACCGACTGCGCGCTGCCGATGCTGTACGCGCAGGCGACGGAGCGGAAGGTCGACGCGTTCGTCATCTACACCGACAGCGAGACCTGGGCGGGCGGCGTGCATCCCGCGCAGGCGCTCCGCGACTACCGCCGGGCGTCGGGCATCGACGCACGGCTGGTCGTGGTCGGCATGGTCGCGAACGACTTCTCGATCGCAGACCCGTCCGATCCGGGAATGCTCGACGTCGTGGGCTTCGACACCGCGACGCCGCAGCTGATCTCGGACTTCGCCCGCGGCGCCCTCTGACTTGGCGGAGGGCGCCGTCGGCGCCCTTCACAGAGAGAGGAGCGTGAGATGCATCGACATCTGCACGTCGTTCGGCTGGTCCCCCCGCGCCCCGTACGGGCCGAGCGGCCGGCCAAGGTGATCGTCCTGGACGTGCGCCGCAAGGCGCGTCTCGAGGCGGCACGACCCGAACGGCAGCCCCCGCGGGATGCCGCGTAAGACCGACGAGCCGCACGCCGGATTCATGCCTGCGGCTCGTCGCACGCGCTCGGCGCGGGCGCGGGGGGTGCCCGCGCCGAGCCGCAGGCGGATGTGGCGAAACCTGGCAGACGCACCGGTCTCAGAAACCGGCGGCCTTCGGCCGTGGGGGTTCGACTCCCTCCATCCGCACCTTCCCGTCGCGCCCCATCGCGGCCCCGGGTTCGAAGGCGCACCGCCGAAGTCGTCCAGGCGGTGCGCCAGAGTCCCTGATGAACGTCGAGAGGAGCGAAATGGATTCCGCAGAGCTGGTCGAGCGAGGCACGATTCTCCGGGCGACGGTTGGGTCGACCGTGCACGGCCTCCATCACGGCGGACAGGACGACCGCGACGAGATGGCCGTGTTCGTCGAGCCGCCCGAGTACCTGCTCGGGCTCGCCCGCGCACGCGGGATCAAGGGAGGCCTCTACGGGTTCGAGCACTACGTCGAGCGGACGCAGCCGGAGGGTGTCCGATCCGGCCCGGGCGACCTCGACCTCGTCGCGTACAGCCTGCGCAAGTACATGCGGCTCGCGCTTAAGGGACATCCGACGATCCTTCTGCTCCTGTTCGTGCCGGAGGAGCTCATCGAGACGAAGACGATCCTCGGCGACGAGCTGCGATCGCTCGCCCCGGCGATCCTCTCGCGGCGAGCGGGACGCGGGTACCTCGGCTATCTCCACGGCCAGAAGGAGCGCCTGCTCGGCGTGCGCGGCCAGAAACGCGTGAACCGGCCCGAGCTCGTCGAGGCGCACGGCTACGACACGAAGTACGCGATGCATGCCGCGCGCCTCGGCTACCAGGGCCTCGAGCTGCTCGAGACCGGCCGGGTCACGCTCCCGATGTCCGAGCCGGAGCGGTCGCGCGTGATGGCGATCCGCACCGGTGAGCGGACGCTCGACGAGGCGATCGAGGAGATCGACGAGGTCGAGCGCCGTCTGGGCGAGGCGCTCGAGCGGACGTCCCTTCCGGCAGCGCCCGACCGCACGACGGTCGACCGCTTCCTCGTCGACGCCCACCGTCGCGCCTGGGGCTGGTAGGCGCCCCGGGGGTCGCATAGCCTCGCCCGATGACCGAGACGCCGGCAGAGCGATACGTCGTGCTCGGGCTCGAGCTCGGCCGGCACGTCGAGGGGATCGCCGAGGCGTACTTCGGCCCGCCCGAGCTCGCGGAGGCCGTCGACGCGGCGCCGCTGGTGGAGCCGCGCGAGCTCGTCGACCGGGCGGACCTCCTGCTCGCCGACCTCCCCGACGGCTGGCTTCGCGACCAGGTGCGTGGGCTACGGGCCTACGCCGGAGTGCTCGCGGGCGAGGCGCCCTCGTACGCCGACGAGGTGGAGCAGTGCTACGGCGTGCGGCCGCGCCGCACCGACGAGTCGGTCTTCGCGGCCGCGCACGACGAGCTCGATCGGCTCCTCCCGGGAGCCGGTCCCGTCGCGGAGCGTCATCGCGCCTGGGAGGAGTCGATCCGCGTGCCGGGCGACGCGGTCGAGCGCGGGGTCACGGCGGTCATCGAGGAGGCACGCAGGCAGACGCGGGCTCTCGTCGAGCTTCCGGAGGGCGAGGACGTCGCCGTCGAGATGGTCCACGACGAGCCGTGGCTCGCGTTCTGCGAGTACCTCGGCGACCTGCAGAGCACGATCTCGGTCAACGTCGGCCTGCCGATCTCCGCGCTCGAGCTGCTCACTCTCGCGATCCACGAGACATACCCGGGCCATCACACCGAGCGCTGCTGCAAGGAGCGGACGCTGGTCCGCGGTCGCGGCCTCCTCGAGGAGACCCTGGTGCTCGTCCCGACGCCCCAGTCGATGGTCGCGGAGGGAATCGCCACGATCGCACCGTGGCTGCTGCTCGAGGGAGACGGCGCCGCGGCGCTTGTGGACGTCGTCCGGCGCGAGACCGGTGTCGACTTCGATCTCGACCTCGGGCTCGCTGTCGAGCACGCGCTCGAGCCCTGCCGATGGGCGAACCTCAATGCGGCACTGATGCTCCACGAGGCCGGGGCGGAGGAGACGGAGGTGCAGGCGTATCTCGAGTTGTGGGGTCTCCTGACACCGGACATGGCCGCGCACCGGATCCGGTTCCTCCAGGAGCCGACCTCGCGGACGTACGTCATCACCTACCTGGCCGGGCGCGAGCTCACGCGCGCCTACGTCGGCGCAGACATCGCCCGATTCGGGCACCTGCTCACCGAGCAGGTGCGTGTCGGCGAGCTGCTCGACGCCGGCGGCGACACCACGCCTCCGTAGCTCAGCGGACGAGAGCACCGGGCTTCGACCCCGGGCGCAGAGGTTCGAATCCTCTCGGAGGCCCTTCCCGACACCGTGGCCGAGCGGCGAGGCGCGCGCCTGCAAAGCGCGACACGGCGGTTCGACTCCGCCCGGTGTCTTGACAGACGACGACAATGGAGGAAGCGATGCACGTGAAGACGTTCGGTCCGGTCGATCGGCGCAGCCTCGAGCAGCTCGAGCGCTGCATGGCGGCCGGAGACGCCGAGCTCGGCGTCCTCTGCGCCGACCACCACCCCGGCTACTCACAGCCGATCGGCGGTGCTGTTGCCTATGAAGGCCACGTCTCGCCGTCGGGAGTCGGCTACGACATCGGCTGCGGCAACAAGGCGGCGCTCACCGACCTGCATCGAGACGACCTGGGTGCGCTCGGCGGCACAGAGGCCGTCATGCGGGAGATCACGCGGCGAATCTCCTTCGGCGTCGGCGTGCCGGCGCAGGAGCGCGTCGACCACCCGGTGCTCGAGAGGATCCGAACCGCGGACTTCGCTCCGCAGCGGAAGCTCGCGCAGCTCGCCGAGTCGCAGCTCGGCACCGTGGGCTCGGGCAACCACTACGTGAACCTGATGGCGGACGAGGACGACCGTGTGTGGGTCGGTGTCCACTTCGGCTCGCGCGGCTTCGGCCACAGGACCGCGTCGGGCTTCCTCGCGCTCGCGCAGGGTCTTCCTTTCGACGGCAAGGCGCACGAGGGCGAGATGGACTCGCCGCCGGTGCTGTTCGAGACCGGCTCCGAGCTCGGCGAGTCGTACGTCTCCGCGATGGAGCTCGCCGGCGAGTACGCGTACGCCGGCCGCGACGTCGTGGTCGACAAGGTGCTCGAGATCCTCGGCGCCCGCGCGGAGCACGAGGTGCACAACCACCACAACTTCGCGTGGCACGAGGAGCACGGCGGCCGCACGTACTGGGTCGTGCGCAAGGGATGCACGCCGGCCCGGCCGGGCCAGGAGGGCTTCGTCGGCGGCTCGATGGGCGACGAGTCCGTGATCCTCGAGGGCGTCGAGTCCCCGGAGAACGAGGAGGCGCTCTTCTCGACGGTGCACGGAGCCGGCCGCGTGATGAGCCGCTCGCAGGCCGCGGGCCGCGTCAAGCGGCGGAAGCGGTTCGTCTGCCGGAACCGCGACTGCGATCGGATCACGGACGGCGAGCCCTGCCCGGTGCACCCGGAGGCGGGGGTGATGAAGACGTCGGTGACCGAGCAGGTCCGGCCCGGTCTCGTCGACTGGCCGGCGGTGCAGGCGCGCCTGCGCGAGCAGGGCATCGTGCTCGTCGGAGGCGGCGCGGACGAGGCGCCCGAGGTGTACAAGCGCCTGCCGGACGTGCTCGCCGCGCACGGCGGCACGATTCGCGTGAAGCATCGGCTCCGGCCGCTCGGCGTCGCGATGGCCGGTCGCGACGTCCACGACCCGTACAAGGACTGAGGGCCGCGCGAGCGGCCCTCAGTCGTTCCGCGCCGCCGTGTGGTCGCTCATCGCGTCGACCGGGGTCGGTGTGATAGAACTCGACAGCCGTCGTCGCGCGCGACCGAAA
>Ga0207648_10002900_pt1 | contig 18152 bp, 13 predicted proteins | sample KBSMisM32_FD_184310 | JGI IMG/M metagenome (GOLD analysis project Ga0207648, IMG submission 184310) | Miscanthus rhizosphere microbial communities from Kellogg Biological Station, Michigan, USA - KBS Miscanthus M3-2 (SPAdes) (version 2) | ecosystem: Host-associated > Plants > Roots >...
GCTCGGCATCATCTCCGGCTCGCGCACCACGACGGCGTCGCTCGGACTGGTATGCGATCAGGCCAAGAGCCAGGTCCCGGCGCTCGGCTACACCGTGACATACGCCGTCGGCAACACGCTGCTGACGATCTGGGGCATGGTCCTCATCATGATGCTGTAAGCCCGCGCGCCGGCTCCGTTCAGACTCACGAGGAAGAAATTCATGGACACTCTGACACTCGAACAAGACGCTCTGAAGCTCAAACAGTACGAGAAGCTCGGCCCCTTCGAGATCAAGGACTTCCTCGCCAAGGTGGCGACGAAGTCCGCGGAGGAGGCCTCGCTCACCTATCTGAACGCCGGTCGCGGCAATCCGAACTGGGTGGCGACCGAACCGCGCGAGGCGTTCTTTCTGCTCGGCCAATTCGCGGTCAAGGAGAGCAAGCGCGTCCTCGATCTGCCGCCGGGCGTGGGCGGGATGCCCAAGGCCGCCGGCGTCGCGGGCCGGCTCGAGGCCTACCTGGGAAAGCACGCTGACATGCCGGGTGCACCCTTCCTGCAGCGGATGGTGCCGTTCGCGGTGAAGAAGTTCGGCTTCGATCCCGACAAGTTCGTGCACGAGCTCGTGGACTCCATCATCGGCGACCACTACCCGGTGCCGGACCGGATGCTGGTGCACAACGAACAGATCGTCCACGAGTACCTGGAGTGGGCGATGTGCGGGACCCCGAAGCCCAAAGGCAAGTTCAAGATCTACGCGGTCGAGGGCGGCACCGCCGCCATGTGCTACATCTTCAAGTCGCTCAAGACCAACCGCATCCTCAACCAGGGCGACACCATCGCGCTCGGCGTGCCGATCTTCACGCCCTACCTGGAGATGGCGCATCTCGAGGACTACGACCTGCATTTCGTCGAGGTGCATGCCAAGCAGGAGCACAAGTTCCAGTACCCGGCGGAGGAGCTCGAGAAGCTGCTCGATCCGAAGATCAAGGCGTTCTTCGTCGTCAACCCCGGCAACCCGTTTGCCGTGGCGATGTCGCCCGACACGATCAAGAAGATCGGCGCCGTCCTCGAGAAGCGCCCGGATCTCATCCTGCTGACCGATGACGTCTACGGCACCTTCGTCCCGGGCTTCCGTTCCTTGATGGGGGCGTTCCCGAAGAACACCATCGGCGTCTACTCCTACAGCAAGTACTTCGGCTGCACCGGCTGGCGCCTCGGCACCATCGCGGTCCACGAGGACAACATCTTCGACGCGATGATCGCCAACCACCCCGAAGCCACCAAGAAGCTGCTGGACAAACGCTACGGTGGGCTGACGCTGGAACCGCGCAAGTTCGCGTTCATCGACCGCATCGTGGCCGACAGCCGCGATGTCGCGCTGAATCACACCGCCGGCCTGTCGCTGCCGCAGCAGGTGATGATGTCGCTGTTCTCGCTGGCCGAGCTGATGGACGAAAAGAAGGACTATCAGAAGGCCTGCATCGGCATCTGCAAGAAGCGCGTGGAAGCGACCATCGACGGGCTGGGCATCGAGGTCGGCGAGAACCAGTACTTCGACTGGTACTACGGGCTGATCGACTTCGAATTCTGGGTGCACAAGTACCTGGGCGACGACGTCGTCGCGTGGATGAAGGAGCACGTCCACCCGCTCGACATCGTGTTCCGGCTGGCCGAGGACCACGGCATCGTCCTGCTCAACGGCAGCGGGTTCGCCGCGCCAGACTGGTCGGTGCGCATCTCGTTCGCGAACCTCGACGACCACGTCTACGACGACATCGGCCGGGCGGTGCGCGCTATCGCGCGCGGCTACCGGCAGGCCTACGAGGCGGCCACGGGCAAGAGTGCCCTGCCGCCCCGCGGAGGGGCTCCAGCCGCGCCGAAGCAGAAGGCCTGACACACCCTCCCACGCTCACGCGCCAAGAAGCCCGGGCCCGTCAATAGAACGGGCTCGGGCGGTGCGTTCCGCCCACCAGACACATCGTCGTTACGACGGCCACTTCCTTGCTTCGAAGACTGCAGGCATGTCTTCACTCATCACGGCCGTCCGCCAGGTGGCGCGCGGTCTCAACCGCCGCGTGGACGACCGCTTCTGCCTCATCAGCGAGCGGCAGCTGGTCGGTACGAACGGATTCGCGTTCGTCCCGTCGATGGAGCTGACTGAAAAGGACGTGCTCGACGCGCTGATGAAGCTGGGCTACAACGTGCGCGGGGCTTGGCGGCTCATCGTGGACGCGCGACGGTCTTTCGTAGGGTAGCGTCTGAGCGAGCTCGGCCGGGGCGTAGAATCGAGGCCGACTCTGCCCCGCAGACCGCGCAATGGATGGTGAACGCTCGCGGCGGATCACGTTTCTCTATCTCGAAGCCCTCGCGCTGCCGACTGAGGAGCGAGTCGCCTTTCTCGGCTCCGTGTGCGGCAACGATTCCGCGCTGCGTCGAGAGCTCGAATCGCTGCTCGACGGCGGCACGCCTGCGCACGAGCGTCTGACCACATCTGCAACGGTGACATCGGCGGAGGCCGGAGCCTCCGCCGAAAGCGTCAGCACGGTGGCGCCAGGACACGTTCTGGGAAGCTACCGGATCGAGCGCCTGCTGGGGCGTGGCGGTATGGCCACGGTGTATCTCGCCCACGACTTGAAGCATCGCCGAACCGTGGCCCTCAAAGTCCTGGAGTCGCGGATCGCCGCGGCGGTCGGGACCGTGCGCTTCTTACGGGAGATCGAGATCGCGGCCCGGCTCGTGCACCCGCACATCCTGCCGCTCTTCGACTCGGGCGCCGCCGGCGATCAGCTGTTCTATGTGATGCCTCACGTGGAAGGGGGATCGCTGCGGGCGCGCCTCCGGCACGACGCTCCACTGCCGCTGGACGAAGCGCTGCGGCTCGCCCGGGAAGTCGCAGCTGCGCTGGGACATGCGCATGGGCAGGGATTCATTCACCGCGACATCAAGCCCGAGAACATTCTCCTGTCGGACGGCATGGCGTTGGTCGCGGACTTCGGGATCGCGCGCGTCATGAGCGCGAGCGGCGCCGAGAAGGTGACCGGCACCGGTGCGGCGCTTGGCACGCCTCTCTACATGAGCCCCGAACAGGCGCTGGACACCGGGAACGTCGGCCCGCCGGCCGATCTCTACAGCCTCGCGTGTGTGCTGTACGAAATGGTGACGGGAGAGCCGCCGTTCACGGGATCGAACGTGATGGCGGTACTCGCGCGTCATATCTCCGACGCGGTGCCACCGCTCAACGCGAAACGACCGGGAATTCCGGATGGCATCGAGCGCGTCATCGAGAAGGCGCTCGCGAAAGCCCCCGAAGACCGCTATGCGACCGCCGCGCAGTTCGCCGAAGCGTTGATCGCCGGCGCCATGGGAACGCCGCTTCCGGCTCCCTCGACCAGCACGCACGCCGCTATTCCGCACAATCTGCCGCCACAGCGCACCAGCTTCGTCGGGCGCGAAAAAGAGCTGCACGAGTGCGCGAGGCTCGTGCAGGAGACGCGGCTCCTGACTTTGACCGGCATCGGCGGCTGCGGGAAGACCCGCCTGGCGCTGAAGATCGCGGAAACCCTGCTGGCGAGCTATCCAGACGGAGTGTGGTTCGTGGACCTGGCCCCACTCTCCCAACGGAGCGGCGTGGTCGACGCGCTGGCGCTGGCGCTGGCCGTGCGGGGCGAGCCGGGGCGCGATCTCACCGAGACGCTGTGTCGCCACGTACGGGGCAAGCGGGTGCTCCTGGTGCTGGACAACTGCGAACACGTGCTGGACCCGGCCAGGGAATTGGTGGACGCGCTGCTTGGTGCCGGGACCGAGCTGCGGATTCTGGTCACCAGCCGGGAAGGTCTCGGGATCGACGGCGAGCGAGCAGTCCCGGTGCGCTCGCTTCCAGTTCCGGGGCCGGAATCGGCGGGCGACCTCCAGGCGGTCGAGGCGTCGGCGGCGGTGCGGCTGTTCGTGGACCGCGCGCGGATCGTGGATCCCGACTTCGCGCTCACGATGGAGAACGCCGCCGGAGTCGCGGACATCTGCCGGCGGCTCGATGGCATCCCTCTGGCGATCGAACTGGCCGCTCCGCGCGTGAAGGTGCTGTCGGTCGAAGAGATCAGGGCCAAGCTCGACGATCGATTCCGGCTCCTGACGGGAGGCAAGAGGGCGTTGCCGCGCCACCAGACGCTGTGGTCGGTCTTCGAGTGGAGCTACGACCACCTCACGTCGGACGAGCAGCGTCTGTTCCGGCTGTTGTCGGTGTTTGCCGACGGCTGGACGATGGCGGCGGCGACGGCGGTCTCGAGTGAGGCGGAAGACGAATTCGAGATCTTGGAGCTGCTGACGCGCCTGGTCGACAAGTCTCTGGTCGTCGTGGAGCGGGTGGCACCCGAGCGCGTGCGCTATCGGCTCCTGGAAACGTCCCGGCAGTTCGCCCAACAGAAGCTCCACGATGCAGGAGAGGGGGAGGCTGAACGCAGACGGCACCTGGAGTACTTCGCGCGCTGGGCAGAGGCGCGCGAGCCGCTCGCGGTTGGACCGCAGCGCGGAGAGTGGCTGGTCGACATGGAACGGGAGCACCAGAACATCCACGCCGCGCTCGAGTGGAGCGACGCCGCGACAGGTGGAGCTGAGCCAGCCCTGAGACTGGTCGCAGCCGTCTGGCGCTACTGGCCCACGCGCGGGCTCTCTGCGCTGGGGCGCGAACGGCTGACGCAGGCGCTCGGGCGCCCAGGCGCGGCGGAGCCGACGGCAGCCCGCGCGCGGGCGCTCTCGGGCGCCGGACGCCTGGCCCAGCGTCAGGGCGCGCTGGCGGAAGCGCGGGTACTGTTGGAGGAGAGTCTGTCGCTCTGCAACCGCTTCGGCGACCGCACCGGAATGGCACGGGCGCTCAACAACCTGGGTCTTGTGTGCAGTCAGCAGGGCGACCGCGACGGAGCCCGCGCGCGCTTCGAAGAGAGCCTCGCCTTGGCGCGCCAGAGCGGGGATCAGCGAGGCGCTTCCATGTGCTTGAACAACCTCGCGGAACAAGCCAGGGAGCGTGGCGACCTCAAGTCCGCACGTCCGCTGTATGAAGACGCGCTCGCCGAAGCGCGCGCCGGCGGAGACCCGGGCAACATCGCACTGTGCCTGCAGAACCTCGCCATCCTGCTGCTGCAAGACGGGAACCCGGAGGGGGCGGGCGTATTCAACCTCGAGGCGTTGCGCATCGTGCGGGACCTCGGTCTTCGGGCCTTGGGCGTGGGGGTCATCGAGGTTGCGGGGGGACTCGCCCTTGCGTCGGGGGACCTGACGCACGGCATCCGGCTCGGCGCCGCCTCCCTCTCTCTATTTCAAGCCATGGGCATCACCCGAGATCCCATGAACGCGCGCATGCAAGCCCACTACATGGCATCGGTGCGCTCGGTCCTCAGCACGACCGCGTTCGAGCAGGCACGAATCGACGGCGCGAACCTCAGCTACGAGGCCGCGCTCGAGGAGGCTGAGGCGTGGCTCGAACAACGCTGCGCTCCCCCTTAGCCCGGCAGCCACTTTGCATCGAGCGACCGCCGTTACGGTCCTGGGGCCGAAATCAGGCGAAATCGCACGTGCGAGCCGACCTTTTGTCTCCCCAGCGAATGACATCACCCTCAATCGAAGAGAGCAGAGGAACCATGAAACTTCGCATTCTCGGTCTGCTGGCGTTCGTGGTGCTGGCAGCGCCGATCCCAGCGCATGCGGACCTCATTGGCGCGAACGTGTTTGGCACCTTGGCATTCAGCTTCCCGCCCGGGTCCGGGCAGTTTTGGTCGCCGCAGAACGCCGTGGTCGGGGCGGGCATCGAGTACAGCTACACCGACGGGGCGAACGACGATCAGGCGAACTTCACCGGCACACAGCTGATCATTACGGACAACGTGAAAGCCGGCGCCAACGGCTGGAAGATGACCTTCCAGAGCATCGCGTTCCTCGGAGCGGCCTTTGGGGAAGTGTCGGACAACTTCACGAGCGGCGGCGTGAACGGCTCGCTTGTTGGTGACCTGCTCACGTTCACGTGGGTCGGAACCGACGCCTCGCCCGGCCTCCTGACGGCTGTCTACAACATCACCCCGGCTGCGGTTCCCGAACCGGCGACGCTCCTGCTCCTCGGCACCGGCCTGGGCATGGGTGCCCTTCGGCGCCGGATGAAGAGAACGTAAGGTTCGTCGAAACCTCTGGTGCAGGGCGCCGTCGTCCGCCCTGCACCTTCGCTTCCCTCCTGGAAAGCGCCCGCACGGCGCTCAACAGGGCGCTGGCGCTGCAGGGGAACTTCCCGGGCGCGGACGATGCCCGGCGGACGCTGTCGTCGCTCTGACGAACCTCAGTCTTCCTGCCGCCGACGCGTCGACAGACGCTCGATTTGCCACTCGATAATCGTCAGCAGGTTCTCGAGCTTGATGAACAGCAGGTGCGTGGCTTCAAACAGGCGCGCCGCTTCGTCGAGATCGACCATCGTGTGTGTCACGGCGAGCTGCGACGCGGCGTCGGCCTGCAGCCCCGCTGACAACCGCGCGATTGCGACGCGAGCGTCTGCGAGGCGCCCGGCAGCGTGCTGGAAACGAAGGGGGTTCAACACGGCCGGCCCATGCGCTGGAGTCAGCACACGGAATGCCATTTCGTTGCGATCCGCAAATAGACGGGCCTCAAGCACTTGCGGACAAGCGCCAAGCCAAGGAGCCGAAGCTCTTGTAATTATTTACAAGCGGCAGAACGCGCGGGGCTCGCGCGCGTGCTACCGCGGCGTCCCCGCCGTGCTCCGTTCCTGAACGCGGGCGCCCCTCATGATGTTCTGCAAGGCGTAATTCCCTTCGTGGCATGCGTATTCGAACATGCCGTACCGGTCGTCGCGCTCGAGGTTGTACCGGATCGTGAAGGGCGCAGTCCACGTCATCGGGTCGTTGATCGTCACCGAGTAGCTGAGCGCGGTGGGGCTGGTGCGTGTGAAGCGCTCGGTCACCTTCATCGACTCGCTGGCGCCGGCGCCATTCATACCCACGCCAGGGCGATCGAGGAAGTTGGTGGTCTCGATCACCAGCGTATCGCCGTCCCAGCGGCCGCGTGAATCACCGAGATAGCTGCGGATCCCTGGGCCTGGGTGCGGGCGGCCGTCGAGCGGCACGATGCGCGACTCGTGGATCATCTCGTTGACGAAGATCACGTAGCCGGGCGCCTGCACGATCTCGTTGCCGTTGTTGTAGCCGCTCGGCAGCACCGATCCCGTGAGGCCGCGCGTGATGCAGCGCTCGGTCAGGTTGAAGTCCGTGTAGGACGCAGCCTCGCCAGATTCGCGAGTGCGACGCTCGGCGACGCGCTTTTGCGCCGCCGGCGTGAGCGCCGGCAGGCGGCCGTTCGGGGGATCGACGATCAACGACGCCTGACGCTGCGCCCCGGACCGTTCGAACCAGTGCTGCGGCGGCGACTGTCCCCCACCCACGACGCCGAACGGGACGCTCGGGTGCGCGAAGTCGAAGTCCTCCAAATCCTGATCCTTCTGTTTGGCCAGCTGCGCCGCACGTTCCGCGAATTCCTTGTCGTTCAGCGTGTCCCGCGTGCCGAACGATTCGGCGCGCTGCAGCGGGACCGCGTTCATGCGGGTACTCGGCCACTTCCCTTCGAGGTCCGGGTCGCCCCACGACGTTCGCGGCACGCGATAGGTCGACTGTGCCTGAGCGGCGAGAACGAAGCCGAGCACGACGAATAGGGCAAGGATGGCGGCGTGAATCTGGCGCATGAGTTCCTCTCCAAAGGAGGTAGGGTGCGAGAACTATAGTTCGCCTAGAATCGACCCCGCGCGCTGCAGCACGCATCCCTCGAAAGGGGTAGTTCATGGTGACGAGGCGCAAAACCCTTCAGCTGGCCTGTGTGTGCGTCGCGCTGAGCGCCACTCCGCTCGCGCTGCGCGTCGCGCGCGCGGCAGATTCACCGGTGTCGACAGTGGACACGCTGGCGCGCAACGTGGAACGCGCCGAAGCGATCCGCGCCGTCAAGAACCTTCAGTACGCCTACTCGCAGTACGCGCAGTTCGGGAGATGGGCCGACCTGGGCGCACTGTTCACCGAGGACGGCCAGGCGATCTACGGCAACGACGAAATCAAAGGGCGCGCCGCGATCACGCAGTACCACACCAGCACGTTCGGCGGCGGCAAGGCCGGTCTGCCGCCCGGCGTCCTGAACAGCCACTTCGTCGACGTGCCGCTCGTGAATCTGTCGGCCGACGGCAACAGCGCCAAGGCGCGGTGGTACGGGTTCTCGATGCTCGGCGGCGGCGCCACTGCGCGCTGGGACAGCGGCACCTTCCAGAACGAGTACGTGAAGGACGACGGCGTGTGGAAGATCTCGCGCCTGCACTACTACCCGCAGTTCGGCGGTCTGGTCGAGAAGGGCTGGGAGGCGTACAGCAATCCGCTTCCCCGCGTGCCGTATCACTTCAAGAGCGAAGACGAGTCGGGCACGCCCATCCCTCCACCCGTGGGGCCGGCGCCGAAGACCACGGCGACGCTCGGCAGCCTCGAGCAGCGAATCGACACACTCAACGCCGAGGATCAGGCGCGCAATCTGCAGAACGCCTACGGCTACTACATCGATCGCAAGATGTGGGACGACGTCATCGACCTGTTCACGCCGGACGGTGTGCTCGACATCGGCGGGGTCGGCACCTACGAAGGGCCCGCGAACATCCGCCGGGCGCTCGAACGCGACGGCCCCGCCGGTCTCAAGCAAGGACAACTCAACGACCATCCGCTGTTCGACACACTGATCGAGATCGCGGCCGGCGGCGGCGAGGCGCGCGTGCGCGGGCTGGACCTCGGCATGCTCGGCGACTTCGCCAGCGGCCGGGCGCAGTGGTCCGTCAGCGTGTTCGTGAATCGCTTCGTGAAGCAGGACGGCGCCTGGAAGATTCGCGAGATGCGCGTGTTTCCGCTCGCGAAGAACGACTACGCGCAAGGCTGGATGGCCAACGCCGGCAACGTGCCCCCGGCTTTCCTGTCCCATCCGGTGACCGGCAAGCGCCCAGCCGCCACCGCGGCGGCGGCGCCGTCCGGCACGAGTGAGGCGCGCATTGCCGAAGCCGAACGCAAGCTGGCGATGTCGATGGCCTACGACGGCGCCGTGAACATCACCAGCGCCTACACGCACTACATCGACGACAGCCAGTGGACCAGCATGGGCGCGATCTTCGCCGAGCACGGCAACAAGCACGTGCCCTTCAACGGCTACTACATCGGTCCCGAGCGCATCGCCCACCGGCCGGGCGCGCAGGTGGCGCCCAACGGCAACGCTCCCGGGCGAGGCGGCTGGCACTGGCTGATGCAGCCCGTGGTCACCGTCGCGTCCGACGGACGCTCAGCCAAGATGCGCACGCGCCTCTTCCACCCCGCCGTGGGCTTCAACGTGGGGGGCGGGATCGAAGGCGGGATGTACCCGAACAACCAGGCCGTGCTCGAGAAGGGCGCCTGGAAATTGTGGAGCCTGACGATCGACGAGCCGTATTTCTCCGCGGCGTGGCCCAACGGCTGGGGACGCCCCATGCCGGTGCGCCAGCCGCCGACGCCACGGCCCGCGGCGGCGCCAGCCGCGGCGGTCCCGACGATTCCTGGCAGCGTCATCTATCCGCCCAACGTCGCACAGGGCCTGCTCGGGAAGCGCATGGAGGGATTCGTCGGCGGCACCGGCGACGCGATCAGATGGCCCGGCATCCTCAACATGTGGTTCCACTACAAGAACCCGGTCAGCGGACGCGTGCCGGAGTACTACTGGCCCAATTGCGGCGTCTGTGAATACGCGCCCTATCTCAGCATGGAGAAGTACGGGTACCTGCTGCCGCCGTCTTGAAGGGGACCACATGCGGGCTTTCACCGTCTCGCTCCTTGTCGTCCTGTCCCTCACGGCCGCGCCCCACGCCGACAGCGCGCTCGACGATCTGGCGCGTGACGTCGACCGCACCGAGAGCCTGCGCGCTGTCCTGAACCTCCAACGCGTCTATGCCCAGCACGCGCAGGCCGGCTCGTGGAACGCGGTGGGCGCGCTGTTCGCCGCGGACGGCCGCTTCGTGTTCGACGGGCTGATCAAGCCGGAACAGACCATCAAGGGGCCGAGCGCGATCGCCGCCTTCCTGCGCGCCCGCTACGGCGGCGGCTACGAAGGGCTCAAGGCCGACGGGCTGTCGACGATGATGATCGACGCGCCGGTGGCGAACCTCTCGGCCGACGGCACGAGCGCGCAGGTGCGCTGGGAAACGTGGACCTTCCATGGCGCCGCGGGCCAGGCACGGGTGGAAGGCGGCGTGTTCGAGAACGAGTACGTCCGCCAGGACGGCGTGTGGAAGATCGCGACGGTCCACTACTATCCAGAATTCGACGGCCCCTACGACACGGGGTGGACCAACTGGGGCGGCGGCCAGCTGCCCGTGGTGCCTCGCCACTACACGGTGGATTCAGCCGGCATTCCCATCCCGCCGGCAGCGGGCCCCGCGCCGAAGAGCAACACGACGCTGGCGTCGCTGCAGAAGCGGATCGACCGGCTGAATGACGAGGACCGCATCCGCAACCTGCAGTCGGCCTACGGCTACTACCAAGACCGCAAGATGTGGGACGACGTCGTCGATCTGTTTGCGGACGACGGTGTGGTCGGAGTCGGCGGCGAGGGCATCTGGCGCGGCAAGACCGAGATAGGCCGCTGGCTCCGCACGATGGGTCCGGCCGGGCTCCGCCACGGTCAGCTTAACGACCGCGTTCAGTTCGACGTGACGGTCGAGATCGCCTCCGGCGGCAACGAGGGGTGGGCGCGCGGGATCGAGCTCGGCATGCTCGGTGAAGCGGACCAGCAAAAGGGTTGGTGGGAAGTCGCCGCGTTCAAGAACCGCTTCGTGAAAGAGGGCGGCGTCTGGAAGCTCCGCGAGCTGCGCCGCTTCCCGCTCATGAAGGCCGACGTCTTCCAGGGCTGGGGCACGGGGCGCACCGTGGCAGGCGTCGACCTGCCGGCCTTCCTCGGCGCACAGGCGCTGACCGGCGCGATCCCGGCGGGCAACCCGGCGCCCATCACGCTCGCGGAGGCCAGACGGCGGCTGGCGCGCTCGGCCGCGTTCGACGGGGTGATGAACGTGTCGGCCGCCTACGGGCACTTCCTCGACGAAGAGAATCCGGCCGGCTTCATCGGCGTCCTGGCCACCAAAGGATTCAAGGGCGGACGCACCGGCTACTACGTGACGCGCGCCAGCAACAACAAGGCGCGCGTGCAGGGCAACCCGCCCACGACGCGCGAGGGCGTCTCGTATCACTGGCTGATGCAGCCGGTCGTGTTGATCTCGGACGACGGCCGCTCCGCGAACGCACGCATGCGCCTGTTCCAGCCCCGCACCGGCAAGACCGTCGGAAAGGCCGGCGATTTCCTCGGCGCGATGGTGCTGGAAAGCACGTATCACGACGGCTACGTGCTCGAGGACGGCATCTGGCGGATCTGGGATCTGACAGTGGACCCGCAATACATCCGCCCCGTGGCGTTCAAGGATGGCATCTGGGCCAAGGCCACCGACCCACCGCCGCCCGATCCCAACGCGCCTCGCCGCGCCGCTCCCCCGGCTCGCGCCTCCCGGCTCGACATCACGGCCGACGACCTCGGCGCGAAGCCGGACACGGTGCAGTGGCCGAGCATCAAGCCGATGTGGTTCAGTTATACCAACCCGGTGAGCGGGCGCGTCCCCGAGCTGTATCAGAAGGACTGCGTGCCGTGTGGCATTCGGCCCGATCTGCGGTACGACGCGAACGGCTATCAGCAGCCGCCCGATGCGCCGGCCGCAAACCGCGCGCCTTAGTGAAACGGAGGGAGAGATGAACGCTCGACGCCTTGGCCTTGCTGTTGGTCTCGCCGCGCTCGTGTTCGCGGCGCAGTTCCCGTCCGCGCAGACATGGACGCCGCCCCGAACGCCGGACGGTCATCCCGACTTTCAGGGCGTGTGGGTGAACAACATCGCGACGCCGCTCGAGCGGCCGGACGCGCTCGCGGGGCGGGCGACGCTGACCGACCAGGAACTGGCGGCGATGAAGAAGAAGGCACACGAGATGTTCAGCGGCCAGGGAGACGCCGCCTTCGGCGACACCGTCTTCAATGTCGTGTGGGCCAACGTCAAGGGGACCCGATCCGGATTCAAGAGCGTCGACGGCGAGACGGGCGACTACAGCTCGGTCTGGACCGTCGAACGAGATTGGGAGAATCGCACCTCGCTGATTTTCGATCCCCCGGACGGCAAGATGCCGCCGATGATCGCCGAGGCGAAAAAGCGGCGCGACGACACCCTGGCGGCCATGAACCGCGTGCCGGCCGGTCCGGAGGATCGGCCGCTGCAGGAGCGGTGCATCACCTATGGCTCGCCAAGCCTGGTGGCGGGGTACCAGAGCGCCTACGAGATCGTGCAGGGCTCGAACTCCGTGGTCATGACGATGGAAATGATTCACGACACCCGCGTGATCACGCTCGACAAGCGTGCCCACGTCGCGCCCACGGTGCGGCAGTGGCTCGGCGACTCGCGCGGGCACTGGGAAGGCGACACGCTCGTCGTGGACACGACCAACTACAAGCCCAGAAGCTTCATGAGCCGATCCAGCGAGCAGCTCCACGTGGTCGAGCGACTGTCACTGAGCTCCCCCGACACGCTGCGCTACGAAATCACCATCAACGACCCCGGCACGTGGACCAAGCCGTGGAGCCTGATGATCCCGTTGAAGCGCGCGGACCATCCGATGTGGGAGTACGGCTGCCATGAAGGCAACTACGGAATGGCGGGCATCTTGACGGGAGCACGCGCCGAGGAGCGCGACCAAAGGTCGACGCCGCGTTGACTTCAAAGGCGTCGAAAGCGCAGGTTCGCTCGAACCATGCGGAAAATGACTGCTCTCTCGTACGGCCCAACAATTGCTAGCCCAGCCGCCGGAGGTTGACTCGTGCGCTATTTGCCCCTTACCGGCTTCCTGATTCTCGCTGGTCTGACTGCGTCGGCTCCGGCCGCCGACGCCGCCGTCATCACGATCAACTTCGAGGAGTTTGCCCCCGACAACGGCAACGGCGGGATGCCCGCTAATCGATATGCGGGCCTTGGTGTCACCTTCGCCGCCACGGACGACGGGACTACGTGGGCTGGGCTCGGAGGCGGCGACCCCGGAAACTGGGGACTCGCGGGGACCAACGGTTCCACCTTTGCCGGCTTCAACGGCGACAGCTACGGGCTGTCGATGTTCTTCGCCCCGGGCATCACGGCGTTCAGCCTGGATGCCTCCCGGTCGAACGGTTCGGGCGCTGGCGACTCGGTCACGGTTCAAGCCTGGGCCGGAGCCACGCTGCTGCAGTCGCAGACGATCGCGTTGGGCGCCATCAACACCTGGAGCGCCTTCTCCCTTGGAGGTCCGAACGCCGCGAACGAGATTCGGATCTTCGGGAGCGGTCAGGGCTTTCACCCGTTTGGCATCGACAACATCAGGTTTACGACGGTTCCCGAGCCGACGACGATGCTCCTTCTCGGCGCCGGCATCGCGGCACTCGGCGCGCGGCGCTATCGGCGAAACACGTAACGCGTTTCCTGCGCTGGCTATGCAAAGGCGACCTTCGGGTCGCCTTTGTCGTTTGTGGGGACTCTCGCCGGAGAGGCGCCGTGGGCAGACTTTGGTGTCCGAGGTGCGGCCCTTCCGAGCGCGTCTCGCGTCGTCCTCGCCGAAGACCCTCGGCCGGCGCTATTGCTGAGCTTCGCACAGGATTTGCAGGCACAGGCGCGTAGGAGACCCTTCATGCGTCGAATGAGTGCCTTGGCCGCCGCGGTGGCCGCGATCGGTTTCGTCCTGACGGCCACGCCCGCACGCGCAGGGGCCTTCGTCTTCAACGGTATCGACACCTACACGTATACCGGAGACAAGTTCAACGTCTGCGGGTACGGCTGCCCGGAACATGCGCCCGCCGATCCAACCGGCGTGGACTACATCATCGCCACGCTGAAGTTCGCGGTGCCGCTGGGCCCCAATCTGGTCGACGTGAGCCCGTCGACCGCGTTCTGGAGCATGACGGACTTCTTCGGTTCGTTCTACTTCAGCGGGTCCGGAATCCTGCCCGATATTCCCGCGGACGCCGAGGGCCCGGCGATTCCAGGCCTTGTGCTGTCTACGGACAGCACCGGCAAGATCGTCAAGTGGATCATGACCGCCGGCGAGGGCACCCAGGCCCCCGATGGATACAACACCGGAACGCAGGCCTTCATCATCAATCCTCCGTTCGCCTGCGGCGACGAGTGTGGCGGGGCGGGCATGGGCATCACCGACTTTTTGGTCGTTGATCTCCGCTCGGACCCGGACACGGAATGGGATGCGGGCGTCGTGGCGCGAGTCGCCGCGGTTCCCGAACCCGCCAGCCTGGCGTTGCTCGGTGTGGGCATCGGCATGGTCGCCCGTCGCCGCCTGCGCGCCACACGTAGCTAAAGCCCTTTCGTGCGCTGGCTATGCAAAGGCGACCTACGGGTCGCCTTTGTCGTCTTGCGGCACTGATCTAGCCGTCCGGCTAGACGGTCACATTCACTGAAGGCCGTGAGATAGGCGGTGAGCCCGCCACGCGTCTTCGCTTGATCGAGGCTGCCGCTGGGCCGATGACGGGGTTTCGAGCCCTGTAGACCGAGACCACGTGCCGCAATCGGAATCGTTCTCGAACCCCACGTCTGAACTCTGAAGCTGCACGAGCGCCTGACCTGCGCTTCCCATGAAGTCGTTCGCGAGGATCTCGCTGGACGTGCCGTCGAAGCTCTTAAGTCGAGCCCAATAGCAGCCGGAGGACGCGCTCGTTCGATAGGTTCCAGCGGGCACCTGCGACCCGACAAGCCACAAACCGGGTGGAATACCTGAGGCGGGCGCCGGCCGCGGCGACGTGCTCCATGTTCCGCAATCGTCGCTCTTGAAGGCGACGTCGGAGGACTTGATGTCCACGACCCACTGGGCGACGTTGGCGAGGATGAATTCGTTCGAGATGACGTCGCTGAGCGCCCCGCTCAACCCTCGCTGACGCTCCCAGTAACAACCCGCGGGTGGATCGGTGAAATACCTCCCGGCCGCGATGTCAGTGCCGACACGCCACGTGCCGTTGCCGAACGAGGTTCGAGGTCCTGCCGGCGCCGGCGTCGGTGTCGGCGCTGGTGCTGGCGCGGGGGCGGGCGCCGGGGCCGGGGCGGGGGCGGGGGTGGAAGCCGATGAGGGGGACGTGGGGTTGTTATCTGAACCCGAACACGCCGCGATCAGGACACTGAACAATAGGGCACCGAACACGCGTTTCTTCATTGCCTCTTACCTTCCGTCGTTGTCGTCGTCGTTACCGTTGTCTGCAGGCGTTGAGCGATCCGATACTCATCGCGCGTTCACGCGACTCAAGTCATCGGCATGGCGCCCGGAGTCTTAACGGCGCGGCCGCGTTTGCACGCAGCGCTCTTTCGGCGACAAGGGCGCTTCCCAGGTTCTCCTGCGATGAACTGGTAGTTGTGACAGCAAGACCGACGGCGTGTTCGTGTGGATCTGATGGTCGCAGATACGGATCCAGATCGATGTCGGCTGGAATTGCCGTTCGGGCAGCTTCGAGGCTCTCCGAAATGCGATATGGTTGCGCAGTGCCGAAGCCCTCCATCACCCGGCGCGAACTGCTGGCCAGCGGACTCGTATTCGCCGCTGGCCACGCACTGGCAGCCGCCGGCCAGTTCGGCGGCGTGACACCGACGCCTCCACTGCCCGATCCGCGCTATCCGCTTCCGCCCACGTGGGAGACGGAGCTCAAAGAGATCGCTCCCGGCGTCTACGCGTACATCCAGGCCGGGGGGCCTGGACGCGACAACGCGAGCGTCGCGAATGCCGGCATCGTCGTCGGCGACGACAGCGTGCTGGTGATCGACACGCTGACCGCGCCATTGCACGCGAAGGCGTTCATCTCAGCGATACGTCGCGTGACCGACAAACCATTTCGCCACGTCGTGTACACCCACCATCATGCCGACCACATCAACGGCGCGCAGTATTTCGAGGGCGCGACGATCGTGGGGCACCCGTACTGCCGTGCTGAGGTGCTCAAGCAGGTCCCCGGTCCAGCGCTGTGGGACAAACGCCCCGGATGGGCCGACGGCACCGAGCCGCGCAGAATCCTGCCGCCCACGGTGACCGCCGACGGCGTGACGACCTACTACTACGGACCAACCGTGGTCGAACTGCTGCCGATGGTCCCGGCGCATACCTACGGGGACATTGTCGTGAGACTGCCGCAGCACAAGATCCTGTTCGCGGGCGACATTGCCTTCTATTACGTCGCGCCGTGGTGTCAGAACGCGCACCCGAGCAAATGGATTGACGCGTGCAATGCCATCGAGCGGATGGATCTGCAGGTGATTGTCGCGGGACATGGGCCGCTCGGCGGCAAGTCCGAGCTGGCCGACATGCGCGGCTATCTGAGCTTGCTGAAAACCGAGGCGCGCCGGCGATTCGACGCGCGGATGTCGCCTGGGGCAGCCGCGGCCGACATCCGGATGGGCAAGTACGACAACTGGATCGGGCCCGAACGGATCGTGATGGACGTCCAGCGCTTCTACGCCGAGTTTTCCGGCACACTCACGCCCGACGTGGACGTCGAAGGGATCCGCAAGGCGACCGAGGAATACAACGCACGAAGAAAATAAGAGAGCCCCCGGCGCAACCCGGAGGCTCTCGCTCATGCGGCAGCGACCAGCTTACTTGCTGACCTGGACGCTGGTTCCACCACCCGGGGCGCCGTTGCCGGGATCACCGGTAGAGACAACCTTGACCCAGAGCGAATCCTGCCCCTTGTAGTACGAGGTTTCAGTGGCCTGACGCAGCGCCTCCAGGCTGTTCTGCGGCGTACCCGAGGCTGCAGTCGTGAATCCCGGCAGCTCGAAGATCACCCACGAGCCGCGATCCAGTTCGTTCAGGGTGAGGGGCAGCGACGGCCTTTCAGTGGTCACCTTGATCTCGGTGCCTGCTCGTACGTTCGTGCCCCCGGTGACGGTGAACTCCTTGCCGTTGCGACTGAGTACGACTGGCGGCTGAGGAGGTCCAGCAGGAGCGCCGAATCGACCTCCAGGTGCGCCAGGACCGGCAGCCGCGCCAGGGCCCGGAGCTCCGGCTCTTGCGACGCCGGGACCAGCGGCTCCGCCGGGACCAGGAGCTGCGCCTCTGGCACCACCGGCACCACGAGCGCCCCCGAAACCGCCGGGGCCGCCAAAAGCCAGGCGCCCGACGTCGCCCTTGCACACGGCCGCGTTCCAGGTGGGCTTGATCTCACAGGCTTCCGTGTCGACGGCAATGCTGTCGTTGACGCCGTCGTGGATGATGACGAAGGAGTTGGGACCGAGGCCGAGCGAGCCGTCCTTGTCGCGGTACGCCGCGGTCTTGTAGGACGTACTTCCTCCGTTGTCGCTGGCCCACTTGCTGTTGTTCGTCATCGGCGGGAAATACACCGGCTTGGCGTTGACGAATTTCACGCGCTCGAAGGCGTTATTGGTGCTGACCCCGAAGCTGCTGAACATCAGGTTCGAGATCGCTCCCGTCTTGCGAGTGGAGTTGTCCTCGTAATTCCGGAAGGTGGTATTCACCACGTCATGACGGTAGTCGTAGTACTCGTAGCCGCGGATCGGGAAGTCCGGCAATTCGCGCTTCGGCAGGCTGCGACCGTAGGCCTTTTCCGCGTCAGTCGTGGGGTTGCCGATGTTCTCGGTCTCGCCCACGAACAACGAGTCGACGACCTGTGAGGTAAAGGCGTACCGACCGAATGCGCCGGACGCGTGCGTAAAGCCCATGGCGTTGTCGGCCACCTTCACGTTCCTGAACACGTGCATCTCACCGCGGCCCCAGATGCCGCCATTGCGGTTCTTGTAGGCGGTGAGATCCTCGAAGACCGATACCAGCGCCTTGCTGTCCGGGTCAGCGGGATTTTCGAGGCCCGTATGCGAGCTGCCGGTCACACCGAACGTGTTGTTGGGCGCAATGTTCCGGTCGAACATGAACGCGTCGTAGTTGGAGTGGGCGACGTTGCCCTTGAACTCGCGGAATGGCGTGCGCCGCGGCCAGGTGGCCTTGCTGATCTCCGAGCCTTCGAACTTGCCGTTCGGGTGCTCCGGCAATGACATCCAGAAGCCGTTCGAGTCGGAACCCGCGGCC
>Ga0207648_10002901_pt1 | contig 18151 bp, 11 predicted proteins | sample KBSMisM32_FD_184310 | JGI IMG/M metagenome (GOLD analysis project Ga0207648, IMG submission 184310) | Miscanthus rhizosphere microbial communities from Kellogg Biological Station, Michigan, USA - KBS Miscanthus M3-2 (SPAdes) (version 2) | ecosystem: Host-associated > Plants > Roots >...
GTCGTCAAGGGCATCTCCCGCAGCTACCTGCCCGGCCCGTGGATCTACCTCGTGGCGACGCTGGCCGCGTTCCTGAGCCCGACCCTGAGCGTGCTTCTCTTCCTCGCGATCGCCGTCTTCTACGTGGTCGAGAGCTCGCTCTTCGGCAGTTAGAGGGACGCAACCAGCGCGTCCACGACGCGCGGGTCGAACTGCGTCCCGCTGCAGGCCACTAGCTCTGCCTGGGCCTGCGCCGCCGGGAGCGCCTTCCGGTACGAGCGGTCGCTCGTCATCGCGTTGTAGGCGTCGCAGCACGAGACGATCCGGGCCAGCAGCGGGATCTGCTCGCCGGCGAGTCCGTCGGGATAGCCCTTGCCGTCCCAGCGCTCGTGGCAGGAGCGCACGACGCGCCCGATCTCGCCGAGCAGGCCGCCGACGCGCAGCAGCAGCTGTTCCCCCTCGACGGTGTGGCGCTCCATCACCCTGCGCTCCTCGTCGCTGAGAGGTCCGGGCTTGTTGATGATCTCGTTCGGGACGCGGACCTTGCCCACGTCGTGTAGCAGCGCCGCGAACTCGAGGTCGCGCCGCTCGCGCGCACCGAGCTCGAGGCCGTCTGCGACGCGCAGCGCGAGGTCGACCACGTCGCGGCTGTGCACGCCGGTGTACGCGTCGTCTGCCTCGACCACGTCGCCGAGCAAGAAGGCAGTGCCGCGGTAGGCGTCCCGCAGCTCGAGCTCGTGGTCGATCCGAACCCGGCGCTCGCGCGCGAAGATCGACAGCAGGCCGATCAGCGGGAGCGCGAGGAGCACGCCGTACGGCGACGTCTGGGCCGCGAAGGCGACTGCCAGCCCGATCGGAGCGAGGCCGGCGTCGATCACATAGACCGACGTCATCGCGCGCAGGTGGTTCCTCGGCGGCACGCCGAGCGTGATCCACTGCCGGGCGGCGGTGACCGCGAAGTCCAGTGCGAACTGCGCCGCGAGCGCCGCCACGTAGAGCGGCCACTGACTGAGCGAGGGCGGCGACTCGCCGGCGAGCCCGAGCACGAGGGCGGGCCCGATCGCGTAGGAGGCATTCAGAAGCCGCAAGACGAGGCGCTCGAGGTGCAACGCCCCGCGCACGACCTCGAGCGAGCTCGCGAGCAGGACGCCCGCGGCCACGGCGAGCGGCACCTGCCCGGTCGGGAGCACGAACAACATCGGCACGAGGATGAGCTCGGTCGGCACCGCCGTCCCGCTGCCGATCTCGAACTCGAGCCGGAAGGCGGCCGCGTACGCGCCGATCAGGACCAGCGTCGCGGCGACGCCAGGAGTGCGCTCGGATGGCATGAAGAGCGCCATCGCAGTCGCGGCGGCTACGAACGCAGTCGTGAAGGCCACCAGCGACCAGAGCTCGCGCTTCGCCAAACGCTGCAGGCGTCGCGCGCGCGCCTCCTCGATCACGCGCTGCTCGTTCGGATCGAGCAGAACCGACCGCGGGCTGGTGGCCGCAGAAGACATCCGCAGAATCATCGACGCGCCCCTCGGAGCCGAAGTTCCCTCGTTCGAGGGATCGGGTCGTCCCGGAAGCACCCGTTCGGGTGATGCACCCACCTGCCGGGCGGCCAAAGTGAGAGCAGTTAGCGGCGAGGAGGAGAGAACGTGGCGGCGCGTTTGGCAAGAAATGGGTTGATCGCTCTCTGCGGGGTCGTGATCGTGGCGGCTCTGGCACTGACGACGACGGCCAAGGCGGGACTGATCGGTACCGGCTCGGCGTCCTACTGCGACCCCACCTCCGAACAGGTCTTCGCGCCCTGGGGCGACTCCTTCTACTACGCAACCCTGCTCAACGGCGGCTTCGAGGGCGGGAGCACTGGGTGGTTCCTGAGCGGCGGCGCGCGGGTGGTCTCCGGCAACGAGCCGTTCTTCGTCGGTCATGCGGGCGACAGCCACTCCTTGCTCCTGCCTGAGGGCAGCTCGGCGTACAGCGGCACGGTCTGCTTCGCGTTCGCCGACTGGCACATGCGCCTGTTCGCCAAGAACGTCGGCGCGGCGCGCGGCCAACTGCGCGTGCAGGTGATCGTGCCCAGCCTGCTCGGCGGCCTGCTGACGATCCTCGACGGCGGGACGATCGGCGGGAACGGCACCTGGGCTCCGTCCCCGCAGCTCAAGCTCGCGCTCTGCAACGTGACGAGCCTGCTCGGCACGAGGGCGGTTGCCTTCCGCTTCACGCCCGTCGGCCCGGGCGCGGCGTTCCAGATCGACGACGTCTATCTGGATCCCTGGAAAGACCGCTAAGCCTGCGCCGTCTCTAGACTCATGGCCATGGAGCGATCGCTGCCCGTGGCCGAGCGGCCACGCCGCCCCGAGTGGATGAAGGTGCGCGCGCCGAGCGCGGACTCCGCGTACTTCGACGTCCGCAAGCTGATCCACGGCGCCTCGCTGAACACGATCTGCGAGGAGGCCCGGTGCCCGAACATCGCCGAGTGCTGGGGGCGCGGCACCGCGACCTTCCAGATCCTCGGCGAGACCTGCACGCGCGCCTGCCGGTATTGCTACGTCCACTCCGGCCGGCCCGAGCAGCCGCCCGACCCGCTCGAGCCGCTCCGGCTCGCGGCGACCGCGGCCAAGATGAACCTCAAGCACGTGGTCGTCACCTCGGTCGACCGCGACGACGTCGCCGATCGCGGCGCCGGCCACTACGCAGCCACGATCCGGGCGCTCAAGCACAAGGTGCCCGAGGCGACGATCGAGATCCTCACGCCGGACTTCCTCGGCGTGGAGGAGGAGGCGCTGCGAACGATCCTGGCCGAGCGGCCCGACGTCTTCAACCACAACATCGAGACGGTTCGCCGCCTACACGCGCGCATGCGCGGCGCGAAGGCGAGCTACGACAAGGCCCTCTGGCTGGTCGAGCGCGCAAAGGAGCTCGCCGACTACCCGGTGCTGACGAAGTCCGGGATCATCGTCGGGCTCGGCGAGACGAACGACGAAGTGGTGGACACGCTGCGCGACCTGCGCGAGCATCGTGTAGACGTGGTCACGATCGGTCAGTATCTGCAACCGAGTGCGAAGCACGCCAAGATCGACCGCTGGGTTCACCCCGACGAGTTCCGCTGGTTCAGGGAGCAAGGGGAGGCGCTCGGCTTCGGTTCCGTCTTCTCGGGGCCGCTGGTCCGGTCGAGCTACCGCGCCGACGAGCAGCGACACGCAGCGGCGAACGGTCATGGCGCGGTTGCGTACTAGCGCCGGGGTCACGGCCGTGGCCGCGGCCGTCGTGCTGGTCGCGACCGCGTGCGGTGACCCCGACCTTCGCTCCGGGTCTGCGACCGGGGCCCTGCCGGGCAGCGCCCACCTGGCGCCGACAGGCCAGAAACCTTTGAAGGCCGCCGGCACGGGCTTTCTGCCGGACGAGCACGTACAGGTCACGGCGAAGGGCAAGACCATTAACACCGTCGCGGACTCGCAAGGCAACTTCGTTGTCAGCCTGGCCGGCGTGAGCAGCTGCGACAGCGTGACGGTCGAGGCGGACGGCGACGAGGGCTCGCACGCCGAGTTCAACCTCTCGCAGATCGCCTGCGCGGGCGCATAGAATCCCGTCCTGGGGGCATCTCGATGGGTATGACCAGAGTTCCCTTACTGCTGCTAGCGACGGCGGCCCTCCTCGCGGCCGGCGCCGCCTCTGCGGACGGCCGCACGACCGCAAAGCCGAGCCTGAAGCTTGTGAAGCGAACGCCGCTCCAGGTTCAGGGGCTCGGCTTCAATGTCCGCGAGCGCGTCCGTGTGACGGCCTCGAGCGAGCTAGCCAACTCCACGGTCCGAGCCGTCGTGCGCACGACAGCACGCGGAACGTTCAGCGCCCGGCTCGGCAGGTGGAATCGCTGCGAGGCGGTCACCGTCAAGGCCGTCGGGGCGAAGGGCGACCGCGCGACGCTCGTGGTCCGGGCGCCACCGCCGATCGACGTACCCTGCTGGGGCATCTGAGATGTGATCGGGGGGCCGCCGCGCGGCGGCCCCCCGATCGTTGGTCGTCGCTCAGCCGAGCTTGAGCCGCCAGGCCCCAAGGCCGTGCGAGGCCGCGTACAGCACCCGCTTGCCCGAGACCATCGTCAGGCCCGTGACCTCGACGTTCGGCATCCCCGGCGCGGCGAGCTCCCAGCTCGACGAGCCGGACGGGAGCATCAGAACGCCGAAGTCGCTCGATGCGTAGACGTTGCCCGTCACCTCGTCGAGCGCGACGTCGGAGGCCGGGAGGTCGCCCCAGTTGTTCGAGCGGTCGACCCAGGTCGCCGTGCCCGAGCCCGGGTTGTACGTCACCTCGAAGAGGTGGCCCGGCGTGGCCGGGGTGTTTGCGTCGAAGCCGCTGTACGAGACCCACGCGTGGTTCCCATTATTGGCGTCGACGTAGATCGAGCTCGGGTAGCGGTTCGGCGTGGTCGCGGTGTCGATCCGCGTCCAGCCGACCGCGCCGACGGGATTCGCGTCGACGTTCTTCGACACGAAGATGCGGCCCGTGCTCGTGGCGGCCCACCCCGTGTTCGTGTCCGCCGCCGTCCGCTCGACCGACGACATCGTGCCTCCGGCGCGGGTACCCCACGCGGCGGACGTCAACGGCGTCGGACCCAGCGGGGCCCAGTCACCGCACTGGACGGTGAAGTCGCCGGTCCACTCGTTGCAGTGCTGGTTCGCCTGGGCGAGGGTCATCGAGCCGAGCCCGAACGTCTTGGTGCGGTAGGCGGTCAGGTTCGTGCCCGCAAAGAGCGTGCCGGACACGCTCGGGTCGCTGATCACCGGCGCGTAGAACTCCGCGGCCCCGACCGGATCCGAGATCCAGATCCAGTCTGCGAGGTTGCCGTTGTTGAAGTTCACGTCGGTGCTGACGCCCGTGAAGTTGTGGAAGCGGAACTCGGGCACCGCGACGTCGAAGCCGGACTGGCCGCCGTCGCCGATCATCGTGTTCCGCCACTCGGTCTTGCTGCCGTAGTTCTCCCAGGTGCCGTTGTCCTGGGTCCCGCCCTGAAGCTCGTCGACGTCGTGCGGACTGACCGACACGCTCTGGAACTGCAGCGTCGTCAGGCCGGAGTTGACGCTCTCGAGCTTCGATGGGATCGCCGACAGCATCTGGTGGCAGCGGGCGAGGTTGTCCCCGCTCAGACCGCGGGTGTCACACCAGGACGAGCGATCGACGAGCGCGCCACTCGAGCGCACCACGCCACCGTCGCTCGTCTCGATGAACTCCAGCGGGTTGGCCGGGTTCGTCACCAGCGAGTGCTGGTCTGGGTGCAGCGCGTTCGGATGCACGGGGTCGGTCCCGTCCATCGTCATGTCCGTGGAGGTCACGCCGGCGTCCATCGACAAGACGACGCCGCGCTTGTTGGCGATCGTCTGGCCATACGAGTACGAACCGCCTGCGTAGACGATGTCCGGGTACCCCTTCGGCGTGTAGACGAAGAGGTCATACCAGCATTGCCCCGTACAGAGATTGAACGTCCCCCAGCCCGGCGAGGCGGTGCTCGCGCTCGTCAGGTCGGTGAACGTCGGAGCGCCGGTGGCGACGTCGTCGCTGCGGAAGAGCCGCGAGTACGGCACGCCCGTGTTGCCCTCGTGCACGTACATCCGCGTCTTTCCGTTCGCCAGCGTGTTGACGGCGATCGCCGGGCGCGTCTGGATGATTGCAGCGTTCAGGGATGGCTTGATCTGCGTCCACGTGGCGCCCGCGTCGTTGGAGCGCCAGACGCCTCGCGCGTACGAGGCGGCGTAGAGGATGCTCGAGTTTGACGGGTCGAGCAGGAGCTGCCGTACGCCGCGCGGCGAGCAGATGCCCGTATTGTTGAACTCGGCGATCGTGCCCGTGCAATCCGCCGCGTTCACGGAGCCGTTGTGGATGAAGCTCCACGACGCGCCCCCGTTCGTCGACTTGTAGAGGCCCCAGCGGGTGATCCCCGGGACCGGCCTAGTCACGCCCGTGCAGCAGGTCGAGCTATAGCCGCGAAGGGCGGTCGTTGTCGCGACGTACATCGTGTTCGGCTGGCCGGGCACGACCACGATCTGGCCAACGCCCTTGCCCTGGAACTCGGTCTTGCCGATCGGGCCGCTCCAGTGCTTCCCGCCGTCAGTCGACTTGTAGACGCCGGTGCCGGCAACGCAGCCGGAGGCGCAGATGTTCGCCTCGCCGGTGCCGACGTAGACGGTGTCGCCTGTCGGGTCGTTCGGGTCGACGGTCACGGCGCCCGCCGCGTTGATGCCGAGCGGCCCGCCTCGGTAGGTCCAGTTCGACTCGCCCTGAAGGACGTTGTTCGTATACCAGACGCCGCCGCCCGCAGGCGTGATGTACGCCGGGCACTTGTTCGGCGTGCACTTCGACGCCAGCGCGATCGAGGTCGTCCTACCGCCGGCGACGTACGCGTTGGGCACGTACAGGCCGGACGTGCGCAGCGGCTCGAACGGATAAAGGGCCTTGCTTGGGCCGACGCTCACCCAGTCACTCTTCCCCAGTCCGCTGTGAAACGGCCGGCTCTTCGACTCGTCGAACGCAGCCCGTGCGGCGTTCATCTGCGCGACCGAGATCGTGTCCTCCGGATACGCGCGTTGCATGAACGCCTCTTCGGCCGCGGACGCCGGGCCCTCGTTCTCCATGTAGTCCGGCCTGGTCGCGGCAAGTGTCTCCAGGTGCCGCGCCAGTGCCGTCGGCTCCTCGCCGCTGATGATCCGGGCCGTCTGAGCTCCGTCGCCTCCACGCGTCGCTGCGGCGAGTAGCGCCGCCACGGCTGCGAGGGCCACGACGAGCAGCCCGACCAGCACCGGACGAGTACCTCGTGCTCGTGTCATCGGTCTCCCCTTGACTCGACGTTCAGGTGCGGCCGCCGGCGTCGACACCAGAGATGCGCCAGCTGCGCCTTCCAACGGCCGCTCCGAGCTTTGCAGGGTGGCTTATACAACAAGACCGCGACGATTTGCAGTGGAAGGTCGAACAACGAGAGGGCCGGCTCGCGCCGGCCCTCTCGAGACGTGCGTGTTGGGCTGCCGACTAGTTCTTCAGCGGCTCCGAGCTGAACACCTGGATCTCGGCGGTGCGCACGAACCGGCGGCTGGTCACCGCGGTCGAGGCCGAAACGTTGGTGTCGCAGTCGGTCGTGGCCGCCGGATCGGCGTCCTGTTCGCCCTGGTAGGCGAGCCCACCCGTGCACTGGTTGGCCACCACGCGCAGCCTCAGGTGCGTCGCCTTGAAGTTCGGCACGTTGAAGTCGCGCAGGATCAAATGCGGCCCGTTGGGCCGGGGAGCATCACCCGGGAAGGCGTCGCCGGCGCTCGTGTACACCTTGGTGTACCCGGCGTCGGTCGAGCAGTCCGCCCCGGCCGCTGTGTTGCACGCCCACAGCTCGAACGACCGCAGCGCCGCAAAGCGGCCCTGCCCCGGCGCGATCATCGCGCTGACGGCAACGTCGGTGACGTTCCGGGCCGCGGTGCCAGCGAGGTCGATCGTGATCTGCTTGCCCGCGATGCCGGACAGCGTTCCGTCGGCGGCGCGGCCGTCCGCCGACCAGTTCGTGGCCTCGGTCTCGTCGAGCGCGGCGCCCGGGGTCGTCCCGTCGCCGGTGGCGGTGGCACCGCCGGCAGCGGAGGCCCAGTTCGTCGGCATGACCACGGTCTGGGTCTTGTCCTGGTTGGCGTTGAACTTCGCCCGGAAGCGGTAGAAGCCGTAGCCCTTGGCAACCGCCAGGAACTCGTACTCGCCCGGTGCGAAGGCCGCGGTGGCATCACGGTTGACGTCGATCCCGGAGTTCGTCGTTGCGGGATCGGTGTCGGCGATGGGAGTCACCTGCTTCTCGTAGTGGCCGACGTAGACGTTGCCGACCACCGGGTCGCCGGTCTCCTTGGAGACGAGCGAGAACGTCACTTGGGCATTGTTCTCGAGCGGCGACGCGAAGTCAGGCACGGGGTTCGTGTCCTGCGTCGTGGTCGCGTGCACCGCCGCGGCGTTGCCCAACCCGCGCTGTGCGAACCCCTTCCAGAGCTCCTTCTGGTTCGCCCCGCCGTACCGCATCATGTCGGCCGCGAGCATCGAGTTGCGAGCGTCGACCATCGTCGGTGCGACCGGGTCGAGCAGCATCGAGTCGAACACGAGCTGGATCCAGCGGCGGTTGCCGGGGCAGTTCTGCGAGGGCAACTCGCCCGCCGCACACTGCGCCTGCAGGTCCGCGTCGCCCGCCGGGAAGGCGCCGTTGTACTTGTCGATCAGCGCCTGGCGGACCGTGTTGTTGATCGCGACCCAGATCTCGCCGTCGGAATGGACCTCGTTCCCCGGCGTGTCGTAGCCGATGTCGCTGAAGTTCAGCGGGTTCACGTGCGCGAACGTCGACGGTGTCGGGAAGGCGCCGGTCCGCGGGTAGTTCATGACGTAGTTGCGGATGCCGTGCTCCTTGTTGCCTGTCGCATACGTGCCCGTTGCGAACGGGTCCTCTCCGTCGACCGGCGTGTAGCTGTTCTCCCGCAGGTACTCGATCGAGACCAAATCGCCGAAGGCCTCGCCCATCGCGCCCGCGTGGAAGCCGCTACGAGAGTCGCCCTTGCCGATCATGCGGTTCTCGATCATGTGGCCGAACTCGTGGCCGATCACGCCCTGGTCGAAGTCGCCGTCGACGCAAGGTGCGTAGAACGAGCCCGCGATCGGCTGCCACATGAACATGTTCGTGATCGACGAGACGCCATCCGGCAGCGTGCTCATGTTCGCGTTGTCACGCGAGCCGGACTGGAGGCCCGACTGGACGTCCCCGATCAGCGGGTCGCCCTCCTGGAAGGCCTCGGTGTTCCCGAAGTTCCCGGACTGTCCGTTGAAGTTCTGCTCGGTGAACCCGAGGAAGTACGAGAAATCGTGCATCCGGTTGTGCATCGCGAACAGGTTCACCGTCGCCGCGGCGTCGTCGTAGGTAAAGCCGGGCGTTTCCGTTGTAGCCCGCAGGCACTGCCGCTTGTTCCAGTCGTTCGTCCATGCGTACGAGTAATCGCGGTTCGGACTGCTGACCGGCATGAACTGCGGCGCCGAGGGCCCGCCGCCCGACGCCCATGACGTCGCGGCCTTGTTGTTGTTGCCGCTCGTCGTGAACGTGGTCACGTTCGCCCGCGCGTCGTAGTCCCACGGCGAGCGGGAGGCGAGGTTGCTCACCACCAGGTCGCAGCCGACCGCCGACCGCCAGCACCACGTCTGGCGGGTGTCGGTGCTCGGATTGCCCCACGGGAACATGTCGGTCAGAGCGAGCGGCGGGGTGGCCGGGAAGGCCTTCCAGCGCGCCCAGTAGGCCGGTGGTACGGGGCTGTCGTCGATCGTCATGGTGCCGGTGTACGTCCGCGGAGACGCCCAGGCGGCTCCGTCCGCGAAGTCGCAGACCTGCACGAAGTAGTCGCCGGGCGGCACGCCGCCGGCCGGCGAGTAGCGGAACTGCTCAGGCGAGGTGCCCGTGTCCGCGCTGATCAGCGGCGTCGTGCTCGCGCCGAAGAAGAGATTGAAGACGATGTCGTTGTTCTGGAGGGTGGCCGCCGCAAAACCGGTCAGTGCCCGGACGCCGGGGCCGGCGGTGAATGGGCCCTTGCGGACGTCACACGCCGCGTCGGTGCCCGGAACCTCGCCGTTGAACGGGATCGTCTGCACCGCGTGGGTGTGCTTGATGCGGGCGGTCGAGAAGTTGTCGGTCAGGCTCGTGCGCGCGAGGATCGCCCCGGTGCGGGCGTTCACGATTGTCCGGAACGCGAGCGTCGAGCCGGATCGTTGGAGCACGATCGCCTCGTAGGCCGGGACCGCCAGACGCCCGAGCCCGTAGGAGCCGACGCGGACATGCTGGATGTCACGGAAGCCGCCTACGCGGAGGTTCGTCCAGCCGCGGGCGACCTTCTGTGTCCTCACATTCAAGAGGCTCGTCTTCAGCCCGAGGTTGCCGGCGGCGTGCACGAAGGCCTGCGCCGCCGACAGCTTGACGCCGCCGGTCGAGTGCAGCGTGCCGACCGAGGTCGAGCTGGCGAAGCCGATCTTCCAACGGTGGAGCTGCTTGGCCGGCACCATCGAGACGGTGATCCGACCTGCGCCGTTGACGACCTTCAGGCCGCCGAAGGACTGCTGGAAGGTGACCGCGTGCCCCCGACCGCCGGTCAGCTTCGAGTCTGCCACGAGACGCAGGTCGCGCACCGTGCTGAGCCGGAAGATCACCTTGTGCTTCGCAAGCCAGCTGCGAGCCGCAACCACCGCGGTGCCCCCGGCTGCCTGCTTGGTCAGATACCCGCCGGGACGCATCAGCGTCGCGGCCGTGCCGTAGCTGTTCCATGTCACCTTCGCGTGAAGGGCCTTGACCGCCGCGCGCTGGGCGGCTGTCGGCCTGTTCGGCGCCGTTGCCTTGGAAAAGTCACGGAGGCTGCCGTGCGCTGACGACGCTGCCCCCCTGACCCCGAAGCTCGGGCCGGCGAAGACGAGCATTGCTGCCACTGCGGCTAGGACCGCGCGCAGCAGCGCCTGTCTGAAAGCCATGCTCTCCCCTCCCGGTAACGCGTTCCCATGCAAGGGAACGCAGATTGGTGCGGGTGATACTCAGACCTCTATCCGCCGCTGTCAAGCACGAGGGCCGCCCGCAGGCGGCCCTCGTTGCTTCTTCGCTTGGGGTCTAGCGACTAGTCGTCGTCGTCGTGCCCCGGCCCGAGGTCGAGGCTCCAGATGCCCTGCGAATGCGTGGCTGCGTACAGCACGCGCTTGCACTTCCCGCCGTTCATGCAGGTCGGGACGCGGCTGGACGGCTGGATCTCGAGGTGCATGATCTCGTAGCGAGGCATGCCCTTCATCGTGTGCCAGCCGCTCTGGCCGTCGTTCGGCCCGGCGAGGACGCCGAAGTCCGTGCCCACGTAGAGCGTGTGGGTGGCGTCGTCGCGGACGATGTCCGACACCGGCAGGTCGCCGGTCGAGGTCGGAGTCGGGAAGGCGGACGTGCCGCTCTCCACGTTCAGGTTGGTGAACGTGGCCGTGCCGGGCGCGTCCTGCTCGGTCACCTCGAACACGTGACCCATGGTCGACGGGGTCGTCGCGTTGAAGCCCGAGTACGCGATCCACGCGTGCTTCGGGTTCGCCGGGTCGGGATAGATCCCGCTGATGTACCGGGTCGGCGAGCTCGGGTTGTCGATCCGGTGCCACGTGATCGTGGACGGATCGCTCGCGTCGCCGTTGTGCGTCACGAAGAGGCGCCCGGCACCCGTTGCCGCCCAGACCGTGCCGTGGTCGGCGCTGTCACGCGCCACCCACGAGACGACGAGGCCCTGCCGGTCGGCTCCGTAGAACGTCCCGGCCAGATCGCCGGGCTGGTTGAGGCACGTCGGTGCCGGCGTGCTGGCGACGGCGTCGCAGTACGGGCCGCCCATCGGCCGGTAGTCACCGCAGCCGAGCAGGTTGGCCGGGGTCACGAACTCCTGACAGTTCGCCTCCATGAAGGCGATGTTCGGGGTCGTGGGCTGCGGGCCGGCCTGGGTGGCCGTGCCGCCGCCGAAGGCAAGCGTCCGCCAGACGTGGCGCGCACCGCTGTAGATCGGGTGCGAGCCGGCCGTCGGGTTCGGATCGCCGACCTGCGGCCAGTAGAACGCGGGGCCCTCACCGCTGCGGCGAATCGGTGCCGTCGAGACGACCCACTGCTCCGGGTCGCCGTTGCGGAAGTTCGAGTCGCCGGCTCCGCTGGTGAACTCGTTCGCCCGCCAGGTCGGCATGGTGGCGTCGTACACGGCGTTGCCGCCGTCGCCGTAGATGACCTGGTTGAACGTGTCACGCTTGCAGTTGTTCGTGTTCGACCACGTGCCGTTGTCCTGCGTGCCGCCCATCACCTCGCACGAGTCGAACGGGTTGATCGCCACGTTCATGAACTGCAGCGTGCTGCTCAGCTTGCGGTTGATGTGGCTCAGCTCGACCGGCACGCGGGAGAGCATTCGCTTGCAGGCGATGTTGTCGCCGCCCACGACGGTGCCCGCCGCGGTCGTCCCGTTGCGGCCGACCTCGTCGCACTGCGACGAGATGTTGGCGAACGTGCCGCTGGTGCTGATCACGCCGCCGTCCGAACCTTCGAAGATCTGGGTCGGATTGCCCGGGTTGATCACGATCGCGTGCTGGTCTGGATGGATGCCGTTCGGAGCCCGCCGACAGAACGGCAGGCCGTAGGGCTCGTACGCGCACCACGGCGCCGCCGTGTCCTGCGCGTCGTACGAGAGGTCGGTGAACGTCCGCATCCCGTTCCCGGCGTCAGGATCGCCCGCGGTGTTCGAGTAGAGCACCTCGCGGCCGTTCGAGACACCGTTTCCGCAGCCGACGCCCTTCGTGTCGCACGGCTGCTCGCCGTACTGATTGGCGCCGATCACGTAGATCGTGTCGGGCATGCCGGCCGGCGTGTAGATCTCCTCGTCGTACCAGCACTGCGCCCAACAGAAGTCGATCGTCGGGAAGTACGGATTCGCGCTGTCGCGCGAGGTCAGGCATTGCCACCCGGCGTTGTACGACGCCGGGAAGGTGTGCGTCGCCGGATCGGGCGATGTGCACCCTGTGCCCACCGGCAGCACCGGCGGCTGCGACGCAAGCAGCGTCGCGGCCGACAGCTGGCCGTTGTCCGTCCGCCAGAAGTTGGCGGCGAGCGGGTCGCCAGGGCCACCGCCGGCGGCGGTGCCGTCGGTCAGGTAGATCCGCGTCTTACCAGCCTTGCTGGTGAGCGCGAACATCGTCCGGTCGGTTCCGGCCCCGGTGTTGAACTGGGGCTTGAACACCTGCTGGAACGACGTGGCCGCAGCACCCGCGTCACGGCGCCACGCGCCGGCGTCGAAGCCCGCCACGTAGACGACGTCCGGGTTCAGCGGATCGAGACCGACGTCGGTGATGCCGAACGAGATCCCGGCATCCGGCTTTGTGCCGTCCCAGACCTCCTTGAAGGTCGCGCCGCCGTCGCTCGACTCGTAGAGGCCCGGCTCATTCGCACCCGGCTCGAAGCGCGAGGTGCCGCCGGCCCCGATCACGTGCGAGAGGCCCCGGACGCCGAGCGCCGAGCCGACCAGCATGTGATTCGAGTTGCGGGGGTCGATCACGATCGAGTTGATCCCGCGGCCGAGGAAGGCGTCGATGCCCGGCGTCGCGCACGGATACACGACGCTGCTGACGCACTTGTCCGCGAGCTTCTGCCAGTGCTCGCCGCCGTCCTTCGACTTGTAGATGCCCACGCCCGACTCGCAGCCGGACGTGCAGCGGTTCGCCTCACCGGTGCCGAGGAAGAGCGTGTCCTTGCCGTTGCCCTTGCCCGGCAGGAGCGTCAGGGTCCCGACCGAGTTCTGATCGAGCTCGTCGGGACTGATCTGCTTCCACTCCGGGTTCTTGGTCGTGGCGTTGTCCGTTCGCCACACGCCTCCGCCGGAGACTCCCGCCCAGAGGCGGCAGTGATTCGCATTGCAGTCCGGGTCGGCGACCAGCGTCGTCACGCGGCTGGCCGTGTTGTTGGTCGCTCCGGAGAAGGAGATCACGCCCGGTTCGGTCGCATTCTCCGTCGGTCCGTAGAGCTTCCATTTGTGCCCGTCCATCTGCAGCCGCCGTGCGTGCGCGAGACGGCGTGCGTCACGGGCGGCGATCCGGTTGAAGGTCGCCCGTGCGCGAGCGACGACCTTGGTCGGAATCGCCTTGGCCGGATACGTCCGGGTCTGAGCTCGCCACTGCTCGAACGAGGTCGGTCCTTCGCGGACGACCTCTGCAGCGTTGCTCTCGCCGGCTGCATTGGCTTCACCTGCCTTCGGGATGATCCCCAGGCCTGGGCCCGACGACTTCCCGGCGAGCAGGACAAGCGTCAGGGCGACCGCGGCGGCCAACAGGAAAAACGAGGCCGTCACTACGCCCGTGCGGGTTCTTGTCATCGACTCTCCCCCTTTGCGTTGACACTGAAGTCACGGGGGAGGCCCCCTCAACACGGCCGCCCCGCCAGTGCATCGCGGGTCTTATATCACTGTCTAGCGGCCGACGGCGGCGCCGGCGTCGACCAGGCCGGCCCCGTAGGCATCGGCGAAGCCGATCGGGTGCGACTGGTCGAGGTGGCAAAAGCCGGTCGCGCAGGGAACGCCGCTCAGCGAGGGAGCCGCGTTCGCCGGATCGCTCGGGCCCATGAAGTTGACGGGCGAGCGGTTGGCGGTGTCGGCCAGCCGGCGCACCAGCGCCGAAGGCCGCCCGACCAGCTCGCGATGGGCCGAGAGCACGAGCGCCGCGACGCCGACTGCGTTCGGGGTCGACATCGAGGTGCCCTGGAGCCAGCCGTAGGCGTCGCCCCTGGCCGTGAAGCAGGCCGAGTTGAAGGCCGACGACTGGATCGGGTCGTTGCAGATCAAGCCGTTCTTGGCAAGCGCGCCGAACGAGCCCCACGTGCCGGCCAGGACGTCGCCGGGCCCGCCGTCCCAGGCGGGGATCTCGTAGGCGCGGGCGCCGCCCGGAGCCGAAAGATCGACCCGCGAGCCGTAGTTCGAGTAGTAGGCGAGCTGGTCACGTGCGCCGACGTGGGAGCTCCAGCGCAGCGGCACCGAGGCCGGCGCGGCGCCGATCGCGTTCGCGGTCGCCGAGACCATCGTCACGCCGGGCACACCGCCGGGCACGACGAGCCCGCCACGCAGGTCGGACTCGGCGAGCGAGTCGCTGCCCGGAGCCGTCAGCGCGATTCCCTGGCTGCCGGTCGAGACCTGGCCGACGCCCTCGAGGCGCCGTCCGTCGAGCGTCATCGTCACGCGGTTGACGCGCACGTGCTCGTTGCCGGCGGCCGCGAACACGGGCACGCCGTGCCGGCGGCAGTAGTCGACCGCGTCGGTGAAGAGCAGAAAGTCCTGGACCGAGGCTTCGTCGGAGGGGTCGACGTAGCCCTCGATCGACATGTTGACGACGTCGATGCGCGGGTCCGAGCAGGCGGCCACGAGGCCGGAGAGCATCCAGGTCGAGAGGCCTCCGAGGCCGGCCGCGAGCACCTTGTAGGAGCCGATCCGCACGCCCGGGGCCACGCCGTTCGAGGCGAAGCCGTTCAGCTCGCCCGCGATGCGGCTGGCAACCCAGGTGCCGTGGCCCTCGAAGTCGCCGTCGCGGCAGTCGCGCAGGCCCTTGCGATCGATGAAGCCAAGGCCGAAGAGGGCCTTCAGGTCGTCGCAGGGGATGAAGTTGCCGCCGAGTCTCTTGTCCACGACGCCGCGCAGCTCACGGTGGTCGGCGTCGACGCCGGTGTCCAGCACGGCGACGGCGATCGAGCGGTCGCCGGTCGTGCGTCGCCACGCGGGCTGAAGGTTCATGCGGTCGTCGTCCCACTGGAAGAGCGCGTGCCACGGGTCGAAGTCCGGGACGCTGCGGTCGTCGCGAGGGCCCTCGCCGCGCCGGTCGTCCCGCAGCTCGTCGTGCCGGTCGGAAGCCAGGAGCGTGTCGGTGAAGAGGCCCGTCACGACCGGCTTGGAGGAGACGCGCGAGTCGAAGCCCGCCGAGGCGGGCACGACCGCGAGCGCGTCGATCGCGCTCAGGTCGCCGACCACGACACCGCCGGCCGCAGTGACCGCCGCGCGCATCTGCGCCGGCGTCGAGCCCGGCGAGAAGCGGACCACGGTGACACCGAAGGGATTGCCGGCGGCGGTGGCAGATCCTGTGATTGCGAGCGCGGCGGCAAACGTCGCAAGGAGAAGGGTGGGCCGCATCACCGTTCAGCAGGAATCGGCAGACAGCTGCCGTCCTGCATCACCCGTTCTAGGAATCGCTAGGAGGGTTTGGCGGGAAACTGCTCGTCGTCGGCGTGCGCTGGTCGTTCGCTGACAAGGACGCAGGGAGCGTCAATAGCCACAGCTATTGGCGCGACTGAGGACGCAGCTCAGCGGGCGAACAGCGTGCGCCGGCGGCACAGACTGTTTTGCGCCAAGCCCTCCTAGTCGTGCGGCTTGGCCATCTTGCGGTAGTCGAGCGCCTCGTCGAGCGTGGCCTCGTCGACTCCCGCGTCCCGTGCGACCTCGCGCAGGGAGCGCCCCGAGCTCGCCGCTTCCTTGACGATCTCGGCGGCCTTGTCGTAGCCGATGTACGGGTTGAGCGCCGTCGCCGCGGAGAGCGTCAGCTCGGCGTAGCGCTCGCAGGTCTCGCGGTTGGCCTCGATCCCGTCGACGCACTTCTCGGCGAACAGGCGCGAGGCGCTGGCGAGCAGCTTGATCGAGTCGAGCAGGTTCCGCGCCAGCAGCGGCACGAACACGTTCAGCTCGAAGTGGCCCTGCATCCCGCCGACCGTGATCGCCTGGTCGTTGCCGATCACCTGCGCGGCGACCTGCGTCACGACCTCCGGAATGACCGGGTTGACCTTGCCCGGCATGATCGAGCTGCCCTTCTGCAGCTCCGGCAGGGCGATCTCGGCGAGGCCGGCGCGCGGGCCCGAGCCCATGAAACGGATGTCGTTGGCGATCTTCGTCAGCGAGACGGCGAGCACCTTGAGCGCGCCGCTCGCCTCGACGAGGCCGTCCCGGGCCGCCTGCGACTCGAACGGGTCGGCCGGAGGCGAGATCTCGAGGCCGGTGTCTTCGTGCAGTCGCGCGCGCACGCGCGAGGCGAACTCCGGGTGCGTGTTCAGGCCGGTGCCGACGGCCGTGCCGCCGAGCGGGACCTTGCCGAGCCGCGGCAGCGTGTCGCGCACGCGCGCCGCGCCCTCGCGCACCTGGGCCGCGTAGCCGCCGAACTCCTGGCCCAGGGTGACCGGCACCGCGTCCATCCAGTGCGTCCGGCCCGACTTGACCACGTCGTCGAACTCCTTTGCCTTGGCCTCCAGCGACGCGGCGAGCAGGTCGACGGCGGGAAGCAACTCGTTGGTCAGCTCGTCCAGGGCCGCCAGGTGGACAGCGGTCGGGAAGACGTCGTTCGAGGACTGGCCCATGTTCACGTCGTCGTTCGCGTGGACGTCCTCACCTGCGAGGGTCGCATCACCTCGTTCGCGTTCATGTTCGAGGAGGTGCCCGAGCCGGTCTGGAAGACGTCGATCGGGAACTGGTCGTCGAGCTCGCCGTTCGCGATCCGGTCGGCGGCGGCCGCGATGCGCTCGGCCTTGTCGGCGTCGAGCAGCCCGAGCTCGCCGTTCACGCGCGCGGCTGCGGCCTTGATCCGCCCGAGCCAGCGCGCAACCGGCGTCGGGATCGGCTCACCTGAGACCGGGAAGTTGTCCACGGCCTTGCGAGTTTCGCTCCCCCAGAGCTCCTGTTGCTCGGTTCGCGCCATTAGCTCGAGTCTAGTCAGGCGGCGTAGAGCCGGCGCCGCTCGAGCGGCCGCTTCCGCAGCCGGTGGCGGAGTGACTCGTCGAGCTGGTACGAGGCCGCCCAGCCGACGTACGAGCAACGCGCGCACTCGCCGCCGTCGAGCCGGTGGTGCGAGTCCGGGTGCAGCACGCGAACGTCGCCGCAGCGAAGGCACTCGATCCGGAGGGAAGGCATCTCACTGCCGGGATCGGCGCCCGGCGGACGGCGATGACCCTCGATTGAGTGATGCCTAGTCGGTCGAGTACTTCGGCTGGACCTTCTCACCTCGGATGCGGGCGACAGCGTTGTTCGCGGCGATCGCCGCCTCGCCCATGCCGATCGTGATCAGCGTGATCTTGCCCTCATAACCCGCCACGTCGCCGGCTGCGTAGACGCCCTCGAGCGTCGTCTCGCAGGTCGTCGGCTCGATCAGCAGCTGGCGCTTGCCGTGGAGCTCGAGGCCCCAGTCGGCAATCGCGCCGAGGTGGGAGTGGAAGCCGAGCAGCGTGATCAGCGCCTCGCATTCGACCTGCTCGACCTCGCCGGTCTTCGTGTTCTCGATCGAGACCGCCTGCAGCGACCCGTCGCCGTGCAGCTCGCGCACCTCGCAGGGCGTGAAGATGCGCACGCGGCCCTCGCCTTCGAGGGCCTGCGCCTGGCTGACCGAGGACTCGAGCGCGCGGAAGTTGTCGCGCCTGTGGACGAGCGCGATCGGGGTCTTGGCCGTGTCCTGCAGCCCCAGCGTCCAGTCGAGCGCCGAGTCGCCGCCGCCCACGATCACGCAGGTGCGGTCGCGGAAGACGTCCTTCTCGCGCACGAAGTAGTGGACGCCCTTGCCCTCCCAGAGATCGATCCCCTCGATCCCGAGCTTCCGCGGCTCGAAGGCGCCGTGACCGGCGGTGATGATCAGCGCGCGCGTCAGGTACGGGCCA
>Ga0207648_10002902_pt1 | contig 18151 bp, 9 predicted proteins | sample KBSMisM32_FD_184310 | JGI IMG/M metagenome (GOLD analysis project Ga0207648, IMG submission 184310) | Miscanthus rhizosphere microbial communities from Kellogg Biological Station, Michigan, USA - KBS Miscanthus M3-2 (SPAdes) (version 2) | ecosystem: Host-associated > Plants > Roots > Rhizosphere...
TGTCATTGCCCACCTATCCTTTCGAGAGGCAGCGGTACTGGATCGACAAGGGCGTCCAGGCCGCGCCCGCGAACTCGCTGACACGACGGCCCGATCTGGGCCAGTGGTTCTCCGCCCCCTCCTTCCTGCGGTCTGCGTCCGCCGAGCCGCTTCGCGCGCACACCATGGCCTTGCTGCGTCAATGTCTGTTCGAGTTGAGGGCGCGCCGCGACGCCTTGTGCGCCGCGGCCCCGTCACGCAGCGTGCCGGGGATCGATCGCGATCGCGACTCGTTGGATTCATTCACATCTGCTGATGCATCGATGAATCTGCGCGGCCGTGTGCGCGACGAGGACGCCGGCGCGGCCCGCTGCCCCGATGAAGGGGTGGTCGTGAGGCCTGCGCTGCGCTGAAGCCGGCCGCAGTTCCGGCTTCGGCTGCGGCGCATCCCGCGCCGCGACGATGTCGGGCCGGTGCGGTGCGACCGGCCCGACGCGCTCAGAACGAATGCATCATCCCGACCTCGTAGCCGCGCGACGTGCGGCCGGCGGCCGCGGCGGGCGGGCTGCCGACCACGAAGGCGGCCGCGCCCTTGTTCGAGATCGTCGACGCGGTCGCGTACAGCGCGGTGCGCTTCGACAGGTAGTGCACATAGCCCAGCGCGAGCTGCCGCGCATCGTTCGCATCGGTGCCGGCGCCGGAAGCGTCGGCACGCTGCACACTCGCCCGCAGCTGGCCGACGCCGATCCGGGCGACGACGCCGAGCTCGAGGTTGGTCAGCTTCTTCGCACCGTAGCGCGACACGTTGCCCATCAGCATCGCGGTGACCGCGCCGAACTCGTAGGAGGCGCCGGCGTTCGTGACCTTGAAGTCGTCGCTGGTCGCGGTCTTGGTGACGCCGTACGCGGCCGCGACATTCAGCGGCCCCTTCGCGTAGCCCAGGCGCGCCGCGGTGTAGCGGCCGCCGGGCGCGCCTTCGGCGGGCGCGGCCTCGAGCTGCCCGTACACGCCGCCCAGGGTCGCGGGCAGGTAGTAGCTGATCGCGTTGTCGGCGCGGATCAGCGTGGTCGCGCCGCTGCCGAGGTTGCTCTGCAGGTTGAAGCCGGAGCCGACGCCGACGGTGGCGAACGGATCGAAGATCGAGGTGTTCCAGAAGGTCGCGTCGAGGTCGCGCCCGGCCCGGACCTCGCCGAACGGGCCGTACAGGCTGACGGTCGAACGGCGGTGCCAGAACTTGCCCGATGCATTGATCGTGCCGTTGTCCGCATTCACCGCGGTCTCGAGCCACGCGCCGGCCCGCAGGCCGCCGCCCAGGTCCTCCTCGGCCTTGAAGCCGAGGCGCGAATTCGAGAAGCCGTCGGAGGCGAGCTGGCGCATGGTGACGTCGCCGGTCGTCACCGACCGGGCGCCGACGTCGACGATGCCGAACACCGTGGCCGAGGATTGCGCGTGGGTCGTGGTGGCGGCGAGGCTCGCGATCGCGGACGCGATCCAGATTCGGCTCTTCATTCGTGGTCTCCAGTGAAGTGGGTTCGATCGGTGTTGTTCCCGGCCGGTTGATCAGACCGGTCCGGGCCGGCCCGCGCCCGACGGCGCGCAGGGCATGCCGCGCGGCAGATGCGGATCAGGTCGGATTCGTGGCGCGGCGCCGGAGGTTCAACGCCGGCGTGCGTCGACGAAAAGTTGATGACGGGCTATCGCTTTCTGTCCAGTTTGTGCTATCGTTAGCATTAATGTACCGTCCAATCCGTCGCCAATCCGTTCTCGTTAACCCGAGTCACCATGCCGCGAGGCCGGCACTGCCAGCACCTAGCCGTCGATCTGCGTCACCGCTGCGCGTATCGAATGCGCTATCGAACGTGCTATCGTTCGTGCAATCTGTGAAGGAGCGAGCATGGTGACGATCAAGGACATCGCGGCGCGTCTGGGCGTCTCCGCGTCGACCGTGGGCCGGGCACTGGCCGATGACCCGCGCATCAGCAGCGCGATGAAGGTCAAGGTCCAGCAGGTCGCGGGCGAGATCGGCTATGTCGCGAACCGGGCGGCGCGCATGATGCGCGGCGTGTCGAGCAACCTGGTCGGCCTGATCGTTCCGGATATTCGAAACAACTTCTATTCGACGATCGCGCATGCGCTGTCGAAATGCCTCGAGCAGGATGGCCTGCAGCTGACGCTGTCCGAGACCGACGACGACCGCGCCATCGAGCTGCGTCATGTGCGCGAATTGCTCAGCGCCAACGTCGCCGGCATGATCATGGTGCCGAGCGCGAAGCCGCTGCCCGAGACGGTGCGGCTGCTCAAGTCGATGCCGCACATCCAGCTGCTGCGCGAGCATCCCGCGCTCGGCGATCAATGGTTCGGGCTGGACGATGCGAAGGCGCTGGCGCTGGCGGTCGAGCACCTGCTGCAGCTCGGTCACCGCCGCATCGCCTACATCGGGCCGACGCCCGAGCTGCCCACTGGCGCCGCGCGCCTGAAGGGCTATCGCGATGCGCTCGCGCCCGCCAGCGCATCGGACGCGGCGCTCGAGCGCTGCGGCTCGCCGTCGGACGCGGCCTTCGGCCGCGAGGCGCTGCGCCAGCTGCTGGCGCTGGCCCAGCCGCCGACCGCGGTGGTGCTGGGCGGCGTGCAGCACACCCACAGCGTGCTCGACGAGTGCATCGCGCGCGAGATCCGCGTGCCGCAGGCGCTGTCGATCGTCGGCTTCGGCGACGAGGCCGGGTTCCGTTGGTGGCGCGGCGGCTTGACGACCATCAGCCTGCCGGTGTCCGAACTGGCCACCTCATGCGGCCTGTGGTTCCTGCACCAGCTGCGCCAGCGACCGGCGGCGATGCCGAGCTACCGCTCGGTGTCGTCGCCGTCCCTGGTGATCCGCGGCAGCACGCAGGCGCCGCTTCAGGCCGCCGCTCCGGCCGTGCCGAAGCGTGCGCACGCGAAGGCCGCCTCCTCATCCTGAACCGCCGATGGCCCCCGTCCTGCTGAACGTCTCGATCGCCGGCTGTTGCCCGTTCCCGGCGCTGCTGCATGACGGCCGCGTGCTGGCGCTGAGCTGGTGGCGCGACAGCGCACCCGGCGAGGTCGAGGGCATCGAGCCGCTGATGGCGCGGTGGTCGGCCCTCGCGCCGTGGTTGCGATCGATCGGCGAGTCCGCCGCGGCGCGGCAGGCGATCGCGGCGCACGGAACGCCGCTGGACCGGCTGCGCGTGCATGCGCCGATCGTTCCGCGGCAGGTCTATTGCACCATCGGCAACTACCGCAGCCAGGTCATCGAGGCCGCGGTCGATGCCGACGACGGGCCCGACGGCGCCGGCGCGCCGGCGCGGCGCGACGCCGCGCTCGCGATGCTCGAGCGGCGGCGTCGCGACGGCGCGCCCTACATCTGCCTGAAGCCGGCATCGAGCGTCAGCGATCCGGGCGCCGAACTGGCGATCGCGCCCGGGCTGAGCACCCTCGACTGGGAGGTCGAGATCGGCGTCGTGATCGGCCGCAGCGCGTGGCAGGTCGACCGCGCCCGCGCCCTCGACCATGTGGCCGGCTGTTGCGTGGTCAACGACATCACGCTGCGCGAGCGCGTGTTCCGCGACGACCCACCGCTGCTGGGCACCGACTGGCTGCAATCCAAGGGCGGCCCCGGCTGGCTGCCGGTCGGGCCGTGGCTGGTGCCGGCATGGGACGTTGCGGATGCCGCGTCGCTGCGGCCCTGGCTGCGCCTGAACGGCGTCACGATGCAGGACGGGCTCGCGAGCGACATGGTGTTCGGAATCGCCGAGCAGATCGCCTACCTGTCGCGCCACACCCGCCTGAACCCGGGCGATCTGCTGTGCACCGGCTCGCCGGCCGGGTTCGGCAGCCACCACCGCCGCATGCTGCGCGCCGGCGACATCGTCGAGGCGGGCATCGACGGCCTCGGCACGCAGCGAATCGTCTGTGTCGCCCAAGACACCGCCCATCCCTGAAACGGAGCCCTCGATGCCTGCAACCGTCCTGCTCACCGACTACGCCTGGCCCGACGACGCGATCGAACGATCGGTCGTCGAAGCGGCCGGCATGACGCTCGTCAGCGGCCCCGCCGCGCCTGCCACCGCGCGCGAGATCGAGGCGCTGGTGCTCGCGCACCAGCCGGCCGGCATCATGACCTGCTGGGCCGAGGTGTCCGCGGCGGCGATCGCCGCGAGCCGGCCACTGAAGATCGTCGCGCGGCTCGGCGTCGGGCTCGACAACATCGCGGTGCCGGCTGCCACCGAGCGCGGCGTCTGGGTCACCAACGTGCCCGACTACTGCGTCGACGAGGTCTCCGACCACGCGGTCGGGTTCGCGCTCGCGTGGACGCGCGGCCTGATCCACTTCGACCGCGACGTCAGGGCGGGGCGCTGGGATCCGGCCAGCGCGAAGCTGCGGCGGCTCGCACAGCTGAGCTGCGGCATCGTCGGCTTCGGCCGCATCGGCCGCGCGACCGCGCGCAAGCTCGCGGCCTTCGGCTGCCGTCTCGCGGTACACGATCCCGGCCTGCAGGGCGAGGCCGAGGGCCTGACGTGCCTCGATCTCGACAGCCTGCTGCGCCGCAGCGACATCGTCATCGTCCACGCGCCGCTGCTGCCGGCCACGCACCACCTGATCAACCGCGAGCGCCTCGCGCTGATGCCGCGCGGCGGGCTGCTGATCAATGTCAGCCGTGGCGCGGTGGTCGACACCGCCGCGGTGACCGAGGCCTTGCAGACCGGCCAGCTGTCGGCGGCCGGGCTCGACGTGCTCGAGTCGGAGCCCGAGGTGCCGGCGGCGCTGGCGGCCCAGCCCGGCGCGATGCTGACGCCGCATGTCGCGTTCTCGTCGGATGCCTCGCTGGCCGAGTTGCGCCGGCGCGCGGCCGAGGAGGTGGTGCGCGTGCTGCAGGGCCAGGCCCCGATGCAGCCGCGCAATCGACCGCTAGGCGCCTGAGCGCGCGGCGCAACGACATCGAAACGACCATCGAAAGATCTGCATGACGATCGAATCGAACAGCGCCGATGCCGCGCTCGACCAGTTCCTTCTCGACCACGCGCTGATCCACGACGGCGAACGCGCGACCTGGGCGCCGCTGGCGGGCGGCGTCTCGTCCGACATCTGGCGGGTCGACATCGGCGCGCGCTCGCTGTGCATCAAGCGTGCGCTGGCGCAGCTCAAGGTCGCAGCCGACTGGAAGGCGCCGCTGTCGCGCAACGCGTACGAATGGGGCTGGATGCAGTTCGCGGCGCAGCACTGCCCGGACAACGTGCCGCGACCGATCGCGCACGATGCGCAGGCCGGCCTGTTCGCGATGGCCTTCCTCGATGAGCCGTCGCACCCGGTCTGGAAGCAGCAGCTGCTCGATGGCGAAGTCGTCGCGGCCACCGCGGCGGCGGTCGGCCAGGTGCTCGGACGGCTGCATGCCGCGAGTGCCGGCGTGCCGCAGCTCGCCGCGGGCTTCGAGACGATCGACAACTTCTACGCGCTGCGCCTGGAGCCCTACCTGGTCGCGACCGCGAACCGTCACCCGGCGCTCGCGCCGGCGCTGCTCGAACTGGTCGCGCGCACGGCCGGCACGCAGCATGCACTGGTGCATGGCGACGTGAGCCCGAAGAACATCCTGGTCGGGCCGCGCGGGCCGGTGCTGCTCGATGCCGAGTGCGCCTGGTATGGCGACCCGGCGTTCGACATCGCGTTCTGCCTGAACCACCTGCTGCTCAAGGGCCTGGTTCGCCCGGACGCGCGGGGGCCGCTGTCGGCCGCGTTCGACGCCTTCGTCCAGGCCTACTTCGAGCAGGTCGGCTGGGAGCCGAAGGATGCGCTGCAGGCGCGCGCGGCGCGGCTGCTGCCGGCATTGATGCTGGCGCGCATCGACGGCAAGTCGCCGGTCGAGTACGTGACCCGCGAAGACCAGCGCGCCGTCGTTCGATCGGTCGCGGCCGCGCTGCTGTGCGACCCGGTGGCGCGGCTCGCGCAGGTCGATCGCGCCTGGCGTGATGCGCTCGAGTAGCCCGCGCCGTACCGGCCGATGGGCGGTGAGCAGGCTGTGCGTCTGCGTGCTCGCCGCGGCGTGCCTCGGCGTGGCGTCGCTGGCGTCGCTGGCGCCACTGCCGGCGCATGCCGGGGCGCCGATGGTCAAGACGCAGGCGCCCGGCTACTACCGCGTGATGCTCGGCGACTTCGAGATCACGGTGCTGTCGGACGGCTCGAATCCGCTGGCGGCGACCCGCTTGCTGCAAGGTGACGCGTCGCGCATCACCGCGGGGCTGCGGCGACACTTTCTCGGCGACATCATCGAGACCGCCCACAACGGCTTCCTGATCAACACCGGCAGCAAGCTGGTGTTGATCGATCCCGGCGCCGGCACGATGCTCGGTCGCTCGACCGGCGACCTGGTTGCCAATCTGCGCGCCGCCGGCTACCGACCCGAGCAGGTCGACGAGATCCTCATCACCCACATGCACACCGACCATGTCGGCGGCCTGGTCGCGGACGGCCGGCGCGCGTTCCCGAACGCCGTCGTGCGCATCGAGAAGCGCGATGTGGACTACTGGCTGAGCGCGTCCAACCTGGCGGCCGCGCCCGAGGCGGCGAAGCGCTTCTTCCGCGCGGCGGCGGATGCGGTGGCGCCCTATCTGCAGGCCGGCAAGCTCGTGGTCTTCGACGGCGACACCGAGCTGCTGCCCGGCGTGCGCGCGCGATCGGCCTACGGGCACACGCCCGGGCACGTGATGTACCTGCTCGAGAGCAAGGGCGAGAAACTGCTGGTGTGGGGCGACATCGTGCATGTCGCGGCGGTGCAGATGGCCGCCCCGCTGGTGACCATCGGCTACGACGTCGACCCCGATGCCGCGGCCCGCGAGCGCCTGCGCGTCTTCGCCGATGCCGCGAAGAACGGCACCCTCGTCGCCGGCGCGCACCTTCCGTTTCCCGGCATCGGCCATGTGCGGCGCCAGGGCGACAACGCCTATGCGTTCGTGCCGCTCAACGACGCCGCGCTGAAGTAGCTGTGCGGCGCGGCGGACCGAGACCGCACCGGGCTGCAGCACTCATGGCGAGACCGCCGGCGGCTCGGCGACTGCGGCCGGCCGGTGCTTGCGGATCAGCAGCTGCTTCAGCGACCACTGCATCGCCTCGTCGAGTGGCGCGAGGTAATGCACCTCGCCGCCGCTTTGCACCGCGACCGGCACGCCGCCCTCGAACAGCAGCCGATTGCCCGGCAGCCGCGCGATCTTGTCGCCCGGCGTCAGGATGCCGGCGAGGTTCAGCGGGTCGACCGCCGAAATCGAGACTCGCTCGCGGCCCTCGTGCTTCGCGATCGTGCGCAAGGCGCCGGCCGCCTCGGGCAGCGCGAACTGCTCGCCCGAGAAACCGCTGACGAAGCGCCCGCCGCGCACTTCGCCGCGCGCTTCGAGGCGGCGGTACACGTAGTGCAGCTCGCGCCACGGCGGCAGGCCGTCCTCGCGCTCCAGTAATTTGCGAAACACCACGCCGTAGCGGCGCAGCAGCACGCGCGCAATGTGCTCCACATGCGGCTGCGCCAGCGCACCCGGCGCATCGACCGGATCGCGCGATGGCCGCACCAGCGACCAGCGCCCGGCATCGTCGATCGGCTCGTGGCCGGGGCGCCGGCGGCGCAGCTTGTTGCGCTTGTCGGCGGGCATCACGAGCGCGCGCAGGCCGGCGAACGAATCGCAGCTGACGAGGCCGTGCGCCACCAGCTCGGCCAGCGCCTGCTCGGTCTCTTCGCCGAGCAGGCCGACATCGCGCCGCAGGTCGGCGAAGAAGCTCGCGCCGTGCGTGCGCAGTGCGTCGCGAACCGCGACCGCCTTGCCCGACAGCGCCGTCGCGCCGTCGCCGCCGCCGCTCGCCTGCTGCCAATGCGGCAAGGCCTCGCGTTCGCACAGCACGATCGGCGTGCCGCGGATCGGGCCGCTGCGGCGCGCCTCGGTCGCTTCGGTCGGCCGCCACCAGACGACGCGGCCGACGGCGCACAGCCGGTCGAGCATCGCCGGCGCGTAGTCCTTCACGCGGGCCAGCAGCAGATCGTCTTCCCATGCCGCGGCCGGTGCGGCATGGCCTTCGAGCTGGCGCAGCACGTCGGCGAGGCCGGCCTCGCCTTCGCGGCGCTCGTCGGCGTCGGCGAGCGCGAGGCGATGCCAGCGGAACAGGAAGCGCATGAACTGCGCCGGCGGCACCGGACGGATGTCGGCGCGCAGCTTGTCGCGCGTCGCGCGGTGCATGCGGGCGAGCAGCCGGCGATCGCACCACTCGGTGGCGTCGGGCGCGGTGAAGCCCCCGCGCATCGCGGTGCCGTCGGCCTCGAGCTGCCCCAATGCGCCCATCACCGCGTCGGCGTGCAGGCCGAGCGGCGCGGCCAGCGCGCTCGCGGTCACCGGGCCGAGCAGCGCGAGTCGCCCGCGCAGGATCTCGCGCAACGCGTCGTCGCGGCCCGGTCGCTCGGCGCGGACCGCATCGATCGCCGGCGCCATCGTCGCGTCGGGGAAGAGGGCGAGGAACTCGTGCAGGCGCTCCGCGGCCACGTGCACCATGCTGCCCGGCGCCAGCGTCAGCCGCGTCGCGCGGCGCTGCTGCGCGAGCGCATCGGCGAAGTCGTCGGCGTCGGTGTCGATCTCGTCGGCCGCAAGAAACCCGTGCACGCAGATCGCATCGTGCAGTTCCTCGGCGCTGCCAATCGCGGGCCAGGCGTCCTCGCGCACCTGGCGGATCACCTGCGGATCGAGGCGACCGATGTCGTGCGCGGTCTGCAGGTCCATCAGGGCCTTCGTCGCGACGGTCTTGGTGCGCCGTTCCTCGGCCGCGCCGTCGTCCAGGAAGGCGAACGGCCGCGCATTCAGGATCGCGTGCGCCAGCGGCGACGGCGACGCGAGGTCGCGGGCGACGATGCGCACCTCGCCGGCCTCGATGCGCCGCAGCAGCCGCACGAAGCCGTCGACGTCCATCGTCTCGTGCAGGCAGTCGCGCAAGGTCTGCACGACCAGCGGGTGATCGGGCAGCTCGCGTTCGCCGGCGAGGTTCTCGGCGCAGGCCTGCTGATCGGGGAACACCACGGTCAGCAGGTCCTGCGCATCGGAGCGCTGGAACTGCGGCGGCACCTTGCGGCCGCCGTTCATGCGCCGCACCGCGAGCGACGCGGTCGCGTTCCAGCGCCAGCGCGTGCCGAACATCGGCGCGTCGAGCAGCGCCTGGATCAGCACGTCGGCCGCGGTCGCCGAATTCAGGTAGCGCTGCACCTCGTCGAGCGCGAAGCTGTGCGTCGGGCCCAGCGACAGCACGATGCTGTCTTCGAGCGCGCTCGCCTGCAGCTCGAAGTTGAACTGGCGGCACATGCGCTTGCGCAGCGCCAGGCCCCAGGCCTTGTTGATGCGCGAGCCGTACGGCGAATGGATCACCAGGTGCGTGTCGCCGACCTCGTCGAAGAAGCGCTCGAACACGATGCAGTGCGCGCTCGGCAGCACGCCGAGCGCGGCCTTGGATGCGCCGAGGTAGAGCGCGAGCTGCTGCGCGGCCGCCGGCGGCAGCTTCAGCTCCGCGCGCAGCCAGTGTTCGCAGGCGTCGACGCCGTCGTCGAGCCGGGCGTCGGCGGTTGCGCTCAGGCGCGACACCGCCGCGCTCAGCTCGTCGCTGCGGCCCAGGCTCTCACCGAGCCAGAACGGCATCGACGGCGGCTGGCCGTGGGCATCCTCGACCATCACCTTGCCGGTCTCGACCTTGGCGATGCGGTACGAGGTGTTGCCGAGCTGGAAGATGTCGCCAGGCAGGCTCTCGAACGCGAAATCTTCATTGAGCGTGCCGACGCGGTGCTCCTCGGGCATCAGCACGACGTCGTAGTCGAACTGGTCGGGGATGACGCCGGCGTTCGTGACCGCGGCGAGGCGCGCACCGCGGCGTGCGCGGACGATGCGGTTGACCGCGTCGTAGTGCAGGTAGGCGCCGCGCCGCCCGCGGCGCGTGCTGTAGCCGTCGGCGAGCATCTGCACCACCTGCTCGAACTCGGCCAGCGCGAGCGCGCGGTAGGGCTGCGCGAGCCGGCAGCGTTCGTACAGCGCCTGCAGCTCCCAGTCGCGGCACGCCGCCTCGGCGACGATCTGCTGCGCCAGCGCATCGAGCGGCTTGTCCGGCACGTGGATGCGGTCGAGCTCGCCGCGTTGCACCGCGTCGAGCAGCGCGGCGCATTCGAGCAGGTCGTCGAGCGCGAGCGGGAACAGCCGGCCCTTCGGGATCGCGCCGATCGCATGGCCGGCGCGGCCGACGCGCTGCAGCAGCGCGTTGATCGAGCGCGGCGAGCCGATCTGGCAGACCAGGTCGATGTCGCCGATGTCGATGCCGAGCTCGAGCGAGCTGGTCGCGACCAGCGCCTTCAGCGCGCCGGCCTTGAGCCGCTGCTCGGCGTCGAGACGGTGCTCGCGCGCGAGGCTGCCGTGGTGCGCGGTCACGTGCGCCTCGCCGAGCCGCTCGGCCAGATGCCGCGCGACGCGCTCGGCGACGCGGCGCTGGTTGACGAAGATCAAGGTCGTGCGGTGCTGGTGGATCAGCTCGGCGAGCCGGTCGTACAGCTCGCCCCAGACCTCGGTGGCCATCACGGCGGTGAGCGGCGAACGCGGCATTTCGATCGCGAGGTCGCGCTCGCGGATGTGGCCGGCGTCGATGATCGCGACCTCGTCGGCGCGCGCGCCGACCAGGAAGCGCGCCATCTCGTCGAGCGGCTTCACGGTCGCCGACAGGCCGATGCGCACCGGCGGCCGCGCGCACAGCGCGTCCAGCCGCTCCAGGCTCAGCGCGAGGTGGGCGCCGCGCTTGACCCCGGCGACCGCGTGCAGCTCGTCGACGATCACGCTGCGCACCGATGTCAGCATCGCGCGGCCCGAGGTCGAGGTGAGCAGGATGTACAGCGACTCGGGCGTCGTCACGAGGATGTGCGGCGGCACCCGGCGCATGCGCGCGCGCTCGGTCGCCGGCGTATCGCCGGTGCGCACCGCGTCGCGGATGCCGACATCGGGCAGGCCCATCGCGACCAGCCCGGCGCGGATGCCGGCCAGCGGCTCCTGCAGGTTCTTGCGGATGTCGTTCGACAGCGCCTTCAGCGGCGACACGTAGAGCACGTGGACCTCGTCGGACAGGCCGGTGCCCAGGCCCTCGACGACGAGGTCGTTGATCGCCGACAGGAACGCCGCGAGCGTCTTGCCCGAGCCGGTCGGCGCCGCGATCAGCGCGTGGCGCCGCTGCGCCGTGACCGCCCAGGCGCGGGTCTGGACTTCGGTGGGCTGGCCGAAGCGGGTGTTCAGCCAGCCAGAAACGGCAGGGTGGAACGGCATGCGCGTATTCTGGTCGCGATGCGCTCGGCGCGAGCGAACGGGGGCATCGGCGGCGTGGTCCGAACGAAAGAGCATCGAACCTCAGGTTGATCCCGACGCGATGCCGAACCCGCGCGCCGGCGCAGCGCCGACTATGCGTCCGCGTCGAGCGTCGCCAGGCCGCCGAGCACGGTCGCGAGCTGCTGCTGCACCGCCTGCAGCCGCGCATCGATCTCGGCGTCGGCCGCGTCGTCGCGCCAGCCCTGCTCGAGCGCGAGCGCCGCCTGGCGCAGCGGCTGCATGCCCAGCGTGCCCGACAGGCTCTGCAGGTCGTGCGCCATGCGCGCCACCGCGGCCCGATCGCCGGCCGCGCGCGCGGCGTCGAAGCGGGCCGCGAAATCGTGCTCATGCGCACGGAACTGGCGCAACAGCTTGCGGTACAGCGGCAGGCTCAGACCGAGCACGGTCATCGCGGCGTCCGCGTCGACACCGGGCAACTCGGCCAATGCGGTCGCCTGCGGTGCGATCGGGCGCGCAGCGACGGGGTGCGCGGCAGTGGTACGGCGCGGCCCGATCCAGCGCGCCAGCGTGGCGTACAGCGCCTCGATGTTGATCGGCTTCGCGATGTGGTCGTTCATGCCGGCCGCGATCACCTTCTCGCGGTCGCCGACCATCGCGCTGGCGGTCATCGCGATCACCGGCAAATCATGGAACTTCGGCTGCGCACGGATCGCCCGGGTCGCGGTGAAGCCGTCCATCACCGGCATCTGGCAGTCCATCAGCACGCCGTCGAACGATTCCTGCGCCAGCTTCTCCAGTGCTTCCCGGCCGTCGGCGGCGACCCGCACCTCGATGCCGACGCCGTTGAGCAGTTCGAGCGCGACCTCGCGATTGATCGCGTTGTCTTCGACGAGCAGCAGCCGCGCGCCCTTCAATGTCGCCTGGCGATCCAGCATCAACCCTTCGCGCTGCGTGCCGCGGCTGACGAAGGCCGAGCCGAGGCCAAGCGCCTTGCAGCAGGCGTCGAACAGCGACGACGGCGTCACGGGCTTGGTCAGCAGCTCGGCGAACACCGGCTCGTGCCCCTGCAGGCGCTGCAGCGCCTCGTCGCGGCTGAATGCGGTCAGCATCAGCACCGCCGGCATCGGCCCGCGCCGCAGCGGCATCCGGCCGAGCAGGCTGGCGCATTCGATGCCGTCCATGCCGGGCATCTTCCAGTCGAGCAGCACCAGGTCGTAGGGCGACCGGTCAACGTCGGCGAGCGCGATGCGCTGCAGCGCCTGCGGTCCGTCCGCGGCGACGTCCGCCTCGAGCCCGAGCGCGCGCAGCATGTCGGCGATCAGCTCGCGTGCGAAGCGGTTGTCGTCGACGACGAGCGCGCGGCTGGCCACGATCTTGTCGTGGCGCAGCGCATGCGCCGGCGCCAGGGCGCCCGCGCGCAGCCCGAACGAGAGGCTGAAGTGAAAGCGGCTGCCGTGCCCCGGCGTGCTGTCGACCTCGATCTCGCCGCCCATCAAGCGCACCAGCTGGCGGCTGATGGCCAGGCCCAGGCCGGTGCCGCCGTAGCGCCGGCTGGTCGACGCGTCGGCCTGCGCGAACGGCTGGAACAGGCTCTGCTGCTGATCGGCCGTCATCCCGAGGCCGGTGTCGCGCACCGAGAAGCGCAGACTGACCTGATCGGCAGCGCGCGCCAGCACCTCGATGGCCACCGCGATCTCGCCGCGGTCGGTGAACTTGACCGCGTTGTCGCACAAGTTGAGCAGGACCTGGCGCAGCCGCGACGGGTCGCCGCTGAGCTCGGTCGGCAGGTCCTCGGGCTCGACGAAGGCGAACTCCAGGTTCTTCTCGTCGGCCTTCAGGCCGACGACGTTGGCCAGGCTGTCCATCACGTCCGACAGGCTGAAGGCGATCGTCTCGATGTCGAGCTTGCCGGCCTCGATCTTCGAGAAATCGAGGATGTCGTTGATGACGCCCAGCAGAGATTCCGCCGAGGCATGCACCTTCTGGACGTAGTTGTGCTGGCGCGGCGTCAGCCCGCTGCGCAGCGCCAGGTGCGACATGCCGAGGATCGCATTCATCGGTGTGCGGATCTCGTGGCTCATGTTGGCGAGGAAGTCGCTCTTGGCCCGGTTCGCCGCCTCGGCCGCATTGCGGGCAACCTGCAGGTCTTCGGTGCGCTCGTGCACGCGGCGCTCGAGCTCGGCGTTGAGCTTGCGGATCTCGTCCTGGGTCTGGCAGTAGTCGATGACGACGCCGGTCAGGTTGGCCATCGACTGGATCAGCGCCAGGTCCTGCGCGTTCGGCGCACGCGGGTCGCGCTGGTAGATCACGAACACGCCGATCACCTGGCCCTGTCGATCGAGCACCGGCTCCGACCAGCACGAGGCCAGCCCCGCCCGGGCGGCCGCCACGCGAAGCGGCGCCCAGCGAGGGTCGCTGCCGATGTCGTCGGCCACCACGCGCTGCCCGGTGGACGCGGTGATGCACGGTCCGAGACCGGACCCGATATCCATGCCGTCGATCGCGGCGATATAGGCCGATGGCAACCCGGGAGCGGCGCAGTGCTTCAGCTGGCGGCGTTGCGCGTCGAGCAGCAGGATCGAGCCGACCAGGTGCGTCTGCGCCTCTTCGATGCCCCGGATCACCGATTCGAGAATCGCCGCCAGGGGCTCGCCGCGTATCAGCTTCTCGAGCGCGCCGGCACGCAGGCGCTCGGTGACCTCGAGCTGCTTGCGCGCGGTGATGTCGACCATGATGCCGCGCAGCCTGGTTGGTCGCCCGTTGTCGACGATCACCGTGACGAGGTCGTGCAGCCAGACCATCCGGCCATCAGCCGCGAACATGCGGTACGAGAACTCGTGCGCGCGCATCTCGCGGGTCGCGGCGTCCGAGAAGTCGAGCGCCCAGACGCGGTCGTCGGGGTGGATGTGCTCGGTCCAGAATTCCGGCTGCAGCCACTGCTCGACCGGGTAGCCGAGCAGCCGCTCGGCCTGCTGGCTGACGAAGGTGAAGCGGAAGCTCGCCACATCGACTTCCCAGACGATGCCGTCGATCGAATTGACCAGCGAGGCATAGGCCTGCTGGGAGCGCCGAAGCTCGGCCTCGGCCTGCTGGCGCTGCGTGATGTCGCGCGCGATGGTCGATGCACCGATCACCTGGCCGCTGCCGTTCTTGATCGGCGAGATCGTCAGCGCCACCGCGATGCGCTGCCCGTCCTTGCGCGAGCGCACCGTCTCCAGATGCTGGATCTCGTTGCCATACGCGAGCCGGGCGACGATGTTCTCCGACTCGCCGCGGCGGTCCGGCGGCACGAGCACGCCGATCGGCCGGCCGAGGATCTCGGTGGCGGGGTAGCCGTAGATGCGCTCGGCGCCGCGGTTCCAGCTCACGATCTTCAAGTCGGGCGCCAGGCCGATGACGGCGTCGTCGGTCGATTCGACGATGGAGGCCAGGAACGCGATCCGCTCCTGCGCGCGCTTGCGTTCGGAGATGTCGATCACGACCGCGATCGACTGCAGCGTGCGGCCGTCGGCGTCGTGCTCCAGCACGGCGGACAGCAGGCAATCCAGCACGGTGCCATCCTTGCGGACGAACTGGTACTCGATGTTGTGGCACTGCCCGGTGCGCAGGAACGCCGGGCGCACGACCTCGTTCGCGTAGCGGCGCGACGCGTCGCTGAGGAATTCGGTGAGGTCGCGTCCCAGCACCTCTTCACGGGTGTAGCCGAGCGTGGCCAGCCAGTAGTCGCTGACCCGCGCCATGCGCCCGACCGGGTCGGTCGAGTGCAGCATCACCGGCGTGTCGTTGTAGAGGGAGCGATAGCGTGCCTCGTTGTGGCGCAGCTCGGCCTCGGCCTGCTTGCGCGCGGTGATGTCGATCAGCGACACCAGCACCTTCGACAGCGTGTGCTCGTAGCCGGGGCAGACCGACAGGCCGACCGTGACCGCGCGCGTGGCGCCGGCGAGGGTGCGTACCAGCGAATCGCTCGTCATTTCGGTGCCGCCGTTCCACAGGCACAGCAGCTCCTCGCGGAACGTGTCGAGCGTCTGCGCGGTGAAGACATCGAGCAGCCCGGCGCGCAGCGCGTTCTTGGTCGGTGCCTCGTGCATCTCGAGCGCCGCGCGGTTCACGTCGAGGACCACGACGAGGGCGGCGCACTCGCGCACGATCCCGGGATGGCGCGCGAGGTGCGCCTCGAGGTCGGTGACGCCGGCCTCGCGCAGTGCGTCGAAGCGCGCCTGGATCGCGGAGTAATCCTCCTCCCACAGCGCTACCGGCGAATTCTCGAACACCATGCGGTAGCGGCGTTCGCTGTCGCGCAGCGCCTCGTCGGCGCGCTTGCGTCCGGTGATGTCGACGAAGGTGACGATCGTCTCGACGATGCGGCCGTCGTCGTCGAACACCGGGTCGGCATTGGCCATGGCCCAGAACTCGTGCGCGTCGTTCGGCCGGCGCAAGCCGACGACCAGGTTGCGCACCGGCTTGCGGCGCGCCGCGACCTGATTCACCGGGTACTCGGCGACCGGCATCTCCTGGCCGTCCTCGCGCAGCAGCTTCCAGCCCGGGTCGGCCGCGGTACGGCCCAGCATCTGATCTTCGGTCAGCCCGAGCAGCATCTGCGCCATCGGGTTGCAGCTGACGATCGCGGTGTCCGGCCCATGCACGACCACCGCCGCCTGGATCTTCTCGAGCAGCGTCTGCTCGTCGGTGGCACGCAGCGGTGCGCGATGGCGTGGCGGGGCGTCGCGATGGGCCGGATCGGTGCCCGGCGAGTTGTCGGACGCGATGCCGCTCGCCAGCGCATCGCGCAGGCGCGCGTTCTCGAGCGACGCGGCCGCTTGCGCCGCGATCAGCTCGACCGCCAGCTGTCGCGCCGGCGTGAACACGTGAGTCGCCAGATTGTTCGTCAGGTACAAGACCCCGATCAGCCGGCCACTGCTCAGCAGCGGCGCGCACAGCAGCGAGCGGGTCGCGTCCTGGCGGACCTGCGGATCGTCGGTGAAATCACCGCGGCCCGCCGCATCGGCCAGCGCCAGCGGGGCCCGCACGCTCTCGACCAGGTGCACGACGGCCGGCGACACCCAGTCGCAATCGCCGACGTCGGGCCCGACCGGCCAGTGCGCCACCAGGGTGTCGACGCCGCCTTGCGCGGCGACCACCCAGCGGCCGTGCTGTGGCAGCAGCAGGGCGCCGCGGTCGGCCCCGGCGTTGTCGATGGCCGCGCGGGTCACGGCGCGGAACACGCTGTCCGTGCCGGTGGCGGCGGAGATCGCGCGCACCGCACTCGCTGCGCTCGCGAGGGCGGGTTCGCAGCGCAGCGACTCGTCGCGGGTGTTCATCGAGGCGCTCCGCCCAGGCGGGCGCGGCGCCCGTGACGCGGTTGCGGGTGGGTCGATGTCGCCGTCGAGACGATGACCCAGGGGGACGGCTTCATGGTGACCTTGGCTCGGGGCAGGGGATGTCGGTGCGCGTCCTGTGGTGCAGCCGCAAGCATGACGCATCGGCGGATCGATGCAAGCCGGGAACACGCGCATGAGGGGGTGGCGCGCCCGGTTGACGCAGGTCAATCGACCGCGCCCTGCGGTCGTTATCGTGGAACGATGGCCAGGACCACGCAGCCACCGGCCCCCGAGGAGCGCGGCTTCCAGGACACCGTCAAGACGAACCCCGGCACCTTCACGACGATTCGCGTGAAGTTCGAGTTGCCCGCCGGCGTCACCGCGCCGCAGCACGATGTGCACCACTGCCTCATCGTCGAGGACGAAGACAACGACATGATGCGGCCGTTCGTCGTCATGCCGTGACGGCTGGCGCGGCACGCGATGCGCTCACATCGGAACCTCCGCCTCGGTGACCTGGCCGGCGCGAACGTCGGCGAACGTCACGGCGCTGCGCGAGCGCGCAGCCACGGGCTCACGCGGTAGCGCTCGCCACGGTAGTGCGCGTCGAGGCGGTCGAGCAGCCCGATCACCTCGTGCGCGCTCCAGCCGGCCAGCCACTCGAACGGGCCCGCCGGGTAGTTGACACCGAGCTTCATCGCCGCATCGGCGCCTTCGGGCGTGCACACGCCTTGCTGTACCGCGTCGGCCGCTTCGTTGATCAGCATTGCGATGGTGCGCGCGACGACCAGGCCGGGCGTGTCCGCGACCGCCAGCGGCGCGAAGCCGAGCGCCGACAGCCACGCCTCGACCTGCGCCCGCCATCCGGCGCTGGCTGATGCCGGTAGCGCATAGGCGAGGGCGCTGCCAGCGGCCGCGCGCAGCGCGAGCGGGCGGTCGAAAACCGCGACTTCGGCGGCACCGAGCTCGGCGGCCAGTTCGCCCGCGCAGCGCCCGTCGGTCAGCACCAGGCGTGCGCCGTCGATCGACAGGCCGATCCAGTCGGCGCTGCGATCGCGGGACGGCAACGGCCCGTGCGCGGCGAGCGCCGTCTCGGCCGCCTGCGCCAGAAAGTCGGCGATCGGGCCCTCGCCATGAACGTTCACGACGCGGGCGTGCTCGGGCGCCTCGAACCTTGCCACAGGCAGCGCGGGCGCGCCGTCGGGATAGCGGTAGAAGCCGCGGCCGCTCTTGCGACCGAGCAGGCCGCCGTCGACCAGTTCGCGCTGCACGAGCGAGGGCACGTAGCGCTTGTCATGGAAGTTCGCTTCGAAGACCGACTGCGTCACTGCGAAGTTGGTGTCGTGGCCGATCAGGTCCATCAGCTCGCACGGTCCCATGCGAAAGCCGGCCGTGCGCAGGCAGGCGTCGAGTACCTGCGGCTCGGCGGCCCGCTCCTGCAGCAGCGCCAGGGTCTCGGCGTAGTACGGGCGGGCGATGCGGTTGACGATGAAGCCCGGCGTCGAGCGCGCATGCACCGCCACCTTGCCCCAGGCC
>Ga0207648_10002903_pt1 | contig 18147 bp, 16 predicted proteins | sample KBSMisM32_FD_184310 | JGI IMG/M metagenome (GOLD analysis project Ga0207648, IMG submission 184310) | Miscanthus rhizosphere microbial communities from Kellogg Biological Station, Michigan, USA - KBS Miscanthus M3-2 (SPAdes) (version 2) | ecosystem: Host-associated > Plants > Roots >...
TGGCTCCTGTAATGATTGTGTACGCTTTACTCATGATTGGTGGATTTAAGAAAGTGAATGGTTTTATGTAATGCTTCTTCGAAAGATGTGATTTGATAACCTAATTCGGAGATCGCCTTTTCGCTGGAAAAAATGTAGTTGCGATAGAAATGGCTGATAACTCCTGCAGTGAACAGGGGATCCTTACCGGAAATTTTATATTGTATCCACTGCCAGTATGCCCACCCCTTTATAATGAATCGCGGTACCTTAATGATCATTCCACGACCCGTGATTTTCCTGATGTTGGCGAAAAAACCCTGGTAAGAAATGTTCACACCGCCCAGTATATATTTCTCTCCTGTTTTTCCTCTTTCCATGGCAAGGATATGTCCATCGACGATGTCATCCAGATATCCAAAACAACCTTCAAAATTGCCGGGATAGGGAATAAATGCAATACCCCTGCTTAAAAAACTTTTGATGAACGCGTTGTAAGTAAGAGAATGAGAAATTTTCCCTGGCCCGTAGACTTTTGAAGGACTTACGATCACAATGTTCAATCCTCTGCTGATGAATTGCGGCACGATGTCTTCGGCGATTTTTTTTGACAATTCATAATCCAGTGTATAACCAACGAGCCTTGGATCCTTTTCTGTCATCGGGCCTTTCATACTGGGACCTATCACACCACACGTACTGGTGAAAACAACCTTTTCTACTCCGCTATTGATTGCCTCTTCAAACACATTTGCCGTGCCTTCCACATTTACTTTATAAATGATCGAAGGATCTTTCATCCATGATCTGACTTGTCCGGCAACGTGGTAAACCTGTTCACATTCACGAATCGCATTTTTGATGTCCTCCTTATTGGTGATGTCACCAAAAAACAGTTTGATATTCTCATGTTGCAATGACGAGATCATCTTTTTATTTCGTATAAGGGCATGAATGCAATGCCCGGCATTGGCGAGCTTATGCGCCAGCTGGTTGCCTATATACCCCGAGGCGCCTGTTATAAATATGTTCATATAGTGGCTTGTTTTTGTGGTGAAACGAATTTTTGCAGAGTCGGCCATTCATGAATGATCGCTATTTGCAAATGAAAAATAATGGCGGGCCAAACAGATTGCCACCACACGGTAAACAGACACACAAGTAGTCCAAAAGGAAGGCAACCAACGATCTCTTTCTTACTCTTTTGAAAGTGGATCAGCGTGTATAGCAAAAGGTTAATGATGATGCTCCATGTTAATCCCAACAACAGGGAAACACTGGTCAGCAATAATCCTCTGAAAAACCATTCATAGGAAACAAGAAAGAGTAATCTAAGAGACCCGTATAAAAGAATGGGTGGAAGGGCGGAGAAATTGTATTCAGGTTTGTGACTAGTGTCTGAAAACTTTCTCCAGGGCAAAAAGGCGATCATAAAAAAGCAAACGAGGAACCCGCCGGTTTGTGCGACACTTAGTTTATCCGGAAATGACAAAGGAAAAACAGGCAGGGGCATTGCCATAAAAGGGATGATCAGCATGACTGTGATCCCGATAGCGTGGAGGTAATTGAGCATCCTAAAATTGTTGGGGCAAAGTTTATCATGCAGGGTTATGCCGGGTTTCAATCTGCTTACCCAGGCAATTGCCAATAGCAGGGCAACATATGAAAGCATCAGTGTCAGTATCCATTCTGTGGTTTTCATACTTTAATTGATTAAAACAATGTTGGCGGAATAAAAACTGTGATGTACTTCGACAAGAGCAAGTACGCCATTTTTATATTCGTAATAATTATAGTTGCCATCAGGCAGCGTAACTTTATATTTATGCAAGTCGGTCTTTACAATAGGAATGAACGTTTGAAAATTGTCGGAGTAAACGCTGCCGATTCTTTCGGGTTCTTTACTATAAAGGCTTAGCATATTATATGTAATAGGATAATTCTTTGTCACTTCAGATCTCTCGCCTGCGTGAATAATATATTGCCTGTCCTTCGCTTCATGTTGTTTATTCACCTTTTCGTTTCCGTTTAATTTTCGATAGATCGAGGAGCGCAATAAAACACCATTAAAATAAACGGCTTCCTCGCTGGCATGAGCGATAAATGTGAAAACGAATTTTGTTTTTACATCCGATTCCATTTTGAGGTGATCCATGTCACCGGTCGCGCTTTCCGAGAATTTTAATGTGCCTATCTGATTTCCGTTACGAAGGATTTGATACGTAAGGGTCTTACTTTGTCCATGACCTTTTGTCGCCAGGATCAAAAAGATAAGCAGCAGCAGCATAATCGACGGCAGGTATCCTTTCGGACCTTTTGGGGCAACTCCTTTCATTTGTTTGTTCGTCTTTTGACGGTGGCGCCTGATGAGCCAGATAATTAATACGGGGATCATAGTGGAAGTTTGTGGTGGTGACTTATTTAGTGGTCAAGATTGAATTTTACGCTTATCGCCGGAAAGGATATCTGGGTGACACTTCGATTGCGGAGAAGAAATGCATTTTCCTTTTTCACCGACAGGGATGCTGCCTTTCTTTTATTTTTACCAGAAGAGATAAATAAAGGAACGCTGATCAACGTAGCAGTTAACCCGCCAATCGCGAGCACCGGTAAAGCATCAAAATCAGTTTCCCCTTTGCTCAGGACAGCTAGTGTAGTTGCTCCGATACCCAAAAAAACAAACCCCGCGATTTTTTGCGACGTACTTTTCTTCAAGTAATGGTCAGATGTAAGCGAATCCTTCGGCGCCATTTCCTGGCTAAATGAATGCAGGGAAAGGGCAAGAACGAGACCCAGCCCGAATATTTTGCTGGTAAACGAGCCGTTAATAGAAAACAGCCTTGCGTATTTGATAGCTTTAAGAGTCATAACCTTGTGTTTTAATTCTAACACCAAGCTAGTTTTCACCAAGGCCTTTTTATAATTGAATTTTGCAGTTCGCCAATGGGGTTTTGCAATTTTTACTGATTTGCCATTGATCCGGTATCGTATTCCAAAAAAAAAACTTAATTTGACCGGGTGGTTAAGGCCGCTCGCGGCTCTTGCAAAAACCTTTGATCACCATCAATAATTTTGAATGCCTCCGGACCAGGCTCAGGATTTTTTATTTCAGCGAATAAGAGAAATGCTTTCGCCAGCAGCATCTCTTACTGATGTCGTGTCAGAAATTTTGCACGTCAGCAATGACAGTGCTTACCGCCGCATTCGAAACGAAACTCCCCTGGTGCTGCAGGAAGCAAAACAGTTGTGTGAACATTTTCACCTGTCACTTGACCAGGTACTCAATTTAAAACGGAACTCGGTTCTTTTTGAAAATATCCGCATTCATAACCAGCAGTATTCTTATAAGAAATATCTTACTGATCTCATCGGATTGGTAGAACAGGTTGGCAGATTTAAGCAGATAGAGATCATCTATCTTACCAAGGACTTACCGGTGTTTCATAATTTTTACTTCAGGCCACTGATCGCTTTTCGGTTTTACTTCTGGATGAAAACGATCCTGCAGCATCCGGATTATGTGACAAAAGGAATTGACGTCAATGATATTCCGCCCGAGATTGAAGCATTAAGCAAGGAATTGACAAGGGTTTATACACAGATACCTTCTATAGAAATATGGAATACGGAAGGCATCAACAGTGTTATTTCACAAATAGAATTTTATAGGGATAGCGGCCTTTTTTCTTCAGCAGCGGACATTAAAGCAGTTTACCGGGCCGTGGAAGAAACGATCTTGCATTTAAAAGACCAGGTGGAATATGGATGTAAATTTATGCCCGGAGAAAACCACAGGACAAAAAAATTGAATTTTACCTTGTTTTACAATCGTGTGGTGCTCGGGGACAATACGATCTTAGTCACTACAGACAATGTAAGAACCGCTTATCTCAATTATGACGTGCTGGATTATATGGTTACCCGCGATGAGACTTTTTGCAAGCAATGTGCTGAAGACCTGGACAACCTGATGAAGAGGTCAACGGTGATCAGCCAGACCAGTGAGAAGCAAAGAAATATTTTCTTTGGAATACTACTGGCAAAAATTGAGGATCGTTTAAAGAAAGTATAACCCGACTATCTTTCTTTTTCGCTAACAATCAAGATTTTTCCGGATTTCTACGCGAAAAAATTGTAAGAAAAAAAATGAACCGGCTGATTAGGGCAAAATGTAAAGAAGTTTTAAACGCCGTATCCTTTGACTAAAAAATAATAAAAAACCACAACCAACTTTATGGATGCTTCTGAAATTCAACAGGGAATTTTCCAGGTAATAAAGGCAAATATACCTCCTACCTTATCCGCCACTGAGGAAATTGCAAAGGTGCTGGATGTCAGTGTGGACAGTGTGTACCGGCGTATGCGTGGTGAAAAAAGTATTTCTTTAGATGAGCTTTATAAGCTTTGCTCTCACTACAAAATTTCCCTGGACCAGCTAATGGATCTCCAAACCGGTACGTTTCAATTCCGGGGGAATTTTTTAAATAATAAAACCTTCCGTTATGATAACTATATGAATGGAATGATCCGGGATCTTAGTTACATGAATAATTTTAAAAAGAAAGAGCTTTATCATCTATGTAAAGACGTCCCTTTTTTTAATCATTTCCTTTTCAGGGAGATCGCTGCTTTCAAATATTTTTTTTGGATGAAAACCCTTTTCAATTTTCCTGAGTTTGAACGTCTCCGCTTCAGTTTTGATATATACCCTGATGAATTGAATGTAATGGGTGAAAAAATACTTACTCTTTATAACCAATTGCCCAGTACGGAACTTTGGAATGTAGAGAATATAAATATTGCCATACGGCAAATTGAATTTTACCGGGAAAGCCAGATGTTTGAATCTGATGAGGATGTTTTAAAACTTTATGAGGCATGGGAAAGAGTGATTGACCATGTGGAAAGACAAGCAGAACGAGGTTATAAATTTGCATATGGAGACCCTGACATGAAGCCAACCAGTAGTTACAGGGTTTACTTTAATGAAGTGATTTTAGGTGATAATAGCTTCATCGCTGTACTCGATGACTCGAAGATGTGTCTTACCGTACATACGGTCATTAACTATATGTCCACAAGAGATGTAAGTTTTTGCGAAAATGCATACGACTATCTACAAAGCCTGATGAAACGATCCACATTGATCAGCAAGGTGAGTGAGAAGGAAAGATCAAAATTCTTCCACATTTTACGTGAAAGGATCAGGAGGAGAAAGGAGACGTTAAAATTATAATAGTTGAAATAATAAAAGCCGCATTTGTCGATGCGGCTTTAAAATGTCCGAAATCCAGATCACCCCCACAAACTTAGCTTCTCACTTGTTAGTGAAACGTGTTATGAACTGACCCCAGGTTAACTGCTCAACAATTGCAGCAAACCAGCGATCCTGATCATTGTCTCGTCAGCGTGATCTTTAATTTATCACCTGATACGTTGACGTCATTATTTACAAGAACAAGGGTTTTGCAATCAAAGCTCTCGATGGTAGTAAGGTCACCATCTATGTTCATGGTGCTTCCCGATAGCGACCAATTGCCGCTATCACTACCGGATGGTGAGCAAACGACCCCTGCATCGTTTATGGTATAATTGCCATTGGCGGTGAATGATAAGACATCATCTCTTTCGCAGGCATCAGGAAAAACGAGAGGAAACCAATCTTCCTCAGGAGATGTGGGAGTTTGTTTGTAAGTGTAAGCTGCAAACTTATATGAACCGGAAATGGACGCAACATCAGTAGCGCAGGATGGGCCCTTGTCTTTGTCTTTTTTACAGGAAATGCAGATCACGCCTGTGATGACAAATAAAATGATCGGAAGAAATGGTAACTTTTTCATGATTTTGATTTGGTTTTGATTAATAAATCAAGTTTCTGGAATTCGCCTTCATCTTTTTCGATACCGGACAGTCCGGGGTGATGAAGATTAACTGCGTCAAATCTATTTGTAAGAGTGGCTTGCCTATAATTGAATTTTGCAGTTTGCTTTTCCCGATTGGCAGTTTCTACCAATTAATGGTTAACCTTCACTACAGTTTGAGATAAATTCCCTTAATGTGAAGATCAAGAAAGAGAAATTGCAGTTTTTTTGCAGTACGCACTCGTTTTCACTGGGTCACCACCTGTTTTATTTTCCCGTTTTATGAAACCGTCAAACCGAAGGGGCCAAATATCAATTTCGACGTGCCACAGTTGTTAAACTCGATTATGTAACTCATTTGTCCGGGCTGAGGCGGTTAGTAAAACCTTCAACGGGCGAAGCTTGATAGTTTTGAAGTCCAAAAAGGACAGCAGTATTGGAAAGATTGGGATTAAAAAGATTGGCTTAGATTCCCTGGCAGTATGAAGATTGAAGAAGAGAAGACAATTCTTAGTACCGGAAATTTAGTATTTTTCTTTTTACAATCTTTTGGCAAGCCTTTTGTCAAAAACGCTTTATGAAAAAGCTACCTCTTACACTTGTTGCTGTTTTATTCCTACAGTTTTCCTGTGATACGATAAGTAAATTGCCTTCGATGAATAGCGGCGTCACCGACGCGGAGGCCGCACAAGGAATTCGCGAAGCTCTAAGCCAGGGGACGGTGAAAGGGATCAATTTTTTAAATAAAACAGATGGTTTTTTTGGAAACGATGCCTACAAGTTGTTGCTTCCGCCCGATGCAAAAAAAATTGAAAATACATTGCGGGCAATCGGCATGGGAAACATGGTTGATAAGGCCATATTACAAATTAATCGTGGGGCCGAAGATGCCGTTGGCTATGCAAAACCCATTTTTGTGGATGCGATTAAAGAAATGACCATTGGTGATGCTCTTAATATTATTCGGGGAGCCAATAATGCAGCCACAAATTACTTTAGACAGAAAACTAATGATAAATTGATTGCTGCCTTCACCCCTTCCGTAAAAAATTCGTTAGACAAATTGAATGCAACAAAATACTACGCAGATGTCGTGGGCGCTTACAACAAGCTCCCTACTACTTTTGAAAAGATCAACCCCGATCTTCCTTCCTATGTTGTCGGAAAAGCAGTAGATGCCCTGTTTGATCAAATTGCCAAAGAAGAGGTCAATATCAGGGAAAACCCGGTAGCAAGAACAACAGAGATTTTGAAAAAGGTGTTTGGCAGTACGGCCCATTAAAGCATGACATTTTACATGGAGCGAGTTAAACACCTGCCAGCAACACCTGCCATGCTTCATTTACTTTGCCCTGGTCCAATAATTTCTTTGCGTAGGAATGTAACTCCTTTTCCATGTCATCGGGACTGACACTATAATATTGAGTGATCTGTTTAAGGTGATCATCATCAAAAGAAGAGTCAATAACCGGATATTCATGAACGTTGGCCAACTGCCCTAAATTATTTCCTGTAAGAATTTTACTTTGACGGATCGAAAGAGGCAGCGTGTCTACGCCAATGCCCAATTGTGTATTTGGTTTTTCCACAATAAAGAGATTTGATCCATCGACGCGGCAATACCAATTACCACCCAGTCTTGCCACATGATGTAACTTTTGCTGGTCGATCTTTTTATTTTCATCCAGGATCGAATCATCAATATGCATTTTCATTACCTCGCAGATCGCTAAATTGCCCGCGCCCCCATTATCACCCAGAGGTTTTACTTCATTAACCCTGCATTCCATTTTTAACTTGCTCTCTTTCACCATGGGTGGTTTAACAATGGTTGCGGGTTCAGCCGTAAATCCAGCTTTTACAAATTCATTTGTGTTCTTGGGGTATTCACAACTTGCCAGACTAGTTTGTTGTACCATGGCATAGTCAACTATATTAATAACGACTTCGGGCACTTCAAAAATATTTTGAAGGGTATGTTTCGTTGAATTGTCCCGAACCCTTCTTAAAGGCGAAAAGACGACAATAGGTGGCGTGTAAGAGAAAAGGTTAAAAAAGCTAAACGGGCTGAGGTTTACATTTCCCCCTTTATCGATGGTTGAGGCAAAGCAGATAGGTCTTGGCGCAATAGCGTGTTGCAAATAGTTTTGTCGGTCGACAGGTTTCAATTCTTTTAAATCCAGGATCATCCTGTCAAATATCGTAAAACGGGCTCACTCACATAGTCTAATAACCTCTCATAATTTTTTGGAGGAACTGTAACAAAATAAGGAGCATTTTCGTTCTACGAAGAATTTCGTTTAAATTTATACACTAAAACCGTTTTGTATGAGAAAAGTTATAGCCATAGCCTGCAGTCTTTTTCTGATGACCTTGCCTGCCACCACAGTTTTCTCACAAAAAGACAAGGACAAAGAACCAAAAATAGAGGGAAGCGGAAATATAGTTACAAAAGAGGTAACCGTTCAGCCATTTGATCAATTAGAGGCCAGCGGAGTTTTCAATGTAGTGCTTACCCAGGGAGCAAAGGAATCTGTAAAGATCGAGGCAGAAGACAATCTCCAGCCACTCTTCGAAGTAAAGAATGACGGCAGCAAACTCATGGTCGATATGAAAAAGGATTCTCACTTCAATAGTAAAAAGAAGATGACAGTATACATTACTTTCAAAAATTTAAAAAGTATGGATCTGAAAATGGTCGGCAATGTTTCGTCTGAAGGGAATCTGAATTTTGGTGACCTTTCTCTTGCTAATAAAAGTGTCGGTAGCGTTGACCTTGCATTGAACGCGCAGAGGCTTGACATAAAAAATAAAAGTGTTGGCAACCTGAAACTAAGTGGTAAAGCCAACAACGCTGTCATCAGGAGTAATAGCGTAGGCGCCATTAAGGCTTCTGATCTTTTAGTTCAAACCATGGACATAGATAATGATGGCGTGGGTTCTGCTGAGGTCAATGCTGTAAAGGAACTAAAGGTAAAGGACTCTTTCCTGGGGAAGGTAAAAAATGCCGGAAGTGCTACAGCTAAGCGAATTAATAAGGTAGTTATATAATTTTTTCGGAGCCCGATTCGTTTAAATAAACTTATCTTCTTGGCTGCTCGTGCTATCTATTTGGATTTCTCATGTGTTTGCAGACTATGTAAGTTCAAAATATAACCGGGCGGCCTTTTTATTTGGAAGCCAGTAAAGAGAAGTTTCCCCGATCTATATCTACATCTTCTTTCTGTTTAAAATACTCCAGTCACTTTCATCTGCGACGATCGTATTGGTTAATTTTCCTAATCCATCGATTTCCAATTCCACGACATCTCCCGCGATTAACCATTGCTCAGGAAAATTCGGATCCTTAAGCCTTGCCGTTCCGTTTAGCTCTAAAAAACATCCTGTTCCAACTGTTCCGCTCCCGATTACATCACCAGGAAAGAGATCGACTCCATAGGAAGCTCTTTCAATGATCTCTGCAAATGTCCACGTCATGTCGGCCAGATTTCCTTCGCTTACCTGCCGTTCATTTACATAACATTTCATGGCTAAATTCCAACTCTTGCCGGTATGATTTTCTTTGGCAGGTACAACAAGTTCTTCCAATTCATCTAAGGTTACGAGCCAGGGACCGATCGCAGTTGCAAAGTCCTTTCCTTTTGCGGGCCCGAGGTTAAGCAACATTTCTTCCAATTGCAATCGCCTTGCGCTAAGATCATTCATGATCATCAGCCCCGCAATGTAGTCATCGGCTTCTTCCGCCGGGATATTTCTGCCGTGTTTGCAGATCACGATAGCGGCTTCCAGTTCAAAATCCAGTTTCTCTAAATGGTCGGGCATGCATTTTACTTGACCACCACCTTGTATGCTATGCGGATTTGTAAAATAAAAAACAGGATATTGATCAAATTCAGGGATCATCTCTTCACCCCGATTTTTTCTGGCGGCTGCCACGTGCTGTCGAAATCCGTAGCCATCTCTGCACGACGTAGGAAATGGAACAGGCGCCAGCAGTTGAACATTATTTAAAGAAACCCCTTTATTACTGGTCCTCGTCCCCTCGCGCAACATTAACTCTCCCGCCTGAGCTACCGGAAATGCATCTTCCCAATAATTTAAAAACATACCCATGCTGTTTGGCAGATCAGGATGCAGGATCTCCATATCATATACCATATCATTGATCAACACACCTAACCTGTCCCGCTCTTCTTCAAGAAAAGAAATCAATTTCATTAGTAATTTTTTTTAAGTCCGAGTTATCGGGAGGCAAAGATAATTTTTTTATGAAGCGTTCTTTTCAACGTTGTTGCCGCTATTATAGATCACTGAAGGAACACTGTGTTGTCTATGTTCAGTAATATTACTTATTTGGTATAGAATCTTAACTATTCAAAACTATTAAAGAGGGCATTGATGAACCGGTATTTGACAAATTAAAGGGTATTTGTACGGATAAAAGAAATATAAATAGTAGCTTTACATACTAAGTCCTATAGATTATTCGTTAACCCATCTAAAATAATCCGAAAAATGAAAAACAAACCCATCATTCATTCTCACGAAGAGGCAAAGATCTATCGGAGTTATTACAAACCCTCATTGAATATTTTTCGCTTTTTGAGATCGGTATTGGGTGTATTTATATCGGGATCTTCGCCGGCTGCGCAGGGATATGATCATAACCGTAAAAGAGCTCATTAATCTTCTCTCTTACTAATCCATTGAATAAACCGTTCTGATTTTTCGGAGCGGTTTTTTTATTAGCTGAACAGGTATTCTACATCTTCTCTTGTAAGACTCTTTACAAAAGTTGCGTCATCAGCAATCAATTCTTTGGCGAGAAGTCGTTTCTTTTCCTGAAGCTGGAGAATTTTATCTTCAATGGTATCTTTACAGATCATGCGATAAGCAAAAATGTTTTTCGTCTGGCCAATGCGATGTGTGCGGTCAATAGCTTGTTGTTCAACAGCAGGATTCCACCAGGGGTCAACAATATAGACGTAGTCGGCGGCCGTTAAATTTAAACCGACACCGCCTGCTTTTAACGAAATAAGAAATACTCGTATGCTTTCATCATTTTGAAAACTTTGAATAGCCTTTTCCCTGTCAGGTGCAGACGTGCTTCCGTCAAAATATTCAAACTTCACTCCAAGTTCAGTGAGCTTACCCCTGATCAGTGCAAGCATGCCAAGAAATTGAGAAAAGATAAGGGCTTTGTGGTTGCCGATATTTTCTGTGATCTCTCTTGTCAGTTCTTCCAATTTGATAGAATGATTTTCGAATTTTTCGGCCTCATTTAAAATAGCCGGTGAATCACAGATCTGCCGGAGCTTCATCAGCCCCTGTAAAATGGTAAGCTGGGAACGCTGGATCCCCTGGCTTTCAATAGTACCAAGAATTTGATTCCGGTAATCATTCCGGTAAGCGTCATAAATTTTTCTTTGCTCATCTTCCATTTCACAGAATAAAACCATTTCCTGTTTTTCAGGCAGGTCTTTTGCCACCTGCTCCTTTGTACGACGAAGAATAAAAGGGTAAAGGATCTTTTTCAAATGGTCCTTTCTTTCTTCTTCCGCAAACTTATCAATGGGAATAGAGAATTCCTGGCGGAAGAATTCCATCGTTCCCAACAAACCGGGGTTCAGAAAGTTCATTTGAGCGAATATATCAAAGGTGTTATTCTGAAGTGGAGTACCACTCATACACAGGCGATGTTTTGCATTGAGCAAAGAAGCCGCTCTGGTTACCTTGCTGGACGGATTTTTGATGGCCTGGGATTCATCCAAAATGATATAATCAAATTCAATGCTTACAAATAACTTGATATCGCTGCGTAAGGTTCCATATGTTGTAATAGTGATATCATAGTTCATCAGGTCATCCTTTACTCTTGAGCGCTGACCTCCATGGTGAATATGATAAGTAAGCGAGGGCGTGAACTTTCTTATTTCATTTTCCCAGTTATAAATGAGCGTGGTCGGACAAACGACCAATGCTTTTATTTTTTCGTGCCGGGATTTATAATTTTCCAGGAAAGAGAGCGCCTGCACGGTTTTCCCCAAGCCCATATCATCGGCAAGAATACCGCCCCAGTTTATCTCGTGGAGGTAGTTCAGCCATTGATAACCGGCAACCTGGTAAGGGCGGAGCACATTTTTCAAATGCTCCGGCGGTTCAATATCATTGATCTTGTCAAATTCACGAAGCCGTTGGTATTTTTCTTCCAGTTCAACCACAAGTTCATTCTCATCACGGTTTTCATACAACTCGTCAACCACGCTCAAATGGTAGCGGGATAATTTTAATGAATTTGTTTTCCCATCGCCGACGCGAAATAGTAAAGAATATTTTTTGATCCACTCCTCGGGCAAAATTCCCAGGGTGCCATCGTTGAGCTGAACAAACTGCTGTTTATTGGCCAGTGCTCTTTTTACTTCCGCCACGGTTACCTGCTGGTCCCCAAAAACGATATCGACTTTCGCATCAAACCAGTCCGTATTGCTGCTGATGAAAATTTTTGTTTGTGGTTTGGCCGTGTTGAAGCGAAAATTTTTAAGTGCTTCGAAACCAAATACGGGAACCTTCATTTCATTCATGGCATCCACAAACAAAAAGAACCAATTGTTCTTGAGTACATCCGCTCCTTTTAAAGCTAGTGCATGTGTGTCTTCCTGGTAAATAAAATTGGAATGAAGGTTTTGTAACTTATTAATGAAGGATTGTTCCACTTCCCGGTTGCGATGAACGACCATTACTTTGCCGTCATGTGGCACAATGATCTCATCCCTGTCTCTTGCTTTTGTTTCATATCCTTTGTAGGAAAAAGAAGGTTGGAATACCAGGTAATCACCCTTTTCCAGTAAAAATAATTTCACTTCGGGATCTCCTGCCTTTATTTCCTGGACCAACGATTTGTCAAAATCAACTTTATATTCTTTTGTAAGTGGCAAAATGAATTGGTGAAGCGTTTTGATCCAATCGTCGTTATTCACCTCCAGTTTTCCTTCTATCAAAAATTTAGCAACTACATCGATCACTTCTGTGTTCTTCCACAAATAGGCCTGGTGATTATATAAAAAGATCAATGGACTCGGGCTCTCATTATCTGCCAGTTCATGATCCAACCCGTCTGCCTTTACATTACAATGAATGGTGTAGTTCCCGTTTTTGCCGATCCTGAAATGAGGTTTTGCTTCTTCATCGAATAACTTTATTTCCTCAAGATTATTTGTTTTAAAGGCCTTTCCCTCGGGCAGCTTAAATGCGAGCAAGCTCGGTTCAGAAAATGTTTTTTTCAATTTCGGTAGCAGGTATTCATTCATCAGGTTCTTTGTTTCATCAGGCAGATCTTCATCTTCCTGGTGAATGATATTTTCCCAAATGCCAGAAAAGGGGGAGTTACGACTGATATACTTATTGATCTCCTGTTCCTGCAGTTTTCTTAACAGGCTGAGAGATTGTTTATCTCGTTCACTATACTTTGTTGTATCAATATACTTGGAAAGATCGATCTTCTCCACCTTGCCGGTAAATCCATCACCGTCGTCATTGCCTTCACCTTGTACAACGTCAATGGTAAAATAGGGGTATGTCTTTTTGTTAAAGTTAAAAACAACACCAAGCCTGTGCGATGACAGGACCAATTGTTCTTTTTCTTCTGCAACCACGGGCAGAGCCTCTTCGACAGCAGTTTGCTTGACGGGCATTGCAACGGGGGCCACGCGTTTGATGCCTGCATCCAGGACGCGCAAAAAGGGTTTGCCATCCTTATAGGTAAATTCGAATTTGTTGGTGAGGTCATCATTCAAAGAGTATCCATAGGCCTCTAACAATTTGTTCTTTTCTTTATCCCAGTTGCGAATGGAATCGAAATAGTGTGGTCCATAGGAATTCAATAGTTGCAAAAACACAATGACCTTTGGCAGGCACAGAGGATGCTCGGTATCAACATAGTTGCAGCTTGTATCAAAATTCCTTTCTTCATTCTTGCTGATAATAACCTTGTAGGTATTTCCGTCAAGAGTAACAGATGCCTTTACCGTTTCGTCTTTTGCAAATTCAATATTTGCTTTATTGGTGCGAAGGAATTTTTCCGCATCAGTGAATACGACCGGCGATGAAAGCAGGCGCAATGACTTCAAGTCGATAAACTTCATTTTTGCCACTGTATGGCGCTGGTCATATTCCACGTCACCGGCGTCAAGCATATTTTTATCGATCATCTCCTGTAACTGGAAAAGTGAGGCTGCTTCATGCCTGCAGATATCACCAAGGTTATAAGGGCAAGTGCACCGGACCGAAAGTGACTTCGGGTCTTTTATTTTCTGGATATATACTTTGTAAAATGTCGAGTAAATATCATCCTTCACGCGGAACACGGCAGAGCCAAAAAGATTATCATATTCAACGAGCTCAACAAAACCGATTGCATGGATTTTTTTTCCCCGGCGAATCACTTCATCCGTTCCATGCGTGTAGACGTACTTGACAAGGTGTGGTAGGGCCATAGTTTAGTTTACAATTAACAAGGGACACTCGTATCAATTATAGCTGGTGCATTGCTAATTGTTATTGCTCGTTTGCAACAAGGACAATCTGCAAAAGTAAAGGAATGTGATGCTGATTTCCATGTAAAAAGAGTGAATAAAAAAATAATTTTTATTGTTAGAAAGAAGCAAATAAAATGAAGTATCTTGCAAAATTTTTTACCGATCCGGGCGGTTCCCCGAGATCATTTCAGGCTTTTGCTTCCAGCTTTCCATCACTATAAATTGGAAGAATGTTTGCTTCGTCCGCAGTTAAACAGTAGCGGATATCTTTTTCTAATCCAAAATTCATCAGGCGATGATAATGGGAAGCGTTATTATTTTTTAGGAAAGAGAACAGATCTTTTTTCCCTTTATCATACATTGCTTCAGCTATGTGAGAGGAATCACAATTAATATCAAAATGTTGTCTCACCTTCGAGATGATGGCGCCGGCAAACAATGCATCCTCCATGTTCACCCTGTCCTTCCACGCTGCGCATCCAAGGATCACATTTCGGTTCATCGCGACTAAATGATCACATACTGCAGAAAGATTTGGGAAAGAGCCTGTGATGATCTCTTTGGCTCCTTTTTCCAGTGCCATGTGAAGAAGCCTCGTACCATTTGTCGTGGTTAATACCAGCGTTTTTCCCTTAATAAAATCCCGGGGATATTCAAATGGTGAGTTCCCATATTCCAATCCCTCTGCGATTTTCCCATCCCTTTCTCCGGCCGTAATCCCATCAATTTGTTTTCCCAATTCGATACAACGGCTTACGCTGTCAACCGGGATAACAGACCTGGCGCCATTATGCAATGCAGTAGCGATGGTGGAGGTTGCTCTTAATACGTCAATGATCACGATAATGCTGCTACTTATGTCGTATAAGTGCACAAGAGCAGGTGAAAGAGAAGTGTGTAAGGATGGCTTATTGTCCATTCCGGCAAATGTAATGGAAAGGGAATTACCTATCGAGAAGGACTTTCCATTTACTGCTTTCTGCGTATTCTTTGATCGTCTTATTCCTGTGTTTGATCAATTTTTTTATATATCGTGTAAGATAAAAAGCGTTTAACCACTTACCGATTGCGCCATATGGACTTTCAAAGTGAAACATATCGATCATGATCGTTCCATTTTCACAGGCCTTGAAAAAATGTTCATGCTTCATTTCTTTGAAGGAGCCCTGCGATTGTTCGTCAACGAACCTCAATGGCTTTTGCATTTCGGTGATCTTTATACGCAGTATTCTCGTTTTAAAGAAATGTTTAGCTTTCCAGGTAACGCTCTCGTCTTTTTCGATCAGGCCAAACCTTGTGCCTGCAACTGCTTCTTCCTGGTGTTGCTTCATCGATTCTTTGTGCAACTGAACGTTCCGGCAAAGATCAAATACTCTTTCTACAGGTGCTTCTATAAAAGTGGTAAGATGAATGGTGGGCATGGATATAGGATTTTTCGGCTGGTTAAATTATTGCTTTTTTCTTAATTAGCAAATCGAAAGACAACCGATAATTACGCAGTAAATTTTCTACTTTATGAAAAAGGGATCTTAACCACCTTTGCCTGTAAAAGCTTATCCCGGATCTTTATATAGATAGTTGTGTCAAGTGATGCAAAGGCTTTTCGGACGTATCCCATTCCAATAGCCTTGCCTAAACTGGGTGATTGAGTTCCCGAGGTTACGACTCCAATATTCATGTCTCCAAAATCCTTTATCTCATATCCATGCCGGGGTATTCCTTTTTCCAGCATTTCAAACCCTACCAATTTTCTTTCCACACCTTCCGTTTTTTGTTTTTCCAGGATGTGCCTGGCAGTAAATTCTTTCGTGAATTTTGTGATCCACCCAAGACCTGCTTCCAGTGGTGATGTGGTATCATCTATATCGTTTCCATAAAGGCAATATCCCATCTCCAATCGAAGCGTATCTCTTGCGCCAAGCCCGATCGGTTTTAACCCCTGGGACTTGCCCACTTCAAAGATGGCGTCCCAGATCTTGTTGGCATTATCATCTTTGTCTTCAAAATAGATCTCAACTCCTCCGGCACCTGTATATCCTGTTGCACTGACAAGTACATTATCAACTCCCGCAAACTTTCCTTTTGAAAAGGTGTAATATTTCAAATTCAAAATGTCCATTTCGGTCAGAGGCTGTAAGATCTTTGTGGCGTTAGGTCCCTGGATGGCGAGCAAACAGGTTTTGTCAGAGATATTGTGCAACTCGACATTTTTTCCATTGTATTTATTGATCCAGTCCCAGTCTTTTTTAATATTCGATGCATTCACCACGATCATGTACACCTTGTTCTCTTCAATACAATAAACCAGCAGGTCATCAACTATGCCTCCGTTTTCATTGGGAAGGCAACTATATTGAGCTTTGCCCGCTGTAAGTTTGGATACATCATTTGTCGTTACCTTTTGCAGAAGTTCCAGAGCATTTTCACCTTTTAAAATAAATTCTCCCATATGGCTCACATCAAACACGCCTGCATTGTTTCTTACCGCTAAATGCTCATCATTGATGCCGGTATAACTAACCGGCATATTATAACCGGCAAATTCAACCATCTTAGCCGCTGATTGTATATGCTTTTGGGCAAAAGGCGTATTCTTCATCCGCAAAAAATTTATCCCGATAACTATCGGGATGCAAATGTAAAATCAATTTATTTGGTAGTTTTAAAAAAGAAGGCCTCCTGAAAAATCAGGAAGCCTGGTCCCGACTCGACGGGATCCAACTTCAACCGAGTTTAGTTGAATAAGGCTGCAAACGAAAGGGGCGAATAAACAGATAGTTTGGTGTTCGCCTCTTCGCTCTTCATATAATCTACTGTCTCTGACGTGGCAGTTTGCGATCTTTTTTGAACGCTGTCATGCTTTTCCTGTTCTTCAATCTTTTTCAGTTCCTGCTGCAGTTGTTCTTTTTTATTCTTTCTCTCAAGGCTGTCATTATTCTCCTCCTCATTCGTTTCTTTTTTAATAGGCTTGGCGGGGTTGATCAAATATCCGTCTTTGCCCATTACGTAATCAACATCTGTTTCATAGTCAAAATATTCATCCCAGTTGATCTCAAAATCCCCATTATATCTATGCCACCTTCTATCTCTATCTGTCCGTATCGATAAAGCATGAAGTTTGTTTACCGTTTCATCAAAACGTATCTTTTTGTTAACCGGCACTTCGATAACAACGATCACCTGTTGCCATCTGAACTTGCTGTCTTTATCGATAGTAATTCCGCTTGCCACGTCAAGTATGCTGTCTTTGTACAGGGCATTGAAACCGATTTTTTGTGCACGGGTTTCTGCCTCCGCTATTGTTTTTCCATGGCTATACTTTTTTATTCCCACATGATAATTTGAGTCCTGGCTTTGCTCGATCCGGATCCTTATATTGGCCAGGCGAAGTGTATCCTCTGTTATATCAAATCCGCGATCGTCATTAAAATGCACCCAGGAAAAAGAACCACCGTATTCGATTTCAGGTTCTGAAACTTTTACAATCATTTTATTGTTGACAGGTTGCGCAATCGCCAGATCTGCCGGAGGTCTTCTTTCATTGCTCATTCTAAAATCACTTACCATACTGGCGGCAAACAAGGAAGCAGATATCCAACCTAGCGTCCATAATCCGCCGAATATCCAGCCCAGATAACTGTTTTGTGATCTTACTCTCATCATCCTGCGAATGAGCCAAGTGATCAATGCGATAATGGGCACCGCGAGAAAGAGCAATAAAGTTCCCCAGGCAAATGCGTTTTGCCAGAATCCATCAAATAGAAAGTTTTTGA
>Ga0207648_10002905_pt1 | contig 18146 bp, 18 predicted proteins | sample KBSMisM32_FD_184310 | JGI IMG/M metagenome (GOLD analysis project Ga0207648, IMG submission 184310) | Miscanthus rhizosphere microbial communities from Kellogg Biological Station, Michigan, USA - KBS Miscanthus M3-2 (SPAdes) (version 2) | ecosystem: Host-associated > Plants > Roots >...
CAAGCTCGCCGACATCACCGTCCTCTCGAAGGACATCATGACGATCCCTGAAGACCAGATCCCGTCGGCGGCCGTCCTCTACACCATTGTCGGCGGCAAGGTGCAGTTCACCGGCGCGGCCGCGGCGCCTTCGTCCCAGCCATGAGCTGGCTGGTCTGGCTCGCGCTGGCCGTGATCGTCGCCGGCATCGCCGCGGTCACCGGCCTGCAGCCGAAAGGCACGCGACAGGTCGGCCGCACCGGCCTCATGTCGGTCGCTCGCGTCGTGCTCGCGATCGTCATCCTGATCTTCCTCTACATGGCATACGCCTCTCGCACCCCGTAGCATCCGTGGGGGCCGAGCTTGCTCGGCCCCCTTTGATCGCCGAGCTTGCCTCGGCCCCCATCGCTCGGCCCCATTCCGATCGGCGCCGGTCTTGCTCTCCAGATTCGTCGGGCGAAGTGCCGCTGATGAGGCGCCGATGAACCTGAAGCAGACCGTCGCCGTGGTCGCGATCGCGCTGGCGCTCTTCGCCGCGTCCCGCATCGACGCCGACAACACGACGGTGAACGCCGGCGGCGACCTGCAGGCCGCCATCAACGCCGCCAAGCCGGGCGACACCATCTACATCCAGGCCGGCGCTGTCTTCACCGGCAGCTATACGCTCCCGGCCAAGGGCGGCACCGCTTACATCACCATCCGCTCGGCCGCGCTCGACAGCGTGCTGCCCGGCGCCGGTCAGCGCATGACCCCGGCCTACACGGCGCAGCTGCCGAAGATCCGCGCCACCACGAGCGCGGCCTTCAGGACCGCCGCGGGCGCCTCATATTGGAAACTGCAGTTCCTCGAGATTCTGCCGAGCTCGTCGACCGGCGCCGCCGACCTGGTTCAGTTCGGCAGCGGCGGCAGCAGCCAGAACACGCTCACCAACGTCCCGCACCATCTGGTGGTCGATCGCGTCTACCTGCACGGCGATCCGGCCTACGGGCAGCGGCGCGGCGTCGCGCTCAACAGCGGCGAGGCGCAGATCGTCAATTCCCATTTCGCCGACTTCAAGCACGCGACCAACGACACGCAGGCGATCTGCGGCTGGAACGGGCCGGGGCCGTTCCTGATCGAGAACAACTACCTCGAGGGCGCGGCCGAGAACATCATGTTCGGCGGCACCGATCCCTACATTCCCAACCTGATTCCCAGCGGCATCACCATCCGGCGCAACCTGATTGCCAAGCCGACGAGCTGGATGAAAGAGGCGTGGAACGTCAAGAACCTGGTCGAGCTGAAGAATGCGGCCAACGTGGTGATCGACGCCAACACCCTCGAGCAGTCCTGGCTGGCCAACCAGCAGGGTTATGCGCTGACCTTCACGCCGCGCAACCAGAACGGCACCGCGCCATGGAGCCAGGTGCGCGACGTCATCGTCCAGAACAACGTCATCCGCCACGTCTCCGCCGGCGTCAACATCAGCGGCTACGACGACCTCGCCGTCACCGCCCAGACGCAGCGGATCACGATCACCAACAACCTGTTTTACGACGTCACCACCGCCTGGACGAAGACGACGGCCGCAGCGCTCGGCCGCGGCATCTACCTCGGCGCCGGGCCGAAGGACATCGCGATCACGAAGAACACGTTCGTCACCGCCACCAGCGCGCTGTTCATCGGCGGCGGCAAGTCGCCGACCGGCGTGCAGATCACCGGCCTCGTGTTCAACGACAACATCGTTCACGCCGGCAAGTTCCCGATCTACGGCAACGCGCAGGGCGAAGGGACGAAGGGGCTCACCTATTACGCGCCGAACTTCCAGTTCCAGGGCAACGTCGTCGGCAAGACGTCGACCGCCGCGTACCCCGCGGGCACCGACATGGTCGACATGGTGACGCTGGAGCATCAGTTCGTCGACTTCGCGCACGACGACTACCGGCTGGCCGACAACGCCAACATCCTGCGCACGGCCGGCGTCGACTTCGTGGCGATGAACGCGGCCGCGGCCGGCGCCCCTGCTCCGGCGCCGGCACCCGCCCCGACTCCGACGCCAACTCCGACTCCCCCACCGGCGCCGACGCCCTCTCCCACTCCAACGCCGGCACCGGCGACGACGCCGTATGGCGGCACAGCGGCCACGCTTCCGGGCACGGTGCAGTTCGAGAACTACGACGCCGGCGGCGAAGGCATCGCCTACAAGGACACGACGTCCGGCAACAGCGGCGGCGTCTACCGGTCGAACAACGTCGACATCCAGGCCACGACCGATATCGGCGCCGGCTACAACCTCGGCTATGTGAAGGCGACGGAGTGGCTGAAGTACACCGTCAACGTCGCCACCGCCGGCACCTACACGTTCGATGCGCGGATTGCCTCCTCCGGCGCCGGCGGCACGTTCCACGTCGAAGTGGACGGCGTCGACGCGACCGGTCCGTTCGCGATCCCGGATACCGGCGGCTGGCAGGTGTGGGCGACGCTCTCGAAGGCGGGGGTCACGCTGACGGCCGGGACGCACGTCCTCCGCGTGGTCATGGACGCCAACGGTCCCGGCGGCTCGGTCGCCAACTTCAACTGGCTCAAGGTCCGTTAGATCGGGGTCGCAGACGGTGTCGCAGACCGTCTGCGGCACCGTCTCCGAGACGGTCTCCGACACCGTCTCCGAGACGGTCTGCGACACCGGGCTCGGGGCGCGCGCGGCGAGGGTAGACTATGCCGCATGCCCACCCTCGACGAGACGCGCCGCCGCTTCATCGCCCACTTCGCCGGCCTCGGCCTCGGCTCGACGCTCGCGCCGGGGATCCTCTGGGCCCGCATGCAGGACGCGGGCGAAACGAAGATCACGCTGGCGATGGTCGCCGACGCGATGAAGCTGTCCGGCCTCGACACCTTCACCGACGCCGAGCTGAAGGCCATGGTCGAATCGGCCAACCAGAACCTCACGCGCTACGAGGAGATGCGCGCGATCCACGTTCCCAACGACGTCTCGCCGCCGTTCCATTTCAGCCCGCTGACGCCCGGCATGGAGGTCAATCGCGCGCGGCTGCCGTTCCGCCTCAGCGCACCACCCGCGGTCAAGCGGCCGGCCAACCTCGAAGAGGTGGCCTTCTGGCCGGTGCGGCATCTTGCCGAACTGCTGCGAACCCGGCAGGTGACATCGCTGGAGCTCACGCAGATGTACCTGGCGCGGCTCCATCGCTACAACCCCAAGCTCAATAACGTCGTCACCTTCCTCGACGATGTGGCAACCAGCGAGGCGAAGCGCGCCGACGCGGAGATTGGGGCCGGCAAGTACAAGGGTCCGCTGCACGGCATCCCCTGGGGCGCCAAGGACATCATCGCGGTCAAGGGCTACAAGACGACGTGGGGATCGCCCGCGTTCAAGGAGCAGTCGTTCGACTACGACGCCAGCGTCGTCGAGATGCTGCGCGACGCCGGCGCCGTGCTGATCGCCAAGCTCACCACCGGCGAGCTGGCGAGCGGCGACAACTGGTTCGGCGGGCAGACGAAGAACCCGTGGAACCTCGCGCAGGGATCGAGCGGATCCTCGGCCGGCCCGTCGTCGGCGACCGCGGCCGGCGCGGTCGGCTTCGCGATCGGCACCGAGACCAGCGGATCGATCCTCAGCCCGGCGGCGCGCTGCGGCCTCGCCGGCCTGCGCCCGACCTTCGGCCGCATCAGCCGCTACGGCGTGATGGCGCTGTCGTGGACCCAGGATCGCCTCGGCCCGATCTGCCGCTACGCCGAGGACTGCGCGATCGTGATGCAGGCGCTCGCGAAGCCCGACGGCCGCGACATGAGCGTCTCCGACATTCCCTTCAACTGGAACGCCCAGCTCGACGTCAAGAAGCTGCGCGTCGGCATCGTCAAGGAGTCGTTCGACGAGCTGACCACCGACCTGGTGAAGCGCAACGCGGCGCAGGTGCTGGACACGCTGAAGTCCATCGGCGTGTCGAAGCTGACGCCGATCGCCGTCCCCGACTTCACCACCAACGTCAGCGCGATCAACGTCGAGGCGATCACCTTCTTCGACGAGCACGCGCGCGCCGGACGGATGAAGGAGGCGCGCAACGGCGGCCGGCCGATCGGCCGGCTCATCCCGGCGGTCGAGTACCTGCGCTCGCAGCGCGTGCGGATGATGATGATGGAGAAGCTGGCCGAGGCGACCGCCGGCATCGACGTCTACGTCGTCGCCGCCAACCCGTCGACTGGCGGCGGGCCGGCCGCGTCGACGACCACCGCGAGCGAGCCTCCACGCCCGCAGCCGCAGCAGCCGCAAACGGTGACGCAGCGCCACTTCGCGATGGCCAACCTCGCCTGCTACCCGGCGATCAACGTGCCGAATGGATTCCTGGAATCAGGGTCGCCGACCAACGTGACGTTCTATGGCCGGCCGTTCGGAGAGATGGAAGTGATTGCGCTGGCGAAGGCGTATCAGGACGCGGCCGGGATTCACCTGAAGCACCCGGCCGCCCTGGATACGTAGGGACCTACTTGACCGCGACTTTGACCAGCGCGGTCGTCCAGCAGCAGCCGAAGCCGCCGCCGCCGTCACCCGAATAGTCGTTCGCCGTGACGTGCAGCGTGTAGTCGCCGGGTTCGCTGAACTTCGCAGTCGTCGTCGCCTTGCCGTTGAAGGGCAGCTCGCCCGCGGGCAGCTTCTCGATTTCGGGCCTGGCCTTGTCGAAGGTCACCGCGCCAGGGCCGCGGAATTTCGACCAGCGGACGGTGGCCGGAGCGCGCGTCGACGAGGGCGTCCCACCCGAGCCGCTGGTGAACTTGGCATCGTCGGAGACCCACAGGTCGAGCGGCGTGGGCGCGGACACCGCGGCGGTGCGCGGCGATGCCGCAACCGCCGCAAGCGGTCCCTGCACCGTCTTGCCGGTCGCCTCGAACCGGATGATCGGCGGCGTGTTGCCGACCGCGATCTCGGTGAAGGGGCTCATGATGTAATCGGGATGAACACGAAGCGGGATGCTCGTGGTCTGGCCATTGGCGACGACGGTCCACACGTAGCTGTCGGTCGGCTTGAAATCCTTGGGCACCGGCACGACGAACATGCCCCACTGTCGGCCGGGCAGGAAGTGCGTCGGCTGGCCGAGGTCGGGCCCGCCCGGCTCGATGCGGTTGTTCGGGCCGAGTGGAATGTCGATCGCCTGCTGCGAGTTGCGGTTGTAGTAGCCGATGAGAAACGATCGGCTGCCGTCGGGATTGTAGTACCAGCCTTCGAAGGCGCCGGTCACGCTCGCGCCGAACTGCTTGCGTGGTTCAGGCGGCTGGACCTGCCCTGACACAAGAATGCCGCCGGCGATCACGCCGGCGGCACACCAGATTCCGAATCCGTTCACTGCTGCTTCTCGTTGTCCGTGGTCTTGACAGCCTTCGCCTTGCGCTCGGCCTCGAGCGCCTTGTACTCGGCGTCGTTGAAATAGACGACGTTCATCCAGGCATGCGCCATCTCGTCGACGGTGCGGTCGCCGTATCCGACCCACTGATCCGGATCGGGATTGTTCTTGTTCGCCTTGGTGTTGTCGTACCAGGCGCTGACGTGGATGACGGTCCCCTTCGGCAGCAGCGGCGCCGCGTCGTCGTCGTAGATGTAATTCGTCATCCAGTTGAAGTTGAAGTTGCCGACGTAGCTGATGATCTGACGGCTGCCGTCGGGAAGAATCGCCTCGACCTGCATCGCCTTGCCGCGCAGGTGGAAGTGCGGCTGGAAGTTCTCGATCAGGGCGTTTTCCTTCAGCACGGTGAAGCCCTCGGTCATCGCCATCGAGTTCGGCGGGATGTCGAGCATCTTCGTGCGATCGATGCCGGTGAAGCCAATCAGGTAGCTGCGCTTCTTCGGCTCTTCACCCTTCTTGTAGAACCAGAGGCCGAGCTCCGAGCCGCCGGTCACTTCCTCGCCGGTGGCGTGCAGGTGCTGATCCCACGAGATCTTCTCGCCCGGCACGACCAGCTTGCCGGTGCCCGGACGGAACAGGTCGTAGCCCTTGCCGATCGCCCACTCCATCAACTGCGGGCGGCGGTTGACGACATCGTCGAAGTCGCCGCCGCGGCGATCGGGGCCGCTCGCGGTTCCGGTGTTGACCGCTTCCGGATCGTTGTTCAGCACCAGGTAGGCGATCGAGTGATGCACCATCCGGCGCGCCTTGAGGTTGGACGGACGAATCTCGACCAGCTTCACCCACCGCGGCTCGGTGACCGGAAGATCCGACATCGGGCGGTACCAGACGTCCTGGTGCGATGCCGGCATCGTGTACTCGGACGACTTGACGACGAGGTCGGGCGCGCCGAAGCCGTCGCGTTCACCCTTCCAGGCGTTGTCGGTGATGATCGCCACCGGCTTCGGCAGATCCTTGGGATCGCCCTGGAGCGCCCCGCCGTCGACCCAGCGGACGATCGTGTCGACCTGCTCGTCGGTCAGCGACATGTCGTTCTTGAATTTCTGGACGCCGACGCTGCGATCGATATGCCACGGCGGCATCTGCCGCGTCGCCACGCGTTCCTTGATCGAGCGGGCCCACGGCCGCGCTTCCTGGAACGTGATGAGCGACATCGGCGCAATCGATCCAGGCTGATGGCACTCCTGGCACTTGGCTTGGAAGATCGGGGCGACATCCTTCGAGAACGTCACCGGTTTCGCGGCGTCGGCCGCGAGGACAGGCACGGCTATCGCGAGCGCGGCGCCCATCGAAAACATCGTCCGGAACATGCGGGCCATCCAGCTCTCCTTGTCGATTTTGCAAGACGAGGACGGTAAGAACGTAGTCCTGCACATGATGAGGCTAACGCGTCAATTTTTCAATAGATTACGGTACTTTTTTCAGCACAGCCGCGCACAGCGCGGCCGTGACATCAGGAGACAACCGCCTTTCGGTCTCCCTGCGCCTCGACGCGTCCCTTGATGACGGCGCCGTCCGCCATCACCAGCCGAGGTGTCGTGATGTCGCCGTCCACCGATCCGGTCGGCTGCAGGTTCACCTTTTCGCTCGCCATGACGTTGCCCGTCACCGCGCCGCTGATGGTCACCGTTTTAGCGATGAGGTCGGCCTTCACGGCGGCGCCCGGCCCGATGTTCAGGTTGTGGTCCCCGACTTCGATCGTGCCCTCGACGCTGCCGTCGATGTTCAGGGTTTCCGTGCTGACGATCCGGCCCTCGATCCGCAAGGCTTTTCCAATCCAGGCTGCCGTGCGCCGTTCATCCATGGGTTGGACTGTCTCATTCGCCATCATCATCCTCCGCTCGTCTCACCTACCGGCCGCGATTACACGGGCGATTCGGCCAGCAGCTTGACCTCCGGGTGCTGGCGCTCGAAATACTGCACTTCCCACTCCGACGCAAACAGGATCAGGCGCCGCTCCTGCCGGTCGACCGCCACCGCCGCGCCGCCGCCGAGCGGCGGAATCGGGCGCGTCGTATCGGCAATCCAGCGCGCCGCGGCGTAGGGCGCCGGATCGACCTGCACCTCGACGCCGTACTCGGTGCGCAGCCGGCTCGCGATCACGTCGAACTGCAGCGCGCCGACGACGCCGACAATCGGCTCGCGGCGGCCGCTGGCGGCGAAGAACACCTGCATCAGCCCCTCTTCCTCGAGCTGCCGCAGCCCGTCGTCGAACTGCTTGTAGCGCGTGTCCTGCAGCCGCACCCGCCCGAAATGCTCGGCCGGAAAGCGCGGCACGCCGGGCAGCTGCACCGGCGCGCCGGTGTGGAGTGTATCGCCAATGGTGAACTGGCCGGGATTGACGAGGCCGATGATGTCGCCGGCAAACGCCTCGGTGACGGTTTCGCGGTCGCGGCCGAAGAACCTGTAAGCGCGGGTGGCGCGGATGGCCTTGCCGACGCGGCTGTTCGACACCGCCATGTCCTTGAGGAACTTGCCGGAGCAGACGCGGACGAACGCCACGCGATCGCGGTGCCGCGGATCCATGTTCGCCTGGATCTTGAAGACGAAGCCGGTGAAGCGATCGTCGGTCGGGCTGACGATGCCGTGGTCGCCGAGGCGAGGCTGCGGCGGCGGCGCCAGCTCCACGAGCGCGCGCAGGAACGGCTCGAGCCCGAAGTTGGTCATCGCGCTGCCGAAGAAGACCGGCGTCTGGCGCCCGGCGCGGTACTCGGCAAAGTCGAACGGCGTGCCGGCGGCGCCGATGACGTCGAGCGACTCGCGGAAATGCGCGTAGACGCTTTCACCGATCAACCGCCGCGCGTCGGGATCGTCGAGATCCGAGACGTCGACCGGGGCGCGGTACTGCCCCTGCGCCTCGCGCTCGTAGAGAAAGAGGTGCCGGCTGGAGAGGTCGTAGACGCCGCGGAAATGTTCGGCGTTGCCGACCGGCCAGTTGACCGGCGCGGCGTGGATGCCGAGCGTGCGCTCGATGTCGTCGAGCAGCTCGAGCGGATCGCGCGCCGGGCGATCGAACTTGTTGCAGAAGGTGAGAATCGGCAGGCGATGCCGGCGGCAGACCTCGAACAGCTTGCGCGTCTGTTCTTCGACGCCGTTCGACGAGTCGATCACCATCACGACGCTGTCGGCGGCAATCAGCGCGCGATAGGTGTCCTCGCTGAAGTCCTTGTGGCCCGGCGTGTCGAGCAGCGCCATGCGCCGGCCGTCGAGCTCGAACTCGAGCGCCGCGGCGGTAATCGAGATGCCGCGCTCCTGCTCGAGCGCCATCCAGTCGGAGGTGGCGTGGCGCCGCGCCTTGCGGCCGCGCACGGCGCCGGCCAGCTCGATCGCGCCGGCATACAGCAGCAGCTTCTCGGTGAGCGTCGTCTTGCCGGCGTCGGGGTGCGAGATGATGGCGAAGGTCCGCCGGCGCGCCACCTCGCGCTCGAGCTCGCTCTGCGCCGACTGGTCAACCTGCTCGGGGAGTTCGGCGGAATGCACTCGATACTATTGTAGGTCACGGTGCGATTCAGCCTGCTCATCCTCGCGGTTGTGCTGACCTTTACCTGGGTCCTGGCGCCGACGGCGCCGCCGTGGGGCACGGCGGCGGCGGTCGTTGTCGTGCTGGCGCTGGCGATCGCCCGCGCGGTGCGAACCGGGGAGTGGGGCGTGCGCGCGTCGGCCTTCGCCCCGGCGCTCGCGCGCTCGGCGGCGATCACCGCTGTGGCCGCGATCGCGTTCTACGCCGCGGGCGTGCAGCTCGGGACGTGGCACACGCGCGGCAATCCCTGGGGGATGCTGGCGGCGCTCGTCCCGTGGGGCCTGGGACAGCAGTTCGCGCTGCACACGGTGTTCCTGCGCGAGGCGCAAACGACGGTGTCGCGGCCGGCGGGCATCTGGATCGCCGCGGCGATGTTCGCCGCGCTGCACCTGCCGAACCCGTTCCTCACCGTGATGACCGGCGTCGGCGCGCTCGCGTGGTGCTGGATCTACGACCGCTATCCCAACCTGCTGCCGATGGCGCTGTCACACGCCGTGCTGACGCTCGTCATCCTCTACGCCTTCGACGATGCAATCACGGGCCGGTTGCGCGTCGGAGCAGGCTATTAGCATCCCGCGGCTAGTAGGCCATCGCGTAACAGTCGCGCCGCGGATCGGCGCCGGCGAAGCGGTTCTTCGTCGCCGGATCGATCATCACCACCGTCGCGCAGCCCGAGACCCCGAACGGCCGCAGCTTGCTGAGATCATGCCCGCGGTTCTGCAGCTCCTTGTAGACCGCGTCCGGCACCGTCGATTCGACCGCGAGCTTGTTGAAGCCGGCCGTGTGCGGCCAGAACGATCCGTAGAAGTGGCGCGTCTGCAGCCGCGGCCGCTCGAGCGCCCAGTGCAGGTTCGGGTACCAGTCGTCCCAGAATTCGACGATGCTGAGGAAGGCCTGCAGGATGGTCTGATCCTGGTTGTCGCCGCCGGGCGTGCCGATCCCCATCATCGGCATGTCGCCCTTGAACACCATGCTCGGCGTCAGCGTGTAGCGCGGCCGCGCGTGCGGGCGAATCTGGTTGGCGCGCGACTTGTCGAGATAGAACTGCTCGCCGCGCACGCTCATCCCGATGCCGGTGTCGCCGAGGATCACCGCGCCGCCAATCCAGCCGCCGCTCGGGGTGACGTCGAAGATGTTGCCCTCTTTGTCGATCACCGCCATGTGCGTCGTGTCCTTGAAGACGCCGGCCGAATCCTGGCCGAGCGACGACTGCGTGTCGGCGATCGACGCCTGCTGGCTCGAGTCGAGCGTGCCGTCCTTGACGTTCGCCTTCCAGAACGGCCATTGCTTCACCTTGCTGTCGAACGGCAGCGGGTCGCCGGCAATGAACGACTTCGAGGCGCGCTTCATGTCGATGAGCGCCGCGCGATCTTTCGCATACGCCTTCGAGAGCAGTCCTTCCGCCGGCACCTGCACGAACGCGGGGTCGGCGTAATAGCTGTCGCGATCGGCGTAGGCCAGCTTCATCGCCTCGGTGACGACGTGCAGGTAGTCGGCGCTGGCGTAGCCCATCGCCTTGAGATCGAAGTTCTCGAGGATGTTCAGCGTCTGCAGCAGCGACGGCCCCTGGCTGCCGAATGCGTGCTTGTAAACGGTGTAGCCGCGATAGGTGGTGCTGGCCGGCGCCTCGATGCGGGCGGAGTACTCGGCGAAGTCGTTCAGCTCGAACGGCGCGCCGTGCTTCTGCAGGAACGCCACCATCTCGCGCGCGATGTCGCCCTTGTAGAAGCGATCGCGCGCGGCCACGACGCCGGCCTCGCGTCCCTTCGCCTTCGCGCCTCGCTCGGCCTCGACCATCCGCTTCAGCGTCCGCGCCAGCGTCGGCAGCTTGATCGTCTCGCCCGGCTTGTACGCGGAGCCGTCCGGCTTCGCCCAGTACTTCTGGTTGTCGGGCCACGACTGGAAGAATTTCTGCTCGTTCGCGATGCCGCGGACCGTGCTCTGGCGGATGGGGAAGCCTTTCTCGGCGTAGTCGATCGCCGGCGTGGCGACTTCCTCGAAGCTCATCGTGCCCCACTTCTCGAGCACGGTCAGCGCCGCGTGCAGCGTGCCGGGAACGACCGCGGGATCGAGGCCGGCGCCCTGGAGGTTCTTCTTGCGCGACAGATACCAGTCGACGTTGACCGCCGCGGGCGCCCAGCCCTGGCCGACGACGGAGGTGACCTTGCCCTCTTTCTTCGGGTAGACGAGGACCAGCCCTTCGCCGCCGAGGCTATAGAGATCCTGTTCGAGGACGCCGCCGGCGAGCATCGACGCGACGCCGGCGTCGAAGGCGTTGCCGCCCTTCAGCAGGATCCCGAACGCCGCCGCCGTCGTCAGCGGATGGCCGGTGGAGACGCCGCCGCTCGGCCCCATCACGGCGGGCCGCAGCGCGGAGCGCGCCGGCTGCTGATCCTGAACCGGCACCTGGCCCGCGAGCCTCGGAACCGCCATCCACGCGGCACACCCGGCGGCAGCCGCGGCAACCAGGATCGTGCGACGCAGTGCGCTCATGCCGACCTCCTTGCGAAACCCTGAATACTGCGAGCCTTAATCTACATCCGATTTTGACGTGGTGTCCGCCTTCAGGCGGACCCTGGTCATTTGACGGTCACCTGAATCGTCTCGCGGATCGGCTGCGTCTTGCCGGTGTCGATCAAGGTGGCGGTCAGGTTCAGCGTCACCATGTAAGTTCCCGGCGCGGAGGTGACGATGCCGTTGACGCTCTGGTTCGTGATCGACTCGTTCTTCTTCACCGTGATGTTCGTCGGCGACGTGTGCGACTGCGGCGATCCCTGGAGGTATCCGATGTCCTTCGTCCCTTCGTAACGCGTCTCGGCGCCCGCGCCGTGGTAGTAGAAGTGGACGTCGGCGAACACCTGTTCCTCCGGCCGGCTGGCCGGCAGCACGCACTCGGTGCGCGGGTCGGACTGGCAGGAAAACTCGCGGTCGGAGTTGTCGTGGTCGCCGAACATCAAGACCCACGTCACATGCGGAGTGCCGGGCGCGAGGTTTGCTCGCACGGGCGCCCGTTTCCCGCACGCTGATCCGGTTAAAGCGGCAACCGCAACGATTGCCAGCACGCATGGACGCATACGCTCTCCTTGTGTCCGTCGTCACCGCGGACGATGTGTGCGGGCGACCGGCCGCCTCGTTGCGCGCGGCGCGTCGGGCACCATCGTCAGCAGGTGCGCTGGTGTCCCGCTTGGCGTGCGCTCGAGTCGCGCGTCCCACGCGGCGAGCGTCTCGGCCATCGCGTCACGGGCTTGATGCAGTCGCGCGAGCTGGTCATCCATCTCCTTCAGCAGACGCTCGCCGGCCGCGCGCACTGAATGACACGGCGGCCGGCCGCTATCGCGCGCCTTGAGAAAGCCCGCGAGCTCCTTCGACGTGAACCCGAATCGAATGGCGTTCCTGACGAACAGCAGGCGGGTGACGGTGTCGTCCGAGTAGTAACGGAACCCGCCCGCGGTGCGAGGCGCCCGCGGCAGGACGCCGACGCGTTCGTAGTAGCGCACCAGATCCGGGCTGACGCCGGCGCGACGCGCCGCCTCACCGATGCCGAATGTGGTTCCTGGCACGGGCCATCCTACAACCTGGAGTCGTTCCAGGTTCAAGTGCCGGTTGGGACTTGACCCTTGAACGATTCCAGGGCCGAGGATGGCGTCAGGAGGTCACATGAATACCCTGGTTGCGTCGGTCGCTGTCATCCTGCTGCTCACCGGACAACATCCCCAGATGCCCGCCGGCATGTCTCACGAGGAGCATCTGAAGCAGATGCAGAAAGACGAGGCGCTGAAGAAACGCGGTGCCGAGGCGATGGGATTCGATCAAGACGCGACGACGCACCATTTCAGGTTGAGCGCGACCGGCGGCTCGATCGAGGTCACAGCCAGGGACGAGGCGGACCGCGCGACCGTTGACGCGATCCGCGCGCACCTGCGGTCGATCGCGGGCGAGTTCGCCACCGGTCGATTTGACAAGCCTCTTCAGACACACGGGGAGGTGCCGCCTGGCGCGGCCGACATGCAAAAGCTTCGCGAGAAGATTGCCTATCGGTTCGATGAGTTGCCTGGAGGCGGTGCCGTGCGGATCGAAACGAACGACCGCCGGGCGCTCGATGCGGTTCACGCATTTCTTCGCTACCAGATCGCGGAGCATCACACGGGCGATTCGATGCAGCTCAAACGGTGACCGCCCTGATTGCCGCATTCCAACGGCTCGGTTTGACAGCGATCGTGCAAGCTCGCATCCTAGGGACGTGACGACGTTCGCCAGGCGGCTCGCGGCGCTGACGGCGGCCCTGACACTGTGTCTGGGCCATCTGTCGGTCTGCGCCGGGTGGCAGGCCTCGGCCGCGGCGCGGATGGCGTGCTGCGAGGACGAGTCGACGTGCCCGATGCACAAGGCGGACACGCGCGGCTCCACGCCTCGACACCAGCTCACGCAAGTGCAGGCTGACACGTGCTGCGCGGCGACGTCGAACCGCACGCAGGCATCCGTCACAGGTACGACGTTCGTCCTGTCGAACGCGATTGCGCTGCCGACGCTTGTCGGCCCCGTCGTTCCGGCTCCCGTGCTGGCGCTGCAGGAATGGCGCGCGCTCGCGCCGCTTCCGGTCTCACCCGTTCCCAAACATCTCCTCCTTTCGGTCCTGCTGGTTTAGCGAACACGGCCGCGGTGTCTCTGCCCGGAACCGATCCGGGCAGCGGGCGATTTGTGTTCGCAGGTCGAGTTGTCCGGAGGAGGAAACATGCGTCGAGAACGTTTGAGCGCCATCGCTGGCTTGACCAGCGCGGCGACGACGCTCGTCTGTTGAGCGTTTCCGATTCTGTTCGTGACCCTAGGTCTAGGGTCCGTCATGGCGTCGCTGATCGAGACCGCTCCCTGGGTCGTGGCCCTGGAGCGGCAGCGCACGCTGCTGTTCAGCGTGTCGGGCGCTCTCCTCGCGCTGAATTACTGGATGGTCGTCGTGCGCCCACGTCGTTGCGCACCGGGCGAGCTCTGTCACATCGATAGTCCGTTCATGCGGTTCAATCGGCGGCTGTACTGGATCTCGCTGACGCTCTTCATCGTCGCGCTGGTCGTCACGTACGGCAGTCTGCTGGTGTTGCGATGGATGGAATGAGTCGGCGCCTGCGAATCGGCGCAAGCAGCGTGTTCGCGCTGCTCGTCGGCGTGAATGCGTCGTACGCGTCGGGCCACGGGCCGGTGTTCGGCGCAGCGACGCCCACGCTCGGCAAAGGCGGATGGGCCTTCGATCAAGCGTGGATGGGCCAGGTGATGGACGGCCTGGCGGACACGAGCGCAATCCTGCGCAGCATGATCGGTTTCGGCATCACGGAGAGGCTTCAGATTTCCGGCTCGCTGCCGGTTCCGCTGACCAAGGCGGACGCGATGCCGTCCGGACGCATGATGGCGATGATGTCCGGCACGTCCGACTTCGAATCGCTCCTCGGCTGGCGCTTCCAGGCGCGGCCGGTCGGAGAAGGCGCGCGATTCGAGTCGACCGCCTACGTCGGCGGCCTGGTGCCGCTCGACGCACAGCGCGGAGGCATCAACACATCGCCCGCGGGGCTGGTCTCGCTGACCAGCGGCTACGCCTCGCGATCACATTACTTCTGGGCCGGCGCAACGTATGTCCGTCACCTGGAACGCGGCGCCGACCGACTCGGTTCGGTCACCTCGTACAGCCTCGTCTACGGCTATCGGCCGCCCGCGTGGCGGATGGAGTACCCGAAGCCGGATCTTCGCGTCTTCGTCGAAGCCACGGGCGACATCACGGGCACGTCGCTTCACAACGGTCAGCCAATGGCGGACACCGGAGGCCGGATCGCGCTCGTCGGACCGACGATGCTGCTGCTCTACAAAGCGTACGGGATCGAGGGCGGCGCGCTGTTTCCCGTGTATCAGCGCAATCGGCCGCTGCAGCCGGACGAGCGGTTCCGCTTCGGTCTCAACTTCACGTATTTGTTCTGGCCCTCCAGGGGAAAGGGGCACTGATCATGAACCTGGTGACTCGAACTGCCGCGGCGCTGTCGCTCATCGTCCTGCTTCCGTCGCTCGCGTCGGCCGAACTGCGCCGCGTGCAGCTGAACGTCCTCGGCATGGATTGAGCGTTCTGCGCCCACGCCGTGAGCGTGGCCCTCAAGAAACTTGATGGTGTCGAGTCGACCGATGTGTCGCTCGAAAAAGCGCGCGCGGACATTCGCCTCAGACCCGGCAACGCGATCACGCTGCCGCAATTGCGGCGGATCATTCGACAGGCGGGATACCCGACGAAAGACGCGCACGTCGAAGCACGCGGCACAATCATCGAGCGGAACGCCAGGCCGGCGCTCGATCTCCAGAACGGATCGTTCCTGGAATTACTGGCAGCGCCGCGGGCGGAGGCTACCGGTGTTATCGAGGTCACTGGCGTGTCGCGCGTGGTCGACAAGGACCGAGAGGTATTGACGATCGACGATCGACGATGAGCTCACCGTTGTGCACGACGGTCGGAATCGTCGATGCCCGGGAGCAGAGAGGGCGGAGTTCCGTCCATCAGCGGGCTGTCGGCGGCACCCGGCGATGGTGCGTCGCCTGCTCGTAGGCGTAGGCCAGCGCGAGCATGCGCCGATCGCTCCACATCCGGCCAAGGAATGACACGCCGACCGGGTAACGTCCGCCGACGAATCCGCCCGGCACGGTCACCTGCGGCAGGCCGGTCTGCGCGCTCTCGGCGCACGTGCTCGGCTCGCCGCCGAAGCGCTCGAGCCCGCCCTCGTGGGTGTGGGGGCGCGCGAGGTTCGCGGGATACAGCAGCGCATCGAGCTGCTGCGCATCCATCAAGCCGACGAAAAAGTCGCGGAACGCTTCGCGGCTCGCCGTGAACGCACGGACCGCCTCGCGCAGCTCGTCGCCGGAGGGGATCGGCGCAATCGCCGACTCGAACTGGCTCGCGCTCTCCGGGGCGAGCTTGCCGCTCGCGAGCAGATCCTGGATCGTCAGCACCTTCTCGCCCGGCTTCGCGCCGCGAGAAAGATAGGCGGTCCACGCCGCCTTCAGCGCGCCCGGCTCGGCCCTGCGCACCGCGCGGAACCGCTCTTCGATGTCGGGCGCGGTCGCATCCACCACCACGGCGCCGGCCGCGCGCAGCTCCCCGGCCACTGCGTCCATCAGCGTCGCGATCTCGCGTTCACCGGTGAAGCCGACGAAGCGCTGCCGCAGGAGCCCGATGCGCGCGCCCTTCAGCGCGCCGGGCGAGAGATCGGCAGCGAACGATCCTCCCGCGTGACGCGCCGCTTCCTGCGTCACCGGATCCTCCGGGTCCACGCCCGCGACCTGATCGAGCGCGAGCGCGACGTCGCGCACCGACTTCGCCATCGGGCCAACGGCGTCGTTGTACGGGTTCAAGGCCATGACGCCGGCGCGGCTCGTCTGCCCGCGCGTCGTCCGGATGGTGGCGAGCGCGGCGAACGCCGCCGGGTTCGACAGCGAATTGCAGGTGTCGGTGCCGAAGGCGAGCGTCACCAGGCTGGTCGACACCGCGACGGCGCTGCCGCCGCTCGACCCGGCTGTGCTGAGCGTGGGGTCGAACGCGTTGCCGATCGTGCCGGCGACCGAGCTGATGCCGAAGTCGCCGAACGGAAACTCGTCGAGGTTCGTCTTGCCGAGGACGATCGCGCCGCCGGCGCGCATCCCCGCGGCCATCTTCGAATCGAGCCGCGGCAGGTGCTCGACGAGCGCCAGCGATCCGCCGGTGGATGGCAGCCCGAGGACATCGATGTTGTCCTTGAACGCGATCGGCACCCCGTGAAACGGTCCGCGCACGCGTCCCGCCGCGCGCTCGGCGTCGCTGGCGCGCGCGTCCGCGACGACGCGACGGTTCAGCGCCAGCATCGCGCGCAGCACCGGTCCGTTCCGATCGAACCGGGCAAGCCGCGCGAGGTACTCGCGCACGATGTCTTCCGAGGTCGTCGTGCCGCGCGTCATCGCGTCCTGCAGCTCGCCGACGCTCTTCTCGACGACGGAAAACGCCGGCGGCGCAGCGGCGGGCGGCAGCGACCAGTTGGCGATCTGCGATCGCTGGGTCGGCGTCAGCCCGCGCAGATCCGGCGCGGCCACGAGGCGCCGCGCAATCGCGGTGACGCGCGCGATCTCCGATCCCGCTGCCGGAATCGCTTTCGGATCGGCCGCCGCCTGCCCCGGCGACACGACGCCGTCGCGCACGCGAACCGCGGGGCCGTCGCCGCGCGCGTCGTACAGCTCGCTCATGCCCTTGACGACGAACGTCACGAGCGCGGTGGTCTCGCCGGGGCGCAGCGTGAACTTGAAGACGTAGCCGAGGTGCGCGGGATCGTAGCCGGGCCACCGATCGGTGAACGGATCGCCGTACATGTCGCCCGCGCCTGCGAGCAGCGTCGCGCGCGTGCCGAGCACGTGGGCCGACGGTCCGTGCCCCGACGGCCCGCGCATCGGATCGTCGGCGCGCCGCGCGTTCTGCATCACGGTGACGAAGCTGTCGCCCGGCTCGATGCGGCGGTCGCCGCTCGAGGTCGCTGCGACCGCAACCAGGCCGCCCTCCTCGTAGGCGCCGGCGGCGCCGCCCCACGCGACTTCGACGAGGCGATCCTCGGCGGCGACGTTCGTGAAGCTGTCGAAGTAGCGCAGGTAGTCGGCGTCGGCCGGCGCGAAGATCGCGCGTGCGACGACGAGGTCGCCGCGCAGGAGCGGCGTGAGCGAGTCGAAGCGCGCCGCGCCTGTGGCCGCATCGTGCGAGAGGCCGAAGCCGGAGAGGTACTGATTGCGAACGAGGAGCGTGGCGTCGGGGCGTCGCACCTGCAGCTTCAGGTAGCCGAAGCCGTTGAACGGGTAGGCGCGGCCGCCGGTGGCGATGCCGCCGCTGTCCTGCGCCCACGGCGAGGTGTCCTGGATGTCCCAGAACTGGCCGTCGGCGGAGGCGACGCGCGTCACCGCCGCGGTCTGGCGCGCGGCTGCGACGGCGATGAAGAGAGCGACCACGGTCGCGGCCGTGAAGCGCGGAGCTCGCTGCATGGATGCGAACTCTACCCGAACTCGCTCAGGGCATGCCCTTCGACTCGCCAGGGAGCCTGAGGCTCGCCCAGGGCAGGCGCACCCGGCGCCGCTACAATCGCAAGCGTGACGGGTGATGCGCCGATTCGCATCGGCATCTCGGCATGCCTCCTCGGCGACGAGGTCCGCTACGACGGCGGCCACAAGCGCGATCCGTTTCTCACTGGCGTGCTCGCCCCGTTCGTCGAGTTCGTCAAGGTGTGCCC
>Ga0207648_10002915_pt1 | contig 18109 bp, 12 predicted proteins | sample KBSMisM32_FD_184310 | JGI IMG/M metagenome (GOLD analysis project Ga0207648, IMG submission 184310) | Miscanthus rhizosphere microbial communities from Kellogg Biological Station, Michigan, USA - KBS Miscanthus M3-2 (SPAdes) (version 2) | ecosystem: Host-associated > Plants > Roots >...
GTTGCCTTGCGTGCGGCTGGTGAGGGTGACGGTGGCTCCGGGGAGCACGCCCGACTGGGAGTCGCTCACCGATCCCGACACGGAAGCACTGGTCGTCTGCGCGTGCACGGCGGCGGGACCAGCCAAGCAGAGGACGCCCGCGAGGGCCGCTCCCAGCACCGCGCGCAATGTTCGGAACCTTTGGACGAAAGACATATACATCCTCTCCTCTGCATCTGGCGATGCTGATTCGCGAGGGACTGCATTCCCTTGAGCAGGGCTTGATCTGAAGCGACGAGCGCTTCGCAGGAACATTCCTCTCCGGACCGAAGGGTTGAGTAAGTGCGGTGAATCTAGTGGACGACGGATGCGCTCGTCAAGGAAAAAGCGCGTATTCACCGGGACTTAAACCGCAGTTCAGGGAAAGCGGTTTCACCAAGGCGTTGAATCGGCGCGATCCAAGCGTCCGAGCACGAGACGGGCCGGTCGCCCATGGGTCCGGCGCGTCCACAAAGTCCAGGAAAGAGGGCCACGTACGCCGCTTGTAAAGAGCGCGCGTGGGCGCCACGGCGAGTCACGGCGCCTGGCTGCTCCGAGAAACCGGATTCGCAGGCCGCACGGACGGACGGACGTCGTCCGCGCGGCCCACGGCACGATTGGAATTCCAGTAGGGTCGGAGGGTACTACGCCGTCTTCTCCACCCGCGCATCCAGCAGTTCGCGCAGGCGGGCGATCGGCACGAGGCCCACGCTCCGCTCCGCGAGCGCGCCGCTGCGGAACACCAGCACGGTCGGGATGCTCTGGATGCCGTAGCGCCCGGCGATCTCGGGGTGTTCGTCCACGTCGACCTTGCCCACGAGCACGTCCGGCCGCTCCTCGGCGAGGGCGGCGATCGTAGGGGCCAGGGCGCGGCAGGGCGGGCACCAGGACGCCCAGAAATCCACCACGGCCACGCGGTCCGCGGCCAGGGCCTCGGCGTCGAAGTTCTCTGCGGTGAGGGTCACGACTTTCGAAGACATCTCTCCTCCAAGGTTCAGAGCGCCAGCCGCCGGAGGCGGAGCGCGTTGAGAATGACGGATACGGAACTGAAGGTCATCGCCGCGCTGGCGATCATCGGGCTCAGGAGGATCCCCAGGAACGGATGGAGGACCCCCGCCGCGACGGGCACGCCGAGCGCGTTGTAGGCGAACGCGAAGAACAGGTTCTGGCGGACGTTGCGCATGGTGCCGCGGGCCAGGCGCCGCGCGCGGACGATCCCGCGCAGGTCGCCCTTCACCAGGGTCACATCGGCGCTCTCGATGGCGACGTCGGCGCCGGTGCCCATCGCGATCCCGACGTCGGCCTGGGCGAGGGCGGGCGCGTCGTTGATGCCGTCGCCGGCCATGGCCGTACGCGCGCCCTTTCCCTGGAAATCGCGCACGACCGCCGCCTTCTGCTCGGGCAGGACCTCCGCCACGATCTCCTCGATGCCCACGGCGCGGCCGACCGCGCGTGCAGTGACGGCGTGGTCGCCCGTGACCATCACGACGCGCAGCCCTTCCTGCCGCAAGACCGCGACGGCCTCGCGCGCGCTTTCCTTGACCACGTCGGCGACGCCGAGGAGGCCGGCCACTCGGCCCTCGACCACCACGAAGATCACGGTCTGGCCCTCTTCGCGGAGCGCCGCCGCGCGCGCCGCGCACCCGCTGGCGTCGACGCCCAGCTCGGCCAGGAGCTTCGCGTTGCCGACGGCGACCGTTTTTCCTTCGACGATGCCCTTCGCCCCGCGGCCGGTCAGCGAATCGAAAGCGTGGGGCTCTCCGGCCGCGATCCCGCGTACCCGCGCTCCTTCGACGATGGCCGCGGCCAGCGGGTGCTCGCTGCCGCGCTCGACGCCGGCGGCCAGGCGCAGAAGCTCGATCTCGTCCAGCCCCTCGAGCGGCTCGACGCTCTTCAAGGCCGGACGCCCCTCGGTGAGGGTGCCCGTCTTGTCGACGAGGAGCACCTGCACCTTCTCGAAAGCCTCCAGGGCGGCCGCATCCCGCACGAGCACGCCCGCCTGGGCCCCGCGCCCGGTGCCGACCATGACCGCCATCGGCGTGGCCAGGCCGAGAGCGCAGGGGCACGCGATGATCAGCACCGCCACCGCGTTGACCAGGGCGTGCGCGAGCCGCGGCTCCGGGCCGAAGCGCGACCAGATCACGAACGTCGCCACGGCCACGACGATCACCCCCGGAACGAACCAGGCGGCCACGGTGTCGGCCAGCCGCTGGATCGGGGCGCGTGAGCGCTGCGCTTCTCCGACGGCCCGGACGATCCGCGCCAGCAGCGTGTCCGACCCGACGCGCTCGGCTTCCATCACGAAGGTGCCGGTGGTGTTGACGGTGCCGCCGGTGACGGGGTCTCCCGGTTCCTTGTCCACCGGGATCGGCTCGCCCGTGACCAGCGACTCGTCCACCGCGCTGGCGCCGGAGGCCACGCGGCCGTCCACGGGAATCGTCCCGCCCGGCCGCACGCGCAACCGATCCCCGGGGCGCACCTCGGCCAGAGGCACCTCCTGCTCGGTCCCTCCCGCACCCACGCGCACGGCGGTGGGAGGCGCCAGGGCCAGGAGCGCGCGGATGGCGCTGCTCGTCTGCGCCCGCGCCCGCAGCTCGAGCACCTGCCCGAGCAGGACGAGGGTCACGATCACGGCCGCCGGCTCGAAGTACAGCGCAATCGACCCGCCGTGTCCGCGCAGCGAAGACGGGAACAGGCCCGGTGCCAGCGTCGCGGCCAGGCTGTACAGGTAGGCCGTCCCCGTCCCGAGCGCGATGAGCGTGAACATGTTCAGGTGGCGGTGGACGACGGACTGCCATCCGCGCACGAAGAACGGCCATCCGCCCCAGAGGACGACCGGAGTCGCCAGCGCGAGCTCGAACCACGCGCCCGCGGGCCCCGCACGCATCGCGTGGCCGGGCCGGCCCGGGAGCATGTCCGCCACCATCAGCACGAGCAGCGGGAAGGTCAGCGCCGACGCGATCCAGAAGCGGCGCGTCATGTCGCCGAGCTCCGGGTTGCGTTCCTCCGCGGAGGCCATGACGGGCTCCAGGGCCATCCCGCACTTCGGGCAGGCGCCGGGGCCGATCTGCCGGACCTCGGGATGCATCGGGCACGTGTACTCGACACCCGCGGGCGCGGCGGGAGCCGCCGGGGCCGCTTTCTCCGCCGGGACTTCGGCGCTGTACGCGGCCGGATTCTCGCGGAAGCGCCGCGCGCAGCCCTCCGCACAGAAGTAATACGTCCGCCCGCCGTGGGTGACGGTGGCGGCCGCTTCCTCGGCGGCGATCGTCATGCCGCACACGGGATCCGTCACCATCGTACGCACGGGGGGCGACGCGCTCGCCGTCATCGGGACTGCCTGAAGATGAGCTCGAGCAGCTCGTTGTAGACGCGCTCGGCGTCGACGCGGCCGTGGGCGGTGGCGACGCAGTGCTTCAGGTGGTTCCGCATGAGGGAGCGCGCCACCGCGCGCAGCGCCTCCTGCACGGAAGCCATCTGGGTGAGGATCTCGGTGCAGTACCTCTCCTCGTCGACCATGCGCTGCAGGCCCCGCACCTGGCCCTCGATGCGGCGCAAGCGGGTGAGCGATCCGGCCTTGAGCTCCGGATCGACGGCGGCCGCCTTGCGTCCGGACCCCGCGGGCACGGCGTCGCAGCCGCAGAGCGCTTCCGCGTCCGGGGACCTCCGGGCCCGCTTGCCTTCCGCCATCCGTTCCTCCCTGGATACCACCGGGGGGTATTGTAGGTACCTCCAGGGGGTATGTCAAGAGGGGGCGGCCCCGTTAGGATCACCCTTCTCATCGCGGAGGTTCACATGCCCAGGCCCCGTGCCTTTCTCCTGTCCGCCCTCGTCTTCACCCTGGCCGCGGCCGCCTTCGCCCAGACGCGGCGGAGCGGCAGTCCGGAGACGCAGCTCCCCCCGAACATCACGGAGCTCACCGGCTTCGGCGAGCGCGCCGCGTGGTCGCCCGACGACCGGCGAATCGCTTTCATGTCGAAGAGCTTCGGGGACGCGTTCGAGGTCGACCTCGCCACCCGGCGCATCCGGCTCCTGACGGGCCATTTCCCCCACGCGGGCTTCCTGCGCGTGCAGTACCTGCCCAGCGGCGACCTCTTCCTGATCGGCGCGCGTACTTTCACGGACATCCGCACGACCCGCTCTCGCGACCAGGAGATGTGGGTCCTGAAGGCGGACGCGAGCGCGCCCCCCACGCCCCTCGGCCACAAGATCTCGGAAGGCGTGGCCATCTCCCGCCGGTCCACGAAGATCGCCTGGTCCAACACCCACGGCCAGTACCCCGACCTCATTCCCGAGGGCGAGTCCGTGATCTACACCGGAGACGTCGTCTCCACGGACGGCGTGGCCACTCTGGCCAACAAGAAGGAGGTCCTGCGCGCCCGCGCGCCGGAGTGCACGCTGGAGGCCCAGGACTTCCGGAACCAGGACACCGAGCTGATCTACACCTGTTACCGATCGCCCTACGCGGACGTGTTCGGGATCGACCTCGGCACCGGGAAGGTGACGACGTACCGCAAGCTGGCCGGGGAGTACAACGAGGTGGAGGGGACCTCGCCCGACGGCCGTTGGACGTTGGTGGAATCGAGCCGCGACCAGGGCGGGCCGGAGACCCAGGACTCGAGGCACATCGACATCTGGAAGCTGGGTCTGGAGCCCGGCGGCGGCGAGTTCGTGCGCCTCACGCGCTGGGGGGACTTCGAAGGCTACAAGGCCTCGAACCCGGTGGTCAGCGGCGACGGCAAGCGCATGGCGTTCCAGTCCGCGCGCAACAACGAGCCCGCGGGCGTCGGGCACGGCATCTTCATCCTCACGCTCCCGTAGGAGCCGTGGTCAATGCGTCCAGCGCGGCGGCTCGTCGCGGTCGATGCGGGTGAGCCTGGCGGTACGGCGCCGGTATCCGCGCTGGAACCAGGCCAGGCGCCCCCGCGCGATCGCGGACCGCACGGGGATGATGTCCATGTAGAGGAGCGCCGCCAGCTCGGCCACGAAGTGGGGAACGAACATCGGGAAGCCGCTCAGCGCGGCCATGACGACGGTGATGGCGATGGTCAGCACGATCAGGTTGCGGCCGGCCACGGGAAGCGCGAAGAAGAGCAGGATCTGCCGGTCGCGGAAGAGGGCGGCCCAGGCGATGATCATCGCTTCCTGCATCGGCCACAGGCCGAAGTGGGGAATCGCCGCTACGGGCGGCCACACATAACGGCCGATCAGGCAGGTGACGGCGCCGACGACCGCCGCTCCCCCGAAGAAGTTCACGAAGAAGCGCTGCGTGCCCCAGCGGCGCAGCAGGTCGGGCCCGATGAAGTAGAGGAGGAGGCAGCCGAACACGAGGCCCAGCGGGCTCAGCTCCAGCGGCGCCCAGGTCACGAGCCGCCACACCTGGCCTCTCCACACCGCCTCGACCGCCAGCACGCTGAGGGAAAGGAGAGGGATGCCCAGGCGAAGGAGCAGCGATCCGAACGCCGACATCAAGATGACGGTGGCGATCAGCCAGGCGATCGGCCGCGGGATCCATACCCCGAGGACGTTGTACCCGCCGAAACCGCCGCCGCCGCCACCGCCGCGGGGCGGGGCGCCCCATCGCATCGGGTTGGGCATCTGAGGTGTGGGCTTCGCTCCGCCAGTGAGAAAACACCGATTATAGGCCTGAGGGAGGTACGGTCGCCATGTCCGAGTCAGCCTGTGCCCACATCCGTGCCGTGAAGACGGTCAAGACGGCGAAGCGCCGCGAGTGCGAGGACTGCATGAAGATGGGCAGCGAATGGGTCCATCTGCGCACCTGCCAGGAATGCGGAGGGACGCGATGCTGCGACTCTTCGCCCAACCGCCACGCCAGCAAACACGCGGCCGTGAGCCAGCATCCCGTGATCAACTCGGCGGAGCCGGGGGAGAGCTGGCTCTACTGCTATCCGGACGACGCGTTTGCGGAATATTGACGGCCGGCCGCGACCGCGGCGGAGGGACAATCAGCCATGACGCTCTCGCCGCTCGCGGGCCGCCCCGCGCCCCCGGAAATCCTCGTCGATCTCGCCCGGCTCGAGCGCGAGTACTACGCGCGCGTGCCCGATCTCGCCGATCCCGCCCAGCTCGTGAGCTTCGGGACCAGCGGCCACCGCGGGTCTTCGCTCCGCGGCTCCTTCAACGAAGCGCACATCCTCGCCATCACCCAGGCCATCTGCGACTACCGCCGGAGCCGCGGCACCGACGGCCCGCTCCACATGGGCAAGGACACGCACGGCCTGTCCGGTCCTGCCCAGCGCACGGCGCTGGAGGTCCTGGCCGCCAACGGCGTCGAGACCGTCATCCAGAAGGACGACGGGGTCACGCCGACCCCGGTCATCTCACGCGCGATCCTCGTCTACAACCGGGGACGCCAGGGCCACCTGGCCGACGGCATCGTGGTCACGCCGTCGCACAACCCGCCGGAAGACGGCGGCTTCAAGTACAACCCCACGGACGGCGGCCCCGCCGATTCCGAGGTGACGGGCTGGATCCAGGACCGTGCGAACGCGCTGCTGCGCGGCGGGAACGCCGAAGTGCGGCGCGTCGCGCCCGAGGCGGCCCGCACGGCCCCCACGACGCACGAGGAGGACTTCGTGCTTCCGTACGTCCAGGATCTCCGCCACGTCATCGACATGCAGGCGATCCGCGACGCCGGGCTCTCTCTCGGCGTGGATCCGATGGGCGGGGCCTCCGCGCCGTATTGGGAGCCCATCCAGTCGCTCTACGGTCTTCGCCTCACGAACGTCAATCCCGTGATCGATGCGACGTTCTCGTTCATGACCGTCGACCACGACGGCAAGATCCGGATGGATTGCTCCAGCCCCTACGCGATGGCCCGCCTCGTGGGCTTGAAGGACAAGTACGCCGTGGCCTTCGCCAACGATACCGACGCGGACCGCCATGGCATCGTCACGCCTTCGGCGGGACTCCTGAACCCGAATCACTACCTGGCCGCCGCGATTGGATACCTCCTCACGCATCGGCCCCAGTGGCCGGAAGCGGCCGCGGTGGGCAAGACCCTCGTGAGCAGCAGCATGATCGATCGCGTCGTGGCCAGGCTCCGCCGCCGGCTCCTGGAGATGCCGGTGGGTTTCAAGTGGTTCGCGCCCGGGCTGTTCGACGGTTCCGTCTGCTTCGGCGGGGAGGAGAGCGCCGGGGCCAGCTTCCTGCGCCGCGACGGCACGGTGTGGACGACGGACAAGGACGGCCTGATCCTGGACCTCCTGGCCGCCGAGATCACCGCCACCACCGGCAAGGACCCGGGCGAGCACTACCTCTCCCTGACCACGGAGTTCGGCACGCCGCACTACACGCGGATCGACGCGCCGGCCACGCCCGCCCAGAAGGCGAAGCTCGGCAAGCTCTCTCCGCAATCGGTCTCGGAGTCCACCCTGGCCGGCGAGCCGATCCTGGCCAAGCTGACGCGCGCGCCCGGCAACGACGCGCCCATCGGAGGCCTCAAGGTCGTGGCCGCCAGCGGGTGGTTCGCGGCGCGGCCGTCCGGCACCGAGAACCTCTACAAGATCTACGCGGAGAGCTTCCGGGACCCGTCGCACCTCGAGACGATCGTGCGCGAGGCCCAGGCCATGGTGAGCCGCGCCCTGGGCGCGGACGCGTAGGCCGCCGTCCGGCTCAGGCGACGGCCTTCGTCTTCTCCTCCACCGCCTTCACGACCTGCTCGAAGGAAGCGACGAACTTCTTCTCGCCGTCCGCCTCCAGCTCGGCGGCCACCGCCGCGACGTCGATGCCCACATCGGCCAGCCCGCGCAGCGTCTCTCGGGCCCCGGCCAGGTCGTCGTGGATGCGGACCTGCGGCTGGCCCTCCTTCGCATACCGCGCATATGTCTCCGGCGGCATGGTGTCGACGGAATCGGGCGCGACCAGGGCCTCGACGTAGTAGAGCGGCGGATAGGCGGGGTCCTTGGTCGAGGTCGACGCCCAGAGCGGCCTCTGCCGCTTCGCTCCCTTGGCGGCCAGAGCGCGATGGCGCTCTCCGGCGAAAGTCTGCTCGAAGGCCTCGTAGGCGAGGCGGGCGTTGGCGATGGCGACCTTCCCGCGCAGGGCCCGCGCGCGCTGCTGGCGGTGGTCGGGGCCGGAAGCGGCCAGGGTCTCGAGCTTCTTGTCGACGAGCGTGTCCACGCGGCTCACGAAGAAGCTGGCCACGGAGCGGATGCCGTCCACGGGCTGTCCCGCGGCCACCCGCGACTCCAGGGCCGACAGGTACGCCTCCATGACCTCGCGATGCCGGGCCACCGAGAACAGCAGCGTGATGTTGATGTTGATGCCTTCGGCCAGGGCGGCGCGGATGGCGGGGATGCCCTCCGTCGTGCCCGGGATCTTCACCATCACGTTCGGCCGGTCGCAGGCCCGCCAGAGCCGGCGCGCTTCCGATACCGTGCCCTCGGTGTCGTGGCTCAGGGCGGGATTCACCTCGATCGACACGAAGCCGTCGTCACCACCCGTGCGGTCGAAGACGGGACGGAAGACGTCCGCGGCGGCACGGACGTCTTCGACCTCCAGCGCCTCGAAGAGCGCGGGCCCCGCGAGTCCGCGGCCGGAGAGCCGGCGGATCGAGCCGTCGTAGAGGTCCGTCTCGGCGATCGCCTTCTGGAAGATGGTCGGGTTCGACGTCATGCCCGAGAGTCCGTCCTCCTCGATCAGGCGGCGCAGCTCGCCCCCTTCGTAGAGGTCGCGGCGGATGTAGTCGTACCAGACGCTCTGGCCGAGCTCGGCCAGCTTCTTCAGGGGATTGGTCATGAGCCCTCCACGAATCACCACTCCGATTGTACGACCGTAGCGCGGCCGAAGACGTGCACGTCGGGCTCCGGGCCCCCGGGTCTTGGCGCATACTATCGACCCGACAGGCGATGAAGAACATCCACGTGGACGCCTCGGTGCCGCGGCCGGAGGACTGCCTCTCCGGCGGCGGCGAGATGGGCGCCTTGATGCGCTCGATCGACTGGAGCTCGACCGTCTTCGGCCCCGTGGGACGCTGGCCGCAGAGCCTGCGCACGGCGGTGAGCATCATGCTCGAGTCCCGCTTCGCCATGGTGATCGCCTGGGGACCGGAGTTCCGCTTCTTCTACAACGACCGCTATCGGCCGATCCTGGGCAGCACGAAGCATCCCGCGGCCCTGGCCCGGGCCGCGGCCGAGATCTTTCCCGAGGTCTGGAGCGTCATCGGCCCCGAGTTCGAGCGTGTGCGCCGCGGCGAGGCGTTCGCGATCGACGACTGGCTCCTTCCCCTCGACCGCAACGGGTACCTCGAGAACTGCTGGTTCACGCTCTCCTACAGCCCCATCCGGGACGAGAGCGGCGGCGTGGGCGGCCTCCTGGCCGTGGTGGCGGAGACGACGGGCCGCGTGGAAGGGGAGCGGCGCCTGGCCACCCTGCGGAACCTCGCCCGCCGGGCCGCCGAGGCCACCACGGCCGAGGCGGCGTGCGCGGATGCCGCCGCCGTGCTCGAGCAGAACCCGACGGACGTCCCGTTCGCCCTCATCTACCTCCTGGAAGACGATGGCAGCCGGGCGCGCCGCGTGGGCAGGGCCGGCATTCCCGCGGACCATCCGGCGGCCGCGGGGCTGATCGATCTCGGCGCGGGGGAGGCGACGCACACCTGGCCGCTCGCCCAGGTCATTGGGGCACGGGAGGCCGCGATCCTCGAGGACCTGCCGGCGCGCTTCGGACCACTCCCCGGGGGCTCCTGTCCCGAACACACGCACACGGCGGTCCTGTTGCCGCTGGTCCGGCCCGGACAGGAGCGCCCGTACGGAATCCTGGTCGCCGGCCTCAGCCCGCGGCGGGCGCTCGACGACGCGTACCGCGGATTCTTCGAGCTCGCTGCCGACCACCTCGCCACCGCGATCAGCAATGCGCACTCGCTCGAGCAGGCGCGGAGCCGCGCCGAGGCGCTCGCGGAGATCGACCGCGCCAAGACCGCGTTCTTCAGCAATGTCAGCCACGAGTTCCGCACCCCCCTGACCCTTCTCCTGGGCCCCACCCAAGACGCCCTGGCCAGCCCGGACCAGGCCTTGCGCGGAGAGGCACTGGAGTCCGTCCATCGGAACGCGCTCCGCCTCCTCAAGCTCGTGAACGCGCTGCTCGACTTCTCGCGCCTGGAAGCGGGCCGGGTGGAGGCGGTGTACGAGCCGGTCGATCTGAGCGCGCTCACGCGCGACCTGGCCAGCGGTTTCCGGTCGGCGGTCGAGCGCGCGGGCCTGGCCTTCCACTTCGAGTCGGACGAGATCGCGCAGCCGGCGTTCGTCGACCGCGGGCTGTGGGAGAAGATCGTCCTGAACCTCCTTTCGAACGCCTTCAAGTTCACCTTCCAGGGCGCGATCTCGGTCACCCTGCGCCAGACGCCTGGCCACTACGAGCTCGCCGTCGCCGACACCGGCGTGGGCATTCCCGAAAACGAGCTGCCCCACGTCTTCGAGAGGTTCCGGCGCGTGGAGGGTGCGCGGGCCCGAACGCACGAAGGGTCGGGGATCGGGCTGGCCCTGGTGCAGGAGCTGGCGCGGATGCACGGGGGCGAGGCCTCGGTGACGAGCGTACCCGGCCAGGGTTCGACCTTCACCGTCTCCATCCCCCGGGGATCGGCCCATCTTCCCGCGGACCGGATTCGCGCGGCCCAGGACGTCCCTTCCACTTCTCCCGCGACCCGGGCGTTCGTCGAGGAAGCCCTGCGCTGGGTGGATCACGACGAGGCCGGGGCCGAGGCCCCACCCGGGGCCTCGCGGATCCTGGTCGCCGACGACAACGCGGACATGCGCGCGTATCTCGGCCGCATCCTCGGCGCGCGCTGGGCCGTCGAGACGCACGCGGACGGAGGGGCCGCCCTGGCCGCGGCGCGCGCGCGTCCTCCGGACCTCGTCCTCAGCGACGTGATGATGCCGGGTCTGGACGGGTTCGGTCTCCTGCGGGCCCTGCGCGCCGACGAATCGACGCGGCACGTCCCCGTCGTGCTCCTCTCCGCGCGCGCGGGGGAAGAGGCGCGGATCGAAGGCCTGGAACGCGGGGCGGACGACTACCTGGTCAAGCCCTTCAGCGCGCGCGAGCTCGTGGCCCGCATCGGCTCCCAGCTCACCCTCAGTGCCGCCCGCCGCGAAGCGGAGCTGCAGAGGCAGCAGATGGACCACCTGCGCGCGGAAGCGGAGTCGGCGAGCCGGGCCAAGGACGAGTTCCTGGCCATGCTGAGCCACGAGCTGCGCAATCCCCTTTCACCGATCCTGACCGCCCTGCAGCTCATGCGGCTGCGCGAAGGCGCGGAAGCGGTCGAGCGCGAGCGCGTGATCATCGAGCGCCAGGTGCGTCACCTCACTCGCCTCGTGGACGACCTGCTCGACGTCTCGCGCGTCGCCCAGGGCAAGATCGAGCTGCGGCGCCATCCGCAGGAGCTCGCGGAAGTCGTGGCCAAGGGGGTCGAGCTGGCCAGCCCGCTCTTCGAAGAGCGCCATCACGAGCTGATCTTGACCGTTCCTCCGACCGGCCTCCTGATCGACGCGGACGAGCAACGCCTGACCCAGGTCGTGGCCAACCTTCTCACGAACGCAGCGAAGTACACCGACCTCCGGGGCCGCATCGACGTGGCCGCGTACCCGGAGGGGGAGGAGGTCGTGCTCACGGTGCGCGACAACGGCATCGGGATGCCGGCGCACCTCGTGCCCGACGTCTTCGACCTCTTCGTCCAGGGCCCCCGCGCATTCGACCGCTCGCACGGAGGCCTGGGCCTCGGCCTGGCCATCGTGCGGAGCCTGGTGACGCTGCACGGCGGGTCCGTCGCCGCCGCCAGCGAGGGGGCCGGACGCGGCAGCCGGTTCACCGTGCGCCTGCCGTTGTCGAAGGCCGCCCGGCCGGGGGCGGCGGGAAGCGAAGGCAGCCTGGCCAGGCCGGATCGCTCGCCGGCCCGCGGCACGCGCGTCCTCGTCGTGGACGACAACCCGGATGCCGCGGACGCGCTGGCCGAAGCGCTTCGCATCGGCGGTTACGACGTCCGCACCGCCAACGACGGTGTCCAGGCGCTGGCGATCGCGGCGAGCTTCCGGCCGGACGTGGCCCTGCTCGACCTCGGCCTTCCCGTGATGGACGGCTACGAGCTCGGCGAGCGCCTGCGCCAGGCGCCGGAGACGCGCGGGGCGAGCCTGGTGGCGCTCACGGGCTACGGGCATGCCGCCCACCGGGAGCGGTCGCGCGCGACCGGCTTCGACGAGCATCTGGTCAAGCCCGTGGACATCGCCACCGTCCACGAGGTCCTCCGGCGGCTGGAGGCCTCGAAGCCGGGCCGCGCCTCGTCCTAGGCTGAACGTCGGATCAGACCCCGGTCAGAAGATGAACCGCGCCTGCAGCTGGAACATGCGCGGCGGATCCACGTTCGCGAAAGCGGGGAGCGCGGTGGCGGCGGTCCCGACGGCGACGAGCTGGCCGAACGTGTTGCCCGGCGCCTCCGCGTTGCCGTAGACGGTCTGTCCGCGGCCGAGATAGTTGCCGTGATTGAAGAGGTTGAACCCCTCCAGGCGCAGGAGGACGGTCGCGCTCTTCGAGGCCTTGATCCGCCCTTCGATGAAGGCGGCGACGTCCTGGGTCCCGGTGCCGCGGTAGCCGGACTTGCCCAGCACGGAGCCGTTCACCACCGGCCGGTCGTTGTTGGCCCCGTCGCCGTTGTTGTCGACGCCCGTGGTCGAGTTGAACGCGCGCGCCGAGGCCAGCTGGGTCAGCGTACCGATCGTGATCTCGTGAGGCAGCCGGTAGCTGAGACTGATGACCGCGCGGTGACGCTGGTCGACGACGCTCGGCCCGCGCTCCACCTCGCCCAGTCGCGCGATGTTGTTGTCGTTGGGCCCGATGCCGTTGCCGTCCGGCTCCGAGGTGTTGGTGGCCTTGGACAGGGTGTAGCTGACGCTGCCCTCCAGGTGCGAGCCGTGGTAGCGGAGCAGGGTCTGGAGGCCGTCGTAGTCCGCCTCGCCCAGGTTCATGAGGACGCTGACCTGGCGCACCCCGCCGTTGACGGGGACGATGGGACGGGTCGCATTGGCCACCGCCACCGTCCGCGTCTGCCCGGGCGCCGTGCGGTCGAAGGGAGTGGGCGCGTTGAGGTCGACGGTACGGTCGATGTCCCCGAGGTGCTGGTGCACGTAATCGGCGCCCAGGAAGAGTCCGGTGGCCAATTCGCGCTCGGCGCCGATCGAGAAGACCTGGCTGCGCGGGTTGCGCAGCTCGTCGGGATAGTTCGGAAGGAGGTCGAAGTTGAGCCCGTAGCTCCGGAACTGATCGCGGTAGAAGTCCGCCCGGCCCGCCTGGATCACGATGTCGCGCGCCGGAAGCTGGGACGCCGGCAGCGTCCGCGGATCGAAGGACAAGGGAAGGCAGGGGCCGGTCAGGCAGGTCGGGAACCCGAGCTGGCCCGGGACCGCGGTGTAGGTCGTCAGCCCGTCGAGGCCGTTCACCAGGTAGCTCGCGACCGCGTTGGAACGGATCTGCGTGTAGTACATGGCATAGCCGCCCCGGATCGACGTGCGGGCGTCGCCGCCCGGATGCCAGCCGAAGCCGAAACGGGGCGCGAAGTTGTTGGTGTCGTCGGTCAGGGTCTGCCGGTCATAGCGGAGGCCGAGGTCGACGGTCAGGTCGCGTCCCAGGCGCACGCTGTCCTGCACGAAGGCGGTATAGAGCCATTGCTTGAGCTCGTAGCTGTCGATGCCGAAGTCGATCGGTTGCGTGTAGGTCTGCACGTCGTTGAGCGTGAGCTGATCGAAGGGGGCGGTGGTCGTCGTCTTGAAGGTGAAGGTGCCGAGAACGGGTGTGCCGGGCTCGCTGCCCGTGCCGCCGGAGCTGTGGCGGACCACGCTCCCGCCGAATCGGAGGGAGTGGTTCCCGCGCGACCAGGACACCGTGTCCGAGAGCTGGAGCTGGTGGCTGAAGATGTCGGAGAGACGCGACTGGCCGATCGTGAACGGCACCGTACCCGCGCGCGTGTAGGTGGTCGAGAGGTCGTGGGCCTCCCACAGGGTGACCGGGTCGCCGTGCAGGTAGGCGACGCGCGCCTCGTTGAGGAAGTTCGGGCTGAGCACGGCCGTGTGGTTGAGCTGGCTCGTCCAGGACCGTCGCGTGTACCGGCGGGCCACGCTGGGCGCGTTGGTGCCGCCGACCGCGTCCTGGGGGTTGTCGTCGTAGAACCGGTCGACGTTGACGCGGAGCATCAGGTTCTGCCGGTCGGTGAGCTTGTGGTCCAGGCGTGCGTCGGCCAGGAACTGCCGGTAGTGCCCCGTCCATTCGAGGTTCCCGTCGGGGGGGAGGACGAACGACGGCAGGGTCGGGGACAGGAACGTCGTCCGGTCCTGCCACGTGTAGTCGCTGGTGAGGAAGAAGAAGGTCCGGTCCTTGACGATGGGCCCGCCGATCGAGCCCGACAGCTGGGCCAGCTTGTCCGGGATGTCCACCGGGCTGACCTCGCTGAGCGTGCCCGGGGTGACGCAGCTCGGCGTGGACTCCGGGCAGAAGCCTTTCGTCGAAAACTCCTTCGCCTGGAGGTCGCCGCCGGGACGGCTCAGGACCAGCGCCTCGCCGTGCACGGCGTTGGTGCCGGACTTGGTGACGATGTTGAGGGCGGGACCGGAGGTCCATCCGAACTCGGGAGCGAAGGCGTTGGTGAGGACCTGGATCTCCTTGATGGCGCCGAGGGGCACGGTGGCGATGGCCGTCTGGCGTCCCCACCCCTCGTCGTTGTTCGCGCCGTCGAGGGTGAACGAGGTCGCACGCCGCGAGCCCACGCCCGTGATGAAGTAGGTGGCGTTGACGAAGAGGTCGCCCGTGCCCTTGCCCTGGCGGAAGGCCGAGTTGAGGAGGGGCAAGGTGGTGGACTTGCGGCCCAGCAGCGGCGTCTCGTCGATGGCGACGTGGTCGAGGCGGAGGCCGAGCTGCGGATCGGCCCGCACTCCTTCGGTGGTGCCGTAGACGGTGACCTCGCTCTGGCCGCCCGCGACCGTCAGCTTCACGCGGATCATCGCCGTCTCGCCCGCCCTCAGCGCGATGCCGGTGGTGGTGGCGTCCGCGAAGCCGGCCTTGCTCACGGTCACCTGGTAGAGGCCCGTGAGCGGGAGCGCGGTCAGCGTGGCGGCGCCGCGCGTGTCGGCGGCGGCCGTGCGGCTCACTCCCGTCGTGGGATTGGCGAGCGCGACCGCGGCCTCCGGCACCACGGCCCCTTGCGGGTCCTCGACGACCACCACCAGGGTCGACGTGTCGGGGGACTGCGCGCGGGCGGGGAGGGCCGCGGCCAGGAGGGCGGCGACGACGAGGAATCGCAGGGTCGGGCGCATGGTCAAGATCTCCTGTCTACTTCGGGGTGACGACGTAATCCTTGAAGTCGCTCGTGCTGTCCGTCTTGGACCAGAGGCCCACGCGCCCCTTCACGGGCGGCTGCAGCACCGGGTTGTTGGCGGGGAACTGGTCGGGGTGCGGCGAGGCGCCGTTGCGGCCGGGGCCGGGCGCGGAGCCGAGCGTGTACTCGAGGGCGAGCTCGCCGTCGAGCCAGGCGCTGAAGGCGGCGCCGTCCACCGTCATCTTGAGCTCGTGCCACTTGTCGCGGTCGAGCATGAACTTGTGCGCGCGATCGCTGAACCGCACCGGCCGCCGCAGGCCGTTGTGGAACTGCCAGAGGGCGACGTTGTTCTCGGTGTCGTTGTAGCGCACGGCCAGCCAGTCGCCGTTGGGCTTCACGTTGAAGAGGATCCCCGAGGCGCGGTCGGCCTCCCCGCCCACGGTCTTGAACTTCACGCTGATGGTGCCGTCCTTGAAGTCGTCCACCCCCTTCAGCACGGCCACGGGGTAGTAGGCGAACTGCTTCGCGTTGTCCATCAGCTCTTCGTTCGAGGTGCCGTACAGGCGGCGCGCGCTCTCCACGAGCAGGCGTGACGGGTTGTCCTGGCTGGCCTTCCAGGGGCTGCCGTCGACGCGGACGGCCTTGTCCGCGCCGTCCTGGACGACGAGCCAGGTGCCGACGATCGGCTCGAACGTCGTCGGCGGCTTGCCGGCCGTCTCCTTCCGGAGGTCCACCTTGATCTCGGCGGCGGCGAGCGGCGCGGCGACGAGGACCGCGGTGAAGAGGAGGACGGCACGCGGGGAGCAGACCTTCATGTTTGTCTCCGGAGTGAGAGGTAGGCGGCGCCGCCCGCGAGCGCCGGCCAGGCGGCGTAGAAGACCAGGGCGGCGCCTTTCGGGGGCGAGGCGAGGGGCTCGCCTCGATACAGGTCCTCGTCGGACGCGGCCGGCGGCGTCACGCCGGCGAGCTCGTAGATCGTCTCCAGCACGCCTTCCGCCGACGTCGCGCGGCTGGCCGCGCGCCGGCCGCCCAGGTCGTAGAAGATCTCGCCGTAGTCGCGGCTCGTCTGCTCGAAAAGGCCGACCTGCGTGGCCGAGACGTATTCGACCCGCAGGCGCGGCATCGTGCGCCGCAGCTTGGAGAGGGCGTGCCGCTCGAGGTCGTAGCGCCGGGGATCCTGGGGCGCGAGGTGCACCTCCAGCCGCAAGGGCGAGCGGATCCCGCGCAGCGCGTCTTCGTCGGCGCGCGTGAAGGAGTTGTACCGGCTGCGCGACAGGTCCCAGCTCGCGCGCACGAGCGAAGCCGCGAACAGGACGAGAGACGCCGCGCCCGCGACGGCGAGCGACTCGAGCGCGCGCTGACGGACAGCGACCCCCGTGCGCATCCAGACCGCGGCCGCGGCCAGCCCCGCCGCGGTCAGGATGGCGGCGGCGAGGATGACGTCCGCGCGCACCAGCCCGTGCTGGAACGTGGCGACCATCACGGGCGGCGTGTAGCCCGCGAGACGTTCCCACAGGCCGCCGTGGACAGCCGCCGCGAAGCTCAGGACCCAGGTGCCGACGGTGAAGGCGAGGGTCAAGATGGCGGCCGTGGCCGGGTGCTCGGCCACCTAGGCCATGGCCGCGGCCAACGCGATGGTGAGGCCCGCGTTGAGAAGATGGCCGAGGGCCACGGCCGCGATCTCGGGCGCGTGCGCCTGGCCGCCGTAGCTCCGCCACAGGGCCATCGCCGCCGCGGCCGGAAGAGAGGCGATGAGCCAGCCCGCGACCAGCACGGCCGTCTTGGCCGTGATGCGCGCCCAGGGTGAGAGCGCTCCTTGCTGTTGCTCCAGCTTCAGGGCGCCGGACTGGCGGTCGCCCCCCACCACGCGGATGACCACGAACGGCAGCAGGAACGCGGCCACCAGCTCGTAGGCGCTGAAGGTCGGGGCCCAGATGCCGATGAGCGGCGAGAAGGCCTCTCCCACACCCGCGGCCGAGCCGCCGAGGCCGCTCAGCTCCGCGTAGGTGTCGACGGCGCGGATGAAGCACACCCCGACCAGGGGTCCGGTGAGGAGCAGCATCGTCCACCAGGCCCGCGACGAGACGAGCTCCCGCCATTCCTTGTCCAGCAGCGCCGCATAGGCGGGCCTAGGTGAGGGCAAGGAAGACCTCTTCCAGGTCGCCGGCGGCGCGTGGCACCGCCGCCTGCGCTTCCAGGTCCGCGAGCGTGCCTTCGGCGCGGACCCGCCCCGCATTGAGCAGGACGAACCGGTCGCAGAGGCGCGCGGCCTCCGCGATCTGATGGATGGAGAGCACGAGCGTGCGCCCCCGGACCGCATGCGACCGCAGCGTGGCCGCCAGCTCCCGCGACTGCCGCAGGTCGAGCCCGTCGAAGGGCTCGTCCACGAGCAGGATCGGCTGCGGGGTGAGGAGGCCGATGGCGAGCAGGGCGCGCTTGCGCTCGCCCTTCGAGAGCGTGCCGATCGGCGCGGAGAGGAGCGGCTCCAGAGCCAGGCTGCGCACGACCTCGTCGCGGAGGTCGGCCCGTCCGGCGAAGAACCGGAGGGTGAAACCGAGGGCCCAACCCAGGGACTGCACGGGCCAGGGCGCGATCGCGTCCGGCATGTAGAAGAGGAGCGCCTGCCGCTCCCGTGTGCCCATCACGTGATCGTCCCGGAGCAGCACGCCCGCGTCGGCGGGCATCACGCCGGCCAGGCACTCGAACAGGGTCGTCTTGCCCGCGCCGTTGGGGCCGATGACGCCGAGGACCTCGCCCGAACGAATGGAGAAGGTGACG
>Ga0207648_10002917_pt1 | contig 18105 bp, 13 predicted proteins | sample KBSMisM32_FD_184310 | JGI IMG/M metagenome (GOLD analysis project Ga0207648, IMG submission 184310) | Miscanthus rhizosphere microbial communities from Kellogg Biological Station, Michigan, USA - KBS Miscanthus M3-2 (SPAdes) (version 2) | ecosystem: Host-associated > Plants > Roots >...
CGGCGACGGCTTCCTGGCGATCTTCGCCGGCCCGACCCGCGCCGCGGAGTGCGCGCGGGCGATCGCCGATGCGATGCCCTCACTGGGGATCGAGGTGCGGGCCGGATTGCACAGCGGCGAGGTTGAGCTGATCGGCGAGGATGTCGGCGGCATCGCCGTCCACGTCGCTGCGCGGATCGCGGCCCTGGCCGGTTCGCGAGAGGTCCTCGCCTCGCGCACCGTCCGCGACCTTGCCGCCGGCTCCGGCGTCGACTTCGAGCCCCTCGGCCACCGCGAGCTGAAGGGCATTGCCGACGAGTGGGAGATCTTCAGCGTCGCTGTCAGTCCGCTCTCGGCCGGCACTACCGTCTGACCCGTCGCCGAACCGCGAGCGCACGTCTCACCGCCAGGTGTGATCCGAACCCAGGTTGCCGCCAAACGGACCGAATTGGACCCCGGCGGCAAGTGCTTCATCGTTTGCTTTCGAGGGAATACATCAAAACCGGCTGATTTCCAGGCATTTCGTAGTGCGGCTGAGAGGAGTCGAACCTCCACGGGCCGTGAGGCCCACAAGGCCCTCAAGCTGACCAGGCGCCGCATGACAGAGCGGAAAATGGCCTGTAGAGCCAAATCAGATCCGGTTGTGTCTGGTTGAAATCGGTTGCTTCAGGGGCTGACTGGCGCACCACTGGCGCACCGGGACAGCTCGGCTGGCGCCTGGCCTGCGACTGCCGATTGCCTGGCTACTATCTGCATTGTGACGACCCGCGAGAGAGCCCACGCACTCATTGATCATCTTCCCGAGGATCGGATAGAGGTGGCCTTGGCCGCCCTCGAGGCAGTCGAGGGGAAAGACATCTCGCTAGAGGCGATCTTGGCCCGCCACGGCGAGGAGCGGATCAGTCCCGAGGAGTTTGATCGCCACTTCGGGTCGCTGCCGACCGACGGCAAGGGTTGATCGTGGCGGAAGCCCGATCGGAGCCGGTCTTTCCGATATCTCCCGTGCCGAATACCCAGGGAGTCGGGGGGTGCCGACGAGGGCATCCAACACGCTCTCGGAGACCCTGGCGAGGTTTCCCCGCTCCACGCGGTTGTAGTAGTCCACACTGACCCCAGCCAGGGCGGTGACGGCGTCCTCGGCTTGCTCCTCAGGTGCGCCGTCGCGTCGACCAACGTCGTTGGGGATGCCTAAGCGTGCGGTAGACCGCGCTGGCCGAGCTGCCCGGGAGGACCGACACCGGCGTACCGCTCTAGCGAGACCACTGGCGGTCTGGTCGCCCGCCGAAGGCAACACTACGTTCATTAGCCGTGACCGCGCACCTCGCGCCCGATCTAGGTGCATTCTGCGCCTCGGTGTCGACGCACCGACCTCGTAACGCCCCTGCAACCCGTAGACCACCAGGTTCTAGAGCCAATCCGACACAGTCGTGCGTATTGCGATCCGAAACTCAATGGCGCGTCCCAAAAGCCACGCACCAGCCCGCTTGGCGCGAAATCGAGGAGGGCACTGAGCCGCGCGTGCGCGATTCTGCCCTCCCGACATATGCAGGCAAAACGGCGGCAAGGTTGGCTCTGGCCTAACGCGTTTGGTCCAATCGATCCGAGAAACTTGCTTTTTCTCCACCTCGCTGTACGAATCACGATTGTCCCAGAACACCGAGCTCGATAGATGACCTTCTCGGCATCTATGCCGAGAAGGGGAGAATCAAAGTGAAAGCGATCAAGACGATCGGCCTTGTAGTGCTAGCAGCGCTGATGGTCATGGCGCTCGCCGGGGCCGCCCCGGCCCATGCGACAGTTGCGCTATGCATGGAAGATTCCACGGAATGCGTCGCGCTTCAACACGTGCACGAAACATCGGTCGGCAAGGCGAAACTCTTATCAAGCGTCGGCACCATCGAATGCACCACCTTATTTTTAGGCGATACGTTAACTGCGTCGGCTTCGACGCTGGTGATTAACGGCAGCTTCACCTACTCGAGCTGCACGCTCGGTGGTAGCAGCTGCACGGCGACGGAAGAAAACGGCCCTGTTGAAATCAAAGTCGAAGGAGCCGGTGAAGAAACATCGACAGTTACCGGCGAAGGCTTAGTCCACCTCATCTGCAGCGGCTTCATCGACTGCAGCTACAGTGGCCTCGGCCTGAAAGGCACGGGCAAGGGTTCGTTAACCTCGACCCAGGTGAACGGCGAAGTCACGCTCTCTGAACAGAAAACGAACAAGGAAGCCGGCGGCTTCCTCTGTCCGAAAACCGCCCAATTAGACATCACGACGACGCCGTTAGACAAAATCTACCTTGCAAGCAATCCCAAGTACTGGTGTCACGACAGGTCAGCAGAAGGTAGTTACAAAGACACCTTATGCTTAGAAGAAGGTACTGCAGGAAAAGAGTTATTCATCAAGGAACAACTGCGGTAGCCACGACGAACGCATGGGAGAGGACTTCGCAATATGACTCGGTTCAACTTGACTCGATCAGGTAGTCTAAGCTGGCCGAGCCCCAGACCATGGGCAGTCCCTCTCGAAATCCGGACCTGGGCCTTGGCTGCCCTGTTGACGCTGCTGCTCCTCGGCTGGGTAAATGCCCCACACGCTCGTGCAGCATGCGAAGGCGAATGCACGCAGGAGCAAGCCGAAACCGGCCTTGCCAATCCACCGGAATGGGCGGCCGAACGCGAAATCCACTTCGAAGCGGAGTCGGCAGAAGCGTCCGCTTACACGGCCGCAGAAATGGAAAGCGGCGAAAGCGAAAGCGAAAATCAAATCGGACCGCTCCACTACCGTGAAAGCGGTAAAGGCGTGCAGCATACTCCCGAAATCTACGTGATCTTCTGGGGCTCGAACTTCGAAACCCTCCAAAAAGGCAAAGAAGTAGAACAAATAGTCCTGGAACTGCTCAAAGGCCTCACGGGCTCCGCCTATCAGGGTCTGCTGACGCAATACTTCGACTCGACGGGTCGCATCTCCTCGACGTTGCCGCCCGTAACGGTGTGGATCGATAAAGGCGTTACCGCGCCAAAAGAAGTCAATGAAGTAAAGGTCGAAGAAGAGATCACGCACGCAATCAATGAAAATGAAAAAAAATGGAAAGTCGAACCGTCGGCCCAATTCCTACTCGTATCTGCCCCAGAATCCACATATCAAACTGGCTTTATGGGGGAAGGCGAATGCGCCTACCACTCGGTTACGATCAAAAGCGAACACGTCACGGCGGGCACCGTCTACGGTTTCGTCCCGTATGGGGGCGATCCACCCTTCAGTAAAAACAAATGCATATCAGTCGGCAACCCGAGTAAAAATCCTGTCTTCAAGACATCGAAGAGCGTGGCGCACGAGTACGCCGAGATTGCAACTGATCCCTTCCCCAGCCTGAAAGAAGGAACCTACACGTGGCGATCCGAAACAAACGAAAACCTCCCGGAGATTGCCGACCTGTGCCAGCTGGAAGCTGACTTCGAACTGCCCTCGGGCGGCTATGCCCAGAACCTGTACGACGACCACCTTCATGGCTGTAAGCACTCCGACCTGGAACCGCCCTACGCCTACGCAATCACCGAGTCTCAGACAGGGGTGTCCAGCGAAAAAGCAACCCTGAATGGGACAGTCAACGCGGAGGGACTGGAATCCAAATACTACTTTGAATATGGCGAATCCAAATCCTACGGGTCGAAAACGGCCGAAGTAAGCGCCGGATCTGGCGTCGCCAATCAGAGCGTCAGCAAAGTCGTGTCGGGTCTTTTACCCAGTAAACTTTACCACTATCGGGTCGTGACCACCAACAGCACAGGCACTACTTCCGGGCTGGATCGGAAATTCACCACCAAAGAAGGCAGCGCTCCGACTGTGGTCACCGAACCGGCGACGGGCGTGACGATGTTCGAAGCGATTTTGCATGGCACCGTGAATCCCAACGGCTTTGCCACGACGGACCAGTTCGAATACGGCCTGACCGAATCATATGGCTCGAGCACGCCAAGCGAAAGCGCAGCCTCCGGCACTGCCGAAGTTGCAAAGGGCTACACTCTTACCCGCCTGACGCCTGGTAAGACCTACGACTTTCGCTTGAAAGCGTCGAACAGCAACGGCACGAGCCCAGGCACAAATGCCTCCTTTACGACTGAAGCCCTGAAACCGGCTCACGCAACCTCCGTCGGCTCCCTCGGCAGCGAAAATGGCCAGTTCAGGCATCCGGCAGGCATCGCAAGCGACGCGGAGGGCAACACCTGGGTCGTCGATATGGAAAACGACCGTCTGCAGAAGTTCGACAGGGAAGGCAAATACATCACTAAATTCGGTAAATCGGGCCGGGGCGAATGCCAGCTCCGGCAGCCCAGGTCTGTCGCGATCGACTCCGAAGGCTACCTCTGGGTCGACGATGCCGGCAACGATCGCATCCAGAAGTTCAACGAAGCCGGAAAATGCTTCCTCACATTCGGCAAAGGTGGAACCGGAGAAGGCGAATTCTTACGTCCCGAAGGCATCGCGATCGATGCAAAAGGAAACATCTGGGTCGCGGACACCTACAACGGCCGCCTGCAGGAGTTCAATCATGAAGGGAAACTGATCAAAGTCGTGCAGCCGGCCGGCGGCAAATCCGGCCACATGGAAAATCCGAGCGGCATCAACATCGACCCCGGGGGCAATCTCTGGGTTGTCGACTGGGCGGCAAACCGGGTCATCGAGTTCAACGAAGAAGGCTCGTACGTCCGGGAATTCGGCTCGAAAGGCACCGGCGAAGTCCAGTTCGAACATCCCGACGCCATTTCGGTGGACGCCAATGGCTGCGTCTGGGTTTGCGACGAAGGCAACGATCGCGTCCAGGTGCTCACCGAAGAAGGCGGATACATAACGAAATTCGGCTCCAAAGGCTCAGGGGCAGAACAGTTCGACTTCGAATACCCGATGGGCATCCTCGCCAATGGGAGCGGCGAAGTCTGGATCACGGACGCTCGTAACAACCGCATGTCGGAGTGGACGATCCCGAGCCTGAAACCCACCTACTCGAGCTCTTTCGGCTCCAAAGGAACAGCTGATGGCCAGTTTGAAGAACCAGCGGGCATTGCGGTCAATCCAATCAATGGAAACGTGGCGGTCTCTGACGAAGAACACGCCCGAGTCGAGGTGTTCAACGAAGCAGGCAAATACATAACGAAATTCGGGAAAAACGGCAGCGCTGAAGGTGAATTCAGCAAACCGCGGGGACTCGCGATCGACTCCAAAGGCAACATCTGGGTCGCCGACAGCGGCAACAACCGAGTTCAGGAGTTCGCCGAAAAAGGAAGCGAATACAAATACGTAGCGACATTCGGGAAAAAAGGTAGTGGCAACGGCGAATTCGAATCACCGAAGGGCCTGGCCATCGACTCCAAAGGCAACATCTGGGTCGCCGACAGCGGCAACAACCGAGTTCAGGAGTTCAACGAAAAACTCGCATATCAGCGCCAGTTCAGCGCAGGGCTAAATCCGATCGGTGTCGCCATCGACTCCAAAGGCAATGTCTGGAACGACAACGGAAACGAAACAGGAGCAATCGAAGAGCACACCGAAACAGGCACACTGATACGGCAAATTGTTTCGCGCGGCGAAGGTATCGGGCAGCTGCTAGAACCCAAGCGTCTCGCAATCGGCGTCAATGGAGAACTGTGGATCCCCGACGCAGGAAACAACCGAGTCGAGGTATTCAATCAGAAAGGCGAATACATGACGAAATTCGGGACTTCTGGGTCGGGCAAAGAACAGATGGAATACCCAGTCGCCCTGGCTCTCGACACAAAGGGGAACGTTTGGATAACCGACAACAACAACCGAATCGATCACTGGGTCAGGTAGGCACGTGGGGGCCGTAGCGATTAGGGTCGCGCCTTGCCTGGCTCGTTGACAAGCGCCAAAGCGGTCAGCTAGAGTTGAGCATTCGAGCGTAAATGAAATCCAATGAGACGATTGGTTTCTAACCGGCGGCTCTGAAATCGCTGACAGCAACGAGGTAGTACACGCGGCGAGCGAGCCTTAACCCACATCAATTCGACAAGTGCAGAGAGGACTTTCAGGATGAGAAAAGAAGTCTGTAGACGCACTTGTCTGTGGTTGACCGTCCTCGGCTCTCTTGCGCTGATCTCGTCGTTCGCGGCCATGGCTGCTTTCGCCTCTGAACCCCCCACAATCGAAGAAGAGTCGGTGTCGGGCATCACGTCCACCAGCGCGATTCTGGAAGCGCAGGTCAGTCCGCATAGTGAAAATGGCGCCGATTATCAGTTCCAGCTCGTCACCGATCCGGAAGAATACGCCTCGGAAATTCTCTGTCCGGAACCACCTTTTGGGCACGCTTTGTGCCTCGGCCCAGTGGCTGAAGGCGTCTTGCCGATCCGCTATGTCTTCGAAGAAGCCACCCCGGTGAGCCTCGACCTTTCAAGCATCGGCGTTACACTGCAGCCCGGTACCACCTATCACTATCGGGTTCTTGTGGCCAGGTCCGCTCTGACCGAAGATACGATCGAATGGGAACCACCGATCGTCACTGGCGCCGATCATACGTTTACGACCGTGGGCTCGAGCCCGGTTCCGCTGACGATCGCCAAGGCCGGCGAAGGTACGGTGGTCAGTTCTCCCGCGGGGATCGAATGCACCGGCGCCAAAACCGGAGCCGAATGCGAACACGCATACGAACAGAACGAAATGGTCACCCTGACCGCCAGCCCTGCAAGCGGCTATGCCTTCGGGCAGTGGGCGGGCTGCACGACTCGTCTTGGGCTCACCTGCGCGGTGGAAATGAGCAAAGCCAAGACGGTCAAAGTCACCTTCGTCAAAACCCCGTCGCTGATGATCGAAAAGGCCGGCTTGGGCTACGGCAAAGTCGCCGCCACGGGCATCAGCTGCGATGAAAGTTGCTCTAGCGCCGCCTCGGCGATCAAAACCGGCACCGCGGTGACGGTCAAAGTAACGCCGGCCAAGGGCTCTGAAGCCGCTGTTTTCGAAAATGGCACCGGCTCGGCGAGCGGCTGCTCGGGCGCCAGCTGCACCTTCACGATCTCCGAAAACAGCTCGGTGAAAGTGAAATTCAGCCCGATCCCGACCAAAACCCTGACCGTCAACCTGACCGGCCCCGCCGCCTACAAGGGAAAGGTGACAGGCAAAGGCGTGACCGTCAAAGGCCTGACCTCGACCGCGATCCTCTGCGGCTCGGGCTGCACGACCGAGACCGAGACGTTCTTCGCCACCGGCGAAACCGAACTCGCCGCCTTCGCGTTGCTCGGCTACACGTTCGCGGGCTGGAACGTCGAAGGCGGCAGCGCCGGCACCTGCACGGGCACGACCACGCCCTGCAAGCTGGCGACCGACGCCGACAAGGCAGTCGAAGCTGAATTCAAATAGGCGATGCAGGGAGTAGCCGGATGGCCGCGGCCGACCCAATGTCACCGGGCTCGAGGCGATTGTGCGTCAGTCCGGCCCCAAACAGCAGGGGAGGGACTTTTCAACGTCCCGCGTTCCGTTATCGCGCTTGCGGCGCTGGCGGGATGGCTTGTATCAGCCCAATGACTGCCAGTCCCTCGGCCGTCACGAGGGCTCCGATGTATGGTACTGATTTTCGCTTTGCTGGCCGGTACCCTGGTCATTCGAGCCATCTCGGCGGATAATGGCCAGCGGGGGGCGAGTGAGCTCTAGCCCAGCTGCCTTGATGTCCTGTATTTGAGGAAGCCGTTAGCTGGACTTCTCGGTTCCCGAGGTCGCTGCCACCTCGAGATGAGCCTCTAGCGGCAAAGGAGCTCGTCTTGTGCGCCGCGCACGAAGTGCGCCGGGCGCATGGTGACCATCGAGGATGCCGAGTTCTGCTCTGAGATGCGCCGGACGGCAAAACCTTCTTTCGACCCCCAGCAACGAGTACGAGCGCGTCGTAGCCGAGCACGATGCGCTCGCGAACCTGATCGGGCAGATCGAGGGCAGAAGCGAGGCCGCACGATGACCTCGCGCACGTCAGGTCCCGTTGCCGAGCGCTTTGCCCAGAACCTCCTACACGCCCGCGAGTCAGCCGATCTCAGCCAGGAGGAGCTTGCCTTTCGTGCCGCTCTACACCGAACCGAGATCGGGCTGTTGGAGCGGGGGGTGCGGATGTCCCGCATCGACACGCTCGCGAAGCTCGCCGGTGCGCTCGGAGTCGAGCCGGCGGCGCTTCTCGCCGGATCGCTTGGAATCCCGGCGAGTCCACGAGAGGCGATTTTCAGCTCGCTGCATCTGCAGGGCGGGCTGGGAGGCGTCGGTCTACCTCTCTCGGGAGGGCCGGAAGCTGCGGCGCACGTTCGCCCGCGAGGCGGAGGCCAAAACGTGGCGGGCGGATGCGCTAAAGGCAGCCAGCGCTCGGAGCTTGCGCACGCCGTCTCAGATCACGGTGGAGCAGGCGGCTTGGCTTTGGCTGGAGGCGGCGCGAACCGGAGCGGTACGCGACCGATCGGGTCATCACTACAAGCCGGGCACGCTACGGGAATACGGACGCGCTCTCAGCTTGCGCGTACTCCCAGAATTCGGCGACGTTCGCCTCGCGGATTTGACGCGCGCTGAGGCTGCAGGATTTCGTCGACCGCCTGCTTGCCCGCAAGCTCGCGGCGAGCACGATCCGCAACACGATGAACCCGCTGCAGGCGATCTACCGCCACGCCGTTCGCCGCGAGCTGGTGATCGTCAACCCGACGCGCGAAGTCGACCTGCCGGCGGCGCGCGGGCGACGGGAGACGATTGCGACGGCTTCTCAGGCTGCCCGACTTATTGCCGCCGTCCCAGAGTCGGATTGGGCGATCTGGGCGATGGCCTTCTATGCCGGATTGAGGCGCGGCAAGCTGCAAGCCCTGCGCTTCTCCGACATCGACCTCGACCGATTCGAGATCACAGTCGAACGGTCTTGGGATCAGTACGAGGGGCCGATTGCCCCGAAGTCGAAGGCCGGCGTTCGCACGGTGCCGATCCTTGCGGGTCCTTCGTGCTTATCTCGACGTGCGTTCGCTCGGCGCCCCTACAGACTTGATGTTCGGACGCGGGCCGGACGAACCCTTCGACCCGAAGGCCGTTGCAGACCCCGCCAAGCGCGCCTGGGCTGCGGTCAACGAGCGAGAGCTGGAGGCAGCGGAGCGGGAGGGGCGCACTCCCAGCCTTCTCCCGTCGCTTACGTTCACGAGTGCCGCCACACCTTCGCGTCGCTGCTGATCGACGCCGGAGTCAACCCGAAGGCGATTCAGGAGTTCATGGGCCACGCCACCATCGAGGAGACGTTTTTCCGCTACGGGCACCTTATGCCTGGTGCTCGAGACCAGGCTCGCGAGCTAGTCGATTCATATCTGGCGGCCAAATGCGACATAAGCGCATTGGGCAAGCGAGGCGGCCGCATTCTGCCTTAGCGTATTTCCGATGGAGAGTCCTGAGCATGAGCGCCGAAATATCGAGGAATACTTTCGTCTCGAGAGCCCGGAGGACGATGAGATTGTTAGGTCAGAGAAGATCGCCACAGAGGCGATCTACGGCCACCGACACGATGTCTGGGATCTAGAGGCAAAAAGCGGTAGATGGTGGATCGTTACCAATCCGACCAACCTCTACAGGCACGACGACTTTCCGAGCATGGAGATCGTTTTGTCGTTTCACATAGGCCTGATGGCGCGACTGGCGGCCAGAAGTGCCCGGGAACCCACCGCGAGTGACGAGCAACAAGATCGGACTCCAGCCGCTTGGAGGAAGTTTGCTCAAGCCGCGCAGGCGATCGACACGGCTGATGAGGCAGAGGAGTTCCAAGCCGTCGGGATGCGATGCAGGGAGGCGCTGGTGAAGTTCGCCCGCGATGCAGCCGCGTCTGAAAGGCTCGCCGTCGATGGAAGCGACTTGAAGAAGGGAGACTTTGTCGGCTGGTCGCAGATCATCGTCAATGCGGCTGCCTCTGGGCAGAACAACAAGGCTTTGCGGGTCTACCTCAAGACGACGGCCAAGACCACGTGGGATTTTGTTGCCGCGCTCACCCACGACGATGATGCCACGCGGCATGATGCCGAGATCGCTCTCTCGGCGACCGAGACCGTTCTCGCTGCATTTTCCGATGCGCTTGTGCGCTTCGAGCGTGGTGCTCCGGATCGGTGTCCGACGTGCGAGTCGTACCGCGTCGTGTCGGATTTTCGGCCTGACATTGGGGACGCGGGGGGCTACGTCACTCTTTGTGCGAATTGTGGCTGGGAGGATGGGGCCGAAGACAAAGCATAGCTGTCGCGGAGCTGTGCTGTTGTGGCGCTGACTGGCGCGCCGACTGGCGCACCAGTCATATCCGACGATTCACGACAGGATCGCTCTACAACGCGAAAACCCCGGATTTGCGGGGGCTTCGTAGTGCGGCTGAGAGGAGTCGAACCTCCACGGGCCGTGAGGCCCACAAGGCCCTCAACCTTGCGCGTCTACCAGTTCCGCCACAGCCGCTTGAGGGACGGCGATTCTAGATGTTTGCGCCCATGGGGCGCGGCTGGTTGCGGGGATCCGGAGGGACCGGTACGCTTGCGAACAAATGTTCGAACGAAACTGGACCCGAAGCGCGCCCCTGGGAGGCCGATGAGCTTGGAGCTGGACCTGACCAAACGTCAGAAGGAGATCTTCGACTTCATCCGCCGCTATGCGGCGAAGACCGGCTACCCGCCGACCGTGCGCGAGATCGGCAAGGCGGTCGGGCTGCACTCGTCCTCGACCGTCCACGCGCATCTGGCCAACCTGGAGAAGATCGGGCTGCTCAAACGCGATCCCAGCAAGCCGCGCGCGATCGAGCTGCTCTTCGACAAGGCGAAGCGGACGATCCGGCCCGCGAGCGGCCTGCCGCTGGTCGGCCACGTCGCCGCCGGCGAGCCGATCCTCGCCGAGGAGAACGTCGAGGAGTACATCGAAGTGCCCGACATCATCGGCGGTGAGGACGGGGACTATATCCTCAACGTGCGCGGCGAAAGCATGAAGGACGCCGGCATCTTCGAAGGCGACTACGTCATCGTCCGCCCCACTCAGGACGCCGTCAACGGCGAGATCGTCGTCGCCCTGATCGGCGAGGAGGCCACCGTCAAGCGCTTCTTCCGCGAGGACGACCACATTCGCCTGCAGCCCGAGAACGAGACGATGGAGCCGATCCGCACCACCGAGGCGTCGGTGATCGGCAAGGTGGTCGGCGTCTTCCGCAAGATCTGACGACGGCCCCGGACGCCGCCGTGCGGCGTCCGTGTCGCGTCATGTCATTACGGCCACTCGCCAGAGGCGATTCACTTCGCATAGCGGCGTTGTCTGCGCCGGGCGTCGCTCATCGCCAGCGGCAGCAGGCGCAGGGTGAGGCGGGGGAAAATATTGGTCGAAGCCTTTTCGGGGCTATGGCAACCACAACCCTTCAAGTTGCCGTGTTGCCGCTTCGCGGCGCTACCATCGCTGGGCGGGCCGAGCGACCGCGGGGGGAGAGAAAACCCCTCGAGGAAAGTCCGGACACCATAGGGCGAGGCGGTGGGTAACGCCCACCCGGGGAAACCCGCGGGAAAGTGCCACAGAAACACACGGCCGATGGCGCGGCCACACGTGAGCCGCGTACAGGCAAAGGTGAAATGGTGCGGTAAGAGCGCACCGGCGCCGCGGTGACGCGGCGGCCAGGCAAACCCCGCCCGGTGCAAGGCCAAGCAGGACCGTCGACCCTGCCCGGCGAGGTCCAGGTAGGCCGCAGGGCCGCTCCGGCGGCCCCTTGGAGCGGAAGCTCCGAGAGACAGATGGTCGCTCTCGACAGGATCCGGCTTACAGGCCCGCTACGGAAAAGGCCCCGCAAAGGGGCCTTTTCCATTGGATTGGAGCGCCTTTCCAAGTTCGTCACGTTTTCATGTCTTAACGTCTGCTAACCTGCCGCCAACTTCCGCTGAATCTTCGCCTACATATCGCGGAGAGCGGGGGACCCAAATGTTGGGGCGAATCGCAGGCATCTGCCGCGTAGCGCAGCTCTTTCAGCGCGAGCCCGTCAGCTAACCCCGTAAGCGTCGCAAAGAGCAATGAAGGCACGCAGGAACCGCCGCGGGCGGAAAGATCATTCACGGCGAGGGCGCATGGGCTGGCGCTTCGGTCGCAGCCTGCGCTGGGCCGCTCTCTTCGCCGCCCTCGCTTCGCTGGCGCTCGGAGCCGTACCGGCCGCCGCCATCACCGGCGGGGCCAGCGCCGTCTCCTCCGAAGGGACGTCGGCCGGCGCCTCGAGCCTCGAATTCAGCAGCCCGATGCGCAGCGCCGGGGCCACCTGGTACGGCCCCGGGCTCTACGGAAACCACACGGCCTGCGGGCAGGTGCTGCGCCGCGGCACGATCGGCGTCGCCCACCGCACGCTCCCCTGCGGCACGACGATCAAATTCTCCTACCACGGTCACACCCTGGTGACCAAGGTCATCGATCGCGGCCCCTACACGAAGGGCAACGACTTCGACCTCACCAACGGCGCCCGCCTCGCGCTCGACTTCGAAGGTGTGGGCCGAGTGCGCTACGCCGTCGCAATCGGCTCCGCCAAGCGCTGAGAGCGGCAATTCGGCCGCTTGGGCGGCTAATCTCCCGCCGAGCCGGATCGTCAACGAGAGGAGTCACTGGCATGTCGAGGTCTTCGCAGACGGGTTCCAAGGCACGGGCGTCGCGGCGGCGCAAGGGCCTGGCGGCGATCATGGCTGCCCTTCTCCTCGCCGCGGTCGCGGCGGGGATCGCCGCGGGCACCAGCGTGGCCGGCAAAGCGAAAGTCATCGTCACGCTCGGCAGCACGGCGACGACGCCGGATCCGTCCTGCCCCGAGTCGCCCTGCCAGGCGATCGGCAGCGTCACCGGCTTCCAGGTGAGCACGAGCCAGGGACAGCTCCCCTTCCGCGTGCCGCACGACGGCAGGGTCAGGTTCTGGACCCTGACCCTCGCCCAGCCGACGCCGAGCCAGCGCTCGTTCTTCAACGGCTTCTTCGGCACGCCCCCGGAGGCCCGCCTGGCGATCCTGCGCAAGGTGCCCGGCACCAGCCCGCCGCGCTACAACCTGCGCTCGCAGGGTTCGATCCACGTGCTCAGCCCTTACCTCGGTCAGACGATCAAGTTCAGCGCCAACCTGCGCGTGCGCAAAGGCGATGTCGTCGGTCTCACCGTGCCGACCTGGGCGCCCGCCTTCGCCCAGGGCCTGCCGGGCAACAACTCCTGGCGCGCCAGCCGCGAACCCGGCAAGTGCGTCAACCCGACCGACGTGCGCCAGGGCGAACCGCAACAGAAGGTGGGCACGCGCGCGGTGTACGGGTGCCGCTACACGACCGCGCGCCTGCTCTACACGGCGACGGTGGTAGAGGACTAGAAACGGAGTAGGGGCCGGGTTGCCCCCTTCCAAAACGCGCGGCTGACACCGCGCTTGAGTGTTTTGGAAGGGACAACCCGGCCCCTTCGCAGCGTCGCTGAGCTCTACTCCGCACGGGGGCGTAGGCTGCCGCAGCCCCAAGCTCAGCCGAGGCCGCGCGTTCTTCGATGAGCTGGGGTAGCTCGGAGAGGGGCGGGGCGCCTCTCCTCAAAACACTCAAGCGCGGCTCCTGCCGCGCGTTTTGAGGGGAGGCACCCCGCCCCTTACCCGCTACGCGGCTGAGGGAAGAACCCGCGGCGTCGCCTGGTCCTGCGGCAGCTCGGCCGCCCCGGCGATCAGGCTCTGGAACTCGTTCATCGCCAGATGCGCGACGGCCTCGAGCAGCTCCTCGTCGCTCCAGCCGATCTCCCGGGCCTCCTCGTGGAGGTGGAGCGGCGGGTGGCCGTTGGCCTCGAGCGCTCCGTGCAGGTAGGCCAGCAGCGCCGCCTCCTTGGGATCGTTGGAGGTGAAGCTGCGGGCGCGCGAGACCTCGTCGAGCCCGAGCCCGGCGCTGCGCGCGGTCTTCGCGTGCTGGGCGATGCTGTAGCCGTCCTCGCGGTACTCGGCGACGGCCAGCGCGATCCGCACTCGCGTCGCCCGCGGCAGGACGCCGCCGCGGAGCTCCGAGCGCATGCGCGTGTACGCACGCAGCACGGCCGGGGCGCCGGCGAGGACGCCGACGAACTTGGTCACGGCGCCGCCGGTGGCCTGGATCGTTTTGATCAGCGGAGCGCTCTCGTCGGGAGCGGTCAGCTCATCGTGGATCTGGAACCTACTCACGTCTGTTTTTACTGTCACTGGCATCTGCCTCCGGCTCTAGAAGGGCGGAATCCGCTTCACAAAGCCTTTACGTGGCCTTAACTTTACTTTTAGCCAATTACTTACGTCTCGTAAGTTATACCTGGTTTTCAGATCCTCCGCAAGCCGCGGGCGCTAGCCCTCGCTACCCGGATACGGCCGTTCCTACCCGCGCGGTTCATCGAAGCCGCTCTTGGCCTATCGTTGCGCCACCCGAGCGAGCCGCACGAGCCAGGAGGCCCAGCAATGGCAGACCAACCCCAAAGCGCCGCCGACGTGGCCGCGATCGTCAAAGAACGCGACGTCCGCTTCGTCCGCCTCTGGTTCACCGACGTGCTCGGTCAGCTGAAGAGCTTCTCGATCAACTCCGCCGAGCTTGAGGACGCCTTCGAAGGCGGCATGGGCTTCGACGGCTCCTCGATCACCGGCTTCAACCCGATCGAGGAGTCCGACATGATCGCCATGCCCGACCCCTCGACCTTCGCGACCATCCCCTGGCGGCCCGAGGGCGAGAACGCGGTCGCCCGCATGTTCTGCGACATCAAGGTCCCCGGCGGCGACCCCTACGAGGGCGACCCTCGCTGGATCATGAAGCGGGCGCTGCAGCGCGCCGAGGAGATGGGCTTCGACGCCTTCAACATCGGGCCCGAGCTCGAGTTCTTCTACTTCCGCTCGGCGAAGCCCGAGGGCGGCGTGCCGGAAGTCCTCGACGAGGGCGGCTATTTCGACCTGACCACGCTTGACGCCGGCTCCGACGTGCGCCGCGAGACGGTCCTCGCGCTCGAGAAGATGGGGATCCACGTCGAGTACACCCACCACGAGGTCGGTCCCTCCCAGCACGAGGTCGACATGCGCTACAAGAACGCGCTGGCGATGGCCGACGACTGCATGACGTACCGCATCGTCGTCAAGGAGTACGCGATGAAGTACGGCTGGCACGCGACCTTCATGCCGAAGCCGCTCTTCGGCGAGAACGGCTCCGGCATGCACGTCCACCAGTCGCTGACCAAAGACGGCAAGAACGCCTTCTTCGACGCCGACGACCAGTACTACCTCTCGCCGACCGCGAAAGCCTTCATCGCCGGGCAGCTCAAGCACGCCCGCGAGATCTCGCCGCTCTTCGCCCAGTGGGTCAACTCCTACAAGCGCCTGGTGCCGGGCTACGAGGCGCCGGTCTACCTGGCCTGGTCGCGGCGCAACCGCTCGGCGCTGATCCGGGTGCCGCTCTACCACCCGGGCAAGGAGGGCGCGACGCGGGCCGAGCTGCGCTGCCCCGACCCCGCCTGCAATCCCTACCTCTGCTTCGCCGGCATGCTGCAGGCCGGGCTGGAAGGGATCGAGAAGGGCTACGAGCTGCCCGAGCCGATGGAGCAGAACCTCTACCACCTCTCGCCCGAGGAGCTGTCCCACCAGGGGATCGAGCAGCTGCCGGCGACGCTGGGCGAGGCGATCGAGATCGCCGCCGACTCCGAGCTGGTCCTGCGCACGCTCGGCGAGCACACCTTCCGCCGCTTCGTCGAGATCAAGCGTCAGGAGTGGGACGACTACCGCGTCCAGGTCACCCCTTTTGAGATCGAACAGTTCCTGCCCATTCTCTGATGGCTCCGGCGCGCGGGTCCTGTCGCGGCAGGGGACCCACCGCCCCCTCCGGTAGCTAAAGCTTCCTCAGGGGCGGTCCCCCCTGCCGCACCACCCGCGCGAGAAGCGTCGAGAACAGCCCGACTTTCCGCTGCGGCGAAATCAGGACCCGCTAGAGCGTCCTGGCGAGAAGCTCCGGGTCCGTTACCGGAGCCTGGCAGGTGAAGTGCTCGCACACGTAGGCGGTGGGGCGGCCGTCGACGGTCGGGCGGTTCTGGAGGAGGGGAGGGGCGGTGGTCCCCTCGGGGCCTCCGGCGAGGACGAGGTGGGGTCGGTATGCGGCGCGGACGAGGCGGGACAGCTCGGTCAGGTCGTCGCCGACGAGGGCGACCTCCTTGGTGGGGGAGAGGTGGAAGTCGATTGCCCGAAGCATGTGGGCGAAGGCCTCGGGGCGCCGGCCGGCCGGCTCGGCGAAGAGACCGAAGACCCCCTCGACCGCTTCCTCGTAGGAGCGCTCGCCGCTGAGGGCCGCCAGGCGCAGCAGGCCGAGCGCGGCCGAGCTGTTGCCGGACGGGATCGGGTGGTCGCCGATCTCCTTGCGGCGGGCGATCAGCGTTTCGTGATCGTCGGAGGTGGAGAAGAAGCCGCCCCGCTCGTCGTCGTGGAAGCGGGCGAGGATCGTCTTCGCCACGCTCTCGGCCTCTTCGAACCAGCGCTCGTCGAAGGTCGCTTCGTAGAGCGACAGCAGCGCCTCGAGCAGGAAGGCGTGATCCTCCAGGTAGGCGTTGAGGTGGGCGCGGCCGTCCTTGTAGGTGCGCAGCAGGTTGCCGCCCTCGCCGCGCATCGAGCCGAGGAGGAACTCGGCGCAGGTGCGGGCGGCATCGAGGTAGTCGGCGCGCTCGAGGACGGCGCCCGCCTCGGCAAGGGCGCCGATCGCGAGCGCGTTCCAGGCGGCGAGGCGCTTGTCGTCGAGCCCCGGCCACACGCGCTTGGCGCGCGCCTCGTAGAGCGCCCGTCGTATCTCGGCCAGCCCCTCGGGCTCGGCCGCATCGGCCCCTTCGGCGAGGTGGAGCACGTTTCGTCCCTCGAAGTTCCCGCCCTCCGTCACCCCGTAGTAGCGCATCAAGTTCTCCATCGAATGGCTGGAGAACTTGATGCGCGTGGCGTTGGCTTGAAGGGCCTCCCGGATCTCGTCCGGCGTCCAGACGTAGAAGCGGCCCTCCTCGCCCTCGGAGTCGGCGTCGAGCGCCGAGTAGAAGCCGCCCTCGGGACCGCGCATCTCGCGCAGCATCCAGTCGAGGGTCTCCTCGCAGGCGCGCCGGTAGCGCTCGTGGCCGAGCGCCTGCCAGCCATGCAGGTAGGCGCGGGCCAGCAGGGCGTTGTCGTAGAGCATCTTCTCGAAGTGGGGAATCAGCCAGGCCGCGTCGACCGAGTAGCGGGCGAAGCCGCCGCCGACATGGTCGTAGATGCCGCCGGCCAGCATCGCGTCGAGCGTGCGCTCGACGACGTCGCGCTCGCCACGCGCGAGCAGCAGCTCCAGCGCGCAGGAGGGCGGGAACTTGGGGGCGCCGCCGAAGCCGCCGCGGGTCATGTCGGCGCTCTGCCGCAGGCGCGCCACCGCCTCCTCGATCAGCTCGGCGCCGACCTGTCCGCCGGCTGGCTCGACCATCGCCACCGCGCCGAGGCTCGCCGCCATCCGCGGCGCCCGCACCTCGATCTCCTCCCGTTTGCGCTCGAAGGCCTCGACGACGGCTTCCATCACCATCCGGAAGCTCGGCATCCCGCGCCCCTCGTCGGGCGGGAAGTAGGTGCCGCCGTAGAAGGGGACGCCGGCGGGGTCGCAGAAGACGGTCATCGGCCAGCCGCCCTGGCCGCTGATCGCCTGCACCGCCTCCATGTAGAGGGCGTCGACGTCGGGCCGCTCCTCGCGGTCGACCTTGACGTTGACGAAGTGCTCGTTCATCAGCGCCGCCGTGGCGTCGCTCTCGAACGACTCGTGCGCCATCACGTGACACCAGTGGCAGGCGCTATAGCCCACGGAGAGCAGGATCGGCCGCTCCTCGCTCCTCGCCCGCTCGAGCGCCTCGGGCCCCCACGGGTACCAGTCGACCGGGTTCTCGGCGTGCTGGAGCAGGTACGGGCTCGTCTCGGCGGCGAGGCGGTTCATCTCATCAGCCTACGTTTGCGCTGCCGCCCCACCGCGCCGACATGGTTACGATCGCGCCGTGTCGACGCTGCCGACCGGAACCGTCACCTTCGTGTTCACCGACATCGAGGGCTCGACCCGGCTGCTGCAGCAACTCGGGGACGCCTACGCCGACGTCACCCGCGATCATCGGCGGATCGTCCGCGAGACGTTCTCCGCGAACGGAGGCTCGGAG
>Ga0207648_10002920_pt1 | contig 18091 bp, 14 predicted proteins | sample KBSMisM32_FD_184310 | JGI IMG/M metagenome (GOLD analysis project Ga0207648, IMG submission 184310) | Miscanthus rhizosphere microbial communities from Kellogg Biological Station, Michigan, USA - KBS Miscanthus M3-2 (SPAdes) (version 2) | ecosystem: Host-associated > Plants > Roots >...
CGATATTCCGGCCGGGCCGCCACCGTGCTCCGCGGATTCCGCGCCATCTATCTCGGCTTCTTCTTCAACCTCGTCATCATGGCGACGGTGAACCTCGCCGCCGCCAAGATCGGCAACATCGTGCTCGGCTGGCCCACCGGGCGCACGCTGTTCGTCTGCGCGGTGATGACGATCTTCTTCGCCTCGGTGAGCGGGCTGTGGGGCGTGCTCGTCACCGACTCGCTGCAGTTCCTCATCACGATGACCGGCACCTTCGCCGTAGCGTACTTCGCGCTGCAGCAGCCGGCGGTCGGCGGCCTTTCCGGCCTGTTCGACAAGGTGCCGCCGCGCACCATGGCGCTGCTTCCCGACTTCGGCGACTGGACCACCGCGCTCGCGATCTTCATCCTCCCGATCACGGTGCAATGGTGGTCGGTGTGGTATCCCGGCGCGGAGCCCGGTGGCGGCAGCTACATCGCCCAGCGCATGCTCGCCTCGAAGACGGAGAAGGACGCCGTCGTCGGGACGCTGCTGTTCAACGTCATGCACTACGCGCTGCGTCCCTGGCCGTGGATCATCGTCGCCCTCGCGTCGACGATCATCTACCCGCAGCTCTCGGACATCTCCGCCACCTTCCCGAACCTCGACCGCTCGCTCCTCGGCAACGACATCGCGTATCCGGCGATGATGCGCTTTCTCCCCGCGGGGTTCCTCGGCCTCGTCGTCGCCGGCACGCTCGCCGCCTACCGCTCGACGATCGAGACGCACCTCAACTGGGGGACGAGCTACCTCGTCCACGACTTCTATCGTCGCTTCCTGCGCCCCGGCTTGAGCGAGAAGCACTACGTGTTCGCCGGCCGCGTGACGACCGCTGGTCTCATGATCTGCGCAGCGTTCATGACCTACGCGCTCGGCACGGCGAAGGACGCGTTCGAGCTCATTCTCTCCATCGGTGCGGGTACGGGGCTGATCTACCTGTTGCGCTGGTTCTGGTGGCGCATCAGCGCGTGGAGCGAGATCGCCGCGATGGTGAGCTCCTTCCTCGTCGCGCTCGGCTTCTTCATCGCGCGCAAGAACGGGCTCGAGCTCGCGCCGGAGGTATCGCTCCTCGTCACCGTCGCGGTGACGACGGTGGTGTGGGTCGCCACGACGCTGCTCGCGCCGGCCACCGACGAGCAGACGCTCGAGAAGTTCTACGTGCTCGTGCGTCCGTCAGGCCCGGGCTGGCGGCCGATCGCCGAGCGCACCGGCGTGCGCGGATCGACGGACTCCATGTCGCAGGCGATGCTCGGCTGGGTGCTCGGCTGCACCTTCGTCTACTCGGCGCTGTTCGGCGCGGGGAGTCTGCTCTACGGACGCATGGCGCTCGGCTGGACGTGGGTCGCCGTGTGCGTCGCGAGCGGCATCGGGATGGCGCGCGTGCTGCGCGGCTTCTGGGCGACGTCCGACGTCCCACCCAGCTCGCCGAACCTGCCGCCCTCGCCAACTTCATCGAGAACGACGACGCCGGCATGACGGCTTCGCGGACGACGCAGGCGGTCATCCTCGCGCGCGGGCTCGGCACGCGCATGCGCCGCGACGCGGGGCAGGGGGAGGGGGACGCGTCGCTCTCGCCCGAGCAGCGCGCGGCGGCGGCGACTGGCTCCAAGGGAATGATGCCGCTCGGCGCACGGCCCTTTCTCGACTACGTGCTCTCCGCGCTCGCCGACGCGGGGATCACGGACGTCGTGCTCGTCATCGGGCCGGAGCATGATCAGCTGCGCGAATACTTCGATGTGACGTCGCCGCCGGAGCGCGTGCGCGTGCACTTTGCGATTCAACAGGAGCCGCGCGGCACCGCCGACGCCGTGCTTTCCGCGCGCGGTGCCGTCAACGACGCACCCTTCCTCGTGCTCAACTCCGACAATTACTACCCTGTGGCGGCGTACTCTGCGCTCGCCGACCTGGGTGCGTCGGGATTGATCGGGTTCGAGGCCGAGACACTCGTGCGCGAGGGCGGCATCGAGCCGGAGCGCGTGCTGAAGTACGCGCTCGTCGACGCGACGGACGACGGCTGGCTGCGCGCGATCCGCGAGAAGCCGGCCGCCGACGATCCGCTCGCGCTGCGCGCCGAGCGGTGGGTGTCGATGAACGTCTGGTCGTTCACCCCGGTGATCTTCGAGGCGTGCGCGCGCATCCGTCCGTCGGCGCGCGGCGAGCTCGAGATCCAGGATGCGGTGACATTGGCCATGAACGAGCTCGGCGAACGGTTCCGCGTGCTGCCGATGCGCGCCGGCGTGCTCGATCTCTCGAGCCGCGCCGACGTCGCGCTCGTCGCCTCGCGTCTGGCTGGAGTCGTGCCGCGGCCGTGAGCGCCGCCGGCGAGCGAACCTTCGTCGTACCGGGCCGCGTCGAGCTGGTCGGGAAGCACGTGGACTACGCCGGCGGCCGCTCGCTCACCTGCGCCGTGGACCGCACCATCACGGCGACGGTGACCGAGCTCGCCGAGCCGGTGATCCGCGTGCGCGACGAAGGGAAGCGCGGCTTCGTCGAGGTGCCGCTCGCCCCCGGCATCGAGCGCACGCATGGCGGCAAGCGGCGAGGCACGTACGTCGTCGCCGTCGCGCGCCGCTTCGCGCGGGATTTCCCGCACGCCCGCACCGGCGTCGACATCACGCTGCGCAGCACGCTCCCGCCGTCGGCGGGGCTCAGCAGCTCGAGCGCGCTCGTCGTCGCCATCGCGAGTGCACTCGTCGCGGCGAATCCGCGAGATGACGACGATGCATGGAGCGCCATCTTCAGCGATCCGTTGTCCCGCGCCGAGTACTTCGGCGCAATGGAGACCGGTGCGCCGTATGGTCCCTTCTCCAGCGACGCAGGCGTCGGTGCTCGCGGCGGCGCGCAGGATCACGTCGCGATCGTCTGCGCGCGCGACGGGCACGTTGGACAGTTCTCGTACGTACCCGCGCGGCTCGAGCAGTACGTACCCTGGCCGGCGGACTACGTCCTCGCCATCGGCGTGAGCGGCGTGCGCGCGACGAAGACCGGCAACGCCCGCGCGCGCTACAATCGCGTCTCGGATTCTGCGCGCGCGCTGCTGCGAAGCTGGAACGCCGCGACGGCGCGCACCGATGCCACGCTCGCCGACGCGCTCGCGAGCGAGCCCGATGCCAGCGATCGCCTCGCGCGCCTCGCGGCGATGGGCGCGGAGGAGTTCGATGGCCGCTACCTTGGCCCACGCTTCGCCCAGTTCCGCGAAGAGGTCGAGATCATCGTGCCCGCAGGCGCCGACGCGCTGCGCGACTCCGACTTCACGAAGCTGGGATCGCTCGTCGACCGCTCGATGGCGATGGCGACGACCGCACTCGTCAATCAGGTACCCGAGACGATCTACCTCGCGCGTCGCGCACGCGAGCTCGGCGCCGTTGCGGCGTCGGCGTTCGGCGCAGGATTCGGCGGAGCGGTGTGGGCGATGATCCCCGCGAGCGACGCGGACGCGTTCGTCGCCCGCTGGCGCACCGGCTATGTCACGAGCTTTCCGCGCCGCGAGCCACACACCGAATGGCTCGTCACCAGGCCCGGCGGTCCCGCGCGCACGCTCGATCGCTGAGGCTCAATCTCCAGGAACCACCGGCAGCACGATGTGCGATGGCAGCGCCGGTGTCGCGTAGACACGCTGCGTGGCCTTCACGAAGTCCGACGCCTTCGCCTCGTAGATGCTCGGCACGAATCGCTGCGGATTGCGGTCGATGATCGGAAACCAGGTGGACTGAACCTGCAGCATCAGTCGGTGCCCCTTCAGGAAGACGTGGTCGCGATCCCGCAGCGGGATCTTCCATTCGACCGGCCGATTCGCGACGAGTGGTGTCGCTCGCTCATAGCTCGCGAGGTACCGCCCACGCCGGACCTCCATCGCGATCGGCAGCTCGTAGCCATTCACCGATTGGGCGTACTGGCCGGGACGCGGTCCCGCATTGGGGTTCCACGCCGGCTTCTGCACGCTGTCGGGGTAGACGTCGATCAGCTTCACGATGAAATCCGCATCGGTGCCCGACGTCGACGCGAACAGTGAGGCGGCCACCTCGCCGGTGATCGTGAGATCGCGTTCCAGTGGTTGGCTCGTGTACGTCAGCACGTCGGGGCGCCCGTCCACGAATCGCTGATCCGCCACCTCCCAGGTCTGCCAGTCCCCTCCGGGATAGGTCGGCGAGATCGGTCGCTGACGATACGGCACCGGGCTCGCCGGGTCGGAGATGTATTCGCGATAAGGTGCCTCGTGCGCCGTCGGAGCGGCGAACGACAACGTGCCATCGGTGTGAAGGTAGAGCTTCGTCGCCTTCACGCCCTTCGGCGGCCAGATATCGTACGTCTTCCAGCGGTTCGATCCGGACTGGAACGTCGACGCGCGCCAGCTCGGCTTGTCTCCGGTGTTGTGCAGGTAATGCCGGAAGAACGGCGCCTCGATCTGCTCGCGGAACTCGCGCGCCGTCTCGTGCCCGAGCGCGATGAGGCCGATGCTGTCGCCCTTCGACGACTGCCACTGCCCGTGATACCACGGACCGGCGACCATGAAGTTCGTGCCTTCCGGATCGTGCTCGGCCGCGTGCCGGAAGATCTGCCAGGGCCCCCAGGGATCTTCCTGATCGAAAAAGCCGGCGACGTTCAGGTTCGGCACGGTGGACGCATGCACCTGGTCGATCAACGCGCCGCGCTTCCAGAAGGCGTCGTAGTCCGGGTGCGTGACGACGTCGTTCCAGTACGAGATCTTCCTGTGGAGGAACCGCGCGTTCGCGTTCGAGAGTGGTCCGAGCGCGAGATACCACGCGTACGTGTCGTAGTTGGCGAACTGGAGGTGCGTGTTGTCGTTCTTGTCCGCCTGTTCCAGCACGGAATACTCCAGCGCGTAACTCTCGCGCAGCGCGCCGAACCGGTGGATGTCGTCGTTCATCCACTGGTCCACCGGCGACGCCTGCTCGCTGATCGCCTTGAGCGCCGGATGCGGCTTGAGCAGCGTGTACGCCGCCGTGAGCCCGTTGTAGGACACCCCGAACATTCCCACGCGGCCGTTGTTGTTCGGCACGTGCTTCACCAGCCAGTCCACCGTGTCCCAGGCGTCGGTCGTCTCGTTCACCGCCTTTGGATCGGTGAGGTCGATCGCCGGGAAGAGCGTGAACGTCCCCTCCGACTTGAATCGTCCGCGCAGGTTCTGGATCACGAACACGTAGCCGTCCCCCGCGAGCTCCTTGTACGAGGTCGGTACCTGAGTCGGCGCGCTCGACGGTACGCCGTATGGCGTTCGCGTGACGAGAATGGGCAGCGCGTCGGATCGACCCGTCGGTCGCATGATCGCCGTCTGCAACCGTGCCCCATCGCGCATGGGGATCATCACCTCTTCGAGCGAGAACGGCGGCGTGGTTGTCGACTGTTGCGCCGTCAGCGCGGGGGCGAGCGCGAGCGTGCCGACGAAGGCGAGAGGAATGCGCATGTGCTTCACGGTCTGGTGAACGGCACTGAGCTACGTGTAACGAGAACGTACGGCCGCCGGCCACGACCGTAAGGGAAGGCACATCCATTGCCCCTCGTAGTTTCACTCAACGAGGAGGACAGATGGCACGCAATACCGGTCCCGGCCACGACAAGAGCGATCGCGCGCTGGACAAGCGCGCCTTCGACGAAGAGCCGAAGAGCAGCCAGCACTGGGACGCTGACGAAGTGCGCAAGCACGACGACGCCGGCCGCGACCGCCTGTTCGAGGGACGTCAGCAGCACGACGAGGCCGACAAGAACCAGGAGAAAAAGCGCCTCGCCCGCGACATCAAGCGCCATCATCACGACGCCGACGATCTGCCGGGCGACACCGGCATACCGCGCATTGGCGAGAACTTGGATTGACCGAGCTCCGCGCACATCGTGAAAGCAGAACCGCCCTCGGACAGTTCATCCGGGGGCGGTTCCGCTTTCGGGGGTCTAGTATGCCAGTCTCTCGTCCAGGTACCTCGTACTCACTACTGGGAGTGGCAGTTGAGCAGGTTACTGCTCGACGACCACGAGGTACTTCGACGGCGCCCAGAACTTCGACGCATCGGCAATCTTCAGGTTGCCGCGGAAGGTGTTCTTGTCCCGCTCGCGCACTTCGGCGTTGTCCAGGCTCTGGCGCGACACGATGCGATAGCGATGCGTGCTGTCCGGCATCGGGATCTCCTTCAGCCCGCGCTGGTCCACCGTCGTGAACGCGTCCGACGGCAGCGTGCGCGCGATCTGCAGCGTGCGGCCCGGATGCGCGAACAGCAGGTTCGCGCCGCCCTCGCGCACGATCACGCCCTTCTTCACCAGATCGTCCTCGCGGCCGACGACGACGTACGCCTTCGCGTTCTCCGTCTCGACGTTCGCGAGCGTCGTCGCGAGCTGCTCACCCGCGGTCTTGAGGCTGTCGATGCGGGCCGACATCCCCTCGATCGTCGCCGTCTGGCGCTGGATCGTCGCGTTCAGGTCGGCGATCATCGCCGAATCGGCCGAGATCTGCTGGAGCAGCGCGGCGTTCGACTTGTTCGCCTTCGCCAGCTGCGCCGCCGTCGCCTGCGCCCGCGCGACGAGCGCGTTCACGCGCTCCATCACGAGCTGGCGATTCTCGACCTGGCGCGCGAGGGGATCGAGCGTCTGCCCCTTCTTGCCGTGCGGCAGGCCTTTCACCTTGTTCATGCTCGCGTCGACCTTCATGATGAAGTCGTCGGCCTGGAGCACGACGCGCGTCAGCGAGTCCTTCTGGGCCTTGAGCTGGTTGGCGAGCTGCGTCTGCTCCGTGGAGAGCGCCGCCGCGGCGCTATCGGCACGGACGTGCTCCTGATTGGGGCCGCAGGCAGCAGCTAGCGCGAGCGCGGAGATCGTCGCGAGCGACGTAAGACGAAGAGTGGTCATGTGACGGGATGGTGAAGGCAAGGCACCGGGCGGAGAGCAACGACATCTCCCGCACGGCATGGGGAGAGGGTTGCCGAATCTCGCACCGTCCAAGACCCTGCGCGCTGTCGTTGCACACACGAAGGATGTGATTCACCGCACATAACCCGAAAACGCGGTGAAGTGGGTGCTAGTTGGACGGCTGGTGCGCTGGTTGGTAACGGGCTGGGGTCAGAGTCACAGACTCTGACCCCTTGAAACACCGGAGCTTCCCGAGGCCTTGTCGCATTCCCGCATCCCCGCATCCCCGCATCCCCGCAATTCACCGTTTCCGAGCCCAGTGCTCTCCTTCCGCCCAGTGCTCCGCCTGGAAGAACGTCGCCGGCAGCGAGACGTTCACGCGCACGTCGGAGTACTCCTCCGTCTGCATCGGCTTCCCCTGATCGAGCATCCGCACCCGCGTCGCGAGCCAGCCGTTGCCCGCGGGAACGTTGTTCTCCAGCCGCACATCCTGCACGCGGTTCTCGGGCGACGGGATGAGCGGAAACAGGAATCGCGTGACGATCAGGCGATCCTTCTCCACCCAGAACTGCGGCGACGTCGTGTCGGAGGGTGAGGCCGATCCCACCACGTACGTCGGCTTGCCCTCGAAGTCCTGCGTGTGGATGCGGCTGAGATCCACCTTGTAGGGCGCGATCTGCGCGATCGTCGTGTCGAGCGGCTGGAGATAGACACCCACGATCAGCGGCAGGAACGGATTCCCCTCCGCTCTCGTGCGCACGACCTTCCCCGCGCGGACGACGTAGAGTGAATCCGCCGTGTACAGCGCACCGTTGCCTGCCGACGGATCGCCCACGTCGATGCGCAACCGCGGCCCACGCTGCGCCTCGTACCACGTCGACACCTGCATCGTCCCGTCGGGCCGGTACTGCGTCGTCTTCTGTACAAAGGTGAGCGTCTGGAACCAGCGTCCCGCATACCGGTCGTGCATGCGCGCCAACAGCGCCCTGCCGTCGGCCGGCTCACTGGTGTTCGTTCGACCGGAAGCCGTCGCGCACGAACCCAGCGCGGCGAAGAGCGAAAGAGTGAACAGCGAGCGCATGAGGAGTTTCGAAGAGGACAGCGTAGGAGCGCGGAAGTGAGGGGAGAAGTGGAATCGAACGCGAGGTGAAAGGGAAGCCACGAACAGGCTCAGACCGCCACCACCCAGCACCCGACCTTCCCGCGGTGTATCCTCCACCGGCAACTTCAGTAGCATCGCATCCCCGCACCCCCGCATCTCCTCATCCCCGCACAAATGCGCAAACTCACCAGCTCTCTCCTCGTCGCGCTGCTCGCAGTCGCGCCCTCCCTCGCGCACGCGCAGAATGCGGCCGCGAAACCCGACTTCTCCGGCACCTGGGTCCTCGACACCGCGGCGAGCGACAAGGGCCAGATGATCCCGTCGAAGATGACGCTCAAGATCGCGCAGACGCCCGCCCAGATCACCGTCGATCGGCAGCAGACGACGCAGATGGGCGGCGACGCGACGACGTCGATGAAGTACAACACCGACGGCTCGCCCTCGAAGAATCAGCTCCAGATCCAGGGCAACCCCGTCGACGTCTCCACCGTCGTGACCTGGGAAGGCGTCACTCCGGTGTTCACCAGCCAGATGAGCTTCGGCGGCAACGACGCGCAGTCCGTCGAGAAATGGGCGGTGGCCGGCAAGAATCTCACGATCAACCGCACCGTCAGCTTCGGCGGTCAGGAATTCTCGAGCAAGTTGGTGCTCGTGAAGCAGTGAGTTCGTGAGTTGGTGAGTTAGTGAGCTGGAAAAGGAAAACGGCCCCGGGAAGCTTCTGCCTCCCGGGGCCGTTTCCAACTCACCAACTCACTAACTCACGAACTCACCGTTGTTAGAACGTGATCCCGACCGTGATCGGAAACGCCCTGAGGCGATCGCCGTTCCCCGTGGAGATCTGGCGGTAGCGCACGTCCAGGCGCGTCGAGAGCCCGCTGAGCGCGAAGTCGATCCCCGCGCCCACGTTGAACCCCCAGTGATCTTCGGAGATGGACTCCGTCACGTTCCCCGCGTTCGCTTTCGCCGTGAGATGCGCGTAGCTCGGGCCGCCCGTCAGGTAGGCCGTCAGTGGCGTCCCGGGGCTGGGCATCCAGTAGACGGCGTTCAGGTTCCCGCCAAAATCGCTCAGGCTCGCGTTTCCGATGCCGTCCGTATTCTTCGCGTCGAAGCTCGAGTAGACCACCTCGCCGCGCACGCCGAGGGGCGTCAGCGGCGCACGCAGGTCGACCGCGCCGCCGACCGTGTATCCGGTCTTCAGGTCATCTCCCGTGTTTCCACTCGGCAACGCTGCGCCCGCGAAGACGGTGAACTTCCAGGGATTCGACAGCTGCGCGTGAGCTGCCGACGATAACGCCGTGCTAAGCGCGACGAGCGCGAGGAGCACCGCATTGCTCTTCGTCATGACTTCTCCCGAATTCGGGCTGCGCTGATGAGTAGCGGTGTGTACGCGCATCCGTTGGACCACAAAAGCGAAACGGCCCCGGGAAGCTTCTGCCTCCCGGGGCCGTTTCCAACTCACCAACTCACTAACTCACCAACTCACCGTTCTTAGAACGTGATACCAAACGTGATCGGAATGGTCTTGAAGTTGTCGCCGTCGCCCAGCGAGATCTGGCGGTAGCGCGCGTCGAGACGCGTCGACAGGCCGCTGAGGTGGAAGTCGATGCCTGCGCCGACGTTGAATCCCCAACCCTTCTTGGACACGGCCAGATCCACGCCCGAATCGCTGGCCTTCGCCTCGACACGCGCGTAGGTCGGACCGCCCGTCAGATAGGCCGACATCGGGGCGCCGGGCAAGCTGGGCAGCCAGAACACCGCGTTCGCGTTCCCGCCGAAGTCGTTCATGCTGGCGCTGCCGGCGCCACCGGTGTCCTTCGCGTTCATGCTGGAGTACGTCAGCTCGCCACGCAGGCCGACCGGCATCAGCGGAGCATGCAGGTCGACCGCGCCGCCCACGGTGTACCCGGTCTTCAGGTTATCGCGCGCATCACCGCTCGGCAGCGCAGCGCCGCCGAAGACGGTGAACTTCAAAGGGTTCGACACCTGCGCCCGAGCAACGACCGGCGACGCAAAGGTGGCGACGGCGGCAAGCGAGAGGAGCATGGTGAAGCTTTTCTGCATTAAAATTTCTCCTTGGGGCTGGTTGGTGCTCGCGGAGACGGCAGAGCACGTCTCTAAGACGAGCGCAACTCTTTCCAGGCAACGTGTGTAGTGTGATGCAGGTCCCCTCCAACGCGGATACCGTGCCTCGCTGGAGCGCCCTCGCCTCACACTGGATGAGCTACGATTATCTAAAGTCGCCCCAACACGGAGCTTTCACCTCCTATGCTCTCTCGTAAAGTCGCGGTCGCCGCGACGATCGCGCTCGCCGCGCAGGCTGCACCACTCGTCGCGCAGGCGCCGCGCTCGCTTGGCATTGATACCACCAACTTCGACCGTTCGGTCCGCCCCCAGGACGACTTCTTCCGCTTCGTCAATGGCGGATGGCTCAAGCGCACGGAGATCCCGAGCGATGCGCCGCGCTGGGGCACCTTCGACGAGCTCGATGAGCGCAGCCGCGAGGCGATGCGCACGATCCTCGAGGACGCCGCAAAATCGAGCGCCCCCGCCGGCTCCGAGGAACGAAAGGTCGGTGACTTCTACGCCAGCTTCCTCGACTCGGCGCGCGTCGAGTCGCTCGGCGTCTCGCCGCTCAAGGCCGAGCTGGCGCAGATCGCTGCCGTTACGTCGGCGGCCGCGCTCGCGCCCGAGTTCGCGCGCCTGGCGCGGCTCGGCGTCGCACGCCCCTTCAACGTTGGCGTCGGCCCCGACCAGAAGAAGTCGGCGGTGAACATCGTGCAGGTCGGCCAGTCGGGCCTCGGTCTCCCCGACCGCGACTACTATCTGATGCAGGACGAGCGGATGAAAACCGTCCGCCAGGCGTATCAGGACTACCTCGCCCGCCTCTTCACCCTCGCCGAGCTTCCCGATCCCACCGGCGCCGCGTCGCGCGTGCTCGCCCTCGAGTCGGCGATGGCCACCAAGCAGTGGGACCGCGTGCGCAATCGCAATCGCGACCTGACGTACAACCGGATGACGGGCGCCGAGCTCGTCGCGAAGATGCCGCACTTCGATTGGGCGAGCTTCTTCTCCACCACGGGGCTGGGCTCACCGTCGGCGGTCATCGTCCTTCAACCCGACTATCTCGTCGCCGCCGATTCGCTGCTCGCCAACACGCCGATCGCGACGTGGCGCGAGTACTTCGCCGCCAAGCTTCTCGACGCGTACGCCAACGAGCTGTCGTCGCCCTTCGTGCAGGCGCGCTTCGATTTCCGCGGCAAGGTGCTGAGCGGCCAGCAGGCAATGCGCGCACGCTGGAAGCGCGGCGTGGGCGAGGTGGACGGTGGGCTTGGCGAGGCCGCCGGAAAGCTCTACATCGCGCGCAACTTCAAGCCCGAAGCAAAGGCGCGCATCGACCAGTTGATCGGCAACCTGCGCGAGGCATACAGCATCGGCATCGACAGCGTCGAGTGGATGACGCCCGAGACCAAGGCGCGCGCCAAGGCGAAGCTTGCCGCGTTCACGGTCAAGATCGCCTATCCGAGCAAGTGGAAGGATTACTCGACGCTCCAGATCCGCCGCGACGATCTCGTCGGCAACGTGATGCGCGCCCGCGGCTGGGCGTTCCAGGACATGGTGAGCCAGCTCGGCAAGCCGGTCGATCGCACGCGCTGGGCGATGACGCCGCAGACGGTGAACGCGTACTACAACTCGACGAACAACGAGATCGTCTTCCCTGCGGCCATCCTCCAGCCCCCCTTCTTCGATCCGACCGCGGATGACGCGGTGAACTACGGCGCCATCGGCGCGGTCATCGGCCACGAGATCGGCCACGGCTTCGACGATCAGGGACGCAAGTCCGACGGTGCAGGGAATCTCGTCGACTGGTGGTCGCAGGCCGACGCGAAGGCCTTCGAGGAGCGCGCGTCGCGCCTCGGCGCGCAGTTCGACGTCTTATCGCCCGTGGAAGGACTGCACGTCAACGGCAAGCTGACGATGGGCGAGAACATCGGTGATCTGAGCGGGCTCGCGCAGGCGTATCGCGCGTATCGCATCTCGCTCAAGGGGAAGGAAGCGCCGGTGATCGACGGCTTCACCGGCGACCAGCGCTTCTTCATGGGCTACGCGCAGGCATGGCGCGAGAATGCGCGCGAGGCCATCGTCCGCCAGCTTCTTCTCAGCGATCCACACTCGCCGGGCCAGTACCGCGCCAACGTCCCCGTCTCGAACAACGACGCCTTCCAGCGCGCATTCGACGTGAAGCCGGGCGACAAGATGTATCGGGCGCCGGCGGAGCGGGTGAAGATCTGGTGAGATTGTGGGGATGCGGGGATGCGGGGATGTGGGGATGCGAAAATACGAACGGCCTCGGGAAGCTCCTGCCTCCCGAGGCCGTGTCGTTCCGCATCTCCTCATCCCCGCATCCCCGCATCCCCTCCAATCACCGCTTCTTCGTCTTCTCCGACTTCTTTGCTGCCGCCTTATCGGGTTCATAGAACGCCATGTTCTGGCCGATCCAGCCAAACGTGAGTCCCGTGCTCGACTCGATGCCGTTGATCGCCACCTTTTGCGAGTCGAGCGGGGCGCGGAAGCTGGCCTTCCGATCGAGCAGCTGCTGGTTCGGGGCGAGGATCGTCAAGCCATACCACCGTTTGAGACTCGACAGCGCCTCGCTCAGCTTCACATCCGTCACGACGAGCGTCCCGGTGCGCCACGCATCGGCTTGCTCGCGCTCGGCGGGCGTCGCTGCGCGCGCACTGGTGGCCGTCGCGACGACGGCACTCCCCGCGGCCACGTCAGTCGCCTGCTTTCCCTTGCCGACCTTCACCGTACCATTGCTCACCGCGACCGTCACCACCGAGTCGCCGGGATAGCTGCGCACGGTGAACGCCGTCCCCGTCGCGACGACCGACGTGTTGCCCGCGATGACGTTGAACGGCTGCTCGATCCCGGGCGCGACGTTGAACTCCGCCATTCCCTCGATCTTCACGGCGCGCATCTCGGGGCCGAATCCCTTCGGCACGGTGAGCTTCGTTTCCGGCGCGAGCTTCACCTTCGTGCCGTCATCGAGCGTCAGGTTGCCGATCTGCGCCGAAACCGTGGCGACGGGCTTGAGGTCGGGCTGCGCGAGCGCGCGCGCGAACTTCGCGTCGGTGCTCAGACGAGTCATATATGCCGCGAGCCCCAACAATCCCATCAGAACGACGGCGCCGATCAGGAGCGGAACCCACAGCGGCCTCTCCTTCGCGGAGTCCGCGATGTGATGCGCCGCTTCGTGACGCGAGTGGGCCGCCGCTTCCGCGAGCGCGCCCGGGCTGTGCGCTTCGCCGTGCAGCGCGTGCATGATGTGCTGCCACGCCTCCTCTTCCGGCTCGTCCTGCACGGAGTGCGCTTGCTGCTTGCCGCCGCCCGACAGGCGATGCGCGGCCGAGCGCCGGCTCAACGCGCGCGCCGCCGCGTGATGCACGTCCTCGACGAGAAACGCGTGAACCTCCGCCGGCGTGCGGAAGCGCGCTCGCGCGTCCCACGCCCGCACGAAGGCGCCTTCGACGACTTTTGGTGCTAGGGCTCGCGCGTTGTCGCCGAGTTCAGCGCGCGCTTCCGCGTAGAGCGCGGAGTACTCCAGGTGAAACACCTGTCGCAGCGCTTCCTCGTCTGCGAGCGCGACACCAGTCGGCACGGGAGTATGCGTGCCGCCGTCGCTGGCATTGAACGTGGTCGACATGAGGCCTCTCAGGCTGTTGTGGACCGACCGATCACATGGCGCGAATATGGAAGCGCTCCCACGCAATGTCACGCCATGCAGAGTGCCGAGCCCGCATAACCGAGGCCGGAGGGGCGAACTCGAGGGTGGTCGCCCATCGCACCCACTTGCCGTCGCCCCGCGCGCGGCGCGAGATTCCGGATTACCTCCCTATGTCGTTGCGCGGCAACGACATGTCTCCATCAGGTGATCTCATGACCACGCTCGCTCGCTCGCGCTCGCGGATCCTCGCCGGGTTGCTCGCCTCGCTTCTCGTCGCCCTGCCGGCCGTGGCGGTCGCCCAGATTCCCGCCTCCGAGTTCGCCGCGCGCCGCGATTCGCTCGCCGCACGCGTGAAGAACGGCGTCGTCGTCGCCTTCGGCGGTCGGACGCCGGTGAGCGACTTCGGTCCGTTCTATCAGCTCCCCGCCTTTCATTATCTCACGAACTTCGACGAGCCCGATGCGGCGTTCGTGATGGTCGTGCAGAACGGGCGCGGCACGAGCACGCTCTTCCTCACGCCAGTCGGCGCACGCCAGGCGTTCTACTACGGCCGCCGTCCCGACTCCACCACCGTCGTGCGCGACCTCGGCGTCCATGCGCGCGCCTTCTCGGCGCTCGGAGCGTACGTCGATTCGCTCGCCGGCACGCGTCTGCCGGTCTATACGCTGCACGACTTCGCCGACGCCGACTTCGCCGACCAGGATTCGCTGACGCGCGGGCAGCAGTTCATCAAGGCGCTCAAGGCGAAGAACACGGCGCTCGAGATCCACAACGGGCACGAGATCGTCGACGAGCTTCGCGCGAAGAAGAGCCCCGCCGAGATGGCGCTCCTGCGGAAAGCGGCGGAGATCAGCACGGAAGGACATCGCGCCGCCATGCTCATCCCCGAGCCGACCAAGGAGTACGAGATCCAGGCCGCGCTCGAGGGCACCTTCCTCCGCCTCGGCGGCGCGCGTCCCTCGTACGGCTCGATCGTCGGCGGCGGCATCCATGGCACGCAGCTTCATTACATGCGCGACCGCGGCGACGTGAAGCCGGGCGACGTCGTCGTCATGGACGCGGCCACCGAGTACGAGGGCTACGCGGCTGACGTCACGCGCACGCTTCCCGTGAGCGGCAAGTTCACCCCCGAGCAGCGCGCCATCTATCAGCTCGTGCGCGATGCGCAGGCCGCCGCCGAGCGCAACTCGAAGCCCGGCATGTCCTCCGTCGCGGCGCAGGATTCGTCGATCGACGTCCGCGTGAAGGGTCTCGCCAGGCTCGGACTCGTCGAGAGCACCGACGCGCAGTTCGATCCGCCCTGGCCGGCCGACTGCAAGGCGCGTCCGCGCTCGTGCAACCAGGCGATGTTCTGGATGATCCACGGCATCTCGCACGGCATCGGCCTCGCCGTGCACGACCCCGCGCAGTTCTACGCGCAGGACCATCTCTTCAAGGAAGGCGACGCGTTCACGATCGAGCCGGGCATCTACGTCAGCACGGCTGCGTTGGACGCGCTGCCCGACACGCCGAAAAACCGGGCGTTCATCGCCAAGGTGCTGCCCACGGTGCGCCGCTATCAGAACACCGGCGTCCGCATCGAGGACGACTACCTGATCACGGGCAACAAGCTGGAGCGCATCAGCCTCGCGCCCCGTGAGATCGATGAGGTCGAGGCACTCATGAGCAAGCGGCCCGCGCGCGTGGTGCCGTGACGACGCTCTCCGTCTCGGAGGCGTCGCAGCGCGCCCTCTTCTCCATTCCGTCCGACGTCACCTACCTCAACTGCGCGAGCATGTCGCCGCAGCTGCAGTCGGTGACGGCGGCCGGGATCGACGCGGTGCGAGCCAAGGCGTCGCCCTGGAACTACCGCGCCCTCGACTGGTTCGTGCACGCCGAGCCGCTGCGCGCCCTCTTCGCTCGCGTCATCGGCGGCGATGCGGAGTGCATCGCGCTCGTCCCGTCGGCGAGCTACGGCCTCGCCGTCGCGGCGGCCAACATTCCCGTGCGCGCGGGGCAGACGATCCTCGTGATCGACCGCGAGTTTCCGTCGAACGTGTACACCTGGCACGAGCTCGCGCGACGCACCGGTGCTCGCGTGCACACCGTCACGCGCGAGGCCGGCGCGAGCTGGACCGATGCGATCCTCGACGCGCTCAGCGCGGGTGACGTCGCGCTCGTCGCGACGCCGGTCTGTCACTGGACCGACGGCACGCTGATGGACATCGAGCGGATCGGTGCCGCCGCGCGCGCGGCAGGTGCCGCGCTCGTCGTGGACGCGAGCCAGACCGCCGGGGCACATCCAATCGACGTCGCGGCTGCGCAGCCGGATTTTCTCGTCGCCGTCGGCTATAAATGGTTGATGGGACCGTACAGCCTCGGCTACCTGTACGTCGCCCCGCAGTGGCACGAGCGCGGCGTGCCGATCGAGCAGACGTGGATGTCGCGCGCCGGCGCCGAGGATTTCGCGCGGCTCGTGGACTACTCGGGCGAGATGCGCGCCGGTGCGCGCCGCTTCGACATGGGCGAGTTCTCGCAGTTCAACCTGCTCCCCATGGCGACCGCCGCACTGGAGCAGGTGCTCGAGTGGGGCGTTGACCGCGTCGCGCGCGAGGTGGGCGTCCTCACCGCCTCCATCGCGCGCGACGCCGCCGCTCTCGGCTGCATCGTCGCCGACGAACGGGACCGCGTGCGGCACATGCTCGGCGTGCAGCTTCCCGGTGGGCTCCCGGCAGATCTCGCCGACCGGCTCGCGGAGGCGAAGGTGTTCGTGAGCGTCCGCGGCGACTCGATTCGCGTCGCGCCGCACCTCTACAACGACGAGCGCGACGTCCAGCGCTTCATCTCGGTGCTCGGCGAGGCCATGCGCGCCTGAGCTGGAACGCCTCTTGATCCCCACTCGGCCGCCCAGCGACGGTTCGATCGACCGTCGCTTGCAGGCGCGACCATGGAGAGGAGAGAGGCGACATGACCCCGCAAACCGAGATCCCCTTCGCCGTCGTCACCGGAGCGTCGAGCGGCATCGGCTACGAGCTCGCCCGACAGTTTGCCGAGCACGGCTTCGATCTGCTCATCACCTCGGAGACCAAGCGCATCGAGGAGACCGCGCAGCGGTTCCGCGAGCTGGGCGCGCAGGTCGAGGGGGTGCGCGCCAGCCTCGCCACCAATGAAGGGGTAGAGACGCTGTACGCGCAGATCCGCGCGATGCGACGCCCGATCGACGTCATGGTGATCAACGCGGGTGCCGGCGTCGGCGGGCAGTTCATCGACAACGACCTGAGCGCCGAGCTGAATATCGTCGCGGTCAACGTCACCGCCGTCGTTCACCTGGCGAAGCGCGTCGTGAAGGACATGGTGGGGCGCAATCAGGGACACATCCTCTTCACCCCGTCGATCGACGAGGGGCCGGCCCGCTACGAGGCTGTCCAGGCAGCGTCGAAGGCGTTCGTGCTCTCATTCGCCGAAGCGCTGCAGAACGAGCTGAAGGACACCAACGTCGGCGTCACGGCGCTCAGAGCGGGGGCGTCAGCGGCCGATTTCTTCCACCGCGCCCGCACGGACGACACGAAGTTCGCGGCCGAGCAGCGCGGTGAGCTGCCCGAACCGGGATCGGCCAACGCTTGAACCGGTCACGTCCGTAGTACACCACAATGTTCATCTCCGACTTCGCGATCCGCCGTCCGATCATCACCGTCGTGGTGACGATCGCCCTCGCTGTCTTCGGCATCGCCGCGCTGGCGAGGCTCCAGACCGATGAGTTCCCCGACATCGACGCGCCGATCGTCTTCATCGGCATCGTCTACCCCGGGGCCTCGCCCGAGCAGGTGGAGCGCGAAGTCGTGGATCGGCTGGAGGACCGCATCTCGGGGATCTCCGGGCTCGACAAGCTGACGTCGACGTCGAGCGACGGGTTCGCGCAGATCATCGTCCAGTTCAAGTTCGACAAGCCGACCGACCAGGCGACGCAGGACGTCCGCGACGCGATCAGCGCCGTGCGCGCGCAGCTCCCGACGGAGATCGTCGAGCCGATCGTCCAGCGATTCGATCCGACGCAGATGCCGATCGTCTCGCTCGCGCTCACCTCGCTCACGCTCACGCCGGCGCAGCTGACGCAGATCGCCGACCAGACTATCGGCGGTGATCTGCGCGCCATCGCCGGTGTCGCTCAGGTCAACGTCGCCGGCGCCGACAGCGCCACTCTAAACGTCATCCTCGATCCGGGTCGTCTCGCCGCGACCGGTGTCGGCGTCGATCAGGTGGTGAATGCGCTCCGCGCACAGAACCTCGCCGCGCCGGTCGGGCAGGTGACCGGGCCGGTGGTCGAGCGCGCGATCCGGCTCGAGGGACGGCTCGAGCGCCCCGAGGACTTCGCCCAGCTCATCGTCACGCAGCGCGGCGGTGTCCCCGTCCGG
>Ga0207648_10002921_pt1 | contig 18090 bp, 13 predicted proteins | sample KBSMisM32_FD_184310 | JGI IMG/M metagenome (GOLD analysis project Ga0207648, IMG submission 184310) | Miscanthus rhizosphere microbial communities from Kellogg Biological Station, Michigan, USA - KBS Miscanthus M3-2 (SPAdes) (version 2) | ecosystem: Host-associated > Plants > Roots >...
CGCGAGCAGAAGGACGTCGCCGCCGACCACCCGATCGCGCTGCGGGGCATGCGCGGCGTGCTCGGCCTGCTGTACGCGTACGAGACCACCTGGTCCAAGGCGCGCTGGGGAACCTCGGCCAACGTGACCGAGGCGTTCTACGCCACCGCCGGGGCGCCCGGCCGCCGCGGCGCCGAGCCCACCTCGGGCGGACCCAAGTAGCGGCCCCGGTTGCACGCGCGGCGGGCGGGACACACGTTCTTCGTGTGACGCCCGCGGAGATCGAACTGCTCAGCGAAGAGGACGAGGTGGCGTACGCCCCGGAGTCGGGTCAGCCGTTCGGCGGTCGGGCCAATCCCTGGGACGACGACGATGAGCCGGCCGGCGCGCATGCCTACCCCGCCGACCATCACGCCCCGCCCGGCGACGACCTGTAGAGTCGCGCCCGGCGAGGACGGCCCCTCTCCCTAACCCTCTCCCCGCTTCGCGGGGCGAGGGAATCAGATCTCGCGCTTCTGGTCGAAGCGCAGGCCGATCCGGAACGCGACGCCTGCGGTGTAGCCGCCGACGACGTAGCCGGTCGTCGTACCCTCGCCGAGTCCCAGGCTGGCTTCCTGGTTGGTGACGGTCGCCTCGCCGAGATCCTTGCGGACGAACAGCCACGCGCCCAGCACGAAGTGTCCGTCGCGTCCCAGCGTCTCGCTGACGCCGACGCGCGCGCCCACGTAGTCGAGCCAGGTCTCGTGCGGGCTCGCGGTGCTGAGCAGCGTGCCACCGACGTCCGTGAAGCGCTCCTGACCCATCTCGCCCAGTAGCTGGTAGCGGTGCGAACCGAAGTACGGCTGCCAGCCAACGACCCCGCCCACCGTCAGCCGCCCCTCGCCGAGGATTCCAGGGAAGCCGTCGACCACGCCGCCGATCGCGAGCTGGTCGAGGTTGATCAGCGCGGCGACACCCAGCTTGCCGCGCGACCCGCGCTCGGGCTCTCCGTTGTCCTGATACGTGACGCTGTGATCCCAGGTGGGCGCCAGGTAGCCGTCGACGCCGATCCCGAACGCCGGGCCATTTTGGGCGCGTGCCGGCGACGCCAGCAGCGCCACCGTCGTCAGCGCCAGAGCGCCCGCGAGGTGGTGAAAGAACTTCATGTTGGCATGGCACTACAACGGTCGTGCCAACCGAAAACCGCGGAATCACGGCTCCGCGCGGGCGCGACCGCGAAATGCCTGCGGCCGAGCGTCAAAACCCTACCAGTCGCTGTCGAATCTTGCGGCGGGTCAGGGTCGGTCCGCGGGCGCCGGCGGAAGGTCGGCGACGGTCTGCGACGTGAAGCTCGCGCTGCCGGCCGTCAGGCCGCTGGCGCTCGCCGTCAGCGTGATCGTCCCGGCGGTGCGGCCCGGGCGCACCCACGTCGCCAGCTGGCCGCCCTTCATCGTCACCGTCGTCGGGCCGATGATGCTGCCGGGGCCGCTGACGCTCAGCGTGACCTGCTGGTTGCCCGTGACGACGACGGTGCCGTTTGCGTCGACCACGTCGATGAACACCAGGCGCGCGTCCGCGAGATCGGCGCGCATGGTCGTGGCCTCGGGCCGCAGCTTGATGGCGGCAGCCGCGCCCGGCGTCTGGCGCGTGAAGGTCGCGCGCGTCGTCCCGCCCATCACGCAGTCGGCGCGCAGCGTCCCGGCGCTGAACGATCCGACCGCGAACGTGAAGGGCGGATGCTGCAGCCCGGTCCCCGTGTCGGGCGATCGGGTCGACGACAACGTGTTGTTCACGTACAGCGACACCTGATCACAGTTGCTGAACACGCGCACGGTCGTCGGCGACGTCGACGTCCAGTGGTTCGCGATGTACACCATCGGCCCCGAATCGACGCCGCTGACCGTCACGCTCGGATCGCGCTGGCTCTGCAGCATGTAGTAGGCGAACTTGGGCAGGCGGTACATGTCGACCAGCCCCGACTTGCTCATGCCGTTGTAGCCGCTGTAGTCGGACCACTGCCAGTAGCCGTCGGCCGAGAACCACGACAGCACGATGTTCTTCCCCTGCCCGTCCTGGACGTTGTTGGTCGCGGTCAGCATCGCGTTGTCGCCCGCCTCGCGCGACTGCCGCGACGTCGACGACGTGCCGCCGTAATCCCAGTCGCCGTACTCGTTGATGATGATCGGGCGCGTGTCGGTGGTGGTGCGGACGCTGTGCTGCGACGCCTCGATGAAGATGTCCGAGCGCGTGAACTGGAACTGGCCCGAGAACGCCTGGTCGCCCGGGTACTCGGCGTGGACGATGCTGTGGGCCATCATCGCCCACGCGTCGGTGTACTGCGACTCGTTCAGGTTGGCTTCCCACACGACGATGCTCGGGTGGTTGCGGTCGCGGCGGATCATGTCGCGCAGCTCCTGGTAGCTGGCGTTCATGAACGCCGTCGACGAGCTGAAGTACTGCCAGCCGGTCTGCGCGTCCATCACCAGCACGCCCAGCGCGTCGCACGCGTCGTAGAACGCCGGCGCGTGCGGGTAGTGGGCGCCGCGGATGAACGTCAGCCCGGCGTCGCGGATGCGCTTGACGTCGTAGTAGATCGACTGGTCCGAGACGGCGTTGCCGAGGCCGTACGTCTCCTCCAGCATGTTCACGCCCAGCGCCTTCCAGCGCGCGCCGTTGATGGTCAGCCCGCCCGAGTGCGACCAGGCGATGCGGCGGATGCCGATGCGCGTGGTCAGGTTGTCGACGGCGGTGGTGCCGTCCTGCACCTCGGTCGCCAGCGTGTAGAGGTTCGGCGTGCTCGGGTGCCACAGCTTCGGGTTCGAGACGGTGATGGTCTGCGTGACGTCGGCGTTCGCGCCCGCGGCGACCGTGGCGGTCGACATGGCGGAGCCGACCATCGCGCCGCCGCTGTCCAGCAGGCGCGACACGACCATCGCGCTCTTGCTGGCGGTCGATTCATTGATCACGTTGGTCTTGATGCTGACCATCGCCGAGCTGGTGCTGGCGGCCGGGTACGTCACGAACACGCCGCCGCCCGCGACCTTGTTGGCGTAGACCGCGTCGGTGACGTGCAGCGGCTGCAGCACGTGCAGCGTGACGTGCCGGTACAGGCCGCCGTGATACTGGAAGTCGACGCCGCTGCGCCCGGGCGGAAAGTTCGCGTTGAAGTTGCTGTTCAGGCGGACGGCGATGACGTTGTCGGCGCCGCCGTACGACACGTCGCCGCTGATATCGATCGTGAACGGCGCGTAGCCGCCCTGGTGCGACGTCTTCATGGTGCCGTTCACCCACACGTCCGCCAGCTGCATCGCCGCGCCGAACTCGACATAGAGCTTGCGGCCCTGGTAGCCGGCCGGCACCGTGAAGTGCTTCCGGTACCACATGAGGCCGCCGTACGCGACGGTGTCGTCGGGCGTGACGAACTTGGGCGTGTGGGGCAGATCGACGTAGCCCCACGACGTGTCGGCGAACGCCTTCGCCTCCGCGCCCGAGACGTCGCCGCGGTTGAACCGCCAGTCGACGTCGAAATTGACGTTGATGCGCGTGCCGCTGATCGGCGCCGTGCCGCCGGTGCCGGTGGTGCCGGCCATGCCGCCCGCGCCCGTCGTGCCGCCGCGGCCAGCCGCGCCGCCCGCGCCGGTGGTGCCGGCCATGCCGCCCGCGCCCGTCGTGCCGCCCCGCCCGCTCGCTCCGGCCGTGCCGGTCACGCCGCCGGCGCCGGTGGTGCCGCCGGCGCTTGCGCCGCCGGTGCCGGCGACGCCGCTGCCGGTGCCCGCCATCCCGCCCGCGCCGCCCGAGCACGTCCCGCCCATGCAGGTCTGCCCCGTCGCGCACGCGTGGCCGCAGCTGCCGCAGTTCGCGATGCTGGTGGTCGTGTCGACGCAGCCGGCGCCGCACAGCATCTGGCCGGCGCCCGAGCAACCGCACGACCCGGCGGTGCAGGTCGCGCCGGACGGACAGGTCGTCCCGCAACCGCCGCAGTTGAGCGGATCGGTGCCCATCACGTTCACGCACGATCCGGCGCCGCACATCGTCGTGCCCGGCATGCACATCGTGCCGCACACGCCGGCGTTGCAGACCTCGCCTGGCTGGCAGGGCATGTTGCAGCCCGCGCAGTTCTGCGCGTCGGGCGTGATGCAGCCGCTCGTGCAAGTCAGCGAGCCGCCCTGACACTGGCACGAACCCGCCTGGCAGGTCTGGCCGGCGCCGCACGCCTTGCCGCAGCTGCCGCAGTTCTGGGGATCCGCGGCGGTGTTCACGCACGCCGACCCGCACGTCGTCTGCTGGCAGGTCGGCGGGGTGACCCCGCCTCCGTCCGGCTTCGTGCAGGCGGCTACCAAGAATATGCAACCAAAAACGGCACTTAGGGCGACTTCGTAAACTTTGTTCATGGTCCTGCTGCGTAAGTGTCGGCAGGACGGAAAACCAATCACGGAAAAGTTCACGCGGACGTCGCCCTAAAGCGGCCTGCCCTCACCCCGACCCCCCCGACCCTCTCCCGCTTTGCGGGAGAGGGAGATCTGATCCGATCCCCTCTCCCGCTTTGTGGGAGAGGGTTAGGGTGAGGGTCCGGCGGTCCGCGCTTCTACGCGGACATCCCCGCGGCTTGCGTGACTTCGGTGAGGGTCGGGATGCCGCCGGTGCCGCCCAGGTGGCGGCAGTTCAGCGCGGCGGCGGCGTTGGCGAACGGCAGGCAGCGGTCCAGCGCCCAGCCCTGCAGCTGGCCGTAGAGGAAGGCGCCCCGGAACACCTCGCTGGCGCCGTTGCTGTCGTAGACCTCGATCGGCAGCGCCGGCTGCCGCACCAGCGTCTCGCCCTCCAGCGCGATGACGCCCTCCTCGCCCAGCGTGATGACCGCGACGCGCGGTCCCATCTGCGTCAGCTCGACCAGGCTGCGCTTCATGTCCGACGAATGCGAGAACTCGGCGGCGAAGCGTTCGTTGCCGATCACGATGTCGGAGAGATCGAGCAGCTCGCCCATACCGCCGCCCAGGCGGCGCGCGTCCAGCACGACCGTCACGCCCTGGGCGCGGGCGCGCTCGGCCGCCGCGATGTGCAGCGCCGGGTTGCGGCCGTCGACCAGCAGCATGCGCGCGCCGTCCAGCAGCTTGCGCGGCAGCTCGCCCGGATCGATCGGCGTCGTGCTGCCGCGCGTGTAGCGCACCAGCCGTCGCCCCGTCCGTTCGTCGACCAGCACGAATGACGTCGGCGAGATCTTGCCCGGCTCGATCAGGATCTGGGACATGTCGACGCCGAACGCCTTCAGCCCGCGGATGATGATCGACCCGAACTCGTCGTCCGACACACGGCCGAAGTAGCTCGCCTGCCCGCCCAGCGAGCAGAGGGTGGCCAGCGTCGTGCCCACGGCCCCGCCCGCCTGGACGCTGAACGTCTCCAGCTCGACCACCGTCTCGGACGAGCGCGGTCCCACGCCGATTTGCTCGACGGTGGCTTGGCCCAGCCCGACGACGCGGTCGGCCGAGGTGGTCATCGTCTCGAAAGTATCACATCGCCGAGGGCAGAACGTCCCGGCCCAGCACGGTCTGCGATCGGACGTACCGTTCCAGCGTGTCGACCGCCTTCGTGAATTGCGACGCGGCGTAGTAAGAGCGGCCCAGGTAGTACAGCAGTTCGGGACGGCGGGCGACGTAGGTCGCGTCGTCGGCCAGCGCCTTCAGCTCGTCGATCGCGTCGGCGTAGATTTCAGCCTTGTAGTCGAGGAAACCGGTCAGCAGCGAGAAGTCCTTGCCCAGGCCGGCCCACAGATCCTCGGGCCAATCCTCCAGCACCTTGTAACCGGTGACGTAGCGCCGGGCGCGGTAGTGGGCCAGCACTTCCGGATATTGCTCCTTCACCTTGGCCACCAGCTCGGGGTGCTTGTCGGCCAGGTAACCGGGAACTGTCGGCGGTTCCAGCTCCTCGCCCGGCGCCAGCGGGATCTCGGGATCGCGATCCAGCCGCGTGGACACCAGGTCCAGCAACATGCGTGCGTGCCGCGCCTCGGGCGAATCGCCGGCGGCCTCCGCGCGGCGCGTCCACAGCTCCGCCTCGCGCGCCTTGCCGTGCGCGAGCAGGCTGCGCGCCAGCCCGCCGCAGCGGCTGCTCTTGTTCGGCCCGTCGCCGTACCCGCGCACCAGCTCGGAGAGGCGCCCGTAAGGCCACATCGGCCCGTAGACGTTGGCGCGGTAAGGCTCGAACTTCGCATAGCCGAGTAGATCCCGCGGCGCGGCGAACTCGATGCGCGCGTTGTCGTCGGTGTTGAGGGGCGCGCCGGCGGTGAACGCCTCCAGCTCGTCGGGCCCCAGCAGCACGTACGCGAACACGTCGTGCGGCGAATTGAAGCCGCCGCGGCGGGCCTCGGCGCGCGTCACCGGATCGCGGAACGCGCGCTCGACGACGTCGTAGTCCAGCGGCAGCGGATCGCGGCTGCCGATCAGGATCGTGTCCGACGACCAGTCCTCGGCGGCGAACACGTAGACGTAGGGAAATTCGCTGCGCACGGTGCCGAGGATGGTCTTGATGTTCCACGGCGCCATCTCGTACAGCTGCGCCCACTGGCAGAAGATGCCGTGGTCGGCCAGGCGGGTCTTGACCAGCTGGAAGTACTCGCGCGTGAACAGGTTCGACACGCCGGTCAGCCACGGGTTCGAGGGCTCGCTGACGATGACGTCGAACTTGTCGCTCCGCTGGGTGAGGAAGTTGCGGCCGTCGCCGACGCGCGCGTTGACCTTCGGGTTCTGCAGCGGGCGGTGGTTGTCGTTCTCGAAGAAGCGCGAGCCGCGATAGACGGCCTCTTCCAGCTCGACGACCTCCAGCGACGCGATCGGGTACTGCGTGATCGCGCCGGCCGTGACGCCGGAGCCGTAGCCGACCAGCGCCACCTTGGGCGGATGCGGTTCGCTGTAGAACAGGAACGGCAGCAGGCCGACGATGATCTGCGTCGGCATGTCGGCGTCGTTCGACGCATCGACCTTGCCGTTGTTCTTCAGCGAGTAGATCTTGTCCCAGCGATCGACGCTGACCGTGGTCGCCATGCCGTCCTCGTAGAAGACCAGCTCGGGCGTCTTCCAGTCGCGCTTGTGGATCTTGCGGTAGACGTACTCGCGCGCGATCGACACGCGGAAGAAGCCCGACGAGAAGCTGCCCAGATCCCAGCGCGGGATGACCAGGCCCAGCAGCGCCATCGCAACGGCGGCGGCGACCCCGGCCTGGCGGTGGCGGCGCGGCAGCGCCGGCGCCACGCCGAACAGCATCGCCGCCAGCGCCAGATCGAACAGCACGGCCGCGTAGATGCCTTTCTCGAGACCGAGGCGCGGCAGCACGATGAAGCCCGAAAGAAACGAGCCCACGATGGCGCCCAGCGTATTCAGCGCGTAGGCATTGCCCACGTCCTTCCCGACGGATTCCAGGCCGCCCGTCACCACCCGCACGGTCAGCGGAAACACGCCGCCCATCAGCAGCGTCGCCGGCAGCACCGTGATGCACGCGAGCACGAACTGACAGAACAGGATCGCGTCGACGCCGAAGCTGGACGACTGCAGCAGCCAGGTGAAGATGTACGGGATCTTGTCGGTGAACAGGTAGGTGGCGCCGATCGCCGCCGCCGTCGCGATGTGCAGCACCGCCAGCCACAGGACCGGGTGCGGCGTCCGCTGGCTGAGCCGCGCGAAGATGGCGGCGCCCGCGCCCAGGCCGATGAGGAATGCCAGCAGGATCAGCGTGAACGAGAAGATCGACGAGCCGAGCAGGATCGCGAGCGAGCGCGTCCAGAGGACCTGCAAGCACATGGCGGTCGCGCCCGAGATCGCGAACGCCCCCATCACCGCGCGGCGCGCGCGCGCCGTGACGTCGGGCGGGGGCGGCAGCGCCGTCGTCTCCATGTGGGCCGCGACGGCGGCTTCGTCCAGGCGTTCCTCGGCGGTGGCGGCGTCCACGTCGGCGTCCGGCATGCGGCGGCGCGCGATGACGATGGCGGTCGCCAGCGTGAGGTTGAACGTGGCGGCGGTGATGTTGGTCCAGGTGACGCCGATCAGCGGCAGGAACACGAAGCCCGCGAAGAACGCGCCCGCGACCGCGCCGAACAGGTTGACCGCGTAGAGCGAGCCGATGCGCAGGCCCGATCGCCGCAGCTCCCACGGCCGCATCACGAAGTGCCGCGACAGGAGCGGCAGCGTCGCGCCCATCAACGTCGTCGGGATCAGCAGCAGCCCGGCCGACCCGACGAAGCGAACCATCGACAGCAGCAGCCAGCGATCGCCGAACACGCGGTACATCCAGCCGTTGAACGACGGGTACGCCCAGAGGATCACCGGAATCATCAGCGCGTAGAGGCCGATCGCCGCCTCGGCGAGCGCGTAGGCGCGCACCGGATTCTTGAGACGGTCCGCGTACCGCCCCGCCACGTACGACCCCAGCCCCAGCCCGCCCATGAACGTCGCCAGGACGGTCGAGATCGCGAGCGTCGTCGACCCGAACACCAGACCCAGCTTTCGCGTCCACAACATCTCGAGGATCAGCCCCGACGATCCGGACAGAAAGAAGCAGGCCAGCAGAACCGCGCGCATCGGCGACGGACTTTATACGATCGGCGGCGGGCGCCCGGCTACTCGTGAGGCCGAGCCGCGTTATGGACGAGCCGGGAAATCAATCCCCGGAGGGCGCCGGCAGTTCGGGAAAGGTCTGTGCCGGCTCGTCCGTTCGCTGGCAGCGCGCGCGCTTCAGCAGCGCCCGGGCCTCGTCCTGCTGGTCGGCCTCGCCGATCGACATCAGCAGCAGATGGCTGCTGTCGGGACAGGCGCGCGACGTCATCCAGCCGCGCAGCTCCTCGCCGTCGACGTCCATGCTGATCGGCCAGTCGTCACCCACGCGCTCGCCGAACTTGAAACTTGGCATCACCGCCTCGATGACTTGGCGGATGTCCGCGGGGTCGACGCGCGAGAACGGCCGCGCGATCATGCCGAGATGGCCGTTCGTGATCCGGAAGTCGCCGTCCGTGCTTGGCTGGTGAAACCAACCTTTGCCCACGTCGAACACGACCGGGACCTGCGTGGCGGTCCGTTCCTGGGCGGCGTCGGGATGACAGTGGAACGAACCCGCGGTGCGCCGGTGCACGCGCTCCGCGTTCGAAGTGCCACCTAACGTCGTCAACGTCACCCGACGGACGCCGCACGCGATCTGCGTGGTCCACACCGCCCTCTTTCCGACCAGCGCCGCCCACGTGCGCGTCGCGTTCTTTCCCGCGATCGCAACGTCCGACGTGATGGCAAAGGGAGTGAGCTCCTCGCGCAACACCGACGCCATCGCCTTCTGGGCCAGCGCGATCTCTTCATCCCCGTACAGGTCGCCCGGCTCCCACCGCACGTCCACCGACGGCGTCAGGGAGCCGATGCTGCTGACGGTCAGCCGCCCCTTCCGGTAGTTCTTGGCTTCGGCGTCGGTGGCTCCATACGGCAGCCTGACATCGAAGCCGGGAAAGGCGCGCTTCCGCGTCGGCGGGAAAGTGAAGTTGGTGGCCCGCACCGCCCAGACGGTGCCACCGACGACCACGATAAAAACCGAGAGCCCGATCCACAACCCTCGACTGCGCACAGGTGGACTTTACCGCGCGCCGTGCTGTTCCCGATCTTGAAAGGGGCAGCAAATGCCTCCGGCTACGTCGATGTGCGATCCTGACGTCGCGTGATCCCGGATTACTCCTTCGAGCTGCGCTTTCCGGCGACCGCCCGAACGGGCGCCCTGCATGCGCTCGCCCGCCTGTGCACGGAAGAGACGGCGGCGGCGATCAGGGCGCTCGCGTCCGGCCGCGAGACCGCGGGCGAAGCCAGCGTCGTCGTCGCGCTGGCGGTAGACGATGCGCTGCGAACATGGCGGGCGAACAACCCCGAGATGCATACGGACGTACCAGACGAAGAGGTGCGTGTCGGAAGTATCGCCGTCCGGATCGAACACGACGCCGGGAAACTGGGAATCACGCTGTGGCCGACGACGCGCGCGATGCAGATCGCGTGCGTCGATTCACCCACGCTGCGGCGCGCGCTCGCAGTCCTGCTCGCCGACCATCAGGGCATCGCCGGCTACCTCGATCGCGGCGACGGCAGCCTCGCCGAGATTTGGCCGAAGGACGAGGCGCCGCACCGCTACGAGCACGAGCTCGTTCGTCGTCTTGAATAGGGCGATAGTTCGACACCGTCGCTAATCCTGCGGCGCGATCACCTCGCGCCCTATGATGTCGGCGAACTCTTCCAGGTCGTAGAGCGCGTTCTGGACGTCGCGGTCGGTGTGGCTGGCGAGCCGTTCGCGCAGCCTGTGGATGGCGGTGCGCATACGAATCGCGTGGTCGCCGCGGACGAAGAGGCCCGGCCAGTCGTTCTGGAACTGCACCGCGCCCGTCGGCGCCTCGCCGGAGCCGCCGGGCAACGGGATCTGCAAGATGTTCGGGTTCGGCTTCATGCGGCGCGCGATCTAAACGCGCCGCCTGCCGGGTCAAGCCGCCAGCGCGATTGGCGGGCCGCGTTCGTTTCGCCGCGGATGGTGATCTTCGGCGGCCACCGCGGCGGCGCAGGCGGCGCACAGCGCCAGCTCGCGCGCGATCTCGCGGCCGGAGCCGCCGGGATCGTCGCGGTAGCGCACACGCTTCGTGCCCGGTGGATCGCTCGGGCGCCGCTTGCGCTTGAACCGGTTCGCCTTCAACCGGAATGGGTACTGCCGTTCGCGGGTCTCGACGACGCGTCGAATCGGCGGGGTGCTAGGTGGAACGACCTCTCGACACAGCTGACATCGGAACAATCACATCGGCCGTCGACTGCCGGCTCCAGGGTTCGGCCAGGCCCTGAAGTGTTGGGTGAGCGACGAAGGTATCACGGCCGCGCGTGGCGCGGTTCGTAAACGCCCAGCTTGCCGCCGCCGGGCAACGTCACCTCGGTGAGTCGTCCCCAGCGGAGATCCTGCACCGGTCCGCACGCGACGCCTTTCGCCTTCATCTCGGCGACGAACGCCGCCACGTCGTCGCACATCAGGTACAGCTCGTGGCCGTCGTCGCGTTCGCCCGGATGCACCGCGACCTCCGCCGGCGGCAGGCCGAAGATCGTCCATCCGCCGCCGGCGTCGACGCCCTTCAACCCCAGCACGTCGCGCAGGAAGGCGCGGTCGGCGTCGGCGTCGGTGCTGTAAATGATCGAATGCGCGCCCGTGAGCATCGGCAAATCCTACCCCGGACCGCCGCTGCGAGCGAAGGCGGGTCGCGCGCGGCAGCGTTCCACCCAGGCGGCCACGTTCGCGTGGCCCTCGAGGCTGCCGCCCAGCGCCAGGACGACCAGCAGCACCGACGCCGCGGGGACGTCGACCAGCGAGAACGACGCGCCCAGGAGGTAGTCGCGCCCCGTGAGGCGCGCCTCCAGCGCGTCGAGCATTCGCTGGTACTGGCCGTGGTTGTAATCGGCGGTTGCCTTGCTGCGATCCGCGGGCGCGTACGACACCAGCGTGTCCATGCCGTGATACAGCCACTGCATCGCGTAGATGTACAGCTCGGTCGTGCTCCAGACCGTCCAGCACAGCGCCTCGGCGCGCGCCGCCTCCGCCGACGGCCACAGTCCGCGCTCGCGTCCGAATTTCTCACCGAGGTGAAGGAGGATCGCGACGGATTCGAAGTACGCCTGGTCGCCGTCGACCAGCCCGGGCACCTTGCCGGTCGGATTGATCGCCAGGTACGCGGGGCGAAGGTTCTCGCCGTGCTCGCGATCGAGCGTGATGAATTCGTACGGAACGCCCAGCTCCTCCAGCGCCCACTGCGCGCGCGCCGCCGTGCTCTGCGGCCACCCGTAAAGCCGAATGCCCATAAGTCCTCTCATAACGCAAAAAAGGCCGGGACGGCACCCCGTCCCGGCCTGGTTTGCGACTTCAAGTGACCTACTAACGCTGCGCCGTCGGCGGATTCTTCTTGGCGACGGCCTTCGCCCCCTTCACCAGCTTGTCGACGTCGCGGCGGAACTGCGCCTCGTCGACCTGCATCCCGTTCAGCATGGTGCTGAGCTCGCGCGTCAGCGACGCCATCCCGATCGCTTCCTTGATCTCGGCGTCGGTGGCGCCGTTCAACTTGGCGAACTCGGTGTGCGCGATGATGCAGAACCGGCAGGGGACCTGCGCCGCGACCGCCAGGCCGACCAGCTCCTTCTGCTTGCCGTTCAGCGCCGTCGACGGCGAGAGCTGCACGTCGCGGAACGTCCGCCACGCGGCGGCCCGCGCCGGCTCCGGGAACGTGCGGATGAACTCGGGCGCGTAACCGCCCAGCATCTGCGTCGCCTCCTTCAGCGCGCTGTTGCCGTCCACCACGGCCACGGGCGCCGGGGCGGGCGCCTTGGACGCGCTGGCCTTCTTGACGTTGTCGATGATCTTGGCGATCTCGGCGCGGAACTTCGTCTCGTCGGTCTGGATGCCGTTCAGGTACGTGCTCCAGTGGCGCGTGATGGCCGCCATCGCGACCGCCTCGCCGATCTCGGCGTCACTGGCGCCGTTCAGCTTCGCGAACTCGGTGTGGGCGTAGATGCAGTACTTGCACGGAATCTGCGAGGCGACGCCCAGCCCGACCAGCTCCTTGGTGCGGCCCGGCAGCGTCGTGTTCGGATTCAGCTGCAGCGTCTTCATCTCTTCCCACGCGCCCGGCAGCGCCGCCTCGGGAAAGCGGATGAAGAACTGCGGGACGAACCCGAACGTCTTCTGGATGTCTGCCTTGGCGGCCGCCGCGGCCGGGTTCTCCGCCGCACGCGCCGTCGACGCGAACGCCAGCCCCGCCACCGCGACCACCACAACCTTCGTGAACTTCATCGTCTTCATGACCTGTCTCCTTTGACTCGTTTTGTGCTTCCGGCTCCTTGCCGTCTGCTTTCACCCGAGAGGCGTGAACAACGACGGAACGAAACGTTCCGTCACACCGGCTTGCGCGCGGTCGCGAACACGACCTCGGCCGGAACGTCGTAGCGGTCGCCGTGGCGGTAGCGCTCCAGCGAGGCCAGGTACTCGGCGCGCACGATGGCCCGCGTCTCGGGCGAGAACCGGCTCCAGGCGAGCGCAACCGCCCCACCCTCCAGCATCGCCCGGCAGGCCTCGTCCGCCGAGTCCCACGACAGCGTCACCCGCATGCCCTCCTCGACCACGTCCGTCAGCCCGGCCCGTTCGAAGTACGTCGTGAGCGCGCCCGGAGCGCCCAGCGCGAAGAACAGCGGGCAGACCTCGCTCTCGACGTGCGCGTCGACGATCGGGAACACATCAGCGAAGCCGCAGGCGTCGCGGCGCCCCCACACGGCCACCGACACGCGCCCGCCCGGCGCCGTCACGCGCGCGATCTCGGCGAACGCCGCCGCGCGATCGGCGGCGAACATCAGGCCAAAGGCGCAGGTGACCGCGGCGAACGCGCCGTCGGCGGCGCCGGTCGCCTCCATGTCGCGTCGCTCGAACACCACGTTCGTGGCGCGCGCGTTCGCGGAGCGCAAGCTCGCCAGCGTGACCATCTTCTCCGACACGTCGATGCCGGTGACCCAGCCGGTGGGCCGTACCGCCCGCGCCGCGGCGAACGCGCCCACGCCGGTGCCGGTCGCGAGATCCAGCACGCGCTCCCCGACCCGGAGTTTCGCGCGCGCGACGCACGATTCGGTCAGCCGCTCCAGCTGCGGCACCCAGCCGCGTTCGTACGCGTTGGTCGCCGCGTCCCAGCCATAACGTTGCACACGACGGAACACGCGCGGGTCCATCTCAGACCGCCTCCTGGTGAATAATCCGAAGGCGATGAACCCGCTTGATCGCGGGCGAAAGGTTGGCGAGCAGCGGGCTGAAGCGATCCGCGGTCTCGACGACGCGCCGCACGTCCGCCTCCGGCGCGCGGCTGGCGATGCAGACGTCGATCAGCATCCGCTCCCACCCGATCGGGACGTCGGCGATTCCCAGTTGACCGCGCACGTCCGTCTCGCACAGCACGTCGACCTGCACCTCGTCGATCGCGACGTCCAGCCGCGCGCCCCACTGCCGGTAGCCCATCGCCAGGCACGCCACGATCGCCGCGCGCATCATCTGCGCGGGGTGCGGCGCCGTCCCCGTGCCGCCCGCCTCGACAGACTGGTCGATGCGCGTGCGCCACGACCCTTCCTCGACGTCGCAGCAGAAGCCGTCGCAAAGGCGGACGTGCGCCTGCCCGGTCGAGCGCGCGAACGCCGGCCGCTTCTCCATCGCGCGCCGCTTGCGTTCGAAGAGGTCCTTGAGCCCCGCGGCGTTCATGACCGAGAGGCGTGACGTCGGGCGGAACGGGCCGTTCCGTGGGCTCGCCTGGGCTCGCGGACCCTCACCCTAGCCCTCTCCCGCAAGGCGGGAGAGGGGACCTGATCTCTCTGATCTCCCTCTCCCGTCTGCGGGAGAGGGTCGGGGTGAGGGTCAGGCTTCCGGGCGATAAACGCAGTAATTACCCGTTCTTACCGTCCGAGAAAGGACGCCCGCCAGGGCCGGGGCGTGCTCGGCGATGCGCTCGATGGCGTTCTTGATGCGGCGCTGGACGGCGCTCCGTGCCCGTTCCGCCGCCCCGCCCGCGCGACGGGCCCTGCCGCCCAGCCCGACGGCCCGCCCCAGCTCGGCGCCCAGCATCTCGATCTCCTCGCGCGCCCGGGCGGCGCGGGCGGCGTCGCCGAACGACTCCGCCTCGGCCACGGTCTCCTCCAGGTCCTCCAGCCGCCGCTGGTAGCTGCGGCGGGCCTCGTCGTCCAGCAGCTCGCCGGCGTCGCCGGTGTCGATCGCCTCGTTGACGCCGCCGGCCGCCGCCGACCGCTCGCCCACCAGGTCCAGCACGTGGATCTCGCGCCCGGGCGCCTCGAGCAACCGCACCAGGTACTGGATGCCCAGGCTGTCCTTCAAGCGGAAGGTCTTGCCTTCGTGCGCGACCGCCCAGTACTCGCCCTCGCGCACGAACGAAAACGGCGCATCGCTCGCCGCGCGCCCCGCGCCGGTCTTCGGCTCCGCCGCCGCGGGCGCGCCGATCTCGGACAGCTTCGCGTCGGCCAGCCGAACGAGTCCGGTCATTCCGAGCTCGCCGGCGGCCTGTCGCGCCGACGCAATCAGCTCGCGGGCGCGCGTGCGATCCCCGGACGCGAGGCGGGCACGACCGTATTCATATTCGGTCCGCGCGAGGTAGGGCCTCGCGTTCATGCGGCGGCAGCGCGCGATCGCGTCCTCGAAGTACGGCCAGGCTTCGTCCCACCGCTCGAGCGCCGCGGCCAGCAGCCCGAGCACGCGCGCCCACGGCCCCTCCCAGCTCACATAGCTGAGGCCGAGCATCACGCAGCGGTCGCGCAGCGGCTTGATGCGCTCGTAGAAATCGAGCGCCAGCTCGCGCGGACCTCCGACGGCGACGGCATCGGCGACGAAGTACATCGCGAACAGGTTGGCGGTCGCGTGAAACGTCTCCGGCAGCAGGTCCGCGTAGATACGCGCGTCGGCGACGCGCTCGACCCGCGCGTACGTCACCGCCGACCCCATCGACTGCCACGCCGGGGCCAGGTAGACGACCGCGCGCGAGCGCCGCGACTCGGGATCCCACGCGAGCATCTCCTCGTGCCGATCCGCCGCGCGCAGCCACCCCTCCCGGTTCGTGATCCAGATGCGCTCGGCGGCCTCGTGCCCGGCGGCGCGCCCGGCGTCGCGCGCTTCGCCCGCCAGCCGTTCAGCCTCGGCAAAATGCCCCTGCATCGTCGCGCGCACCGCGCGCAGCATGCCCGCCCACCACGCATACCAGGGCGCGCGTAGCTCGGCGGCCAGCGCCTCGAACGCGGTGAGGCGCGCGTCGCACGCATCGGTCTCGCCCACGCCCAGGTGACAGACTGCGAGACGAAGGTGGGTGCGCAGCAGACGCTCGCGATCGCCCGCGGCCACCGCGAGCTGTTCGACCTCGAGGTTGAGCGCGCGCGTCTCGGCCCAATCGATGATGTCCATCAAACCAGCGACGGCGGCGTACAGCGTATCGAGCAACGCCGTCTTGTCGCCCAGGCGGCGGGCGGTCGCGATCGCCTCGCGCGCCACAGCGACCGGCTCGTCGCCCTTCGGGCTCGGTTGCAACGCAGCGGCCAGGCGGGCCAGCAGACGGGCGCGCAGCGCGCTGTCGCCGGGCGGCAGCGCCTCCAGAGATTCCTCCAGCATGCCGACCAGCACCGGATCGACGACGCCGAACACGAACACGCCGCCGTAGGTCAGCGCCGCGCGCGCGCCCAGCTCGGCGTCGCCCAGCGTCCGCGCCAGCGTCGCCGCCTCCCGGCAGCTCTCCTTGCCCGCGACCGCCTCGCCGCGGCGGATCTGCGCCTCGCCCAGCGCCAGCAGCACGCGCGCGCGCAGCGCCGGTGGGTTTCCGCCCGCGGTCACGGCGTCGCGCGTGCGCGTCAGCGTGCGCACCGCTTCGTCGTAGGCGAGCGCCCGCTCGCAGGAGCCCGCGGCGAGGATCGCGTGCTTGACCGCGCTTTCGAGCATCTCGGGCGGCCCTTCCAGCGTGTGGTGCGCGATCTCGGCCGCTTGCGCGGGCGCCAGCCGTTCCAGCGCGTCGGCGACGCGGCCGTGCAGCGCGCGCCGCTCACCGTCGGCCAGCTCGCGATACAGCACCTCGCGGAACAGCGCGTGGCCGAAGCGCCGGCGCCCGCCGCGCTCGACGATCACGCCGACCCGGCCCGCCTCGGCCAGGCGCGCCCCCACCCAGGCCGCGTCACGTCCCGCCGCGGCGCCCAGCAGCGGCACATCGATCTCGTCGCCCGCGACCGCCGCCAGATCGATCAGCGTGCGCGTCTCGGCGGCGACGCGATCGAGGCGCTGGCGGATCACGTCGCGCACGCCGCTGGGGACGACGCCCTCGGCGATCGCGTCGTCGCCCTGCTCGTGCCACAGCCGCATCATTTCCTGAAGAAAGAGCGGGTTGCCCTGGCTGCGATCGTAAACGCGGGTCTCGATATCCGCCGCGACCGACCCGATCTGTTCCTGCACCAGCCGCGCCGCCGCCGCGCGATCAAGGCGCGCCACCGACAGCGTCGTGCCCTCGCGCCCGATCCGCGACAGCAGCTCGCCGGTGGCGGCGTCGATGCGCGCCTCGACGTCGCGGTACGTGCCCAGCAGCAGCACGCGCATCGGGCGCAGCTGGCGCGCCACGAAGTGCAGCAGCGACAGCGACGATTGATCGGCGGCGTGCAGATCGTCGAGCACGATGAACAGCGGCCGCGCCTTCGCCGCCTCGTGCACCAGCGCGCTGACCGCGCGCCACAGCCGGAAGCGCCCTTCCTCGACGGGCGGCGCCGCGCCCGCGGCCATCTCGGGCAGCCGGGCGCGCAGCTCGGGGATGATCTCGGCCAGCAGCGGCGCGCCGTCGCCCAGCACGCGCGCCAGCGTCGCCTCGTCCTGCGCGCGCGCCAGCTCGGCCAGCAGATCCAGCCACGGCCAGTACGCGGGCGCGCCGCCCGCTTCCCAGCCGCGCCCCCACAGCGTGGTGAAGCCGCGCTCGCCCGCCAGCGCCGTCGCCCGATCCGCCAGGCTGGTCTTGCCGATGCCGGGCTCGCCCGCCAGCAGCACCAGCTGCCCCCGCCCCGCCGCCGCGCCGTCGAGCGCGGCGACGATCTGGGCCAGCTCGCGCTCGCGGCCGACCAGCGGGGCCACGCCCGCGCCGCTCAAAACGACACCGACGCCAGCAGGTAGATGAATTGTTGCACCAGGCCGCCGCGGTCGACGGGCATGTCGCGCTCGTAGGCCAGGTGGACCTCGTAGCGCGCGAAGCGGCCGATGAGCTCGGGCGTGAAGTCGAGCTCGCTCGGGCGGACCACGTTCGAGGCCTGCTTGTCCGTGAACATGATCGCGTCCAGCCCCAGCGCGACGTGATCGTCGAAGCCGGAGATCTCGACGTGGGCGGCGTAGCGGAACAGCGCCAGCCCGGTGTTGTCCGGGCGCGCGAAGTAGGTGTTGTTGTATGCGAACCAGCCGAGCGTCAGGTAGCCACGCACGTCGCCGCCCCGCAGGACCGGAGCGATGCCGGGCGCCACGGCCGCCACCGAATAGAGATAGCGCGCCCGCACGTCGCCGTACTTCTGCGTCCCCGACGGGCGCGACGTATCGTAGCCGCCTTTATCCAGCGTC
>Ga0207648_10002922_pt1 | contig 18090 bp, 16 predicted proteins | sample KBSMisM32_FD_184310 | JGI IMG/M metagenome (GOLD analysis project Ga0207648, IMG submission 184310) | Miscanthus rhizosphere microbial communities from Kellogg Biological Station, Michigan, USA - KBS Miscanthus M3-2 (SPAdes) (version 2) | ecosystem: Host-associated > Plants > Roots >...
CTTCGGGTCGGGCGCGTCGCGCAGGGGCGCCCGGGCACGCGTCACGCGCGCACGCGAGGCGGCGTCGGCCTTGGCCACCAGCGCCGACATCTTCGCCGCCAGCGCGGCCCACTCGACGCTGTCCTTGACGGCCCGCGGCGCGCGGCCGTCGTCGGCGCGGATCGCGACGCCCGCCGGCGTCGTCGCCACGCGCAGGATGCGATAGCAGTACGGATGGCGGTCGTCGCTGGACGGCGACTTCTCGGTCAGCAGCAGCTCGCCCAGCGCCATCACCGGCGGCTTCGGCGGCTGGCAGGCGAGCAGCATCGCGTCGCTCTCGTCGCGCCGCGGGTTCGCGATCTGCGGCAGCGACTCGGGCGCGAACGCGCGGATGCCGGTCAGCTCGTAGGCGGGCCCGTGCGGCGCACGGCGGTCGAACACGAAGATGGGCTGGTCCATCGGCGCGTCGTCCGTCCAGCACTGGATGGACATCGCGCCGCCGGACTGCGACCAGGCCAGCGTGAGGTTGGCGTTCGTCTTGTCGAGGGCAGCGTGCAGCGCAAGGCCCGGGTGGCCGGGCACGGGCTCGTGGGGATCTCCTGGCCTTCGCTCCGCGCCGTCGCCGGGCTGTTCTTCGATCCCGCGCACGGGATGCTCTACTTCTCGCCGTTCATGGTCCTCTGGCCCATCGTGGCCGTGGCGGCCCTCCGAAGACGGAAGAACGACCCCTCTCTGCTCGTGCCCGCGCTCGGCCCGCTGCTCCTCCTGCTCGCGATCTCCGGCTACGCGCCTCCGCACTGGCGAGGAGGCTGGGGTCTCGGGCCGCGCTACCTCATCGCGGGGCTGCTCCTCGTCTTCTGGCTCCTCGTGGTCCGCGTACCGGCCGGAGGAACCGCTCGCGGGCAAACGGCACTCCTGGCCGGGCTGGTCTATGGCGCCGTCATCCTGGCCGTTTCGGGTTCCACGTTCTGGTTGATTCCGTACGAGGCCTGGAATCCGGCCCGGACCGTCTCGCTCTATCTTCTCGGCCGCGGACTCGTGGAATTCAACCTGGGCGTGGCGGCGGGTCTGCCGCCTCTCGTCTCGCTCGTGCCTCCCCTTCTCGCGTGCGCCGTCGCCTTCGTCGCCGCGGTCCGGGGCGCGAAGCTCCGGCGCCTACCGCTGCTGGCCGGAACGCTCGCCGGCCTTCTGGCGGCCGCCGCCGTCCTCTCGATTCCCCCGTCGCCCACTGCCGTGGAGCACAGCCGGCGTGAGGATGTGGCGAACGTACTGCTACCCTCCATGCGGTCGGGCTGGCGCTGAAGCCGGCCCCGGATGCTCTTGACGCCAGAACCCACGCAACGGACGATCCGCATTCCATGAGCGTTGCCGGCATGCGCATCCTCGTCACCGGAGGAATGGGTTTCATCGGCTCGAGCCTTGCCCGTCGGCTCGTGTCGGACGGCGCCCAGGTGACGCTCTGCGACGCGATGATCGACGGCTACGGCGGCAATCCGGCCAACATCGCCGAGCTCCGCGGCCGAGTCGAGGTCGACGCTTCGGACGTGCGCGACGCCGCGGCCATGGAGCGTCTGGTCGACGGACGGGACATCGTCTTCCATCTCGCGGCCCAGGTCTCTCACGTCATGTCGCTCTCGAACCCGTACCCCGACATCGACATCAACATCAAGGGCACGGCCGTCGTGCTGGAGGCCTGCCGCAAGAAGAACCCGCGGGCCGTGATCGTCCGCTCGGGCACGCGCGGCCAGTACGGCCCCGCGGTGAAGCTGCCGGTCTCGGAGGACACGCCTTCGGACCCTCGCGGCATCTACGAGATCTCCCAGCTCTCCTCGGAGATGATCTGCCGGACCTACACACGGATCCACGGCATCCGCACGGTGCCCCTGCGGCTGACCAACATCTACGGCCCCCGCGCCCAGATGCGCCACTCCCAGTTCGGGGTCGTGAACTGGTTCGTGCGCCTCGCCCTCGAGGGGCGTCCCATCCCGATCTTCGGGACGGGGAAGATCCTGCGCGACTTTCTCTACGTCGACGACTGCGTCGAAGCCCTCGTGGCCGCCGCGACCTCTCCCGCCGCCGTCGGAGAAATCCTCAACGTCGGACACGACCGTCCCTCGACGTTTCTCGAGGTGGCGGAGATTCTCCGCGAGATCGTGCCGGACACGCGGATCGAGTTCACGGAGTTCAGTCCCGAGCGGAAGGCGCAGGAGCCCGGCGACTTCGTTTCCGACATCACCAAGATCCGGCGGCTGCTCGGCTGGGAGCCGAAGACCAGCCTGCGCGAGGGCCTTGCGCGCACCGTGGACTTCTATCGCGAGCGCCGGGCAGAATACTTCTGAGAGCGCCCGCGGGGCCGTTCCGATAAGCTAGCCGCAGTCCATGATCTCCGTCCATCCGACCGCACTCGTCGCCTCGAAGGCGATCGGAGACGGCACCCGCATCTGGGCGTTCGTCAACATCCTTGCCGGCGCCCGCATCGGCCGCGAATGCAACATCTGCGACCGCTGCTTCATCGAGAACGATGTCGTGCTCGGCGATCGGGTCACCGTGAAGTGCGGCGTCTCGCTCTACGACGCGCTGACTCTCGAGGACGACGTGTTCGTCGGGCCGGACGTCACCTTCTCGAACGATCCGCGGCCGAGGAGCGGTCGCCACCTCGCGGAATACCCGCGGACACTCGTTCGGGAGGGGGCGAGCCTCGGAAGCGGCGCGACCCTCCTGCCGGGCGTGACGATCGGGCGCTTCGCGATGGTCGGCGCGGGATCGCTCGTGACACGGGACGTCGCCGACTTCGCCCTCGTGTACGGCTCGCCCGCCCAGCTTCACGGCCACGTCTGCCGCTGCGGCGCGACGCTGCGTTTCGAGAACGGACGGTCCGAGCACGGAGGCGCCGCGTGCTCCTGCGGGCGCCGCTACGAGCGCGCTCCCGACGGCGCCGTGACCGAGGCGGCGTGAGCGCGGCCGCGGGGACGGCCCTGCGCGTGCCCTTCGGCGCCCTGGCCCTCGACTACCGGGAGAAGCGCGCGGCCATCGACGCGGCGATCGCCCGGGTTCTCGAACGGGGCTGGTTCGTGCTCGGAGAAGAGGTCGCCGCCTTCGAAGCGGCCTTCGCGAAGTTCCTCGGCGTCTCTCACGTCGTCGCCTGCGCCAACGGCACCGAGGCCATCGCCCTCGCCCTGCGGGCCCTCGGCGCCGGCCCGGAGGACGAAGTCGTTCTGCCCGCGAACACCTGCGGACCGACGCTCGCCGGCGTCCGGATGGCCGGCGCCCGCCCGGTCCTGGCCGACGTCGACGAGGACACGCTGACGCTCGGTGCGGCCGACGCCGAGAAGGTCCTGACTCCCGCGACCCGCGTTCTGCTCCCGGTCCATCTCTACGGAGGGCTCGCGGACCTTCCCGGCCTCGTGGCCCTCGCCAACGCGAGAAAGCTGGCGCTCGTCGAGGACTGCGCGCAGAGCCACGGCGCCCTTCTCGATGGCCGCGCGGCGGGTTCGTTCGGGAAGACCTCGGCCTTTTCGTTCTATCCCTCCAAGAACCTCGGCGCCTACGGGGACGGAGGCGCGGTCGCAACGTCCGAACCGAAGACCGCGGAGCGCCTCCGGCAGCTTCGACAGTACGGCTGGAGCCGCCGCGACTTCTCCGAGAGCGAAGGCTGGAACTCCCGGCTCGACGAGCTCCAGGCCGCCATACTCGTTGTGAAACTGACTTCGCTCGCGACGGAGAATGCGCGCCGCCTCCTGATCGCGAACCGATACGACGCGGCTTTCGCCGAGCTTCCGTTGCGTCGCGTGGGGACGCGCCCCGCGTCGGTCCCGGCCCGACACCTCTATACGGTCCGCACGGAGAATCGGGAGGCGCTCCGCGAGCACCTGTCGGCCCGAGGCGTCGAAACCTCCATCCACTACCCCGTGCCGCTGCATCTCCAGCCCGCGTATGAATTCCTCGGCGGAAAAAAGGGCGATTTCCCCGTTTCCGAGAAGGCCTGCGAGACGATCGTCTCCCTGCCTCTCTACGCGGCGCTCACGGACGCGCAGGTCGAGGCCGTCGTGGACGCGGTGACGTCGTTCTTCGATAAGAAGCCATGACGCGGGAGCTCGTCTCGGTCGTGGTGCCCGTCTATTTCAACGCCGAGAGCCTGCCGCGGCTCGCGGCTCGCCTGCGGGCGATCGCCGAATCCGCCGACTGGGACATGGAGGTCGTCCTGGTCGACGACGGCTCGCAGGACGGCTCGTGGGAGCGCATCGAGGAGATCGCGCGGTCGTGGCCGCGGGCCCGGGGCCTCAGACTGACGCGGAACTTCGGCTCGCAGATGGCGATCACGGCCGGGCTGGCCGACGCGAAGGGGGCGGCGGCGGCGGTCCTGTCCGCCGATCTGCAGGAGCCGCCGGAGCTCCTGCCCGAGATGGTCGCCGCCTGGCGGCAGGGGGCGACCGCGGTCCTGGCCGTCCGGAAGAGCCGGCCCGAGGGCTGGACCACGCGGGCCGCGTCCGGCTTCTACTACCGCACGCTGCGCCGGCTGGCCCTCGCCCAGATGCCCGCGGGCGGCTTCGACTGCTTCCTCATCGGACGGCCGGCCATCGATTTCCTCGTCGAGAGTCGCGAGATCCACACGTCGCTGCCCGGGCTCCTGCTCTGGGGAGGGTTCGCGACGGCGCTCGTGCCCTACGACCGTGCGGCGCGGGCCGACGGCGAATCGCGGTGGACCTTCGGCAAGAAGCTCAAGTACTTCATCGACGCGATCGTGTCCTTCTCCTACGCGCCGCTGCGCTGGATGTCCTTCGGGGGAGCGCTCCTCGCCGCGGCCGCTTTCGCATACGCCGTCTTTCTCGTGATCTACAAGCTCCTCCACGGACAGTCGATTGCGGGCTGGACCTCGCTCATGGTCGTCCTCGCGTTCTTCTCGGGCGTCCAGCTCCTCTGCCTCGGCGTCCTCGGCGAATACCTCTGGCGCACGCTGGACGCGGCCCGGGCGCGCAAGGGTTTCCTCGTGCGGGATCGCACGGTTGAGGGAGCCCGGGATCGGACCGGAGCGGGCCCGACGCCCTAGGCCTCGGGCAGCCCCGCGAGAACCTCCGAGACCACGCGGTCGACCTCGGCGTCCGTGAGCTCGGCGAACATCGGAAGGGCGAGGACTTCCTGCGCCGCGCGTTCCGCCTGCGGGAAATCGCCCTCGCGGCCGCCGAGCGCCGCGAAGCACTTCTGCAGGTGGAGCGGAACCGGGTAGAAGACGGAGCTGCCGATTCCCCGCTCCGCGAGACGCGCCTTCAGCGCGTTGCGGTCGGCGACGCGGACCACGTACTGATGGTAGACGTGGCGGCGTCCGGGAGCCTCGACGGGGAGAACCAGGCGGCCGGTCCGGGCCGCATCGGCGAAGAGCGCGTCGTAGCGTTTCGCGATCGCGCGTCGGCGTTCGATCCAGCCGTCGAGGCGCGGAAGCTTCACGGACAAGACCGCCGCCTGCAGGGCGTCCATCCGGAAATTGCCGCCGACGCGATCGTGGAAGTACGTCGCCGTCGAACCATGCACGCGCAGGCTCTTCACGAGGGCCGCCAGGGCATCGTCGTCGGTCGCGACGGCGCCCGCGTCGCCCGCGGCTCCGAGGTTCTTGGTCGGGTAGAAGGAGAACGCGCCGAGCGTCCCGAGCGTGCCCGCCGGCCTCCCTCCGTGGGTCGCGCCGATCGCCTGGCAGGCATCCTCGAGCACGGGGATTCCACGGCGCCGCGCGATCTCGAGGATGGGCTCCATGTCCGCGGTCTGGCCGTAAAGATGGACGGGCTGGATCGCTTTCGTGCGCGGCGTCAGGGCGCGCTCGAGACGCGACGGATCCAGATTGAAGGTCGCGGAGTCGATGTCGACGAAGACCGGCTTCGCTCCGAGACGAGCCACGGCACCGGCCGAGGCAAAGAAAGAAAACGGCGACGTGACGACCTCGTCGCCGGGTCCGACGTCGAGCGCCATGAGCGCGACGAGCAGCGCATCCGTCCCCGAAGCGACGCCGAGCACGTGGCGGACCCCGAGCCTCTCGGCGAGGGACTTCTCGAACGCCTCGTTCGCGGGACCGAGCACGAACCGGCCCGAAGAGAACACCTCCTCGACGGCCTGCCCGATGTCCCGCCGGAGCTCCTCGTCGTAGCGCGTCAGGTCGAGGATCGGGATCGGCCGCGCAGGCGAGCTCACGGCCGGGATTCTACCGGCGAGCGCGGAGAGAGCCTGCACGGCGACGGCCGGGACGGCGCCGCGCCGAAGATCTCCTGGACGCCGCGGGCCAGACGCGGAAGGTCGGAGATTCCGAGAAGCGGCTCGTTCAACGGACCGCCCCACCAGAACGCAGCGATGTTCGGGTTCCCGGGCCAGAGCTCGGCATAGAGACGAAGCTGGCGGCGCGGGAGCCCGCCGCCGACCGGGTGGCCGATCTGCTCGAACGCCTGGAGGACCGGCAGGATCGGCTTGCCCTCCGGCGTCGCCGCCGCGAGAGGCACGAGCAGCGAGAGCAGGCGAGACTCCCAGGGGTCGCTCTCCTCCTGGACCCCCAGCACCGTGGTGCCGACCGGATAAAAGTACGGGACCACGAGATCGGTGAACTCGGGCCGATAGAAGCCTGGAAGGAATCCGGCGTCTGTGGCGACGAGGTCGAGACGCGTGGCGTACAGCACGAGACGGCCCGGGAAGAGCGCCTTGAGGATCCCGTAGGCGCGAGCCTGGGTCTCCGGGCTCGCGTACCCTTCCTCGACGTCCTCGTCGATGTACTGAAAACCCGCGATCGCGGGCATCCCGCGGATGGACTCGACGCGCCCGGCGTCCCCGGAAAGCCGATCGATTTCGCGTGTCGAAAACCGCGGTAGGTATGCGAGCCCGGCGGACTCCGCCGCGAGCGCGGTTTCGAGACGCGGCGGCGTGATCGTGGCGAGGGCATTCGCCCCGAGGGCCGCAATCTGCTTCGCGACGGCGGGATCGGACTCCCCCGCGATCACGACCACGACGCGCCAGCCCGTGGCGGCGGAAGCGGAAGCCGAATCGGTGTGCGCGCCGCAGTCGCCGCCCGGGAGCCGAACCGGCCAACCGAGGAGCATCGCCGCGACAAGCAGGCGCACGAGCAGTCTACGGTCCCACGGGCGCGGACGTCGGGCCGGCGCGTCGCAACAGGTGCGCGGTGAACCCGTCGACGCGGTCGTCCGGCAGAAGCTGCAGGCGGGCACCCCGGACGAAGGGGGCCAAGCCCGGCGGCGGCTCGATCGGCGTCGGCGAAAGCCCTTCCACGCGCGCGCAGACGCGCTCGACGACGCGCTCGTTCTCCTCGGGCTCCAGGCTGCAGGTCGAGTAGACCAGCCAGCCGCCGGGCGCGAGCAGCGCCGCCGCCGCCGCGAGCCAGCGCTCCTGCCTCCCCGCCAGGCGCTCGATCGCCTCCGGCGTGACGCGGTAGCGGATCTCGGGATTCTTGCGGAGCGTCCCGGTCCCGCTGCAGGGCGCGTCGAGGAGAACCCGGTCGAACCGTCCCGCCGGAAGCGGGAGGGATTCGAGATCCGCGGCGACCGGTGTCGCCGCCGCATCGAGGCGCCGGGCGTTCTCGGCGACGCGGCGCAGGCGCCCGTACGAAACGTCCAGCGCGATCGTTTTGCGCGCCCGCCCGTGCCCGAGAGCGGACATCGACTTGCCGCCCGGCGCGGAGGCGAGGTCGACGAGGAGCTCGCCCGGAGGCAGCAGGAGCGGCAGCACTTGCGCGCCCAGATCCTGAACCGTGAAGTGTCCGGCCGCCAGAAGCGGAGAGCGCAGAGGGTTCCCCGCCACCGCCGTCAGACCGAGATGGGTGAGCGGCGAGCGCACGGCTTCGACGCCTTCCGAGGCGAGCGCGGAGACGAGAGCGTCCCGCGTCGTGCGGCGGGGGTTCGCGAGGAGGTCGAGCCGCGGAGGCACGTTGTCCGCGGCCAGCACGCGCCGCGTTTCCTCCGGTCCGAGGCGGGTCGTCCAGCCCTCGACCAGAAAGGCCGGATGCGAGAAGTGTCGCGCGACCGCCTCGGCGGAGGCATCGGGCGGCGGCTCGACCGGACCCGGAAGTAGGAGGATTCCCCGCAGCACCCCGTTGACCAGCTTCGAGGCGCCTTCCCCGCCGCTGGCGCGGGCATGCGTCACGGCTTCGCTCACCGCGGCGTAGGGTGGAATCCGGTCGAGGTGCCGGAGCTGGTAGAGGGCGACTTCCAGGATCTCGCGCAGATTGGGCGCGAGTTTCTTCAGCGGAATCCGGCTGACGGCCGCAATCTCGGCGTCGAGGCCGGCCTTCCAGCGGAGCACGCCGAGGACCAGCTCCCGCAGGAGGTCCGCGTCCGCCGGCGACAGCCCGCGCGCGACTTCGCCGACGAGCGGCGCGGCCGGCCGGCCGCTCTCGAGAACCTTCCGCAGCGCCTCGACCGCGCGCACGCGGGCGCCGGAGGGCTTCGGCGCGGGACGCTTCCCCGGCTCGCGTTTCCCCGACCCGTCTTTCAACGACCCGTCTTTCAACGCGGCGCTCCGAACCGGCCGGGCAGCCTCGCCGCGCGAGCGAACTCCGCTCCGGTCACGGGTTTTCTTCCCGCGCGCTGCAGGCGCTGGATGCGGACCGCCGTTCCCTCTCCGGCGCTGGCGACGAGCTCCCCGCTCGCGAGATCAAAGGAGCCGGAAGGAGCGGCAGGGCGCTCCCGGCTCTCGTCCGCGTCGAGAATCTTGACCCGCTCGCCTTCGAGGAACGTGAAGAGGCCGGGCCACGGCGTGAATGCCCGAAGCCGCCGCAGGATCTCCGCCGCCGGGCGCTCCCAGTCCACCAGCGCATCCTCCCGCCGGATCGGCCGGCATACCGTCGCCGTCGCCGTCGCCGTCGCCGTCGGATCGCCGGGCTGCGGCCTCGCGGACAGGCGACCCGCCGCGAGTCCTTCCAGCGTCTCGACCAGAAGCTCTCCCCCGAGCAATTGGAGGCGGCCCGAGAGCTCGCCCGACGTCTCGCGCTCGCCGATGGCCACGCGACGCTCGAGATAGACGGGACCGGTGTCCAGTCCTTCTTCCATGCGCATCGTGACGACTCCGGTCTCGGCGTCGCCGGCAAGAATCGCCGCCTGGATGGGAGACGCGCCGCGCCAGCGCGGGAGCAACGAGGCGTGGACGTTGACGCAGCCCAGGCGCGGAAGCGCGAGGATCTCGGGCGGCAGGATTCGGCCGTACGCGACCACCGCGATCGCGTCCGGCCGGGCCTCGCGAAGGCGCGCGACGAGGCCGGCGTTCGCCTTCAATGTCTCCGGCTTTTCCGTCGGGAGTCCCCGCGACGCGGCCAGCGCCCCGACGGCGGAGGGCCGGAGCTCCGCGTGCCGACCGACGGGGCGATCGGGCTGCGTCACGACGAGCGGCACGTCCACTCCGGCGTCGAGCAGCGCCTGGAGAGACGCCGCCGCGAACTCCGGCGTCCCGAAGAACGCGGTACGAGGGAACCGGTCGGCCGTCACCGTCGAAGGCCGCGGATCAGGCCAGCGGCTTCTCCGCCGGGCTCGCGTCGTCGCTCGTGAGGGGCGCGGCGGGCGCCGTCGTTTCCGGAGCCGCGTGCCGCAGCTTCCAGAGCCTCCGGGCGGCGATCGCGCCGATCGTGGCGAAGAAGATCAACGCGAGGCCGTTGATGATTCCGAAAATGGCCCAGACCCGCGGCCACGCGTTGGCGTGGCCGAAGAGGAACACCGAGAGGAAGAGGACGAAGGCGAAGAGCGCCATGACGATCGTGCGCCGCTGCTCGTGCTCCACGTTCCAGGGCGGATCGAGGAATCCCAGTCCCTTCGCCAGGCGATGAATTCCCCACGCGGCGAGCGGCGATGCCAGGATCGCCACGACGAGCAGCATCATCGGGCGGGTCATCGCGGCTGCCGATCCACTTCCTCGAAGTAGTCCTCGGCCACGAGCACCTCGCGGGGCTTCGAGCCCCGGGGCGGCCCGAGAAGGCCGTCGCGCGACATCATGTCGATGAGCTTGCCGGCCCGCGAGAAGCCCACGCCCATGCGGCGCTGGAGAAACGAGATCGACGCCATCTTCTCGCGAACGACCAGGCGCGCCGCCTCGTCGTACAACGGATCCGTCTCCTCGCCCGCATCGTCGCGCAGCACCGCCTCGGTGCGATCCTTCGTGATCTCTTCGTCGAAGTGCGGCCGGGCCTGCTTCTTGAGGAACTTCATGAGGGCCGCGGTCTCCTGCACCGAGACGTACGCGCCGTGGACGCGCTTCAGCCGGGAGGTGCCCGGCGGGAGATACAGCATGTCGCCCCGGCCGAGGAGCCGCTCCGCGCCGTTGCCGTCGAGGATGACGCGGGAATCGATCTTGGAGGACACCTTGAAGGCGATGCGCGACGGCAGGTTCGCCTTGATGACGCCGGTCAGCACGTCCACCGAGGGACGCTGCGTCGCGACGACGAGGTGGATGCCGACCGCGCGGGCCTTCTGGGCGAGACGCACCACCGCCTCCTCGACGTCCTTGGGCGCGGTCATCATGAGGTCGGCCAGCTCGTCGATGATGATGACGATCAGAGGCATCGGCTCGAGCTTGAGCTCGGGATCCTCGGGGTGCTGCGCGCGCACGCGGGCGACGGCCTCCGGATCCTGGATCGCCGCGTTGTACTGCTCCGCATTGCGCACCTGGCCGAAGCTCGAGAGCGTCTGGAACCGCTCTTCCATCGTGGCGACCGCCCACTTCAAGGCGTTCGAGGCCTTCTTGGGGTCGGTGATGATCGGCGTGGCGAGGTGCGGGAGGTTCTCGTACATCTCGAGCTCGACCATCTTCGGGTCGATGAGGATCAGCTTCACCTGATCCGGGCGCGCCTTGTAGAGGATGGACGTGATCAGGGCGTTGATGCCGACGCTCTTTCCGGAGCCCGTCGTGCCGGCGATGAGCAGATGCGGCATGGCCCGCAGGTCGTCCACCACGGGTTCGCCGTGGATGTCCTTGCCGAGGGCGAGCGTCAGGAGGGAGCGGGAGCTCTGGAAGCGCTCCGACTCCAGGACGTCGCGGATCGCGATGATCTCCCCGCCGCCGGGGTTGGGAACCTCGATGCCGACGCTCGCCCGTCCGGGCAGACGCTCGACGCGGATCGACTCGGCCGAGAGCGCGAGCGCCAGATCCTCCGAGAGGCCCATGACCTGGTTGACCTTGATCCCCGCCGCCGGTCGGAACTCGTAGGTCGTGACGACGGGCCCGGGGTGATACTCGGCCACCTCCCCCTCCACGTCGAACTCGGCACACTTCGCGGCGATCTGCCGGCCCGTCTCGGCGAGGGCCCGGCGGTCGATCGCATCGGCTTGCTGCCGTTTCTCGAGCAGCGACACCGGCGGATACGTGTAGCCGGAGACCGTCAGCGGCAGGCTCTGCTGAGCGTCCTTCTCGGGTTTCTTCTTCGGCGCCGCAGAAGGCCCGGACGCCTTCCCGCGGGCGGGAGTCGGCGCCGCCGGGACGGTCGTTTTGCGAATCGAGAACTTGCCCGGGCCGGGAAGCTCGCGCACGATGGGCGGCGCGTCTTCCGGCGCGAACGGAATCTCGTCGAGCGAGATCTCGCCTTTCTTCGCCCGCTCGAGGTGCTTGGTGACCACGGTCCTCCGCAGGCGTTCCTTGGTCCGCCGGTCTCGCCGGCGGGCCCATCCCACCGTCAGGCGCGAGGCCAGGCCCGCAAAGCGGACCCGGAGCTTGAGGAAGACGTCGCCCAGCGAGACCTGGGTCGCCAGAGGCACGGCGAGGAGCACGAACGTGGCGGCGACGAGCACGGCGCCGGTTGTCCCGATGCGTCCCCGGAACGCGTCGGCGAGCGCCCGCCCGACGATGCCTCCGGTCTCGGCTTCTTCGCCGTACAGCTGGCGCCGCCCGAAGGCCAGAGAGAGAAGCATGGGCAGCGAAAAGAGCAGGAGCCCGATCCCCGCCGCCTTGGAGGCCGGATTCGGCAGGGGCCGCGCCCAGAAGCGGCGCCATCCGAGAACGAGAACCAGGCCGGTGACGCCCCAGGCCGCGAGGCCGAAGAGGGCATAGAGGGCGGTGGCCAGCGAGGCGCCGAAACCGCCGATCCAGTTCCGGGGGTTGGCCGCCTCCCCGCCGGCGGTCCAGGAAAAAATGTTGGGATCGCGGGGGTCGAAGGACACCAACGCCAGCGCCGCGAGCAGGCCCGCGAGCAGCAAGACGACACCGATCGCCTCACCGGCGAGGCGGCTCTTCCAGAAGGACCCTTCGCTCATCCGACCACCGAAGGCAGACCCCCACCAATAGGAGACGCCGTCCAAAAGGACGGCGTCCATCCTCACCATTATGAGGGCGAAAAGGCGATTCGGGTAGGCGGACACGCAGCGCGACGAGCGGTCCCGGCGAAAAGGGATCGTCGCGGCGAGGCGTCCAGCGCCCCCGGTGCCCGAATCTCCTCCCCGGCTGTTCCGATGCGGGTCGGAGCCTCCGGAATCATCGAGTCGCGAAAGAAGTTTAGCAAGTGGAGGTCGGATCACACTCGATGAGGTATAGAAAGCCCATGCCTTCGGATCGCCGTCGCATCCTCTTTCTCTGCACCGGCAATGCGGCGCGCAGCCAGATGGCCGAGGCGCTCGCCCGCCTCGACTACGGCGATCTGCTGGACCCGGTTTCGGCCGGCTCGCGTCCCGCGGGGTTCGTCCACCCGCTGGCGGTCCACGCGATCGAGGAGCTCGGCGTCCGCATGGATCACGCGCGCTCGAAGTCCGCAGAGGAGTTTCTCGAGGAGCCCTTCGACCTCGTCGTGACCGTGTGCGACTCCGCCGCCGCGGACTGCCCGACCTGGCCGAAGGCCCGCCACCTCGTGCACTGGTCCATCGAGGACCCGAGCTTCGTCCGCGGCAGCGACGAGGAGCGCGCGGAGGCCTTCCGCGCGACGAGGGATGAGCTGCGTCGCCGCATCGATTCCCTGATGGAGGCGCTGCGCCGTTCCCACCCGAAGCGCACCGACGTCGATCTGCTGAAAGAGGGCGGGGGCGTCCTCGCGGATCTGATGGCCATGCACGGCCTGAAACCGCAGGAGATCCTCGAGGAGAAGATCGAAGGCCGTGCCACGGCCACGACCCGTTTCGCGAAGCGGAACCGGGCACTCGAGCTCCGCGTCCGCTCGGGAGTGACGATCGCCGTGTATTCGGCCGGCGGCCGACAGATCCCGCATCCCGACTACATGGAGCGCCTCGGCGTCGCGGCCCTGATGCGCTACCCCGGCCTGTCGAAGGACCCCCTCGACACGTTCCGTCGCCTGCGCGCCGACCTGATCCGCTTCGCCCGGCCGTTTCTCACGGGCAACGGTCTCAAGCAGTTCGCCCGCCTCGCGGCGAAATCCGACACGAAGGCGACCGGACCCGCCAAGTCCGCCTAGCGCAGATTCGCCCGGCGCGCGGCGGTGCGTCGCCGAAAAACGGCCAGACCGAGCGCGAGCGCGCTCGCGAGACCGACCGCACAGCCGCCAAGAAACGAGACCGGCCGGTAGAGCAATTCCACCCGGTGCGTGCCCGCCGGAACGTCGACTTCGAACGGGTCACCGGGGCGAGCGGCGAGAAGCGCCGGCTGGCCGTCGACTCGTGCTGTCCAGCCCGGGAAGAAGGGGTTGGCGACAATCAGACGGGTCGCCTCGCTCGCGGCGACAGCGAACCGCCATGACATGGGCCGCCGCTCTTCGACCTTCACGCTTCCGGCTCCCTCCAACCGTGCCCGGGGTTGCGCGCGCCGATTGACCAGGAGCCGACCGTCGGGTCCGGAGTAGACCTCTTCGAGATCCAGGCCCAGGCGCGCTCGGAAGGTTTCGACACCGAAGGCGAACCCCGGATGCAGCAGCAGGTACTTGATGTTCCAGAAGTCGAGTCCCTTTCCACCGTCGGCGATATCCCAGGGCTCGAGCACGTCGGTGACCGTAGGCGTCCGGATGAAGTGGCCGATCTCGCGCCGGCGCTCCTGCCAGCCTCGCGGAGCCAGCGCGTCGTAGCCGCGGACGTCTTCCAGCGCGAACGTCGTCGCCGACTCCGGCGGAAGAAACGTGTGAAGCGGCAGGATTCGAAACACGCCGGGATCGGAGCGGAGGCGCTCGAGCAGCGGCGTCGAAGTCCCGATGTCTTCCGGCCGGGCGTGGCCGTGAACTCCCTGCGCGCGCCACAGCAACTCACCAGCGGCGAGGAGGACGGCGGCCGGGCCGATCGCGGCGGCCACTCTCCCCCACCCCCGCCTCGCGGACGCCTCGCGCAGCTCATCCGCCGCGGCCGACGCGAGCGCGCCCAGGGCCAGCGGGAGCAGCAGAAGGGCGCGCGTCCAGTAGACCGGCGTATGGAACGCGAGCGCTCGCGACGCCGGGTTGTCGTACGTCACGAGAATCATCACCGCCGCCGCGGCCGCCCAGAACCGGAGGTCGGCTCGCCGCCGCAGCCAGACGAGCCCGACCAGGGCGAGCGCCAGGGCCGCCAGCGAGATCGCCGCGGCCGCCTCGATCACGTTGGAGCCCGGGACGCTGGGGAGCACGAACCGCAGCAGGTCTCGACGGGCCAGCACGAACGGGTGCCGGCCCTCACCGGACCATGCGGCGCTCAGGCGCAGGTATTCGATGAAGGGGAACAGGAGCGGCGCGGCGAGTCCGGCACCGAGGAGCGCTGCGGCAAAGGCCGGCCCTGCGGCCCGGACGCCTCGCGATTCCCGCAGCATCACCGCAGCGGCGAGCAATGCGGCCAGCAGAGCCGACTCCGGCTGTCCGCCGGCGATGACGGCAAAGGTGGTCACGGCAACGGCCAGGAAAGCGCCGGGCGACGGATTCCTGAGGAGCCGCCGCGTGAAGAGCAGGAGCCACGGGAGCGGCGCGAGCGTCAGCGTCTCCGGATGTTCCAGCCAGGCGACGAACGGAGCCGAGAGTGCGAACGCCGTCGCGCCGAGAAGGGCTCCACTTTTCGAGCGGCCGAGGTCGCGAAGCCAGAGAAAGGCGCCGACGACCGCGACGAGGAGCCGGAGCAGCAGCGACAGGTTCCACCCGTCGGCCACGCCGAGGAGGAGCGCCGGCCACAACAGCGGCGAGCCCAGAGCCGACTGACTGTTGCCCACGAGCGGGGCGCCGCCGTTCTGATACGGGTTCCAGAGCGGAAGACGCCCCGACCCGATCTCGCGGCGCGCGATCTCGATCCACGGAACGAACTGCCAGACGGGGTCCGAGAGAGCGGGCGCCACGATTTCTTTCGCCGGAAACGTGGGCGCCCACGGCCATACGCGAGACTTGATGTCCTCCGAAAGCAGCACGCCGCGATGCATGCCCAGCCCGAACCAGAAAACCGCCGCCGCCGCCGCGAGCAGGCCCGCTCCGGCGAGGATGCGGCGGGAGCGGCCGGGCGCACCGGCGGACGAATCGGAAATCAGCATGGATCTTGGCTCGGCGGGAGACTCTATACTCCGTTGGGGATGGCGACCCGCGTCTCCAACCCGCCCAACCCCTGGCAGTCCGTGCACGCCGAATGGCTCGGCGAACCGCCCACGGCGGAGCTCGAGGTCTTCGAGGAGCACGCGAAGTCGATCATCTCGGAGAACGACAGCCCCGACGTCGGATTCCGTTTCAGCGTGAATCCCTACCGCGGATGTTTTCATGCGTGCAGTTACTGCTATGCACGTCCGACGCATCAGTACCTCGGGTGGGGCGCGGGCACCGACTTCGATCGCAAGATCGTCGCGAAGGTGAACGCGCCCGAGCTGTTGCACCGCGAGCTCCTGCGGCGTTCCTGGAAAGGCGACACGATCGTGTTCTCGGGCGTCACGGACTGCTACCAGCCGACCGAAGCCGTGTACGCGCTGACGCGCCGCTGCCTCGAGGTCTGCGCCGAGTTCCGAAATCCCGTCGGCGTCGTGACGAAGGGCACCCTCGTGCGGCGGGACATCGACGTGCTCTCCCGGCTGGCCCGCGAAGCCGCCGCCGTGGTCTACGTGAGCATTCCCTTCGCCGACGACGCCGTGGGCCGGGCCATCGAGCCCAACGCGAGCCTCGCGTCCCAGCGGTTCGAAACGATTGCGCGTCTCTCCGAAGCCGGCATCCGCACGGGAGTCTCCGTCGCTCCGGTGATCCCGGGACTGAACGACAGCGACATCGCGTCGGTCCTTTCCCGGGCCCGCGAGGCCGGCGCTCGCAGCGCTTTCCTCACGCTGCTCCGCCTTCCGGCCGAAGTCCTTCCCGTCTTCGAGGAGCGCCTGCGCGAAGCGTTTCCCGACCGCGCGGCCCGGATCTGGTCGAACCTGGAGCAGACCCGCGGCGGAAAGCGGAACGAGTCGCGATTCGGCGCGCGGATGGAGGGCGTGGGTCCCCGATGGGCCGCGATCGAGAGCCTTTTCGACATCGAGTGCCGGCGGCTCGGGATCAACCAGGAGCCCGGAGAAGAGAAGCCGCGCACCAGTACGTTTCGGAGATCCGCCGGCGCGCAGCCCGGGCTCTTCGACGCCCTCTGAGCTTGACGGATCTGGAGCCTCTCCGCCGCCACTTTCGCGACGCGCTCGCCGCCGATCCGTCCGGGGCATACCGCGACTGGTTCCGTGCCCAGGAAGAGCTTCGCTCCGAGAGCCGCGACGACGCCTCCCGCGCTCTCGCCGACGACCTCTGGGAGCTCATCCCCGCGCTCGCTTTCCCGGGCCCGGAGGCCCGAGCGCGGTTTCTGCACAACGCCGCGGTCTTCTACGGCAGCCCCGGCCCCGCGGCGGACCTCGAGCGGGCGCGCCGCCTCTTCGGAGACGCTCTCGGCCACTTCACCGAGGACGGCGACGGCGGCTGGCACGCGCGGGCCCTGCACAACCTCGCCACCGCGCTCTCCAACCTGGGCGAATCCGAGACCGAGCTCGCCGAGGCCGTCGTGCTCTTCGAACGCGCGCTCGCCTGGCGCACGTCCGACCATGAAATTGCGCGCGGCGTCACGCTGCACAACCTGGGGCTCGCGCTGCGGCGACGGGCCGAGCTCGACCCGGAGCGCTCCGCCGACCACCTGGCGGACGGGGCGGCGGCCCTCGAGGAGGCCATCGCGATCCGGGAGCGCCAGGGACTCGCGGACGGGCTCGCCCATTCCCGCCGTCAGCTCGAGATCACGCGTGCGCGCCTCTCCGCCCTGACGGATCGGCCGCGATAGATTCCTCGCCGTGACGAAGCGCCGTTGGATCGAGTACGCGGTCGCGGTCCTCGTCGGAAACGCCATCTACTTCTGGGTCCTGCATCCCGGCCTGCCGCCGGCCCTCCAGAACCAGCCCTACCGCTTCGACGCCGGGCTCGCGATCGATTTTCTCTGCTGCATCCTCGTCTACGTCGCGATCCGGCTCGGCAGCCGCCACGCGCGCCGCGCGGACGCCGGGACCCGCGGCTCCCGCTGACTATCTTCGAGGGAAGAACAGGATCAGCACGAGACCGAAGAGGAAGCAGTAAATCGCAAACAGATGAACCTTCCGGGTCGAGACCAGCCGGATGAGGACGCCGATCGTGAAATAGCCCGTGATGCCCGCAATGGCGGCGCCGAGCAGGTACTTGCCGAAGTCCGGCGTATGGAAAAACGCCGGCCCCTGGTGCCGGAGCGCCGAGACGATCTCGAGCCCGGCCGCGCCGACGATGGCCGGAATCGCCAGAAGAAACGTGAAGTCGGCCGCCCACCGCGCCGCGAGGCCCAACAGCAGCCCCACGGCGATCGTCGACGCCGAGCGCGACAACCCCGGCAGCACCGCGAACCCCTGCGCCACGCCGATCAACGCCGCGTCGAGATACGGCATCGTGTCGCGGTCCTTGCGGCCGTCCCGGCGCAACACCGACAGCAAGAGATAGAGCCCGGTCAGGATCTCCATGGCGCCCACGAAACGGGGGTCGACCTTCGTGGTCTCGACGGAGGGCTTGAGGAGAAGGCCGATGATCCCGGTCGGAACCGTCGCCACCAGAAGGAGCGCCACGAGCCGCCACGCCCGCCGCTTCTTCTCCGGGTCGGACGCGACGAGACCGGACGCCTCTTCCGCGAGGAGCGCCCGGTAGTAGATGACGATCGCCGTCAGCGTGCCGACGTGGACCATGACGTCGAAGAGCAGCCCGACCTGGCCGAAGCTCGGTATCAGCATCTCGGCCGCGGAAAGATGCCCGTCGGAAGAGACCGG